>OOIF01002400.1_pt1 | contig 12827 bp, 9 predicted proteins | sample 1691961 | NCBI WGS metagenome assembly OOIF01 (sample SAMN06348146, study PRJEB24527) | human gut metagenome | biome: human gut; feature: ankylosing spondylitis patient; material: feces | host: Homo sapiens | place: China | collected 2015-10 | reverse complement strand
GAACACCCCGGAACAGAGCAACCGCCCGGACAGCCGCACCCGCGAGGTGCAGGCCTTATGCTCATATTTTTATAATGCTTATTTTTATGTGCGACACGAAGTCGCTTAAATCAACTGTCTGGCTATGACCAGACCTGTTATTCCATTAGCAGTAGTCTACTGTCAACAAAGCAGCTGGTAACGGCTGTGAGGAAGCGTGACAGGACAAGGGTAGCCCCACCCGAAAGGGTTCAAGCCGAAACCGCGAGGTGGAAGCGATAAACTGCAAGCAACAATGTGGTTGGGGAGCCTGACTTGTATGGTATGGTTAATGTAATGTGAATCACTGTTAAACGTCGTTAAAGCTGAACAGGCTAAAGTTGCTGACAAGCCTGAACCAAAACGGTAACGCAGCTGGCTGCTCCTCTATAGAGTGGGAACACATGGATTCAAAAGCTGCTGGCGGAGAAGTGAAACCTAACCCATACTGTTGAATAAGCGGAACGTGGTAAGCCCGTATTTCCCCGAGCAATCGGACGGAAACCGTAAGGAGACTTTATGAAATGCGGGTAGAAGAAAGATGGAAAAAGCGAATGCCGCCCCTGTAATGGGGACGGATAGAGGTTGCAACATCACCTCGTGCGAAAGCAGGCAGACTTCCATCTATGGTCTTTCTTTACGAGAGAATTTACAGAACTTTTCAAAAAGGAGGAATTGCAAATGAACGAGAAATCGTGTGCACCGACTTGCAGAGCGGGAAATTGGGACAGCATCGACTGGAACAAGGCTCGTGCTTATGTTAAAAAGCTGCAAATGCGTATCGTAAAGGCTCAACAAGAAGGTCATTACAGCAAGGTAAAAACGCTGCAATGGCTGTTAACTCACTCGTTTTACGCCAAAGCCTTGGCAGTGAAGCGGGTAACAAGCAATCGTGGTAAAAATACGGCTGGAGTTGACCATGAATTGTGGCTAACTCCCGAGGCAAAATTCAAGGCAATCAGTAAACTGAAACGGAGAGGATACCGTCCTCAGCCCCTGAAACGTGTTTATATTCCGAAGAAAAACGGCAAACTGCGGCCTCTGAGCATTCCGACAATGACAGACCGTGCCATGCAGACCCTACACAAGTTTGCATTGGAACCGCTTGCTGAAACCTACGGCGACCTCAACTCCTACGGATTCCGAATCGGAAGAAGCACACACGATGCAATCGAGCAGTGTTTCACCGACCTGAACAAGGGCAAGTCTCCTCAGTGGATTCTTGAAGGTGACATCAAGGGATGCTTCGACCACATCAGCCATGAATGGCTCATGGAGAATATCCCGATGGATACGCAGGTTTTACAGAAGTGGTTAAAGTGTGGATACGTTGATACAAAGCAACTTTTCCCCACTGAGGAAGGCACACCGCAAGGTGGAGCCATCTCGCCTACTCTGATGAATATGACGCTGGATGGACTGGAACGGCTCTTAAAGGAACGACTGCCGACCCGCAAAAAGGTCAATGGTAAAACTCATTTTAATAAGATGAACTTCGTGCGCTATGCTGACGACTTTATCGTAACCGGAGAAAGCCCGGAATTTCTGCGTGAAGAAGTGCTCCCTATTATCAGAGATTTCATGACGGAACGTGGGTTGCAGTTATCTGAAGAAAAGACGGTCATCACTCACATTGATGATGGATTTGACTTCTTGGGCAAGAACATCCGTAAGTATAACGGAAAACTTCTAATCAAGCCCTCGAAGCAGTCGGTCGGCTCTCTGCTGAAAAAGGTGCGTGAAATCGTCAAGAGCAACAAATCGGCAAAGCAGGATTCCCTGATTCGCCAGCTCAACCCGGTTATCCGTGGATGGGTCAATAACCAGCGATTTGTTGTATCCGCTGAAACATTCAGCAAAATCGACTATCAGATTTACAATTGTCTTTGGCAGTGGGCAAAGCGCAGGCATAAGAACAAAGGCAGACGGTGGATAGCAGCGAAATACTGGCATCGCATCGGAACCCGAAACTGGACTTTTGCCGCAGAGGAACGCACCAAGAAGAACGGTGAGCAATCCTACTTTGCTCTTGAATATGCAACGGACACCAAAATCATCCGCTTTAAGAAAATCGTCTCTAACGCAAATCCCTTCGATGAGCGATGGAGCGGTTATTATGAAGAGCGCGATGGTGAGAAAATGTTGAACAGCACTAACGGACGCGAAAAACTCCTGAAAGTATGGAGAAATCAACACCGCTGTTGCCCAGTATGCAATGAGCCTATTACCTCGGAAACGAGTTTCAAGGTTCATAAGGTGTTCCGAAGCGGGAAGTCGCCATGGCTGGAAATGGTGCATCCCGAATGCCATGCCGTATTGCACAAAAACGATTCTTGTTTTGTTGAGCCGGGTTCCCTGATGGGAGCTTTATGAAAGGCTTGAGCCGTATGAGGGGAAACTCTCACGTACGGTTCTTAGGGGAGGGGCTGGCAGTAATGCCATCCTCTTACCCGATCATTAATTTTATAAAACCTCACTTTCTATGCTATAATCTAAGCATTACTGGGTATAATTCTGTTTGGTTTAATTTTTGAAGCCCCCCAAAAAAGGAGTTCGCCCTGATGCAAGCAAACTATCAAGATGCTGTCGCTGCTATATTATTTCATCTCAAGCAGCAAGGCAGTTCTCTGAGTAAAATTCATTCACATGAATCTTGCTACCATATGTTACAGCGTTATTTGGAATTAAAGGTTCTTTGTCAAATGTTGGGGTACACCAAGAAAAAGCAAAACAAGCAAATATGAACCAGAGGCATGCCATTCAAGAGATGACATGCCTTTTTCATTAGCAGGAACAATGCAGAATGCGGGAACGGAAACGTTCAAAATTGCGAAGACCGAAGCAAACACGTTTCAATACTTTGGTCTTGTTGTTGCAGCCTTCAGTAAAGCCGTTAGAATATGGAACGTTCAGTGCGTTAAGAATTTCAGTAGACCAGTTGTGGTAAGCGGTAATACAAGCCTTGAATTCGGAAAGAGGATCATCATCGCGAAATGCGGCTTCTTCTGCTGCTATAAACCAATCTGAGAACTTTTTCGCTGCGATTTCTGGGTCGTTTTTTGTGTGCATCACTTCGAGGAAGAGATTCTTTAAGCGGTACGCTTCTGCCAGACGAGGAGCATTTTCAAACATCACAGAGAGATTTATTTTCTCCTCATCCGACAAAAGTCTTTGTTCAAAAGTTCTCTGGAATGCTTGAAGTATCTTCGAAATTTTGCAGAGTACTTTTTCTGCTCTGCTTTTCGGATGGCCTCCATTGCCCAGATCACCTGTCGGGTCACATGGTAGCGATCTGCAATGATCTTTGCATTCGGGAAGCACTCTTTTGCTACAGAACGAAAGTGCGGATTCATATCACAGACAAAATATTTCACGCAGTTCCGATTTTTGAATCTCAAAAAATATTTTTTAAGGTTCTGCTCCGTCCGATTCTGAAGGATATCCCGAATCTTTCTGTTTTGCACGTCTGTCAGAATCGTCTGGTACTTCTCTCCGCCGGTATCTCCTTTGAACTCGTCGATCGAAAGAACCTCTGGAAGTTCCGCACAGGAATAGGAAACTGGCTTGAAATAACGAAATACACTTGTTACCGAGACATTGTGACTTCTTGCGACTTCTGTAGCACAGACAAGCTTTTTCAGCTGTTGGATAATAGATGCAATGCAGCGTCGGGTGAGCCGGTAATACCGCGGTACAAGCGTATTTTCCTCTGAAAAGCGTTTTCCGCAATGCTCACAGCAATATCTTCGCTTTCTCAGATGAAGATAGATCGTTCTTCCGAAGGGAATATCCTTGATCTTCTGCTCCCGGTAATCGTGGACACGATTCGTTTCCGTTCTACAACGCGGGCAAATCTGCGTCTTGCGAGGAAGTTCGATGAAAACATGCACTTCCTCCCCATTGTTTTCTACACTTTTTACGATTATGTCTTCCATATCCAGCAGTTTTGCTGTATTATTATTCTCGTAGAACATACGTTTCTCCTTTCAATTGGGTAGGGGTACTTTTATTGTAAAGGTTTTGATTTGTATGTTCTACTTTTTTCTGTGAAAATGGGGTCGGGTTTTTCGCCCGACCCCAACATTTATTATAGAGCCGAATTAAATGATATTCCCTTTTCAATGGAAGCTGCTGTTGATTGGAATGAGAATCGAAAGTTCAATCTATGTTATGACACATATATCAGCTATAGAAATGCCTTATTCAGATTAGAACACTATCTGCTAAAAGGTGAAATCAACATCCCCTTTTGCAGGTCTGTTAACTGTTTCTATTGCAAAAGCGAGTTATCTATCGGTTTTACAAATCTACTTGAAGAAATGAAAACTGCCCCAACCGTATCTTTGGGGCAGCATGCATATGAACGTTATTTGGTAGTGTACAGGGAATTTTTCAAGCACGCCATAGAAACAGGCATCACTGATTCTTCCCAAATAGTGGTCGATCATGTGATTGGGTTTTGGGAAAAAGTAGTAAGCAAACAACCAACTCTGGCCCAAAGGCAGCATCAAACATCTGCAGTTACAACGTTGATGAATTATCTGGCAGAACGTGGGGATGTTCCGCGCTGCTATCGCATGGTCTTACGTAATGGGAATGCAGACACCATTACCAAAACAATGAAACTCCCTTATGCAGGCAGTGTGATTCATCCAAGCATGAAACTCGAAAAAATGGCTGACAGATATCTGGAGGCTCTTGGAAAATGGCAGTATAAAGCATCATCCAAGAGGCTTTATTCGCATGATCTCCTATGGTATTTTATATTCTTGGAGTTTAACCATGTTGATCATTCCGATGAAACTGTAACAGTGTGGAGGGACTGTCTCCCGGATGACAGCTTAAAAGAGCGCCGGTACCATACAATTGTAATGTTTACACGTTATCTACAGGGAAGCACGGTGGAGATGAGGGTCATTCCTCGTATATGTTCAAGTAATACCCTGCCAGAATGGAGCCTATCGATTTTAAACAGATTTATAGAAAGCCGACGCCATGATGGAATGACAGAAAAAACGCTCGCCATGTGCAGGGCATCCGGCTACCGTTTCTTTAACTACCTCAAAATTACAGGGGTACAATCTTCTGATGCCATAACTTCTGAAACCATCAAAGAATTCCATGTAAAAGATGAACATGCTACGCTGGAAAGCAAAAATGCTTATAGTATAAAAGTCCGCCAGCTGTTGTCTTTTATGGCTGGCGAAGGGCTTATTTCTCAAAAATTAGTTTATGCAGTTTCTTCAAGCAGTGCGCCACGCCGCAGCATTGTAACTGTCCTCAATGATGAAATGGTTGCAGGGATCTACAGATTCCGGGAAAGCGCATCATCGCCTCTTGAATTCCGAGATATAGCAATCGTGATGCTTGGACTCCGCATGGGCATACGTTCTTCGGATATACTTTCCTTGCAGATTAGTGATTTTAACTGGAAACCAAAAACCCTTTCTTTCATTCAGAAGAAAACCAGGAAAGCTATTACACTTCCTGTTCCAAATGATGTTGGCAACTCGGTTTATAAGTATATCTTTCGTGGCAGGCCCAAATCTGGAGAGGATGGAAACGGCTATGTATTTATCCATCACCTGGCACCCTACGTCAATCTAACATCAAATTCAGCTACAAGGAATGCGTTGCAACGCATTCTGTCTGTTTGTGGTTATGAACTGCCATATGGACAGGGATTCCATATCACACGGAAAACATTTGCTACCCGGTTGCTCACTGCCCACAACAGCATCTATGATATTGCTGACGCCCTGGGGCATGCACGTAAGGAGACATCGGAAGTATATCTTGAAAGGGATGAGGGCGGCATGCGCCTCTGCCCGTTGCCTTTTGGAGGCGTAATAGGACTATGACATATATATATAAGTGGGCTTAAATCTTATATTCTAGGACTCATAACTCAAAAACGTGCAGACGGCTTTGCCTACATTTCGGAGGAGCAACTTTTCAGGCAACTTGATAACTTTTGTATGGAATATTTTCCTGATGCCAGAACAATTACCTATGACTTTGCCGCCAGATGGTCCTCAGCCCGGCCTTTTGAAGGAAATGGCTACCATAACAGGCGGATTTCTGCATTGAGACAGTTGAGCCTGTATATACTCTCTCTTGGGAAGGATGCCTATGTACCAGACTGCTTCTTCTGGAAAGAATACAAACCCGCACTCTATATCCCCTCAAAGGATGAGGTGTCCGCATTGTTCCAGGAAATGGATGCGCAGGAATATTGGAGCCACAGCATAGTACGCCGGTTGGAAAAAGAATGCAGGATTATGTTCTTGCTGTATTTCTGCTGTGGATTGCGCCTTTCAGAAGCTCGCTTTCTTAGACGATGCGATGTTGACCTGGAAAGAGGCATTTTGACTGTTTTGAGTTCCAAAGGAGATAAAAGCCGCCTTGTATACCTACCGGCAGATGGAACCGTAACCCTTATGGAGTATATGAAAGAGCAGAAGTCTGTTTACCCGTTGTGTGAATGGATGTTTCCCGGCTGGAATCCCGAAAAGCCTATATCCAGTTCCGGTGTGGAGCAATGTTTTAAACGTTATTGGAGCAAGCTTCCGATCTCAAAGTCCCTGGACAGACATCCAACTCCGCATTGTCTCCGGCATGCATTCGTGGTAGAGAGGCTTAACAATTGGATGCTCCAAGGGATTGACACAAATGAGATGCTTCCATATCTCAGCCGCTATCTTGGGCATAAGGGCCCAGAGGAAACCTACTATTATTATCATTTGGCAGACAAGGCCTTTGACGTCATCCGAAAAAAGGATAGCCTGTCAAGACGTATAATCCCGGAGGTGGTGCCGTATGAGGACTAGAAAATCTCCTGATAAGAATCTGTTTTTTTTTGAAGACCTGGCCTTTCCTTAATGAATTCCTCATCGGGCAGTCAGGGCGAAGCCCGGCAACGGTGGAGTCATACAGGGATTCCCTGACCATATTTAAGAATTATCTGGTTAGAGAACTGGGAAGATCCATTGCGGACTTCCAATTCTCGGACTGTACCAAGGAGTGCATTTATAACTTCCGAGAGCAGTTGCTTCGCACCGGGAGCCAGCCATCAACAATCAATGTGCGGGTTGCGGCAATCCGTTCCTACCTGAAATACGTGGCAGATACAGACATCTCTGTACAATCGGTTGCCCTGGCAGTGTCGCAAATAACACCCTGCAAGAAAATTCAGAAGGAAAAGGAAATCCTTAGTGAACAGGCATTGTCTGCAATCCTTGCAGCCCCTCCCTGTACTAAAACAGGGGTGCGTGGCCGGGCTATTCTCGTGCTTCTGTATGATACTGCTGCCAGAATCAGCGAGCTCCTGGGGATACGCCTTTGTGATATTGCCTTAGATACCCCATATCCCAGTATCTTTATAACCGGTAAGGGGAACAAGGAACGTACAATACAGCTCTCGGAACAGTCTTCCTCCCATCTGCGTGAGTATATCCGGGTATTCCACCGTGCATCAGCCAAAGATGACTATCTGTTTTTTACGACCATAAAAGGCGTGACAGGCAGGATGTCTCCTGGGAATGTACAGCGGTTAATCAAGAAATATGCTGCCCAAGCGAGAAACTTAGGCCTTGACATCCCCCAATCTGTCCATCCACATATGTTCCGCAGGACTCGTGCAACGAATCTGTACCAGGAAGGGGTGGCTATTGAACTGGTATCCACTGTACTTGGACATGCAAGAACGGACACCACAAGAAATTATTATGCCAAGCCATCCGTGGAACAGCTCCGCAAAGCCCTTGAATCTGTGCCAACCCCGGCTAGTGATGAAGAACCGTTATGGGTTGACAGTGAAGAAGAGATGGCCCGGCTTTGCGGGCTGAGATAACCATAATGCAATCTATGTTGTTATCAGGATTCCCATAGAATTCCGGAATGCGGCCATCAGCGCTCCGGAATTCTATCCTGCTTTACATTGGGGAGGCATTGCCCATTTTTTCTTATTCATGGCTGGGATAGCAATGGAAACTATTTAATCACACAAATTTTTAGTACCGGATTGGCTTGCAATAGATGGGCAGTTTTACAATAACGCGACATTTCCTGAATAGAATTATTTTAATGCCTTGTGCGCCTTTTTATAACTGAGCGGGCAAAAATCGACTTACATTTTTTCAAAGCCTTCCCGGATTTTTTTAATCTGTTCTGTTCGCCAGGCAACTTGCATCAGTCCATCTAAATGCCCTGCCATTTGCTCGGCTTTTTTCAGCCAGAACTCTGCGTGTCGTTCCATCCGCTCACGGTTTTCCGGGGGTACAATACGGCAAGAAGCACAGCAGTAACGGGCAAACGCTTTATAGCACATATAGCGGTCAGCGAGGTCTTCTGAATTGCGGTATTTCTTGAAAAAAATGCCCAGTGCAGGTTTAACCTGTTCCATACGCTTTGTCTTTATTCCAATTAGAATCTCCCATTCCAATGTGCCAACATACATCCCTGCCCTGCCCAGGTATTGTTCTTCCGCCTTGATGCGTTGAAGTGTGTCCCATGCATCATCAAGCTTATCCTCATAATAATATAGTCTAAGTTCTGCCATAAGCTGATTGCGCTTTGTATTAGCGAATTTAGTGCTTCCTTCTCTACGCCAGCGGCGCAGGACATTCCATGCGTCAGGAATCTGCCCATTTAGGCGATAAGCTGTTACTAAATCTTCGAAATAAACACTGTCATTATAGCTGGGTGACTTATCTATCTGGGAGGCAAATGCCTCCTGGGCTTTTGCCAGCGCTTCTGCATCTTTACCACAGGAAGAAAGGAAAGAATATTCAGATTCCAGTACCATGCTCTTGGAGCCGCCAATCTGCTGCGAGTCCTTATAAGGGCCAAGCTTATCTAACATAGATTGGATTTCTGCCCGTGGCAAATGTAAATTCATGGCAACCTCAAACAAGTCTATAAGATTGTAGAACTGGGTGGTAGCATCCAGGCCATTAAGCTGCTCTGCCTTAAAAAAACAGGACAAAGACTTTTTTAATTGATTATCTCGTCTATAGCAGCTGCCTTCCCAATAGAAATTCATACATTGCGCTGACAAATCTCCTTTCTGCCTTGCCAATGATGCTGCCTGAGAAAAAAGAGCTGCGGCCTGTCCATAACGACATTGACAATATAATTGATATCCGTCATTATTCAATTCATCTATATTCTTTTGTTTCTGCCTTCGCACCTCCGCTTCATCCAACCGCTTCCATCGTTCTGCATCACCCCTCATATCGGCGGCACTCCTCCATTACTTTTTTCAGCTCGTCCTGGAGTCCTAGTAAAATGTGCATGTTGACGCCAAGAGTAGAAAGCACGTCCTCCTTTGCGGACACATAGCTATCAACTGTCTTAAACTTATTGCAGATGCTGGCTCTCTGGGAATCATTCAAGTGTATCTCCGTCAGGCCTGATAGCAGTGTATGTGACAGATAGAGTTCTTTCCGACGGCGTATAAGCTCTTCAATACGGGCATTCTTAATCCGGCCTCCTTCAATTAGATGGCTGGTAATCTCATTTACTAATTCGTCTGGTGAACTAGACCTGCCGCTGTAAGAAAAGGTGAGCCAGTCCCCAAAGTCAGCGGGTTTTCTTAGCGTGGAATGTGTATCCCAGAGTACGAAAACCGGTCGTTTATCCCCGCTCATTAAAATTCCGCCAACTTCCATCATAACGTTGGGGTTCAAATCACTGATTTCCGCTATAAAACACTGTGCAGCGGCGATATGTGATTTAACGTTCTCTACTAAAGTGTCTGCATTGTATTTATCCCTGGCCAGGCAGACCTCAAAACAAAACGGAGCCTGTTCAAAGACCCGGCGGACAGCTAACTCTACGGATCTGTACTCGTCGGCAAAAGGCGTGATCATAAACATAAGGATATGTTTACTGCCGTTAACTATATTGCTGGCGTTTTTCACTTGCATATCTTTTCGCAGTTTCAAGAGTTCATCGCGTAAGTCGAGGTTCTCATGTTGCGTTTCTATAAGCATCGTCATGATCTGGGCAACATTGTCATGCACAATACTCATGTTGCGTTCGTCCAGCCGGTGAGAATAAATCAAGGCATTATTGTAAAGCAACGTCATCACCGTAGAAGTTACGACGGAATCCAGATTTGCTTTTGAAAGAAGCTGGATAAGGGTATTCCGTCCATTCAAAGCCAGCTGCACAGGCCGGTTATGAATACGTTCCTGTATGCTACGGAACGCATCGCCAAAATTCATGCGCAAAGAGGGCGTGTTCAGGAGATCCTGCAATTCCCTGTCTGTCTTGGAGACTTCTGTTTCAATAATGACAGCTGGAACAGCTTTCGGGGCATAAAGCTTCGTGTTAAGCACGATATTTAATCCTAGGTCATGGTTAAGGTGGTAACTCATCCGTTCTTCCAAACGCCGGAATTGCAGCCGCTCTTCTGCTGAAAGCTCATCAAAAAAGATCCCTTTGTCCAATACATTGAGTTTTTCCAGTGTAACTTCCGGATGGTGCTCCCCGTATTTTTCCAGAAGCTCTTCATCATAATTGCGTCCTGCATTGATGACAACGAGACCCTTTTCGTTTGCCATACGATAATACTGTGCCGCACTGTCATAATGGGAAAAGTAGTAGATAGGGTTTCTGCCTTCTATCAAAGGGTTCATGGGGATATACCGTTGCAGTGATACATCTCCCTGGTTTGTCTCAAAAAGCAAAAGATCTGCAACCTGGCTAAAAAAGTCTTCATTAACCATGGCCATACCCTTCAGATGGTCATGATGCCATTGGTTAATATAGGAAAACTTATCCAGACGGTTTTCTGCAAGGTATTCCAACCGTTCAATAATCTTTACACCTAATTCAGCCTGGATAACTTTGAATGCTGTGTTCTCCTGGTTGATGTTGTCACGTCCGGCAGTGGGACTCAAGTCAGGGCTATCCACAACGCCGCGCACAAATTTTGCCCAGGTAGGAAGTAAAGAGGTATCTCCTTCCTTAACAAGCATTTTCCGTACAAAGATGTCCAGCGTACCAGTAGAATTCAGGCCAGCCAAATGCTGATTGGAAATATACAGAACTCCCTGTGCCCGATATTCCTTACCCTCTACCTGTTTGTTAATGTTGATTGGGAATACATCCATAGACATGTCAGGGAAACGCCGATTGACAAATGTGCTGTAGGTATCCATTTCCTGCTCCGCAGTTTGATATTCCTTATCCCAAGGAGCGAAAATTGCATTAACAGGGCCAGTGCCATTTATTTTGACAGGAACTGAAATAAAGTCACAATAGCGGCGGATGATTTCTTCCAGCTTTTGCCGATCCAGTAAATAGGTAAAATCCGGGCGAACAAATACCGTGACAGCGGTGCCGACCTCTTTTCTGTCTATCAAAGAAAGCTCACACTCAGTTGAACCATAATTAACCCACTGATATGCAGTATCTGAGTTGACTTTATGGGTTTGAACGCAAACTTTGCTTGCCACAAGAAAAGAGGACAGCATCCCAATTCCAAACTGGCCAATCAGTTCCTCGGAAAACATATCTTCTAGTTCCCCTTTGGAGATACCAGTACCTGTAGAACCAATAACAGATAAGAAATTTTCAATATCAGATTCGTCCATTCCAATTCCGTTATCCGCAAAAGTAATGCTTTTTTCTGAACTGTCATAGGTAATAGAAATCTCCCCTTGGTAAAAAGATTCCTTTAAAGCCTCGCGGCGAACAATGCTGTCATGTCCATTTTGAATTAATTCTCGGACAAAAATATCCGAAGTGCTATAGAGACCATCTGCTAGCAAACGAATAAGTCCTTCAAAGTTCGTTTTCATAGTAATTGTTCTTGTTTCACTCATAATATTTCCATCCTTTCTGTATCGTCTTAACAACCTGCACACCATAAAGGAGCTATCCCTCATAGACATTTTTTCTGAGTAGGCAAGTAGAGCAACTATCCTTAAAATGCATTATACCTGATAATGTGCATCTTTTCAACAGAGAATGTGAAATTATGAAAGGGAAACTAACAAATGAGCATTATTGTATTATGGGCATAATGCTTCAAATGCAAATTTCAGCATTTGAAGCCGAAAGCGTGGCCTATGCCGTCTGCCAGCACTACGGGCTGGACACGTCCGAGTATTCCTTTGGCTATGTGGCCGGGTGGAGTTCCGGCCGGGAACTGGCCGAACTGAAAGCCTCTCTGGAAATTATCCGCAGCGCGGCCCATGAGCTGATCTCTGCGCTGGACGAACATCTGGCAGAACTGCGCCAGCAGCGGGAAGCAGACCTTTCCGCTGCACAGGAGGCTGCATTTGTACTGGACAGTGGCAATACCCTGTTCATCCAGACCTGCGATTCCGGCTATGACTATACACTGTATGATGCGGACAAAAAGGCTCTGGACGGAGGCCAGCTGGACGCGCCCGGTCTGACCCTGCCAGATGCCGGGCAGGAAGCACTTAATCTGCTGGGGCAGACAGCTAAAGTGTCAGAAGTTATGCTGGGTGATAAGCTGGCGGTGTTCCAAGAGGCGACAGAAAAAGCGAATGAACTTCCCGAACCTGCTAAAATTCCTGACCCTGCCGCAGAGCCCACAGTCACGATTCTGTGGAGTGAAAGCGACAAGCTGCAGGACGGCGAAACCATGCCGCTGTCCGTGGCAAACCGTGTCTTTGAAGAACTGGACACTGCCCAGCACACAGAACGGGAAAAGGACGGTTACGAGGGCGGCTGGTACGATAAGACTGCATTCCGTATTGATTTTACCCTGAACGGCCAGCCCGACAACTACGAGGGACGGCAGGATTTTGGTGACGGAGAGGGTTCTT
>OOIF01002396.1_pt1 | contig 12861 bp, 9 predicted proteins | sample 1691961 | NCBI WGS metagenome assembly OOIF01 (sample SAMN06348146, study PRJEB24527) | human gut metagenome | biome: human gut; feature: ankylosing spondylitis patient; material: feces | host: Homo sapiens | place: China | collected 2015-10 | reverse complement strand
GGGCGGCGACGAGGCGGCGCTGTTTGCAGCGGAAATTTATCGGATGTATGTGCGCTATGCAGAGCGTCAGCGTTGGCGGGTGGAGACGATGGACGTGGAAGAAATCGGCATCGGCGGCATGAAATATGTCAGCTTCATGATTTCCGGTCAGGGTGCGTATTCGAGGCTCAAATATGAGAGCGGTGTGCATCGTGTGCAGCGTGTGCCGGAGACGGAGAGCGGCGGCAGAATCCACACCTCGACGATCACAGTTGCGATTATGCCGGAGGTAGAGGATTTCGACGTGCAGATCGATATGAACGACTGTAAATTCGATGTATTCCGTGCATCTGGAAACGGCGGACAGTGTGTCAACACGACAGACTCCGCAGTACGTCTGACACACATCCCGACCGGTATCGTCATCTCCTGTCAGGATGAGAAATCTCAGCTGAAAAACAAAGACAAAGCACTGAAAGTACTGCGTTCCAGACTTTATGAAATGGAACTTGCAAAACAGCACGATGCAGAAGCAGAAGCAAGAAGAAGCCAGATCGGTACCGGTGACCGTTCCGAGAAGATCCGTACTTACAACTTCCCGCAGGGACGTGTGACAGACCACAGGATCAAGCTGACCCTGCATAAGTTGGACAGTATTCTGAACGGCGATCTGGATGAGATCATTGACAGCCTGATCGCAGCAGATCAGGCAGCAAAATTAAGTAATCTTCAGGATGCGGAATAGAATATTGCGGAGAGGGTATGTGACAGAAGATGACTGAAAAAGTATTGATATGAGAGAAGAATGTCAGGAGGAAAATATTTATGCAGAAAACAGCACTTGTAATTATGGCGGCAGGAATCGGAAGTCGTTTTGGAAAAGGAATCAAGCAGCTTGCATCGGTGGGACCATGTGGAGAGATTATTATGGATTATTCCATCCACGATGCGCTGGAAGCCGGATTTAACAAAGTAGTGTTTATTATCCGTAAAGATCTGGAAGAAGAGTTTCGCAGAGTGATCGGCGAGCGTATTGAGAAAATTACGGAAGTAGAATATGTATTTCAGGAGCTTGATGATCTGCCGGAGGGATTTACGAAACCGGCTGACCGCACGAAACCCTGGGGAACCGGACAGGCTGTAAGGTTCTGGATGAGCCATTTATTGTTATCAATGCAGATGATTATTATGGGAAAGAAGCTTATGTGAAGGTGCATGATTATCTTGTGCAGGAACAGCAAAAGGACGGAAAACTCCACATCTGCATGGCCGGTTTCAGGCTTGGAAATACATTGAGCGATAATGGAAGCGTTACCAGAGGAATCTGCCATATTGAGAATGGACAGCTTACAGGTGTGACAGAGACGCATGATATATTTAAGACTGCCACAGGTGCAGAGTCAAGAAATGCGGACGGAAGTGTGCAGGAACTGGATGTAAAGGATCTGGTGTCCATGAATATGTGGGGACTGACGCCGGACTTTATGGAGGTTCTCGAGAAAGGATTTGCAGAATTTCTCAGTGGACTTGCACCGGAAGATACAAAAAAGGAATATCTGCTTCCGGAGTTAGTTGACCATCTGATCAAAAATGAAAGTGCTGAAGTTGATGTCCTGGAGACAAAGGATACATGGTTTGGTGTAACCTATCAGGAAGATAAAGAAACAGTAATGAGAGCATTTAAAAATCTTACAGAAGCGGGTATATATCCTCAGGGACTTTATCAATAAGTTAAGCAGATATCTGCAGCTTTCGCAGGAGACATGTCTGATCTGATTAAAAGCAGTTTTGGGTGTGATCCGGGAAATACAGTATGCAGTGCAGAAACAGAGGATATTGTAAAAAGTAAAGGAGAGCAATTATGGGAAAATATTTTGGAACAGATGGATTTCGTGGAGAAGCAAATGTTAAACTGACAGTAGATCATGCATTTAAGGTGGGGCGCTACGTAGGCTGGTATTATGGAAGAGACCATAAAGCTAAGATTGTTATTGGAAAAGATACAAGAAGAAGCAGTTATATGTTTGAATATGCACTTGTTGCAGGTCTGACAGCGTCCGGTGCAGATGTATATCTTCTTCATGTAACGACGACCCCAAGTGTTTCCTATGCAGTACGTACAGAGGATTTTGACTGTGGTATTATGATCTCCGCAAGCCATAATCCATTCTATGATAATGGTATCAAACTTCTCAATGGAAACGGACAGAAGATTGAAGCGGAAGTAGAAGCAAGGATTGAAGCATATCTGGATGGCCTGATCGAGGATCTTCCTCTGGCAACCAAAGAAGATATTGGACGCACTGTGGATTTTGCTTCAGGAAGAAATCGTTATATCGGACATCTGATCTCTATTCCAAGCAGGGATTTCAAAGGCATTAAAGTAGGGCTTGACTGTGCAAACGGAAGTTCTTCAGCTATTGCAAAGAGTGTATTTGAGGCACTTCAGGCAAAGACTTATGTGATCAATAACCAGCCGGATGGTACAAATATCAATACAAACTGTGGCTCTACCCATATTGAAGTCCTGCAGAAATATGTTGTGGACAATGGATTGGATATCGGTTTTGCTTATGATGGTGATGCAGATCGCTGTATTGCTGTTGACCATAAGGGAAATGTGGTCGACGGTGATAAGATTATGTATGTATGTGGAAAATATCTCAAGGAGCAGGGCAGATTAAAAGATGATACAGTAGTAACTACTGTTATGTCAAACCTCGGTCTGTACAAATCTCTGGAGAGAGAGGGTATGAAATATGAGCAGACTGCAGTAGGAGATAAATATGTGGCAGAGAATATGATGGAGAATGGATACAGTCTTGGCGGTGAGCAGTCCGGACATATTATTTTCAGCCGTTACGCTGCAACAGGTGATGGAATCCTTACTTCTCTCATGGTAATGGAAGCGTGTGTAGAGAAGAAAGCAACTCTGTGTGATCTGGCAAGGGAAATGAAGGTTTATCCACAGCTTCTCAGAAATGTCCGGGTGGCAGACAAGAAGACTGCGAGAGAGAATCCGAAGGTAGTTGCTGCTGTAGAGGAAGTTGCAAAGAAACTGGGAAGTGATGGGCGTATTCTGGTACGCGAGAGTGGCACAGAGCCATTGATTCGTGTTATGGTAGAAGCCGGAACAGATGAACTCTGCCTTGAGAATGTTGATCATGTAGTAAAGGTAATGGAATCCGAAGGATTGCTCATTGACTGATTTACTGGCAAAGGAATTACATGTATAATAGAAAAAAAAGATTATTTCTGACTGCTGTCTGCTTAAGCCTTGGACTTCTGACAGGCTGCAATGTGGGAAATACAAAGAATTATAAACAGGCTGCGCAGGATCTGGAACAGGGAAATTATGAGGCAGCACTTGAGGAATACGAGACAGCAATTTCTGAAGGAGTGAAGCCTGCACAGTCGTACAGAGGTGCAGGTGTAGCAAAACTCAAGCTTGGAAACTATGAAGAGGCCATAACATATTTCAATGATGCGCTTAAATGTGACAAAGTTGGCAAAGCATTAAAAAAAGATATTCTGTCGTATAGAGCTGTGGCTTATCTTAAAGTGAAGGATTATGGGGCAGCGCTGGAAGACTGTCAGACTCTGGCAGAAAACTATAAAATGGATGCGGATCTGTACTTCCTTACGGGAGAAACAGCATTGGCCATGGATTCCTATGAGGAAGCTTCTGCTAATTTTGAACAGGCCTACGGCGAAGATGCAACTTATGACAGAGCTATCCAGATCTACGGGGCATATCTGAACAGGGATATGGAAGCAGACGGAACCCGTTATCTGGAAGCTGCTTTGTCAGGAACTGCAAAAAATGCAGAGGATCATTGTGACCGCGGCAGAGTTTATTATTATATGGATGATTATGAAAATGCTGAAAGTGAACTGAAACAGGCCATAGACGGCGATAATACGGAGGCACTGGTTCTGCTTGGTATGGTATATATGGATAAAGGAGACAGCGCAAATGCAAAAGCAATGTTTCAGCAGTATGTATCACAGGCAGAAAACGGAGCCAAAGGATTTAACGGACTTGCACTGTGTGATATAGAGGATGGGGATTATGACAGTGCCCTTTCTGATATAGAAAGCGGAATCCATGTGGCAGGAGCGGAGGATATGCAGAGTCTGCTGTTTAATGAGATCGTAGTCTATGAGAAGAAACTGGATTTTCAGACTGCTTTGCAGAAAGCACAGGAATATCTGGAATTATATCCGGAAGATAAAACTGTTAAGAAGGAACTTGCATTTCTTAAAACGCGTGTGTAATATCTATCTGACTGAGGAGAATTTATGGAAGAATTTGGAAAGCTTGAAGAACGGGTGGTTCTTGTGGGAGTGCAGACGGATGATCATGATAATGTGGAAGAATCCCTGGATGAACTGAAGGAGCTTGCATCAACTGCGGGAGCTGTTACAGTGGGAAGAATCATTCAGAATCGTGAGTCTGTGCATCCCGGAACTTATATTGGAAAAGGAAAGATAGAGGAAGTACGTGCACTGGTATATGCTATGGATGCAACCGGAATTATCTGTGATGACGAACTTTCTCCTGCACAGCTGAATAATCTGGAGCGGGAACTGGACTGTAAGGTGATGGACAGGACATTATTGATTCTGGACATTTTTGCAGCGAGAGCTATAACCAGTGAGGGTAAAATACAGGTAGAGCTTGCACAGCTTCGCTACAGATCTGCCCGTCTGGTCGGTCTCAGGGAATCTCTTTCCCGTCTGGGAGGTGGAATCGGAACCAGAGGTCCGGGAGAGAAAAAGCTGGAGACAGACCGTCGTCTTATCCGTACAAGGATCTCTGCTTTGAAGCAGGAATTATCCCAGGTGGAGAAACACAGGGAACTGATCCGTTCCAGCCGGGCCAGAGGCAATATGAAGACTGCTGCGATCGTAGGATATACAAATGCGGGAAAATCTACGCTGCTGAACACACTGACAGGCTCAGAGGTTTTATCAGAGGATAAACTGTTTGCTACACTGGATCCAACTACCAGACTTTTAAATTTGAAGGACGGACAGCAGATTCTTCTCACAGATACGGTTGGATTTATCCATAAGCTTCCGCATCATCTGGTCGAAGCATTCAAGAGCACATTGGAAGAGGCCAAATATGCAGATTATATTATCCATGTGGTAGATTCTTCTAATCCGCAGGCAGAGATGCAGATGCATGTGGTATATGAGACATTAAAAGAACTGGGAGTGATGGGAAAGAAGATCATCACACTCTTTAATAAGCAGGATGCGCCGGGGGCATGCGTACTGCGAGATTTTAAATCGGACTATACGCTGAAGGTCTCTGCAAAGACAGGCGAGGGTCTTGCAGATCTGAATGATCTTCTGGAGAAGCTTCTTGCTGAAGAACAGATTTATGTGGAGCGCCTTTTCCCTTATCAGGAAGCAGGAAAAATCCAGCTGATCCGCGAATATGGGCAGCTTATCTCAGAGGAATACACAGAGGAAGGGATTGCTGTGAAGGCAAGGGTGCCGAAAGAAATCTACGCCAGAGTTGTATAAAAAAATATTTTGAAAAATAAGAAAAATACCATATATTGTGCCTTTTACGAAAATGAGGAACATTATGTGGTATTTTTGCGTGTTGACGAACCGGTGATACTCTGATACAATGAACCTACAGTGTTACTCAGAGCAAAGTGGACAGTAACGACAGAAATATCTCCGGTAAGAATATGCAGGAGAAACAGATTAACAAGAGAAAATGGGGGCATTAGATATGTTTCAGGTAGTAAAACGTGATGGCGAAGTGGATGAGTTTAAAATAGGCAAGATCACAGCGGCTATCCATAAAGCCTTTGATGCAAAAGAGAAAAATTATAGCGAAGAGATGATTGATCTCTTAGGGCTGCGTGTTACTTCTGATTTTCAGAAAAAGATTACAGATAATAAGATTACAGTAGAAGAAATTCAGGACAGTGTGGAGAATGTGCTGATCCAGGCCGGATATGCAGATGTGGCAAAAGCCTACATTCTTTACCGCAAGCAGAGGGAAAAAATCCGAAATATGAAATCCACGATCCTGGACTACAAAGAAATCGTGGACAGTTATGTGAAAGTAGAAGACTGGCGTGTAAAAGAAAATTCTACGGTTACTTATTCCGTAGGCGGTCTGATCCTGAGCAACTCGGGAGCGGTTACGGCAAACTACTGGCTGTCTGAGATTTACGATGATGAGGTCGCTCATGCACACCGGAATGCCGATATCCATATCCATGATCTGTCGATGCTGACCGGATACTGTGCAGGCTGGTCTTTGAAACAGCTGATCACAGAGGGACTTGGCGGCATTGAGGGCAAGATCACATCGGCACCGGCCAAACATCTGTCCGTACTTTGCAATCAGATGGTCAATTTCCTCGGCATCATGCAGAATGAATGGGCAGGGGCACAGGCATTTTCTTCTTTTGACACGTATCTGGCACCGTTTGTCAAAGCGGATCAGCTGAATTATAAGCAGGTGAAAAAATGTATTGAGTCATTTATATATGGTGTAAATACACCGAGCAGATGGGGAACACAGTCTCCGTTTACAAACATCACGCTGGACTGGACGGTGCCAAATGATCTGGCAGAGCTTCCGGCGATTGTTGGTGGAAAAGAGATGGATTTTAAATATAAAGACTGTAAAAAAGAAATGGATATGGTGAATAAGGCATTTATTGAGATTATGATTGAGGGAGATGCTGACGGAAGAGGATTCCAGTATCCAATACCTACCTATTCTATCACGAAAGATTTTGACTGGTCAGACACGGAGAACAATCAATTACTGTTTGAAATGACATCAAAATACGGAACACCTTATTTTTCCAATTATGTAAACAGTGACATGGAGCCAAGTGATGTCAGAAGTATGTGCTGCCGTTTGCGTCTGGATCTTCGGGAACTTCGGAAAAAATCAGGGGGGTATTTCGGAAGCGGGGAGAGTACAGGGTCAGTCGGAGTTGTGACGATCAATCTCCCAAGAATCGCCTATTTGTCGAATGATGAAGCGGAATTTTACAGAAGACTGGATCATCTGATGGATATTGCGGCACGTTCTTTAAGTATAAAACGTACCATTATTACAAAGCTTTTGAATGAAGGATTGTATCCATATACGAAAAAATATCTTGGTACGTTTGACAATCATTTTTCAACGATCGGTCTGATCGGAATGAATGAAGCAGGCCTGAATGCAAAGTGGCTGCGGGCAGATATGACACATGAAAAAACACAGGAGTTTGCCAAAAATGTGTTGAATCACATGAGAGAACGACTTTCGGATTATCAGGAAGAATACGGGGATCTCTACAATTTGGAGGCGACACCGGCAGAATCCACAACGTATCGTCTTGCAAAACATGACAGAGATCAATTCCCGGATATCATCACAGCGGCGGAAGACTGTGGAACGCCTTATTATACGAATAGTTCCCACCTCCCGGTTGGATACACAGAAGATATTTTTGAGGCGCTTGATATACAGGATGAGATGCAGACATTGTATACTTCAGGAACTGTTTTTCATGCATTTTTAGGAGAGAAACTTCCAAACTGGAGATCAGCGGCGGCGCTTGTGCGCAAGATTTCCGAAAATTACAAACTGCCGTATTATACCATATCACCGACCTATTCTATCTGTAGGGAACACGGTTATCTGACAGGGGAACAATATACTTGTCCGATTTGCGGAAAGACGACAGAAGTGTACAGCCGTATCACGGGATATTACCGTCCGGTGCAGAACTGGAATGACGGAAAGCTTCAGGAATTCAAAGAAAGAAAAGTATACGATATTACGAAATCACATCTGAAAGTGAGAACAGAGGCGGCAAAGGAGATTATTGCAGAAGAAAATGTATCGGTGGAAGAGACAAAAACGTTGCTGTTTACAACGAAGACTTGTCCGAATTGCAAGGTAGCAGGATTTATGCTGGATCAGGCACATGTGGAATATGAAAAAATCGATGCAGAAGAATCGATGGATCTTGTAGAAAAATATGGAGTCCGTCAAGCTCCGACGTTGATTGTGCTTGGAAAAGATGGAATAAAAAAATTGACGAATACGTCAGAAATTAAAAAGTATACAGAAGAGATGTAGAACATAGGAGGAGACAAGATGAAATTAGGGTTTATAGGATGTGGCAATATGGCAAATGCCATGATAGCCGGGATTATTGGAAATGGAATCTGCAAGGCAGAGGAGATTATCGGGACGGCAAAATCAGAGGCAAGCAGAGTACGTGTGAACAAAGAGTTTGGAATTTATATGACAGAGGATAACAAAGAAGCAGCAGAAAAAGCAGATGTGATTGTACTTTCTGTGAAACCACAGTTTTATGAAGAGGTTATCTGTGAGATTAAAGATGTTATGAAAGATAATCAGATTGTAGTGACGATCGCACCTGGAAAAACGCTTGCGTGGCTGGAAGAAAAATTCGGTAAACCGGTGAAACTCGTGAGAACAATGCCAAACACACCGGCAATGGTTCAGGAAGGAATGACAGGTGTCTGCAAAAATACATATGTGACAGAGAGCGAGATGGAGCATGTATGCGATATTTTACGCGGATTTGGAGAAGTAGAAATTATTCCGGAGAGATTGATTGATGCAGTCGTAACGGTAAGCGGAAGTTCTCCGGCATATGTGTTTATGATGATTGAGGCGATGGCAGACGCAGCAGTCGCAGAAGGAATGCCAAGAAAGCAGGCATATAAATTTGCGGCGAAAGCAGTGATGGGAAGCGCGAAGATGGTTCTTGAGACAGGGAAACATCCGGGAGAATTGAAAGATATGGTATGCTCTCCTGCGGGGACAACGATTGAGGCAGTGAAAGTGCTGGAGGCAGCAGGATTCAGGAGTGCTTTGATGGAAGCGATGGAAGTGTGCGCGGAAAAATCCAGAAATATGTAAAAAAATAAAAGCCTGCCCTAACGCGTTTGAGTTGTTAGGGCAGGCTCTTTTATACGACAAAAATACTATCCAAATAGTGAGACAGGGAACGTCTCATATTCCCTTCAAAATCAGCATCTCCATTTCTCATCGCCCATTCAAATACATTTCCGATGACAATCATACGGATATCTGTGGTGATTTCCTCGATTTTCAAATTCAATTGAATCGCATTGGCTTCTAAAGCTCGTTCTAAATAATGCTGAACAGTGACGATTGGGTATGGACGCTCGGTACGAATCGTAGGGTTTAACGCCTGATTGTGCGGAGTGTAATATCCCGCCATAAATTCCACGCCAAGTTCCTTACAATATTTCACATAATTTAAGTAGACATGAATGATCGTTTCTTTTGCATCCTCTTTATTTTTAGGCAGTTCTAAACGATCCGGATCGATGCTTGGCTGGTCTTCAATATAATAGGAAAGCAGATCATCTTTTGTTTTAAAGTGATGATAAAAGCTTCCGTTGGAAACGCCTGCTTCCTCGCAAATATTTTTTATGGAAAGTTCTTCGTAGCCGCTTTTTTGTAAAATACGTTTTGCAGCCTGGAAGATACGCTCTTTTGTCTCTTTTGATTTTCTCTGTTGTTTTGACAATTCTACAGGTTCTTTCATGTTTTCCCTCCTTCATTCAATGACAGATTTGTATGAAGTATACCATAACTTCTTATAAAAAACAAGAAAACCGAGCATACTCTGTTTCTGCTCGGCTCCTTGTTGATAAAAATTAATTTATTTCTGATCTTCCTGCACTTCGATTTTACGAATCTCTTTTGTGCGGATTTCTTTACAAATATCATTGATAAATGTATCCAAAGGTTTTTGGCCTTCATCGCCTAAATATCTGCTTCGTACAGATACAACGCCTTCTTCTTCCTCTTTTGCTCCGACAACAAGCATGTAAGGAACGCGATCGAGACGTGTCTCACGAATTTTGTAACCAATTTTTTCAGCACGTTCGTCAACTGTGCATTTTACGCCGTTGCCACGTAATTCGTTAGCAACTTTGTTTGCATAATCGTGATATTTCTCTGAAATAGGAAGTACACGAACCTGTTCTGGACAAAGCCATGTCGGGAATAAGCCGGCATATTTTTCAATCAGCCATGCAAGGGTACGCTCATAGCATCCAAGAGAGGTTCTATGAATAATATATGGACGTTTCTTATCACCATTCTGATCAATATAATACATATCAAAACGCTCAGCCAAGAACATATCAAGCTGGATCGTAATCATCGTATCCTCTTTGCCATATACATTCTTAGCCTGAATGTCAAGTTTTGGTCCGTAGAATGCAGCCTCACCTGTCTCTTCTGTGTAGTTGATTTCAAGATGGTCTAACATTTTACGCATAACATCTTCTACTTCATCCCACATTTCTCTTGTTCCAAGATATTTATCCATATTGTCAGGATCTGCAAGAGAGAGACGATATGTTACATCTTCTTCCACACCGAGTGTTGTCAGACAGTATTTTGCAAGATCGACACAGCCTTTGAATTCATCTTCTACCTGATCAGGGCGGATCACAAGATGTCCTTCAGAAATTGTAAACTGTCTTACACGAGTCAATCCGTGCATTTCTCCGGAATCTTCATTTCTGAATAAAGTAGAAGTCTCACCGTAACGGCATGGCAGATCTCGGTAGCTCTTCTGGCTTTGTTTATATACATAATACTGGAAAGGGCATGTCATCGGACGAAGTGCGAATACTTCTTCGCCTTCTTTTTCTTCATCTCCAAGAACGAACATTCCTTCTTTATAATGTCCCCAGTGATCGGAAATGACATATAAATCTTTTTTTGCCATAAGCGGTGTCTTTGTTCTCATATAACCGCGGCGTTCTTCTTCATCTTCAATCCATCTTTGCATTGTCTGGACCATAGCAGCACCTTTTGGCATCAAAAGAGGAAGTCCCTGTCCGATGACATCAACAGTTGTGAACAGTTCCATCTCACGGCCAAGTTTGTTGTGGTCGCGCTTTTTGATGTCTTCCAAATGTTCCATATGTGCTTTTAATTCATCTTTTTTCGAATACGCAGTTCCGTAAATACGAGTCAGCATTTTATTGTTTTCATTTCCTCTCCAGTAAGCACCGGAAGAAGAAATCAGTTTGAATGCTTTGACACCTTTTGTGCTCATCAAGTGAGGTCCGGCGCAAAGATCAACAAATTCACCTTGTCTGTAGAATGAAATCACAGAATCTTCAGGAAGATCGTTGATCAATTCCACTTTATAAGGTTCCCCTTTTTCTTCCATAAGTGCGATCGCTTCAGCACGAGGAAGTTCGAAACGTTCAATTTTAGCACCTTCTTTGATGATCTTTTTCATCTCTTTTTCAATTGTCTCTAAATCTTCGTTTGAAAATGGTGCATGTTCAAAATCATAATAGTATCCAGTATCGATGGAAGGTCCGATTGCAAGTTTTGCCTCCGGATATAATCTCTTTACTGCCTCTGCAAGAACATGAGATGCCGTGTGACGAAGTGCGGCAAGCCCTTTCTCGTCGTTTGCAGTCAAAATGTTCAGTTCACAGTCTTCTGATACAACTGTTCTTAAATCTACAACTTCTCCATTTACCTCTCCGGCGCAAGCTGCTCTCGCAAGCCCCTCGCTGATATCAAGTGCAATTTCATATACTGATTTGCTCTCTGCATATTCCTTTACGGAACCATCTTTTAATGTAATTTTCATAATAATCATCTCTCCTTTTTTAATTTGGGGACGTAGGAAAATTGAATTTTACTACGTCCCTAATTGACAAATGCCCTGTCCCTAAACGTAAAATGAAACGAAAAAAATCCCTTGTAATGAATTTCATTACAAGGGACGAGTTCTCTTTACTCGCGGTTCCACCCAAATTGTACTGGCAAATACCAGAACCACTCAACTGATTATAACGGAATCACCGGACTGTTTTGCAGCCACTCCGAGGTAGTTTTCAGATGTTTCCGCAATAAGAGGCTTCCAGCCTGCGACCTCTCTCTCTGTATCCTTTCACATCTTACTCGTCTCATCAACGTGTTTTCTGTTTCTATATCCCCTATTATAACATTGGAAAATGATTTGTCAATGACTGGATTTTTGGATATAATAGTTACAGTTCACATATCAGTCGATCGCAAAAGCAGCATAGAGAGTGTGAACAATAATGTATCATGCGTAGAACAGAGAGGATTTTAGAAATGGATATAAATCAAAAAATAACAGAAGAGCTTGGCGTGAAAGAATGGCAGGTGGAAGCGGCTGTAAAGTTAATCGATGAGGGAAATACGATTCCGTTTATTTCCAGATACCGTAAAGAGGCAACTGGTTCGTTAAATGATGAGCAGCTTCGAAAATTATACGAAAGACTGATGTATCTTCGAAATTTGGAAGAGAAAAAAGAGCAGGTGCTTGCGACAATTGAAGAGCAGGGGAAACTGACAGAAGAATTGAAGTTGCAGATTCTTGCAGCAGAGACACTGGTGGTTGTGGAAGATTTATACCGCCCATATAGACCAAAACGAAGAACGAGGGCGACAATCGCAAAAGAAAAAGGGCTTGAACCTCTGGCAGCGCTGATCACGCTGCAAAAGACAAAAGTCCCGATAGAAGAAGCAGCAAAATCTTATATTTCGGAAGAAAAAGAGGTAAAGACGGCGGAGGAAGCAATCAATGGAGCGAAAGATATCATTGCAGAATATATTTCCGATGAGGCGGATTATAGAAGCTGGATCCGGAAGCAGACGATGCAGAAAGGACATATCATTTCCAGTGCAAAAGACGAGAAGGCAGAGTCTGTTTATGAGAATTATTATGAATTCGATGAGCCGGTGAACCGTCTGGCTGGATATCGCACGCTGGCACTGAACCGTGGCGAGAAAGAAAAATTCCTGACCGTGAAAATCGAGGCACCGCAGGA
>OOIF01002395.1_pt1 | contig 12861 bp, 6 predicted proteins | sample 1691961 | NCBI WGS metagenome assembly OOIF01 (sample SAMN06348146, study PRJEB24527) | human gut metagenome | biome: human gut; feature: ankylosing spondylitis patient; material: feces | host: Homo sapiens | place: China | collected 2015-10 | reverse complement strand
GCAGCGGAGGTAAATATGATTGCAAATCAGGTGTTGCAGACAAATATCGAAGGAATGAAGAATATTACGCGCGTAGATATTTGTGTAATGGATACGGAGGGGAAAGCGCTTGCCACTACGATAGATAATGTAGAGGAATATGAAGAGGCTGTAATGGCGTTCGTTAATTCGCCTGCAGATAGTCAGGTGCTTCAGGGATATCAGTTTTTTAAGGTTTTTGATGATCATCAGTTAGAGTATGTTATTCTTGCAAAGGGTGACAGTGATGATGTTTATATGGTGGGAAAGCTCGCAGCTTTTCAAATTCAAAATCTTCTTGTTGCGTATAAAGAGCGTTATGACAAGGACAATTTTATTAAAAATCTTTTGCTCGACAATCTCCTTCTCGTAGATATTTATAATCGTGCAAAGAAGCTTCATATAGAGACAAGTGTAAACAGAGTAGTATTTCTTATTGAGACTAAGGATGAAAAAGATTCAAATGCATTAGAGACGGTTAAGGGATTGTTTGCAGGAAAGTCAAGAGACTTTATCACGCAGGTAGATGAAAAAAATATCATTCTTGTCAAAGAGTTAAAAGAAGAAGAAGGTTATGAGGATATGGAAAAGACGGCAAATGTCATTCTCGATATGCTCAACACTGAAGCAATGATAAGTGTGCATGTATCATTTGGTACCATTGTGAATGAGATAAAAGATGTTTCACGCTCATATAAAGAAGCGAAGATGGCACTTGATGTAGGAAAGATATTCTACAGTGACCAAAATGTTATTGCATACAGCAGCTTAGGTATAGGAAGACTTATATATCAGCTCCCAATGCCATTGTGTAAGATGTTTATCGGCGAAATTTTTGGAGAAAATACTCCGGATGATTTTGATGATGAGACTATCGCAACGATAAATAAATTCTTTGAAAACAGTCTTAATGTTTCGGAAACATCAAGGCAGCTTTACATCCATAGAAATACTCTTGTATATAGATTAGACAAGCTTGAAAAGAGTACGGGACTTGACCTCAGAGTATTTGATGATGCTATCACATTTAAGATAGCGTTGATGGTTGTTAAGTACATGAAATATATGGAGACATTTGAGTTTTAAACATTGAAGATAATATCTCCCCCGGATTGTACCAAAATCAAAGAGCTGACTCTTTGATTTGGTGTATTCGGGGGTTTTGTTATTGTTTAGCTATGCTGCGTTATAGCTGCACAATTTAATCGTAGGTTATGATAGTTTTGCAAATACCTGTAAATGTGCATAAATAAAAGGTGTAAAAGTTCTTTATATTGTGTTATCATCATATAAATATTTAAATGATTGCGAAACAGGTTATATGTTGTGTTCATTACAGATTATGATAGTAAGAAATGCAAGGCTGAACTGTTATAGTTTCGTAAATGTAGATATAAACTGACAGGAGAGAAATAGACATGAATATGGACAGAGATAGAGAAACAGATATTAATTTTGATTTTTTACGCGGAGTCATTATGGGGGCGGCAGGCTGCATATTAGTTTTGTTGAGTGCACTGACGATTGCTCAATATGCAGGAAAAATCAATGTGGCGGCAGGTCTGAAATGGGATGAGAATGGAATGTCCAAAGAGGCAGTAGAGATAAAGGATAAGGCAGAGATATTGTCGTCGTATATAAACAGATTTTACCTTAATGATATAGATTATGGCAAAATGGGAGATATTATTTATAAGGCGATGGTAAGCGGACTTGATGATAAATATGCTGCATATTATACAAAGGATGAATATAAGGATATTTCAGAAAAGACAAAAGGAGAATTTTGTGGAATAGGTGCGTATATATCACAGGGGAAAAACGATAATTATTTAAAGGTGGCAGGCGTTGTAAAGGGTGGTCCGGCACAAAAAGCGGGAATAAAAAAAGGAGATATTATTGTTGAGGTTGATGGGGAAAATATCAAGGGAAAGGATAGTTCTTATGCCATATCAAAAATGAAAGGCAAAAAAGGAACAAATGTAAGCATTTCAGTGATGAGAAAAGGAAATAAAAAACCTATCACTTTCAATATTAAAAGAGAAGTGATTCATGATAATACTGTTTCATACAAAATGCTTGATAATAATATCGGATATATTTCGGTGAGTGCCTTTGAAACAGTTACTAAGAAGCAGTTTAAAAGTGCTGTAGATTGTTTGGAAAAGAAAAATGAAAAAGGACTTATCATAGATCTCAGAGATAACGGAGGTGGACTTTTGGACACCGCACTTGATATGCTGGATCAGATACTTCCTAAGAAACTTGTGGTATATACAAAAGATAAGAACGGAGTAGCAGAGGAGTATTACACAAAGGATGATAAAGAAATAAAGATTCCGATAGTTATTCTTGTAAATGGCAATTCTGCAAGTGCTTCTGAAGTTTTTTGTGGAGCACTCAGAGATTATGGAAAAGCGAAACTTCTTGGCACAAAGACTTTCGGAAAAGGAATAGTACAGTCATCATTTGCGTTCCGTGATGGAACAGGACTGAAATTCACGACATCAAAATATTATACTCCTAAGGGCATAAATATACACGGAACAGGTTTTGAGCCTGATATAAAGGTTAAAAGTAACGGAAAAATGACTGCTTTGAAAGAAAGCGGTTATAAAGTTGATAATCAGATAAATGCTGCATTGGATTATCTTACAATAGCTCTTAAATCTAAGCGTTGATGTATCTACTGTAGTTTTACTGTTGTACACTGATTTATAAAATTTTAGGGAGGTGTTTTTGTGCAAAATTCACAACAAAAATTCAAATTACATTCAGAATACAAGCCAACCGGTGACCAGCCGCAGGCTATCGAGGAACTTGTAAAAGGATTTAAGGAGGGCGACCAGTTTCAGACTTTGCTTGGTGTTACGGGTTCGGGAAAAACATTTACTATGGCAAATGTTATAGAGAAACTCAACAAGCCCACACTTATAATCGCACATAACAAGACTCTTGCAGCACAGCTTTACGGTGAGTTTAAAGAGTTTTTTCCTGAAAATGCAGTTGAATATTTTGTATCTTATTATGATTATTATCAGCCTGAGGCATATGTTCCGTCATCGGACACATATATAGAAAAGGATTCATCGATAAATGATGAGATTGATAAATTAAGACATTCGGCTACAGCGGCTTTAACTGAGAGAAGAGATGTAATTATTGTGGCGAGTGTGTCATGTATATATGGTCTTGGAAGTCCTATTGATTACCAGAACATGACTGTTTCGCTCAGACCGGGGATGATGAAGGACAGGGATGAGGTTATTAAAAAACTTGTTGAAATCCAGTATGCCCGCAATGATATGGATTTTAAGCGTGGTACTTTCAGGGTGAGAGGGGATGTTTTGGAAATATTTCCGGTTTCAGAGTCAGAACATGCAATAAGAGTAGAATTTTTCGGTGATGAGGTTGACCGAATCACTGAGATAGATGTGCTTACGGGAGAGATAAAGGCAGAACTTGAGCACATGGTAGTATTTCCGGCATCTCATTATGTAGTAGACCGTGACAACATGAATCGAGCTATTATTGGGATAGAAAATGAACTTGAATACAGAGTAAAAGAATTTCAGAGTCAGGACAAGCTTCTTGAAGCTCAGAGGATTTCAGAGAGAACAAACTTTGACATAGAAATGCTTCGTGAAACAGGTTTTTGTTCGGGGATAGAGAATTATTCAAGACATTTGTCGGGACTTAAACCGGGACAGCCGCCTCACACACTGCTTGATTATTTTCCTGATGATTTTATTATAATGGTTGATGAGTCACATATCACGATACCTCAGATAAGAGGAATGTATGCAGGTGACCGTTCAAGAAAAAACACACTTGTTGAGTATGGTTTCAGATTGCCGTCAGCACTTGACAACAGACCTCTTAATTTTGACGAGTTTGAAAGCTACATAAACCAGATGCTCTTTGTATCAGCCACACCTAATGTGTATGAGAAAGAGCATGAGCTTGCAAGAGTTGAACAGATAATAAGACCAACAGGTCTTCTTGATCCTGAGATTACCGTAAAACCAGTCAAAGGTCAGATTGATGATTTAGTGGGTGAGATAAGAAAGACACTTGATGCAGGAAATAAAGTAATGATAAACACACTTACAAAAAAGATGGCAGAGGATTTGACGAATTATCTGAAGGAGATAGGCATAAGGGTGAGGTATCTTCATTCAGATATAGATACACTTGAGCGTTCAGAGATAATTAGGGATATGCGAATGGATGTGTTTGATGTGCTTGTCGGTATAAATCTTCTGCGTGAGGGGCTTGACATACCTGAGATAGAGCTTGTTGCAATACTTGATGCTGATAAAGAGGGATTTCTGCGTTCGGAGATTTCTCTTATCCAGACTATAGGCAGGGCGGCGAGAAACGCTGATGGTCGTGTTATCATGTATGCAGATGTTATAACGGAGTCGATGAGAAATGCGATAGATGAGACGAACCGAAGAAGAAAGATACAGGCAAAGTATAATGAGGAACATGACATTACGCCACAGACAATAAAGAAAGCAGTAAGAGATCTTATCAGTATATCAAAGAAAGTTGAGACAAGCAGCGAGGATATAACTAAGGATATTGAGTCGATGAGTGAGAAGGAGATTGACAAACTTGTTGCAAAGATTAAGAAACAGATGCATACGGCGGCAGCAGAACTTAACTTTGAGCTGGCGGCGAAGCTGCGTGACCAGTTGATTGAGATAAAAAAGCTTGAGTGAAAATAATGTAGGTTGAGAGGGCTTGCAAGTGGCTGTAATTAACAGCCGCAGGTACGCTTTCGCTATTTGTAACTCGCAGCGGTACATAAAGTGCTGAAAAACAGCACTTAAGTGCCGGCGGTTACAACAATGCCTGCTTGTGTTAATTAGCAACCCACTTGCAAGCCTATATACGGTATTGAGAATTTTACAATGGAGATTTTTGATAAGAAATTTTGACGGTTTCATAGTGAAGTTTTTTGATAAGGAAAGGAAATTTTGATGACTGATAGTAAGATTAAATTGCCGGTGGGAATAAATATAGGTGTGGACTATTATCCGGAGCACTGGGATGAGTCACTATGGGTTAAGGATGCGGATATGATGCATAAGGCGGGAGTTAAAATTGTCCGTATGGCTGAGTTCGCATGGAGCAGACTTGAACCGGATGAGGGCGATTTTGATTTTGAGTGGCTTGACAGGGCGGTTAAACTTTTTGAGGACCGGGATATATATGTTGTTTTGTGTACGCCTACTAACACACCTCCACAGTGGCTTTTTAAAAAGTATCCGGAGATTATCCAGATTGATAAAAAGGGAAATAGGATTTCCATTGGGATAAGAGGACACAGGTGTTTGAACAGCCCTGTTTACAGGGAACTCTCTAAAAAGATAATCGCGCATATGGTCGAGAGATATAAGGACAATAAATATGTTATAGGTTATCAGATTGACAATGAGCTTGAGGCAAATCACTGCTGCTGTGATGTGTGTAAAAGTTCTTTTAGGGAATGGATTAAGAAGAAATATGGTACGATACAGGCGGTCAATAAGGCATATGGAAATAATGTGTGGAGCGGTGAGTATAGTGATTTTTCACAGATTATGCCGCCGATGAATGAAAATGGGAAATGGCTGAATCCCTCGCTTAACCTTGACTTTAACAGATACGCATCTGAGAGCACCTGCGATTATGTTAAGTTTCAGTCGGACATTATCAGAAAAATCTCTCCTGATAAATTTATTACGACAAACAACTGGCTATGTGAGAATATGCCTGATTTTTATGATATGTTTGAAAATCTTGATGTTGTATCATATGACAATTATCCGCTTACAAATCTGCCAAAAGATGATGAAACATTGTATTCGCATGCATTTCACCTTGACCTGATGCGTGGCATAAAAAATAAAAACTTCTGGATTATGGAACAGCTAAGCGGAAGTGTTGGAAGCTGGATGCCTATGTCACTTACAACAAGACCTGGAATGTTAAAGGGGTATTCACTTCAGGCAATCGCACATGGTGCGGATGCCGTTGTGCATTTCAGATGGCGCACGGCTGTTTCTGGTGCTGAGATGTACTGGCATGGGATAATAGACCACAGCAATGTGCCTGGGAGAAGATATAAGGAGTTTTGTGGACTTTGTGATGAGGTTAAAAAAATCCAAAATCTTGCGGGAACAATATGCAGAAATGAGATTGCGATACTGTATTCATCTGACAATGAGTATGCATTTAAAAATCAGCATCAGGCGGAGAAAATGTATTATCTTGAGCAATTAAAACAGTGGCATGATGCATTTACCTGTCTGGGACTTGGAGTTGACATTATAAATCAAACACAGAGACTTGACAAATATAAAATTGTCATCGCACCGACAATGCTCGTTGAGAGTGCGGGGACATTAAAAGAACTTGAAAGAGCGGCAAATAATGGAGTTGCCGTTATTTTAACGAATCGTTCAGGTGAGAGGGATTATAATAATAAATGTATTATGGAACAACTGCCGACGATATATTCCGAACTCACGGGAATAAAAGTGACTGAATATGAAGCGTTGCCTGATGGTATGGAAGTGAGGCTGAGATTGTCGGATGAATTTGCTGAAAAGTCGAAGTATGCCTTAAAGAGTGAAAGAGAAGAAAATGCAACATCACAATATAATTTAGAAAGCCAAAATAAGGAAGTTGAAAAATCAGACTATGCATTAAATAGTGACAACGATGTAAATTCAAATGAAGAAATAAGAAAAGTGAAAATTATTGGAAAACGATGGTGCGATATAATAGAAGAAAACGAAAATGTGGAAGTGCTTGCAAGATATGATGAGCAGTTTTATAAAGATTTTGCGGCTGTCACAAGAAATAAATATGGTGATGGAGAAGTCTATTATTTTGGTACAGTATTAAATCGTGACGCAAGTATAGGATTTGCAAGGGAGATTGCCAAAAGGCAGCAGCTTGACATAATAGACGGACTTCAAAAAGGTGTGGAAGTTACATATCGTTATGGTAATAAAAAGTGGCGTTTTATATTTAACAATACCGAAAAAGAGCAGAAAGTCATTATCGGGAAAGAACAGATTACATTAAAGCCATTTGAGATGAACATACAAGAAACTATCTTGCATTGAAGAAAAAAGGAGAGTATAATTGATTATATAGGAATATTAAGATGGTTTAGGATAAGTTTTTATATGAATTTGACAAGGAGTGATTTTTATGCAGATAAGTGGTATCAATGGAATGAACAATATCAGCAGTATATATACATATGGAAATTCACATTTTAACCAGATACAGAACAATCCTGTTACTCCGGTAACAAAGGTTAAAAGCACACAGCCTGTTGATGGCGAACAGGACAAGTCAAAATATGCTGTTGTTTATGGAAATGATAAGACAAGTGAGACATATGACACTAAAGAAGCAGATGAAGTCAAGTCAAAATATGCAGATGCACAGAATGTCTCATATAATAATACAAACAATCCATATGAGATTTCAAAGATGGAAAGAGACAGCATGATATTATCCGGAATGAATTTTGATGAGTATGCATAGCAAATATGCATAGCAAATATGCATAGCAAATATGCATAGCAAACATGCATAGCAAATATGCATAGCAAACATGCATAATAAGTATTAAACAGGAGGAATTATCGCATGATGAAATGGTGGAGAAGATTGATTTTTTCTATTATCAGTCTGGTATTGGGATATATTTCTCTTGATTATCTTTACTCCGCTTTTACGAAACTTACAAATGCATCGGGAAGTGCAGCAGCATACAGTCCTAAAGGAGATGGATTGTCACAGCTTTTAGGGGCGGTTATGTTTTTGGGATACTTTGTTGTTCTTGGATTTTATATCTGGATGATAAAGAGGTGTTCACCAAAAATTGACCTTATAGAAGAAGATGCCAAAACCGGAGAGCAGAAAGTAAAGAAAAAATGGTTTGATATTATACTTCAGATAGTTATCATTATTACCGGTATGATAATAAGATGGGCATATCTTATGTTCATATATCTGCCGAAATTGTAAAATAAAAACACCATAGAATTTAAGATTTAGAGCTGTAATTATCAGTTTTTAAAACAGAGTGTGAACAGCATTTAAATCTTGTATCCTATGGTGTTTTTCATTATCAGAGAAGTTTTTGTAATCGTGTTATAAACCGGTAAGCAGAGCTTACCGGAAATATTTGCCTGACTACATATCCTTTTGGAATTTTATGTTTCTAAAGCAATGTATCAATGTGCAGGTGAAAATCTTTTGAAAGATCGTATGTTTTTGTGTCTGATATGACAATAGGTCTTGAGAGAAAGTTTTTATTTAACAATACAACACGACCAACATCGCCATTTGATAATTTTACTTCTGTATTGATGTAGGCTTCAACAGTTCTTTCAATAAATTTATATAATGCTCCCGGTTCGTAGAGTTCTTTTTGCAGCTCCATATGTTCAAGGACAGGGAACGGACAAATTCCTTTCCTATATACTCTGTTGGCGGTCATTGCATCATAAATATCTGCAATGGCGACAATACCTGAAAATAAATCGATTTCATTTCTCTTTAAACCATTTGGATAGCCTTTTCCGTCATATCGTTCGTGATGCTGAAGTGCAGCAAGTTTTATTTTAGAGTTTAAATTTTTGGTTGAAAGGATTTCATAACCATATTCAGGATGTTTTTTGATAATAGCATATTCGTTATCGGTAAGCTTTGAAGGTTTTTGGATGATTTCAGGTGGAATACGCAACTTTCCTATATCATGCAACATTCCCGCTATCATAAGCGTTTCAATATCATCATGGCTTAAGTTCATCCATGTACCAATAACATTACATATAAGTGCAACATTTATAGAGTGGGCGTATGTCAAATCATCGTATCCACGCATACATTGCATCATTTCAAGAAGATGAAGTGGATTCCTGGATCTTTCGAGTATGCTTTCTATTTCTGAAATCATTTCATCGACAAGTCCGTCGCCGTTTTTTATTATCATATCATTTAATGTCTTTTTGAATCCTGTAAGGCATGAATCAAATTGTGAATGAAATTTTTTGAAATCTTCTGACTGCTCAATTCGTTCAAAGTATGTTGGTTTTTGATTGTAATTATCATTATTGTTAGTGTTTTCAGTCTTTTCAGGTGAATCATTAACAAGTATATATACTGTTTTAATGGCATAGTGCTTTAGTTTACTAATTATATCCGGTGTAAGTTCAGTGTTTTCCTGAATGATGAGCCGACCGTTATATGTATAAACGGATTCTGCAACAATCATTCCGGGACGCAAATTAGCCGTAAATAGTTTTTTCGTTTTCATTATTATCATCTCCCTCCTATTTTCAGATAAAGACATCCATATATATTATAACATTGTAGTGTATGGTAAAACAAGTATATAGGGGTATCCAAAACATTAAATTTATATTTAAAAAGTTTGGCGTAACAGTTCAGCTGAAAAAATAATAAAAAAGTGTTGACAAATGTAAAAAAAGCTGGTAGTATATATCTTGTTCGTGACAAACGATACTTAAGTTTGTTAAGGGTTAAATGCGGAAGTGCTGGAATTGGCAGACAGGCTAGACTAAGGATCTAGTGTTGGCAACGACGTGAGGGTTCAAGTCCCTTCTTCCGCATTGCTTGACAGATATGAATCTGTTTGGATAAGGAAATCTTAATAAGGTTTCCTTATTTTTGAATAACAGTAAAATTGTTTACAATGGTATTGTTATAGATTACAAATGAAAGATAGTTTCATTTAAAAGAAAATGAAGTAAACATTTATATCTTAAATTTTAAAGATTTGACTGTGGGAAGTAAAAACTTCCGTGCTAGCCGGGGAGTTAGCGGCTCCTTGTAACCTGCAATCCGCTATAGCAGGGGTGATGTCTTGTCGAGGGCTTGTTTTTTGCAATGCTGCCCCCGGTAAGTGGCGTTGACGCTTTGGTCTTGCGCAATGAAAACTCATGAACCGTGTCAGGAGGGGAACCTAGCAGCACTAAGTGAGAATTTTCGTGTGCCGTAAGGTAGCCGGAGCCGAGCTAACTGCCGGGGTAACGGTTACATTGACATTTTCAAAACAGGATGCACGGATTTATATATATTATTTTAGAAGCAAGGCTTTAGCCTTGTTTTTTTGTTATAGGAAATTTTTTGTTTTCTATAACATAAAAAACATCCCGTGAGGATGTGTATTCCGCTCAAGTGCGAAAGAGTCGCAAGCAACTTATTTTTCTTTTGCGAAAAATTAATGAAACGAAAATACATTGAATTGTTATTTAGCAAAAAAAGAGGAGTAAAGCGAAAAAGTATTGTATTCTTTTTTAACGAAAAAAGTCGAATAAATTGGAAATGCATGGTATTACTAAATTGACGATAAAGCTATTAGATTGTATAATAGAATAAGTATTGCTGCCTGCGTTAAAGCAGGTATGAAATTAAAAAAGAGTGGGAACAGCAGACTGGATGTGAGTTGATAGAGGGAGGAAAGAAAGAATTGAAGGCGGAATTAAAGCTAAATAACATAAATCAGGTTATAAAGGATACCATAATATATGAACAGGGTGATGAAATATCATCGGTAAGTCTTGTAGTAAAAGGCCGCATAAGGATGAGTGCAGAGGGGACAAATATAGTAGTAGGTTCAGGAAATTTTCTTGGACTTTGTGACCTTGTCGGAGATAAATACGGGATTACATATACAGCAGAGACAAATGCGGTTATATATGCATTTCCTAAAATGAGACTAAGCAAAGCAGTAAGAAGTCTTGTCAAGGCAAACAAGGACTATGCAGGGCTTATGGTAGCTTCTTTTAGCCGTATTATTCGTGAACTTTCTATAACATATGAGAAAATAACGGCAATGGCTGACAAACTCTATGAGTTTTTATTGTCAGGTCGTACAAGATATACAGAGATAGCAAAAGAAGCAGGGATTAAAGCTGATAATATCCGCTCAATAGATGACATTGAGGAATATGAACAGGGTGATGTAGACATCGACAAGATAATGTATTACAGGGCTTGCTGTGAGATAGCACCTGATATACAAAAGGCATATTTTGGAGCAAGCTCAGCCATATCAGTATATCATGTTCTCGAACAGATAAAACTTGTAAATGCCATTATAGCTGAATGTGGCAGAGGAACAGAGTATTTAAAGCTGCTTTCAAAGCCACTTGTCAAAGAGGAAAGAAGTCTTTATATGCAGGTATTTCAACTTGCAAATACGGTTCAGCATATAGGTGGAGAGTCTGGCAATGTCATGTCTTTGTTTGATGATATTATAGATTATATAAATACGCTTGAAAATCTGATGCTCGACAAGGCGGGTGTCGATCTTGAGATAGACCATGAATTTATGGAAGAAACATATTTCAGTCTTTTAAATTCAGATGTTAAAAACGATGACGGTAATGATGCTGATATAGCATTGACAGAGATGGAATATCAGGACATAAGCCAGTTGAATAATTCACTTTCCTTTATACTTGATTATTCAGGGATTGAAAGAGAAGAAGCTTTAGATTTTGAGCAGTATATCACAGATTTTGACAAACTTAGAGACAAGTTCCTGACCGATGATGATACAAGAACGCTCAGAAGAAATATTACAAAGATGTATTATAAGATATACAAAAAGGTATTTCTTAAAGATTATAAATCATCAGAAAGTACGCCGGTAATAATAGATTTGTTTCTGAGGTATGGCTTTATAAGCGAAAAGCTTCTTTCAGAAGAACTTCTTGAACAGCTTTTGTCCATAGACAGACATGATGTTGGAAATGCATCATGTATGGTATATGATATGAAACAGTGGCTTACGGAAATTATAGAGGGACGAAAAGAGCCGTCAAAGAGTGAGTTTGATCTTGATTATGCGGAGAGTTTAAGAGATCGAAAGAGAACGGGTGAACTATCAGAAGAACAGGTAAATGCTCTTGCAGAAGATAAAAACGCAAAGTTTGAATTTGAGGTAGATAATATGTTCAAGGCGAACCACCGTATTTTATACGGACAGGTATCGGCATTTGTTCCGTTTTTGTTTACAGACGGTTGTGCATCATCGCTCTTAAAGACATTTATGTCTGGAGACAGGATAAATGCGGCAGTTCACAGATTGCTGCAGATAGATTATTCTGCATTTTACAGAGAGGGATTATACAAAGGAGATGCAGAGGGTATAAAGAAAGAGTATATAGTCGAGGAAGTTTTTCCTGATTTTATTTTATTCCCTATAGCCGGAAGCAATCCTATCATGTGGCAGGAGATAAGCGGAAGAAGAAGAAATTCAAAAGGGAGATTTTTGCTGCCGGCATTTCTTGACACGGATATTGATGCGGCAATGGTTAAACTGTTCGGAAGATTCAGATGGGAGCTTTGCAGAACGATACAGGGTGCAGCGTGGAACAACATACAGGTGAAATCTCTCACAAGTGAGTATAGTGATTTTATTCAGTTTTATAAGAAAAACAGGGAATTGTCAGAGGATAAAAAGGACAAGCTTAAAATGCAGATTCAGAAATGCAGAAATAATACGCGTGAGGTGTTTGTTGTTGACTATGAGAACTGGATTAAGCATGAAGCTCATGGAGGAATCGTTTTGAGCAAACCGGTGAGGGAAATTATGGCTACATATTGTCCTTTTGCCAAAGATCTTAGAGATTCAGTTGAAGAGCAGCCTTTGTTTAGGGACGCAATGGCAAGATACAACAGAGAGAAAGGTAAAAAGACAAAAGAGTATGACCTTAAATTCAGAGTATGGGATAAAGATAAGATTGAGGTTCCGAAGGAAATTGTCAAGACAAGAGATTATTATGTAGAGATGTA
>OOIF01002381.1_pt1 | contig 12917 bp, 7 predicted proteins | sample 1691961 | NCBI WGS metagenome assembly OOIF01 (sample SAMN06348146, study PRJEB24527) | human gut metagenome | biome: human gut; feature: ankylosing spondylitis patient; material: feces | host: Homo sapiens | place: China | collected 2015-10 | reverse complement strand
AACTGAACAAGAAAATTGATTCGGTAAACGAAAAAATTGCCTCGATCGAAGAGGATTATCTGAACCGCAAATCCGTCGTCGAAGCGGAATACGACGCCAAATTGGAAAGCGCCGCCGCCGGTGCGAAAGCGCCTACGCTGGCTGCGCTGGTCGACAAACTTGATATCGACGGCTTTGGTTTGAGCAGCGTGATTTCCGATGCCGACAGTTTGGTTTCCGATGCCAAAGGTTATGCGGTCAAGCTGATCGACAAGGCGCGTCAGGATATGTACAACCTTGGCGACGGACTGTACGAAACCAAAAATAACGGAGTGGTTGTCAAACGCCATAAGGAGCTGATCGACGACCTGAAGAACATGCCCCGCGAGCAGTTTATCCGTTCCGCGGTTTCCGTCGTCGGCGACGGCGCGTCCTCGTCGGTTGCCTCAATGTTGTCCGGCGCGCTGACGTCGGCGATCACGGGACAGATCTGCGGCAAGGTTTCCTGTAAGGCGGCGGACAGTGAATATTTTGTCGGTCTGCCGGCCAAACCGCGCGATTTTGCCGCGCCGAAGGCGCCCGAGTTCGAGCACTATCCTTCGCCGCGCGACATCGTTCATTTTGACGCGACGGATTATAAAAATATCCGGAAGACAAATGACGGAATTGTGGCCAAGTCTTCGATTTTTGAATACGGCGGAGAAATCCCCGGTATCTGGCGGCAGATGCTGGCCGACGACGCCTTTGTCGAAAAAGGGCTGAATTTGACTTCTCTCTTGGAACAGGGCGGAGAAAGCAAATATCTGATGCGCGGCACGCTTTATCCCTGCCGGATCGGCAATTATACGATCGACATTGCTTCTTCCAAGGTGGATTTGGCGCAAACCAGCGGACAATATCTTGTCAGTCCCGTGGATTCCCCGAAAAGGCCGGTCTGCGGCGACATCTCCGTCAGGGGAACGCTTTATTACACGGTTACCGATCTGGAGCTGGACGAAAGCGTCCGCGCCGGCACCCAGAAAACGCCGGCCGTCGTTTCGCCTTCCGAACTGGGAACGCTTTTTGCCTACAGCGGCCGCAAGCTGAAGTTTAACGATGCGGCCTACAACGTCTATGAACGCATGCTGGAACTGGAAGACAAGGCAAACGGCGACAACTTCAAATACGAAGTGCGTGACAACGTATATCAGAAGTCGATGTATGCCAACAATCAGATCGGGAATTTCCTGCATTTTGTGGACAAGGAAAACAGTATTCGTAAAAACATGGACGAGCTGCAGCTGAGCATTGACGACGCCAGGGAAACGATCAGGGAAATGCTGTCTGAGATGGGATTCAAGCTTGCCGACGACTTTAATCTTGCCAACGACGAGGAATACGCTTATATTCGCAATAAGCTGATTGAATACAAGAGCAATCTGGTCGGTCTGGCGGCTTCTGATATTTCAACCGTCAACAACGCCAACCCGGTTGTCAAAGAGCGCTACGACAAGGTGGAAAATACGCGGGCGGCGCTGGTTCAGGACCAGGAGGCGCTGGTCAATCTGACAAATTCGACCGCTGCCGGCAGTTCTCTGAGCGAAGCGATCATCAGCGAAAAGGCCAATCAGGAAGTGATGGAAAAGTCGCAGCAGGAAGCTCTCGACGCCATCCGCAAGGAGATCGACAACTATGAGAAGCCGCTTTGCACCGCGTATTAACGAAAGTAAGAGATGAACAAATTCAGTAAAATTCTTGAAGGCAGCAAAATTCTGGCCATTACCGACAAAAACGGCAGGGAATATCGTTTTGTCGGCGATCGGGAACGGGAAAAGGTCAGTGCCAAGATGACGTATTATCTGTGGCTTTCCCGTTTCTTTATCGTCACTTCCGCCGCTTCGCTGCTTTTGTTTCTGGCCGCGTCTCTTTCTTTGTTCAACCTGGCACCGCAGGTGACGGTCGAGCCTTTCCTGATCATTGACCAGAGTTCTTCGGACGAGATCGTCCGCTATGAACCGATTGCCCACGACATGGCTTCCAAAAAAATGATGATGGAAACCTTCGTCCGCCAATATGTCATGTATCGCAACACCATCATCAACGACGAGCGCGAAATGATGGTGCGCTGGTATGCCGGCGGCATTCTGAATTATCTTTCCGCGCCGCAGGTATTTGACGAATTTGCCAAATATCGGGAAGGCATCTGGAAAGACATCACCGACAACCAGACCAGCCAGGAAGTGGAAATCATTTCGATCGGCCGCGTGGGCGGCGAAAAAAGCCCGGTCTGGAAGGTGGATTTCAAAACTTACGAAGTTTCCGCCCGCCGCCGCAATACGGAAACCGGCGCGTTGTTTCTCCGGGTTCACTACTGGACCGCTTCGGTCACTTCCTATTTCATTCCCGAACGCGCCTTTATGGGCCGTCGTCTGCTTAATCCTCTCGGTTTTACGGTTACCAGATATTCGCAAAGCGAAGTCGAATTCTTGTAAATTTGTTAACCATTTTGTTCTATAACGTAAGCAGATCAGAGTTTATTTAAAAAATGTTAGACTTTTGCGAAAAAAAAGTTTAATTTCAATATATCTTATCATAAACGAGGATGTTTCGATGTATAAAAATGTAATGTTGGTCCTGATTCTTTTGCTGCTCTCGGCCTGCGGCCTGTTCGGCTCCTATTATGAACCGGAACCGGTCGGCATCGGCCGCGCGTCGGACGAACTGAAGCTTTCGCCCTGCGCCTGCATGCAGGTCGAGCTGCCGAAAATGCTGCCCGACTGGTTTGTTGAAACGATCTGATGGAAAGTTGCCGGCATGGTACAGCAGTTGGGGGTAAACAATCAAAATCAGCGCTTGCTGGCCGGACGCGGCCGGCGGCCGGAATCGCCGGCGTCTTCTCAGGACGCCTTTGTCGCCAACGTCGCCGAAAAACGCTATTTGTGGACGGCGCGCGCGTTTGCCATCATTACCGCGGTCAGTCTTTGCTGCAACATCGTGCTGCTGCTGGCGATCGCGCAGGTAATACCGTTGTACCGGGTAGAACCGTTTTTGCTCACCTTTCAAAACAAGCAGGAGCAGGTTTATAACATTCAGCCGGTCAACCGCGATATGGAGGACGAAAAGGAAATTACCGAAGTGTTCGTCCGCGAATATGTGCTGCTGCGCAGTTCTTTTAACCGCGACATTCCGGAAGTGGAAGCCCGCTGGATGCCGGGCGGCATGATTGAGGAAATGTCCAGCCCCGCGGTTTACAAAGATTTTGTGGAAAATACGGCCAACCGCGCGTTGGAACTGATCCGCACCCGGCAGATGATCCGCGACGTGCGGATTATGACGGTTAACGAACTGGGGTCGGGGATCTGGCAGGTGGAATATGAAACGCGCGACATGTATCCGGATTCCAAAGCGCCGGAGATCAATTACTGGACGGCCAGCCTGAAAGTCGGCTACCGCAGCAAGAGAGTGAAATTCAAGGGAAGATTGAAAAACCCGGTCGGCTTTACGGTGTACCAATACTCGCTGACTTACAACAAAGTAAAATAAGGTGGATAAAGATAATGTTATCAAAGTCTGTAAAAATAAGTGTATTAAGTTTGTTTGCCGTCGCATTTGCCGCGGAAGCTTTCGCCCAGGCCACGATCAACAGCATGGATCAGAACGCGGACCAGTCGCAGGGACAGTACCAGCCGATGGACATGGGCTATGCCGGCTTCAACTCTCTCGGCATGATGCAGAGCGCCTGGCTTGATCCGTTGCAGAACCTCGGCGAAGGGCAGAGCAAACCGGCTTATTCGAAATATTACTGGTCGCCGGATCTGGTTTTGCCGCTGCGCCTGCGCGAGGGCATGATCACTTTGTTGAACTTCCCTGAATGGGAAATGATCGAGGACATTTACATCGGCGACAACGCGACTTTTGACGGACAGATTTCGGGGCCGAACACCTTGCTGCTTTATCCCCGCAAGGGCGCCAACGTCGGCGTTGACACCAACATTATCGTTTTCGGCCGTTCGGGCAACCGTTATGTGTTTTATGTCCGCAGCGAAGGCGTCAATACCGAGCGCCTGACCAACGCGATCGTTGACATCGACGTGATCGACGGCGCCGGCGGGGCGGTGACGCTCGGTTCCGTCGATGTCAACGATCGCGTTGGTCAGGCGGTTCGTCTTCCGGCCGCGTCAACGCCAGCAAATATTACGGCAACGGCGGCAAGTCGGTAGATTCCACCTTTACCAAAAGATTTCAGAAAAACGACTGGATCAAAAGCATTCCGCTGGATCCGACACAGTTCCGTTTTGACGTTGAAGTTTACGTTCCCAACCCGGATGATGTTGTCATTGCGCCGGAACGCGTATGGCGCGACGACATTTTCACTTATATCGATCTGGGCGAAAAGGCGCTCAATATGACCCAGCGTCCGATCGTCACCCTGATTGTCGAGCGGGTTGAGGTTCCGGTCGGATTCCGCACCAAAGGGCCGAACAACCGCCTGATCATCGTCGAGGCGATCGGCGACATGGTTCTGCGCAACGGCAAGCGTATCGTCTGCCTGAAACTTCGCAGGTCCGATGAGGTCGGATTGGATAATATCAGTTACGCCGACGACATTACCGACAAGGAATGGGACGTTCCGGGCGCCCTGCCGGAAGGCAAACGCGGAAAAGCCGGCTCGGCCAGCTATCCGGACGGTTTCGGCAGCAATTATGTGGAAGGACAGGTTGATGTCAATGCCGGTTCGTCCGAGATGATTGTTCCCGAATACAGCGGCGGCAATAACGGCGAAGGGGTTACCATCCGATACAAGGCCGGCGGCGCCTTCGGTGCCGGCAACGGTCAGGGCGGCGACTTCGATTACTCCAAGATGCGCCGGATCAAAAATACGCAGGAATTTGATGCCGCGGCCAGCAATTTGGCCAGCCAGTATCGTTACGGATCGGGATTTGCCGACGGAGGCTCCAACATTTCGATTGAGCTCGGCACCGATGCCAATGTGGACAACCTGGAAAATTTATGGGACAACCTGTCCTCTAAATATTCCAAAATTTTGAAGAACTATGACCCGTTCTTCTCAGTTGACGCGCCGGCGGACGGACAGGGCAAAGAGCTCTTCCATCTGCGCATCGGACCGGTCAAAACCTTGGACGAAGGTGACAGCGTGTGCAGCAAACTGGGCAGAAACGGCGTCTTTTGCAGCGTAGTCAGGACCCAATGAGCAAAGAAGTTTTAACACACTCTGAAAGCTATATCAAAAAAACCAACCGCATAATTCTTGCGGTTGGTATTACTTCTTTCGTCGTTTTCCTTTTCGGTTTGTATCTTCTGTTTTCAAGCGACGAGCCGATTGACGAATACGAAGAGCCGGTTTTCACCGACAACGATGACGCTTTAAATGTCGTTGACAACACTCCCGTGCAGGAAAGCATAGAGTTCAGCACCGTGGGCGATACGGAGGTTCCGCTGACGACGACCCCGAACCCGGTTCCGCTGGGGCAGGTGGTGCTCGGCACCGATGCCAAAAACGTCCTGACGCTCGGCACCAACGGCAAAACCTCGGTGATGATCGTATCGGTTCAGCTGGCGGAAGCACCCTTTGACGGCTTTGAGTTCAACGACAACTGCAGCGGCAAGCTTTTGCGCGGCAAGGAAACCTGTGACGTTACCATGAGCTGGACTCCGGTTGTGGCCGGAAACGTTCAAAACAACTTTATCGTTTCCTGGCACGAAAGCAATGTTTCCCAAAACAGCGCCAAGGCGGAAAAAGTACCGGTTTACGGCAATGCCGTCAATAAGGAAGACTGCAATTTCTGCGAAACCGTTCCGGGGGCGTCCGGCAGCGGGACGGCAGCCGCCCCGACGGCAAAGAAAATGCAGCGGGCAATCGTCGGTCCGGGCGGCGCCGTGATCGGTTATGCCGATGAGGACGGCTATATTTATGATGAAAACGGCAATGTCGTCGGCCGGGTAAACGAGAACGGTCTGGCGGTGGACGGGGAAGGCAACATCATCGGCGTTGCCAACAACCGCAAACTGGTTTACGACGACAACAACAACGTAATCGGCTATGTCAATCCCGACGGCACGATGGTTGACGTCGACGGCAACGTTACCGGCCGCATGCTGCCCGACGGAACGGTGGTCGACAATGACGGCAACGTGGTCGGCAAAGCGGTGGACATGGGCTATGTTTATGACGAAAACGGCAACATTATCGGCCGGGTAATGCCCGACGGTACGGTAGTCGACCTGAACGGCAACGTGATCGGCCGCGTCAACGAAAAAGGCGAAGTGGTTGACGCCGACGGCAACGTTATCGGTCATGTTACCAAATCCGGCCAGGTGGCGGTAGACGGCGACGGCAACATCATCGGCGTGGTTATGCCCGACGGCAGCGTGGTCGACGCCAACGGCGAAGTGGTCGGCCGGGTGGACGAAAACGGCAACGTTATCGCAGACAAAAACCTGGATGCCAAGAGTGTCCGCCGCCGGCTGGCTTATGACAAGGACGGCAACGTAATGGGCTATGTCGACGAAAAGGGAAACGTCGTCGACTTTGACGGCAACACCATCGGCCGCAGCCGTCCGGACGGCACTTTGGTCAACCTTCGCGGCGAGGAAATCGGTTCGGCCGGAACGGCCGGCAACCTGTTGGCTTATGACAAAGACGGCAAGGTTATGGGGTATGTTGACGACGACGGAAGCGTCATCGGCGCCGACGGTAAAAAAATCGGCGAACTGCTGCCCGACGGCAGTCTGGTCGACGGACAGGGCAACGTCATCGGCCGGGTTGACAACAGCGGCCGCCGGCTGGCTTACGACAAAGACGGCAACATTATCGGCTATATTGACGAGAACGGAAACGTCGTCGATTTTGCCGGCAACGTCATCGGCAAGGTTCAGCCCGACGGCACCATTGTCGACGAAAACGGCAACGTCATCGGCAAAGCCGGTCCGGCTTATCAGCGTCTGGCTTATGACAAGGACGGCAACATTATCGGTTATATTGACGAAAACGGCAACGTGGTCGATTTTGACGGCAACGTCATCGGCAAAATGCTGGAAGACGGCACCATCGTCGACGAAAACGGCAACGTCATCGGCCGGGCGGGAACGGTTAACCGCAAATTGGCCTACGACAAGGACGGCAACGTCATCGGCTACGTCGACGAAAACGGCAACGTGGTGGACTTCAACGGCAACGTCATCGGCAAAATGCTGCCCGACGGCACCATTGTCGATCTGGACGGCAATCCGATCGGCGAAGTTGCCGGTTTTTCACAGATCGTGCTCGACAAGTTCGGCAAAATCAGCGGTTATGTCGGCAAAAACGGCGAAGTTTACGACAAAGACGGCAACATTGTCGGTTATGTCGACGAAAACGGCAATGTGGTCAACAGCACGCAGACGATCCTCGGACGCCTGATTCAGGAACAGATGATTCCGGTTACCCCGCAGGGGGAAATTCTCGGCAAGGTCAATTCAAACGGAACGGTTGAAAACGACCATTCTCTCCAACGGACTGGTGAAAAACCCTTCCGGCTCCAAAATCGTCGCCCGGCTGGTTCGCGGCGGGCTGGTTGTCGGTCTGGGCTGCAAAAACATCGGTTATCTGGAAAAAGACGGCGTAATCCGCAAGTCTAACGAAGATACCGGATACAAGGTCAACGCCGACGGCGTGGTGGTGGACGAAAGCGGCGCCTACGTCGGCGAAGTGGTCACCCCCGGTCCGGTGTTTGACAATACCTGCACCATGATCGGCGAGGTGGATACCGACGGCATTGTCCGCGACGGCGGCGGCTCCTATGTCGGCTGCGTTAATCCGGACGGTACCGTTTTGGACGAGAAGGGCGAGATCGTGGGCGGCGTTTCCCGTTCGGGCATAGCGCTTTCTTATGACGGCAATTTCCTGGGAACGGTCAACTCCAACGGACTGGTGTTTTCTCCGCAGGGAGAAGCGGTCGGCTGCGTCGGCACCTACGGCGACGTGTTTGACAAGAAAGGCGGCTACGTCGGCCGGGTGCTTGAAAATACCTACGCTTATGATCTGGAAGGAAATTTCCTTAACATGGTCAACGAAAGCGGACGGGTTTCGATCAAAGGCCAGTCGGCGGGAAAATTATTGGCTCACAATGTCCTGGTTGACGAAAACAACAAAATCATCGGCGTGGCGATGCCGGAAAAAACGGCGGTGCTGAACCCTTCCGGCAAACTGATCGGTCATTTATTCCCCGACGGATACGTCTATGACGCCAAAGGCGTGTCAATGGGCAAAATGTACAGCGACGGCATGAGCTTTTACAACCATGTGCCGGGCAATCCCGCGGCTTCCGGGCTGATTGCCGATTTTGACGGCAATATCGTCGGCCAGACCGGCTACAACGGCGAAGTCGTCAACCGTTTCGGCGAAAAGCTCGGCAAGGTGGATGCCAAAGGCGTCTTTTTTGACGCCAACGGCGAATACAAGGGGGCGGTGCTCAAACGCGGCGCGGCCATCGGCTATGACGGCGCGTTTCTCGGTTACAGCCTGACCGACGGCCGGGTAGTGGATTTTGACGGCAAAACGGTCGGTCGCAGTTCTTCCGACGGCAAAGTGCTGAATTCGGATCTGGAAGTGGTCGGAGAGGTTATCCCCGAAAATATCGTCATTGACATCTGGGGCGCCTACAAGGGGCGGGTCAATTCCCTGGGCGACGTAATCGACCTTAAAAACAACAACGTAACCGCCATTTTGCCGGGCGGTTCGACCGACAAGAACCTAAGTCTGCTCAAACGCGGCGCAGTCATTGACTTCGGCGGTAAGGTGATCGGCGCGGTCATGCCCGACGGCAGCGTGATTGACGTCTTGAACATCAATATCGGACGGGTTTTGTCCGACGGCAGCGTGATCAACAATTCCGGCAAGCTGATCGGCGAAGTGATCGACGGCGACATTGTTATTGACGACGCGGACAAAGTGGTCGGCAGCGTCAACTTTGCCGGTATTGTCACCGGCCGCAGCGGCGAAGTGATCGGCCGCAGCCTGTCTTCCGACCTGGCGGTGGACAATAACGACGCCGTTCTGGGGCGGATTTATAAGATTGGTACCACCATTCTCGGCAATGACGGCCAGTATGCCGGACGCCTGCGTTATGACGGCAGCGTCATCGGCCGCGACGGCAAAATTATCGGCTACCTGAAGAGCAACGGTTCGTTTGTCAATCTGGATAAAAAAGTCGCCGGCTACGCTTTGCAGGAAGTGGCTAAAAATCGGAGGAACTAGCATTGAAACTTAAGTTGGGCAAAATCTTGACGTTATCCGTGAAAACCGCAGCGGCAGTCGGCTGTCTGGCTTTTAGCGTTTCCGTTGCTTCGGCTCAGGAAATCACCGCCATTGACTTCAACGGCGACCTGATCGGCAAAGTGATCCCCGACGGCAAAGTCGTCAGCTTTGAAAACCAGCTGATCGGCAACATTACGGCCGACAGTTTGATCGTCAATTTCGAAGGCAACCTGATCGGCGGCGTGGTGCCGAAAGGGATTGCCATCGGCAACGACAACCGTCTGCTCGGCAAGGTGAACAATGACGGTACCGTGCGTCTGGCCACCGGCAAAATCGTCGGCAAGGTGCTGCCCAACGGTTTGGTCGTCGACGACCGCTTTTCGGTTTTGGGCGCGGTGCTGTTTCCCGGTTTGGTTTATTCTGACAGCGGCGAAACCGTTGGCCGGCTGACCGGTGACGGTTTGTATTCCAATCTGCAGGGACAGAACATCGGCTTTGTTTCCCCCGACGGTTATGCTTATCGCCGGGTCGGCAACGATTATGTGATCGACGGCCGGCTGATTTCCTCCAAAATGGTGATTGACGCGGGGGGCAAGTTTATCGGCAGCATTGCTCCGGGCGGCAAAGTGACGGATTTTGAGGGCAAGGCGATCGGCCTGATCAAAGCCAACGGTTTTGCCTACGACAATCAGGATAAGATTATCGGCCGCATCGTCAAATCGGGCTATGCTTTCGATAACGGCGGCAAATATATCGGTTTTGTAACTTACAACGGTGAGGTCGTCGCCAAAAACAAGGTGATCGGACGCCTGCTGATTGACGGTACCGTTGCCGACGCCAAAGGCGAAGTTATCGGCTATATGGCGGACATCGCGTCGACGGTGACCGACGCCGCCGGCAAATATGTCGGCCGCATTATGCCGGAAGGGCGGATTGCCAAAGCGCGCAATTTTATCGGCACCATGGGGCCGCGGGGACTGGTTTTCGGCGCCGACGGGGCCGAAATCGGCCGGTTGGCGGTAACCGGCCCGGTGTTTGACTATCGCGGCACCTTAAAAGGCCACGCTTTAAGAAACGGACAAGTAATTCTCCTTGGCGGCACGCCTGTCGGCACCGTTTACGGCAGCCGCGCTTCCGACTATAACGGCCGCGGCATCGGCATGACTTTTGAAACCCGCCTGGTCGTCGATTCCTTAAACCGGGCGCTGGGTGTCAACGGTATCGGGTCCGCCTATGTCAACGGAGAAGAAAAGAAATTTCTGTCGCCGTTCGGTTATGTTTATAATGCGGACGGCGGCATCGACGGCAATCTGCTGCCGCTGGGCGGAATCTATAATTTGAGCGGCAGGACGGTCGCCTTTGTGCATCCGAACGGAGAAATGGTCAATAACAACGCGGTAATCGGCGGCCGGCTGACGCAATACGGCTACGGCGTGGATGAAAAAAATCTGATTCTTGGCAAAAACATCGACGTCGGTTATGCCGTTGACGACCGGGGCAACAGTTTGGGCATTCTGGCGGACGGCAACATGCTGCTCGACAAGTCGTTAAAGACCGTCGGCAAAATTTTGCCCGATGACGAAGTCGTTTCCGACCTGAATAACCCGAACGCCATGATGCCAGTTGTCGGCAAAGCACGTGCCCGCAGCCTGGCGCTTGGTTTTCAGGGACGTTTTATCGGTTATGTCGACAGTAGCGGAACGGTTCGCGACACGGGCGCTTCCGTCGTCGGCAAAGCCGGTGCGGGCGATGTTGTTTTTGACAACGGCGGCATTGTTGTCGGCGGCGCCGTTTCTTATATGCCGGTGATTGATGAGCGGTGCGAGTTTGTCGGAGTGACGGCGGCGCAGGGCGAAGTCCGCAACTATCGCGAAGTCAACATGGGACGTCTTTTGCCCAACGGACAGGTGTTTTCCGTCAACAATACGATTATCGGTCATGCGGTAACACCGGGTGCGGTAATTGACTTTAACGGCAATACGGTAGGCACCGTTGCCGCCAACGGCAAGGTGCTGAATTACGCCAACCAGAATCTCGGCTGCATCAATCGCCGCGGTCAGCTTTTGGACGGCAAAGGCGCATTGACGGGCAAACGGGTGGAAGTGGCGCCGGTGATGAATTTCAACAATGTGATTACCGGCCGGTCAACGCTCGACGGTACCGTAATTAATGCGCAAAACAGCGTCATCGGCTATATTCGTCCGGACGATTCGGTCAGCTCCAAAACCGGGCTGCCGACCGGAATTTTGTTCAAATACCGTTTTGCTTTCGGCAATGACAACAAGTTGATCGGTACCGTCAACGACAAGGCGGAAGTGATCAACGGCCGCGGCGAAAAGAGCGGCATGGTCGATTTCGACGGCAATGTCGTCATCGGCGGCGAAAAGGCGGGATATGCCCTTTACGACATGTATATTTACGACAACAATGATCTGGTCAGCGGCTATATTACCGCCGACGGACAGGTGCTGTCGCTGGGCAATCAGAACCTTGGCGCCCTGACCAGAGGTTTTCTGGTCAACAAGGAAGGCAAAGCGATCGGCCGCGGCAACCGTGATTTCCACATCCGTGACAATTTAAACGCCATTCTCGGTGAACTGAGGCTCGACGGCCGGGTTCTGAATGTGGAAAACGAGCTGGTCGGCACTCTGGGTTCCTCTGGCGACATCATTTCCGCCGCCGGCGAAGTGATTGCCCGCGCCCGGCCGCTGCAGTTTTACGAAGCGGTGAAAAGACAGCCCATTTATGACAAGGACGGCAACATTATCGGTTATGTTTCGCCCCGGTTGCAGGCGGTGGACGCCAAGGGCAGGGTGATCGGCCGCGTCAGCGCCGACGAGCAGCAGCTTGCCGTTGCTGCCGACGGCAGGGTTCTGGGGCATATTGACGTCAACGGTAACGTACTTGACAAGGACGGAAAAGTTATCGGCAAATTGCAGGCCGACGGTTCCGTCGTTGACGGCGAAGGCAATGTAATCGGCATGGCCGGAGAAAAGCGCAAACTGGTTTATGACAAAAACAACAAAGTTATCGGTTATGTCGACGCCAAAGGAAAAGTGCTTGATTTTAACGGCAACGTTCTCGGTGAAGCGGTTGAAGGCGGGGAAATCGTTGACGCCCGCGGCAATGTCATCGGTCAGCTGAACAAAGACGGTTCGGCCATCAGTCTGGACGGTTCGGTAATCGGCAATACCAAATTGAACTGGTATGAGAAGCCGCAGCCCGCTCAGCCGGCGGAGTTGCCGGAAGTCGGCGCGCGAGAGGTTGCCGACGTCGGTCAGTTCAAACGTTCACTGAACATTGCGTTGACGCCGGACGGCGAATATCTGGGCGATATTCTGGAAGACGGCAATGTCGTTGACAAAAAGGGAACGGTTATCGGCAAATTGTTGCCGGACGGCTTGATCGTGGACGGCGAAGGTTCGCTGATCGGTATTGAAGAAGCGGCCAAAAAAGCCGATACCGGCGAAATGTTCGTTCCGGCCGGAACTTTCGGCCAGGGCGGCGCGTACGGCACCGGTACCGGCGGCGGCAACCTCGGTCCCGGCGGCGGTTTTGGTCCGGGCGAGCGTTATGATCCGCAGCGGGCGGCGGCTTTGCAGACGGCGCAAAACGAGCGCCGGCAGGGAATGTACGTCGGCAAAATCAGTTCCAGCATCCGCAAGGAGGCGTTTGACGGCTACCAGAAAGATTGGCAGGAACA
>OOIF01002380.1_pt1 | contig 12921 bp, 9 predicted proteins | sample 1691961 | NCBI WGS metagenome assembly OOIF01 (sample SAMN06348146, study PRJEB24527) | human gut metagenome | biome: human gut; feature: ankylosing spondylitis patient; material: feces | host: Homo sapiens | place: China | collected 2015-10 | reverse complement strand
AACCGGAACTTCGGTAAGCCCGGCGCGCTGCGCGGCCCGCCAGCGGCGCTCGCCCGCCACGATTTCATAGATGGTCGCCGTTTCCGTCCGGCGCGGACGCACCAGCAGCGGCTGGATGACGCCCTGGCTCCGGATGGAGGCCGCCAGTTCGTCAAGCGCGGCCTCGTCGAAATGTTTACGGGGCTGCCCCTTGCAGGGCGTCAGCGCGGCGATGGGCAGCGTCGTCGTACTCTTGGGCACCGAGGGCGCGGGCACCTCCGCGCTGTCCGCCTTGGCCGAAGACGGGCGCTCCGCAGGCGTTACGTTGCGGAACAGCGCATCCAGACCGCGCCCCAAACCACGTTCATTCGCAGACATGGGAAAACCTCACAGTCGTTCAAGGCAGGGACGCCCTGCCGATGTTTTCACGTGAAACACTACTCCGCCTTCGCGGTACGCGAGCCGGGCTTGCGCATGACGATTTCCTTGGCAAGGCTCAGATAGGCCTCGGAGCCTTTGGACTTGATGTCGTAATGAAGGATGGACTTGCCGAAGCTGGGGGCCTCGGAAAGCCGCACGGTGCGGGGGATGACCGTTTTAAAGATCTGATCGGGGAAGCAACGGTTCACTTCGTCCTGCACTTGCCGCGTCAGGCGGTTGCGCCCGTCGAACATGGTCAGCAGAACGCCTTCCAGCGCCAGCTTCGGGTTCAAAGAGCGCCGCACAATGCGAACCGTGTTCATCAGGTCGCTGAGACCTTCCAGAGCGAAATACTCGCCCTGAACCGGAACCAAAATGCTGTCAGCAGCACAGAGGGCATTCAGCGTCAAAAGCTCCAAAGACGGCGGGCAGTCAATGAAAATGAAGTCATATTCCGCCGCCAGCTGGTCCAGCGCGTCCTTCAGAAGAAATTCGCGGCGGTCCATGCCGATGAGCTCAATGCCAGCGCCGGCCAGTGCCTTGTTGGAGGGGAGTACGTCTCCGTATCGGGTGTGCACCACCGCGTCTGCGGCGGGCACGTCGGAGACCAGCACCTCGTAAATGCCTTTGGAAATGGTTTTGTCCACGCCCATGCCGGAAGTGGAATTGGCCTGTGGGTCAAAGTCGCAAAGCAAGACGCGCTTGCCCTGCTCCGCCAGTGCTGCCGCCAGATTGACACAGGTGGTGGTTTTGCCCACGCCGCCTTTTTGGTTTACGATGGAAATGATTTTTGCCACAGGCCACCTGCTTTCCGGGCCACAGCCCTGTTTGATGCACGGCATAAGTGCCGTGGAGCATTGCGGTGCAATGACTCAGCAAATAGTATTATAACAAGGAGCCTGCGGTGTTTCAAGGGTTCCTGTAAAAAAATGCGGTTTTGCAGTATTTTTTATAAAAACAATTTTTGGGAAACTCAGATTCTACTGGTTTCACGTGAAACATTTTGTTGGCGGCGGCTGTAAAGGAAACTCCGCTGACAAAAGTCAGCGGAGTTGTTTCACGTGAAACATGAAGCGGAAGCGAGAGCGCTTCACGGCAGATCGGTTTGCAGCAGCAATCCGCTGCGGGGCGGCAGTGTCAAGGGGATTGCATTGTCAACCGGCGTGAAGCACTGCCCGGTCAAGAGATCTCTGGCGGGCGGGGCGGGCCAAGGCAGTGATAACGTTTGCGGCACGTCGGCGGCATTGACCGCAGTGGCCAGAAGCTGGCCATCCAACTCACGGGCAAAGATCAGTATGGAGCCGGAGGTCCAGATCCAATGAAGCTCACCGGTTTGCAGAACCGGGAAGGACCGACGGAACCGGGCCAGTTCCGCAAAGTGCGCTTTGAGATCAGTATCTTCCTGCGCCCAAGGATAGCCGGCCCGGTTAAAGGGATCTTCCCAACCCTCCATAGCAGCTTCATCTCCGTAATAGACGGTGGGCGCGCCGGGGAAGGTAAAGAGGATCAGTGCCGCCAGCCGCAGCCGCTCCAAACCGATCTGACGCTGGGTGGGGGAGAGGCGGTACGCTGCCCGGTCTGCCTTGTTGTCCGGTACGTTGTCAGCGCCTAAAACGGTAAGGATGCGAGGGGTATCGTGGGTACCAAGGAAGTTCATCAGGGAGAGGAATGCCTCCGGCGGGTAGTTTTCCCGGAGGGTTTCCAGCGTTTCCCGGAAATCGTCAGCGTCTCCACCCCGCAGGTAAGCGATGAGCGCCGTGCGGAAGGGGTAGTTCATCACGCCGTGCAGCTCGTGGCCAAGCAGATAGCGCCGCCGCTGGGAATAGGCCACCTTGGTGGTGGCGTCCTCCCAGACTTCACCCAAAAGGAAGCTGTCCGGGGCGGTTTCCTCCATAGCGGTACGAATTTCGGCAATAAAGTCATCCGGCAGCTCATCGGCTACGTCCAGCCGCCAACCGGAGGCCCCGGCCCGGAGCCAGTGACGCACCACGGAGTCCTGTCCCCGGATGATGAAGTCCCGGTAGTCCGGCTCGTTCTCCTGAACAGCAGGCAGCGTCATGATCCCCCACCAGGCATCATAATCCGTAGGCCAGGGATGGAAGGAAAACCAGTTGAAATAAGGGGAATCGGTGCTTTGGGCCGCGCCTACGCCGGGATAGAAGCCGTCGGCGTTGAAGTAGCGGCTTTGAGAGCCGGTGTGGTTGAATACACCGTCTAAAATCACCCGGATGCCACGCTGTTTCGCTTCCCGGCAAAGGCGGCGGAAATCCTCCTCGGTGCCTAACATAGGGTCGATGCGAAGGTAGTCGGCTGTGTTGTAGCGGTGGTTGGAGGCGGATTCAAAAATAGGATTCAGGTACAGCACGGTGACGCCCAGAGCGGCCAGATCATCCAGCTTGGCAGTGATGCCGTTGAGAGAGCCGCCGAAAAAGTCCCGGTTTCGTACCTCGCCGTCCGGGTCCGGCACCCAAACGGGCTGGTCGTTCCAATTCTCGTGGACCCAGCGGTTTCCCACCAGACCGGTAGGGTCCGGGAGGGAAAGACGGCAGAAGCGGTCCGGGAAGATCTGATAGACCACACCGCCGCCAAACCACAGAGGGGTGGCCGTTTTCTCGTAGACGGTGAGCTGCCAGCTTTGGATCTCCCCGGTCTCCTGCCAGCCGGATTGATCCAACAGGGCCGTGGAGCCATCAGAGCGGATCAGGCGGAAATGATACCAGAGCAGCTCCGGTTCTGAGGGGGCGGTGAGGACGCCGGTGAAGCGGGTACGCTCGCCGTCCACAGCCTCCGGCAGCAGCTCCATCTGGATCTCTTCACCGGAAAATTCCCGCCGCGCCACCAGGACACAGCGGGAATAGCCATCCCGGGTGAGGGGACGGACATGAAATACGACCTCGCTGCCGCAAGGGACAGCGCCAAAGGGCTTTTTGCAGAACTCACTGCGGGAGTCGAACACAAAGGGATCACGCATGGGAGAGACCTCCGAATCAAGGAATCAGTTGATTTTCCGGGAAAATGGACGCAGTGTCCTCCCGGTCAAAGTAAGCGTTGATAATGTCCACAGCGGTGGTGGCCAGAACCGCGCCGGCGTCAGCCTTTTCCAATACCAGAGCCACGGCGATCTCCGGCTCGTCATAGGGCGCGAAGGCTACGAACACGCCGTTTTTCATGGAGCCGCCGATCTGGGCGGTACCGGTTTTCGCACCGGCGGAGACCACGCAGTTCTGGAAGGGACCGGCCACGGAGCCGCCGTTGGTGGTGTAGCCCAGCATACCTTTTTTCACAGCTTGCAGGGTGGAATCGCTGATGTTCAGGGTGTTGAGGGGCTCTGTGTCGCCGGTGGCGATGATCTCAGAGTTATCGTAGGACTTGACGTTTTTCAACAAATGGGCGGGGTAATGCTTGCCACCAGAGACAAGAGTAGCAATGTAGTTGGCAAGCTGCAACGGGGTATATTCCTGATTGGCCTGGCCGAAAGCTGCCCACGGGGCCTGATCCTGGCCGCTTTCGTTGACGGCCTGCCGGCCTGTGCTTTCACCGATCTCGATGCCGGTGGGCTCACCGAGGCCCAGAGCGGAATAGTATTCGTTCAGTGTGTCCAGTCCCATGCGGTAACCCATTTCCATGAAATAGGTGTTGCAGGAATTGGTGATGGCGCTGGTGACGTTCATTTTGCCGTGTCCGCTGCGCTTCCAGCAATTCGTGTTGTTTTCCCAAGTGGCACTGGGGTATTTCCAGTAGCCGGGGTCAAAAATGGTCTCGGTGGTGGTGGTGACACCGGATTCCAGTGCCGCCACAGCGGTAGCGGGCTTTAAGGTGGAGCCGGGGGCGTAGGGGCTGTTGGTGGCGCGGTTGGTCAGGGGCTTGGCGGGATCGTCCCGCAGCTCCGCAAAGTCCTTCCGCCAGGTGGAGAGGTCATAGGAAGGGCAGGAGGCCAGTGCCAGAATTTCGCCTGTACCGACTTTGACCACAGCGGCGGCGGCACCCCGGCTGTCCAGATGGTCTTTTTGGTTCAACTGGGCTACTTTAGCGGCCAAAGTGTCCTCCACCGCCTGCTGGAGCTTGAGATCCACTGTCAGCTCCACGGTATAGCCGGAGCGGGGCTCTACACTATAATATTCACCGGTGATCTTTCCGTCGCTGTTGACGGAGATCATCCGCTTGCCGTCCGTACCCCGGAGGTAGTCCTCAAAGGCGGCTTCTGCACCAGAGAGGCCGATGGTGTCATCCATTAGATAGCCCCGATCTTCCCATTCATCGGTATAGTCGGGGATACGGCCCACGGTGCCTAAAATATGGGCAGCGTAGGTGGTGGCGTACTGCCGGGCGGAGGAGCGGATGATCTTGGCCCCCTGAAACTGGCCGTCGCTGATGAGGGAGCAGAAGGCTACATCCACGTTCTGCACCAGAACGTAGGCATTGTTGTTGGCACCCAGCTTCCGCAGCTTCAATTCGTACCGGACACCCAAGATCAAGCGGGCATCGCTGTCGGAATAATTGTCGGAGAGCTTCATATCCTCCCGCATCCAGTCGAAGAGCTTGGCGGGCGTGACGCCGGCGTTCAGCAGGAGGGAATTGGTCAGCGCGGCGCTGTTGGTCTGCTTCAAAAGCTCCGTATCCTTGGCGGCGGCCGGGTCCAGAGCAGTTTCACCCTCCCTGGGGGCCTTCAGCAGCTCCGGGTGCTGGCGGACATAGACGGCCAGCAGCTCCCGGGTGGGCTTCAGGTCCCGGAGGTAGGAGAAAAAGCGGCTTTTCTGAGTGTCGGTAAGGGTATCCACGGTGAAATGGGCCGCGCCGTCCAGAGAGAGGGGGAGGTTATCCTCCCAAGCGACCCCCTGATCCCGGCAGAGAGTGACCAGACGGAGGATGGCGTCATTCTGGTTTTCACCGGGCTTCAAAAGAGAGGCGTCAAAGGTCAGGCTGTAAGTGGATTGGTTGGTCACAAGGGTCCGGCCGGAGCGGTCAGTGATGATGCCCCGGGAGGCCTCCACATTTTCCATGCGGGTGATGGTCTGGATGGATTTGGCCAGATATTCCTCGTGGTGAACAACCTGGGTATTGAAAAGGACCACCAGATAAATGGCCAGCACTGCCAGCGCCATGGCAGCCATGACGCGGAATCTGGTGAGTTGGGAGGGGCGTTGGTTCATGATTACCTCCGTGGAAAGTCCTTAATCGTCAACATGAACGCGGAGATAGACCCGGCGGAACAGCCAGGTCATAGGCAGGCTCCACAGCAGGGAGACGCACAGCTCCCGCAGGGTGACGGACATGGCCGCACCCCATGCGGGATGGCCCTGAGCCCAAAGGACAATGCAGTGGAAGATGCCTGTCAGCAGATAGGCGGGCAGAGCCGCGGCGGCAGAGCAGAGATACCCAGCTGGGATCAGACTCTGGGACAGCAGTCCGGCGGCGAGGCCCACAAAGGGGAGGATCAGGGTATAAAAGCAGGAAATGGGGGAGGGGAGCAGCAGGTCGCAGAAAACGCCACAGGCAAGGGCGTAGACCGTGCCGGCAGCGGGGCCCTCAAAGGTGGCGGGGAGGGCGGCAATCAGGGGATAGAGAAAGGGGATAACGCCCCAGATGGTCACACGCTGGAGAAAAGCGGCCTGAACAACGACCCAGACCAGCCCGGCCAAAGTATACAGAGTCCATTTAAAAATCGTGGCGCTGCGGGCCAGCAAGGGGAATCCCTCCCTTCTGTAATGGTGGATGAACGGTAAGCGGTCAGCTTACGATCTCAAAGGATTTGATGATGCACACCTCCGTGAGACCGTTCAGGTCCGCAGCGGGGGTGAGGATGGCATAATTAGAGGTGTCGGAATCGTCGGCCCGAAGCTCGGAGACAGAGCCGATGACCAGATCCGGGGGCAGATAGCCGCCCAGACCGGAGGTAACTACCAGGTCGCCCTCCAACAGCTGGCAGGAGGCGGGGAGGGAATCCAGCTTCAGCTTACCGTCGTCCATCAGGGCGAAATCGCCGCCGGCAATGCCGATGTCCTTGGTGCGGTAGACACGGGCGCCTAAGGAGGTGTCGGTGTCAATCACAGTCAAAACCGTGGACCAGTCGTGGCCCGCTTTGCTGATGCGGCCCACCAGGTTGCCGTTTCCGTCGATAACGCAGTCACCTAACTCTACGCCGTGGGCTGTGCCCTTGTTCAGAGTCAGGGAGGCGGTCCAGTTGGTAACGCCCCGCTCTGTGACGGTAGCGGTCTCGAAGTCGCTGAGGTCCCGGCGCTGCTGACGCAGATCCAGCAGGTCCCGGAGAAATACATTTTCCTGACTGGCGGCCTCGCCTTGACGAACGGTGGCCTCCATTTCCGCGATCTGCTTTTTCAGGGCCTCATTTTCCGCTTTCAGGGCGGTGACGTCCTCATAGTAATTTTGCTTGTCGGTGAACCAGCCGGATACGGAGGTGCAGACTGCCCGGAAAGGACTGGTAATGGTGTTGGCCAGATCCACCAGCGGGGAGGCGTTGGTGCTGAAATAGGACAGCAGAGCCAGCGCCACGGCGATCACCGCCCCGGCGAAGAGGATCCATAATCCGTGATTTCTCAGAAAATCCTTCAAGGAAGTTCTCCTTCTAAAAAGTTAAAACGCAATCGATTACAATAGCTTAATGCCAAACTGAGCCAGCATCCGGCTCAGACGCAGGACAGGCAGGCCCATGACGTTGAAGAAGTCGCCCTCCAGACGCTCTACCAGCAACGCGCCCTTGCCCTGAACACCGTAGGACCCGGCTTTGTCCATAGGCTCGCCGGTGGCAATATAGGCCCGCAGCTCGGATTCCTCAGCGGGGCGGAACACCACGCCGGTGGCTTCGCTTTCCGTGAGTACACGGTCTCCCTGACGGACGGTGACGCCGGTGCAGACCGTGTGGCGGCGGCCCTGCAGCGCGGTGAGCATCCGCAGCGCGTCGGCCTCATCCTGAGGCTTGCCCAGACGCTGGTCATCCAGAAATACCATGGTGTCGGCGGTGATGACGATCTCCTCCGGGGTGCAGAGCTTGGCGGCGGCATCCGCCTTTTCCCGGGAGATGTATTCCACGATCTGCGCCGGGGTGAGACCCGCCGGGTAGTGCTCGTCCGTCTGGGGCACCCGGATGTCAAAATCCGTGATGCCGATGCGGTTCAATAATTCCTGCCGCCGGGGGGAGCCGGAGGCCAAAACGATGCGAGACATGGCGGCCCTCCTTACTTGCCGGTGGAGCCGAAGCCGCCCCGGTCGGGACCGGTGAGGTGCTCCACACGGGTAAAGACGAGAGGGGGCTGGTTCTTCATAATGCGGAACTGGGAAATACGGGTGTTCTTGTCGATGTGGACATCCCGTGTGGCGTACATGGGAACGCGCCACTGGTCATTGTCGCCCCGGTAGGTGTAGTCCACCACACCCATGGAGTTGGCTTGCAGCAGACCGTAGTTCTTAAAGGTGGAACTGCGGGGCACCACATGGGCCTCATAGCCCTCCGGCAGCTCGATGGCGACGCCCAAGGGGATCAGGCGGAATTCTCCGGCCTTCATGTCCACATCCTCGGCGGCGTGGAGGTCGATCCAGTCGGATTTGCCTGCCACATAGCACAGCTCGTCGATGCCGTCCACAAAATATTTTACCTTGATCTCTTCCATGTAAAACTCCAAAATTAAAAACAAATTGTATTATATGGTTTCTACTATACAAATAGAACTGAAAATCGCCTGAAAAAGCGGGGGATTCCCGGAGAGATTCTGCCGTCGGCTCAATCCACACCGCGGTAGTAGAGTCCCCGGGTGAAGGGGCCGGAGGCGGGGGCACCGGTCTGGTAGGCCCGGAAAATGTCCGCACATTCCGCAGGTGCTTCCGTGGTGAACCGCAGGCGGGCATAGGTCAGGCCACAGTGCTTCCACTCGGGCTTGTCCGCCAGCCACACCGGCGCACTGTTCTGGATCTCCGTCCGGTGGCCGTAGGCCGGGAGCAGCGGGAACTTTGCCCCGGTGCGGTCCTGAAGATCGTTTGGCTTGCGGCAGGGAGCCTGCTGGGGGACGGCGTCACCCGCTTCGGACAGGTGGCAGCCGGTTTCGTTCTGCACCAGACAGTTTTCCGTGATCATCAGGGGCAGTCGGCCGTAGACGATGGCCTCTGCCGGGATCAGCTTTTGGATGTCCCGCATCTGTGGGAACCGCAGCTCGAAGGACAGGCAGGCGGAGGAGAGCTCCTTGCGCCGGAGATAGTCCAGAGAGCGACTGTTGAACACGTTGAGGCCGAAGTCACCGCAGATAGTCAGTCCCGCGTCCCGCAAAAGGGGCAGATGGCCGATGTTCCCCGCCAGAGCGGAGGTGACGCCCAGCTTTTTGGCGTGAGCCAGCCACGTCTGGAGCTGGGGTTCATTTCGGTCCCGCCAGACACGGGGAAGAATGGCGCACCACTCCCCGGCAAAGTCCGGCAGCGCGTCCCGCTCCGCCAGCAGCTCCAAGGGGAGGTCGATGTGAGCGGGGGCCAGGGGCAGCAGCGCTTCTGCCTGCGCCCAGGTTGTGACGGAAACGGTCAGGGCCGGGGTATCGGCGGTGCAGTCCAGATCCGGCAGGGGGGAGAAGTCCTGTTCCCGGCGGACCGGAACGGCACAACGGGTGTTCTCCAAGGCGGCCAGAGCATCCCGGCGCAGGGCGTTTACCGCCCCGGCGGAGAGAAACAGGCCGTCTGCTACATCGGCGGAGCCGTCCGTACAGCGGAAGGCGGTGCCGCCTGTCTTTTGCAGGCGGGCTTCCAGATCGGAAGCCGTCAGTGCCTTGTTCTGAGCCGGCTCCGGGATGGGGCCTTCGGCGGCGGCCACATGGCCGCCATCGTCCCAAACTGTCAGGGAAACCGGCTGTCCGGCCTGACAGGAGCAGGAGAAATGGATGGGAACGGTGCAGGCGTCGTCCTTTTCGTATTTGGCTCGGGCGGCGGCAAACAATTCCTTCGGCTCCGGGGTGTTTTCAGGGCGGGTGCCGAACATGGCGGGGCCGTGGCGACCCTGCCAGTAGTCCGCTGTAAAGCCGGAGCGGGAGAAGGCCAGCTCCAGATCCTTTTTTTCGGCGGCGGTGGGCTTCCGGCCCTCCCGGATCAGACGGGCGTAAATGTCCGTGATGACCGCCACATATTCAGGGCGCTTCATGCGGCCTTCCAGTTTCAGGCAGCTGACATCCATTCGCTCCATGTCGGAAATGCGGTCAGCAAGGCAGCTGTCCTTCAGACTGAGTGGGTAGGTGTTTTTGGCGGGGCCGTTGAAGCCGTAGGGCAGGCGGCAGGGCTGGGCGCAGGTGCCCCGGTTGCCGCTGCGTCCGCCAATGAGGGCGCTCATTTCGCACTGGCCAGAGTAGCACATGCAGAGAGCACCATGGCCGAAGATCTCGATCTCGGCGGGACAGGCCTTGCAGATGGCGGCGGTGTCCTCCCGGGAGCACTCCCGGGCGAGGACCACCCGCTCGCAGCCGTCCCCATAGACCTCGTTGGCACCGCCGGCGGTAAAGACGCTCATCTGGGTGCTGGCGTGGAGGGGGAGGTCCGGCAAGGCCTCCCGCAGCAGGGCAAACAGGCCCCAGTCCTGCACCAGCACGGAGTCCACCCCGAGACGGCAGGCCGTCCGGGCGGCATCTAAGGCCAGAGGCAGCTCCCGGTCCGTCAGCAGGGTGTTCAGGGTCAGAAAGACCCGGACGCCCCGGAGATGGCAGTACCGGATGGCATCGGCGAATTCTTCGTCAGAAAAATTTTTGGCGCTCCGGCGGGCGTTGAAGCTCCCCCAACCCAGATAGACCGCACCGCAGCCGCTCTGGACAGCGGCCCGAAGTGCTTCCGGAGATCCGGCGGGAGAGAGCAGTTCCAGAGCCATTACTTGCGGTTGTCCAGACGCTGCTGAAGGCGGAAGATCTCCCGTTTCAGCTCGCTGACCTCGGCCTGAGCCTTGGAAGCCTCGTCCAGATAGCCTTTGATCTGGCTCCGAAGCTGCTCGGCGGCGGCCTGAGATTTGAACAGCTCGTCCGTCAGGTTGACGGCAGTGAGCACGGCGGCGTCAGTGCGGCCCACCTTGGCATCGTTCATGACCTCGGTCATTTTGTCGCTGACACAGCTTCCTACCTTCTGCATGTAGGCGGAAGTCTCGTCCGCTACCAAGGTGTATTCCTCTCCGCAGATGGTGATGACAACACGGTTTGCCATTTGCGCATCCTCCTTTTCTATGTACGTCCTGCGTTGGGACGCAATACACAATATTACAGCATCCAGTATAGCACAAAGGCCGCAGGTGTTCCACAAAAATCGTGGGAAATCGAAAAAGTTTACAACTCGCTGACGGCCCTCTTGCCGTAGGGGAAGATTTCGTGTAGAATAAGGGCTGAATGAAAAGGAAAGAGGCTGTCGATAAAGTAGTAAATTCTCCGCAACGGTAAGGTAGGGCAGCCGTTAGCGGCTTTGCCGCTTTACGGATGCTGCATACCCCTTGCGGGTAAAGGGTGTGCGCGGGAAACCCAAGAAGGGGAAACGGGCGATGCGCCGCCAGTAGAGATTTCCGCAACGGAAAGGAAAGGTGTGCGCGGGAAACCCAAGAAGGGTTTCCTGCGCCATTGAAATCAAATATTATCAGAACTTTTACAAGTTCTGATAATAAGGGCAACGGGAAGAAAAGATTTTTTCGACCCGTTGCGCCCCCGATTTCCGGGCGCAAAGCGCACGGAAACCGGCTGGGCCGACGGTGTATTCCTGCCCCACGCGGGGCGAAAAGACTTTTTCGACACGCTGAAGGAGGAGCGCGGATGGCGAGTATTTTGATCCACACGGCGGATGAGTCCGTCACGCTGACGGCCCAGACGGTAAAGCGTCTGCTGGACCGGGGCGACGGCGACGCGGCGCTCCTATATCTGGCGCTTCTGCGGCATCACGGCACGGTGCAGCCCCGGTCTTTGGCGGGAGAGCTGCGATGGGAAAAGAGCCGCATCGAGGCGGCGGAGCAAGCCCTGCGGGACCTGCGGCTGTTGGCGCCCGCAGCGGAGGAGATCCCGGAGCCTGCTGATGAAAAGCCCAGCTACCAGCGGGATGACATTGCCCGGCGGCTGGAGAGCAGCGAGGAATTCCGTCTGTTGACGGCGGAGGTGGAAAAAAAGCTGGGGAAGCGGCTCACCACGCCGGATGTGGGTGTTCTGCTGGGACTGAACGATTATCTGGGCCTGCCGGCGGACGTGATCTTCCTGCTGGTGAATCACTGCGTGGAGCGGGTCACCCGGAAGTACGGAGAGGGGCGGCGGCCCACTCTGCGGCAGATCGAGAAGGAGGGCTACGCCTGGGCCAGACGGGGCATCGACACCCAGAGGGCCGCAGTGGAGTACCTGAAAAAGTACGCGGAGCGTCAGGGGGCCATCCCGCCGTATATGCGGGCGCTGGGCCTGGGAGACCGGCTGCCGGTGGCATCGGAGGAGAAGTATCTGAACGCATGGCAGGAGATGGGCTTTCCGCCGGAGACAGTGGCTCTGGCCTACGACAAGACGGTGCTCAAGTGCCACGAGCTGAAGTGGCCCTACTGCAACGGTATTTTAAAGCGTTGGCACGAGGCGGGCTTACATACCCCGGAGGAGATCGAGCGGGCGGACAAGCCCCCGGCGAAGCAGCCGACACAGTCGGCGGGCGACGCCTGGAAATACGTGTAAGGAGGGAGCGGGGACATGGCATATGACGGACGGCTGCTGCGTCTGGCGCAGGAGCGGTATGAAGCGGATCGGAGCGCCCGGGAAGCGGATCTGGCGGAGCAGCGGGAACAGCTCTATGCCCGCAGACCCCGGCTGCGGGAAATTCAGGATCAGCTGCGCCGCACGGCCAGCCGGGTGATGGCCGCCGCTCTGCGGCGGGGAGAGGACCCGCTGCCGGAGATCCAGCGCCTGCGGGAAGAAAACCTCAGCTTGCAGGCAGAACGGCAGATGCTGTTGGCGGAGCTGGGCCTGCCGGACAACGCGCTGGAGGATACGCCCCTCTGCCCCTTCTGCAATGACACGGGCTACCGGGGCGGCGAGATGTGCCGCTGCCTGAAAACCTACTATGTGGAGGAACAGCGCAAGGAGCTTTCCAAGCTGCTGGATCTGGGCAGCCAGAGCTTTGACACCTTTGACACCGACTGGTATTCCGACCAGCGGGCACCGGGAAAAACCAAGTCTGCCCGGGAGCACATGGAGTGGGTGTACGACACCTGCGTGGAATATGCCCACAATTTTGGAAAAAAACCGGCCAACCTGCTGTTGTTCGGCCGTCCGGGGTTGGGAAAGACCCACCTGTCCGCCGCCATCGCCAGAGAGGTCAGCGGCAAGGGCTTCTCCGTGGTATATGACACGGCGGGGCACATTTTTGAGCGGTTCGAGGCGCAGAAATTTGGCCGGGATGAGGCAGAGCGGGACGTGGAGCGGGTGCTGAACTGCGATCTGCTGATCCTGGACGACCTGGGGACGGAGATGGTGACCACCTTCGTCCAGAGCGCGCTGTATCAGATCATCAATGGCCGCCTGCTGGAAAAGAAGTCCACCATCGTCA
>OOIF01002363.1_pt1 | contig 13005 bp, 19 predicted proteins | sample 1691961 | NCBI WGS metagenome assembly OOIF01 (sample SAMN06348146, study PRJEB24527) | human gut metagenome | biome: human gut; feature: ankylosing spondylitis patient; material: feces | host: Homo sapiens | place: China | collected 2015-10 | reverse complement strand
ATTAATCAGTATTATGTACTATTATATAATAGTGTAAATTTGTTCCTTAATGCCAATGTTAATACTATTCAAATTATTAATAACAGCATCTCCGATATCATCGTTATGCTTCAATCCAAAAGACAGGCTAGGGTATTCCCACCATCTCGCCACACGTCCTTTGTCACCCCACAAAGATATAGCTTTATTATCAAAGTCGGGGAACAAAATAACATTTTTTGGCAATTTATTTCCAAGCTGGTTCATTCCGCCACAAGCTATCCATACAAAACCGTTACCAAAAGCCATAGAAGCTATTATGGCGGTTTTTTCCGATTCAACCATACAAGTTATCGCATCGCTGCAATAATCCCCTAAAAACGGCTTAAAATAACCACGATAGGTAAACCCTTCTCCCGTAGTAAACTTCCTGAAAGCATGGGTTTCCTTCTTCCTGTGACCGTTCACCCCATATCTTATCCTGTTGTCATGGCACACATTACCATCCTTGTCGGAATACCAGAACACAGCGGATTCCCTTCCAAGACATCCTACCTTATACCTTGAAAATACATCATTCACGGAATCAACACCGAAAACACCTGAAAGGTACTCGTACAAGTTATTACCCTTCCAATGCCCAGCATCACTAAGCCTGTCAACATACTTCATATCAACAAACTTTGATTCCTGCTTCCCCGAATCATACTCCCTCTCGTAGAAATCCTTCAAACTCATCCTGCAACCGTCCGGGCTTGACAGAATCCTAAAAGCATCAGAAGCACTACTGCAACCAGGAAGATAAGATACAAGAAAGTCAAACAGGTTGACAGAATCACCCCCCTGCTCGGTAACGGTGATACTGCCCGACTTGTTCATATAGAAAACCAGCTTATCTTTCCTGCTATGGCTCTCCAGATTTATCCTGGCAGGCAATGTCCACCGCTTACCCCTACGCCTTAAAGGAAGCCCAAGCACCGTGTCAAGATTGGCAAATATATACTCATAATCAATAGAACCCATGCTACTTAAAATTACGCCATCCCTGTTTCATATCCCTAAAGAAATCGCTCAACGTATAACGATAACCGTCAGGATATCCTAGAAAATCAGAAAGGCATGAAACATATCCACTAGGCTTATGACCACTCGTCCACCTGTACACCATTTCGGCAGGAACCATAAACACAAGAAGAACAAATACAATGTCAACATATATGAGAAACATGACAAAACGAATAAAACACCTCATAATCATTCCTCCACATCCCCTAAAAGAAGTTTCTTCGCATAACGCAACGCAAACTCCCAATTGTAATAAAACGTACTTAACAAATCAAAGAACAAGCTATACACGGCATCCTTGTCACCATCGGGAACGGAATACATGATATCATCCATCATACGGATATCATCACTGAACCTAGCATTCTTTGTCGTATAACGCCACAAACCGCCAACGGCAAGTATCTTGGCGTGTTCATAAACATGACCGTCAATGGAATATACATCACAAACGTAATCATTAAACCAATCCTCATTATCAAGTACGTTACCTACAGGACTTGCCGATAAAATCATATTAACAAACACACCAAAATGACAATACTGCTCTATCTTACCCGAATCATTGTCAAACTCAACATTAAAAGCATCCTTGCCGCTCTCATTAATACTGCAAACCATGTCACTTACGTAAAGCGTCTTTAACCACTGGCTGAAATTATACCTTTTCAAACCAACCCTGTTACGAGATTCATCTATCGCACACCGGGCATCAGACATACATACATACCAATCAGAAGTAACACGAATACTTCTATCAAATAAAACAATCTCTTTATTATCCATACACAATAAATTTTTTCAGCAAAAATACATATTAAAGTAATACGGCAAAAATAATAACGGTTAAACAATATTAAACAGACAACCTATTCTCCTTCCATTTTTTAGCTTTCAACAAACCAACACGGACAGCTTCATTGTTGTTCCATTTAAAAATGTCACACATAAGAGATATATATTCATGAATCTTATCTCTATACAACAACTGTTCTTCTGTTGCGTGTTGCCAATCTGTTGTTATACCACATTCTTCTTTTATCATAGTGCACAATAAAGACATAGATTTTGAGAACTGGCTTTTATTGGAACAATTATTATACAGCGCACCAGTCATTTCTTTAAATGAATCACCGCTATCATTACGATATTCAAGAAGTTTGTCAAATAACCATTCATACACCTCAACTTTCAACTTTGGATTTATAGCCAACGCCAAATCCAAGAATAAAAAAGGATGAACCCATGTATGATGCCCTCTACCCCTTCCGCTAATAATAGCAGTACCATATTTTTTTTCTAACTCCACAATAAACTCTCTTGTATTATTGCTTTGCCGCCATTCATGCCATGAAAACAAAGATTTACCATTTTTTAAAAGCCAATTATTACCAGCTTTAATCAAATCCGTAGCAGAATACATTCCACTATCAGAAACAGTTATTTTTTGACCAAAAATAGATGTATCCATATCAATAAGTTTTATATAACTCGAAATTATTATCCATAAGGCATTAATGTACATCTTTACACACATTTTAAAACGTTAATCCAACGCCAGCTATCGAATTTATAAACTAATTGCATATTAATCAGTATTATGTACTATTATATAATAGTGTAAATTTGTTCATTAATGCCAAATGTATATTCCATATCTCCTTTTTTATGCAAAGATATGGAATATACATTAATAAACAAAACAAAAAGGGTATTTATTTATCATAAAACAAACCACCCTTAAAACGGCAAATCCTCCTTCATTATATCATCAGCCTGTTGGAGAAGGTATTCGTCAGGATTATACTTCCGTCTTAGGACAACCTGAAACAGCCTGTTCCTGTTCTCATCCCACGCGGAAGTGACGGAATAGCCTTCCTGGCGTATCATGTCAACCATCTTTCTCTTGCTATAAGGTCTTACACCACAGTCATTGCAGTATGCTATGTATTTCACATACAGGTCACGGTCACGAATAGCCGATTCCTCAATATCTCCCGAAGAATCATACCCCGAATCGTAAAGATACGACAAGACACTGTTGGAATCACGTCTTGCATTCTCCGTAACGGATTCTATCGTGTAACTTCTCGTAAACTCACCCTTGTTCTTCACAAACCGTCTTGCACCCTCTATGATCCAGTTTATGATAGCAGCCGATTCCTTTGACAGCTTCAACGGAAGCGACCTGTCTTGCTCCGATTCCTTGAACACACGATAGAACGGAATGACAAGGGAGCGTCTGAAATGACCGTAAGTCTGGTCCGAAACAGAAGGCATCTTGTTAAGGTTGGCCATGAAAGGAGGCATCATGTCGGCAAGGAAAGGCTCACCGAACGGAAGGCGTGCCATAGTAGGCTCACCGGATATGAACTTCTTATACTTGCCACCGCTCACATCCTTCCCACCCATCTCGGAAGCGTAGTTGAGCAGCTTGCCGTTTATCATAGCTATATTGTACTCGCAAGTAGACTTGTCACCCGACAGGTCAGCCATCTCCATATAAGAAACATTATCCTTCCCTAGCGCGTTGACAACAGCGTCAAAGAACACCGACTTACCGTTACTACCACAACCGAGAAGGTAACACATCTTCTCCATCTTGATCTTCTTCCTGTCAACAAAGGCACACCCCACAAACTCCTGCAAGGCATCCTGGGTGTCCTTCACCGGGATCACATCGTCCAAAAACTTCTCCCACAACGGGCTGCGCGCCAACGGGTCATAATTGATATTGATACGTATGCACGATTCTATCATGGGCGAGAAATCGAACGTTTCCATCGTTTCCGTGTCAAGGACACAATTGTCAAACGTGATGAAGTTACGCTTGGGATTGAATATCTCATGCGTCACGTTCTTCACGATGGTACGGTAGAAACGCTCGCTCGTATCGGTCATGTACAGTTCGCTAAGACCGTTTATGCGGCACAAATCCATACACAGGCGCATCAGATCCTCCTTCATCATGGGAACGAATATCTTACCGTCAAAAGCCATGATGGAACCGCTCCTGTGGCGTCTGAAATTGCACTCCCTGCATGCATCAGCTATATCCATCTCGACCATAGCGGATATGGAACGCTTCCACTCGCCTTCATCCCTTGCTTTACGGAAGCCACGACCACCACCCTTGTCCGCCAGCTTGCCCATAACGGAATCAAGGATGTATTCATAAGAAGCCTTTGCAGATTCAGCGACAGTCATTTTCCCCTCCTTTCTCTACCGATTCTACCGATTCTACCGATTCTACCGATTTCTCCCGGTCCACAACCTTCCCGAACATTACAACAGGATACAGGTCATAATCGTCCGTTGATATATCAGGGCGTGCGTCCATATCATCAAGCGAAGAATACACGTCCGCGATGTGCTCCAGTTTCCTGCACACGATGGAATCACGTCTTATCCCGTAATACTCTATAAGATCAGCCATGTACTGTATGGTGATGTCCTTGAACCATGTGAACGCATCGTCACGTGTCCTTGCCCCGTCACAGCAGGTATTGAACGTGTACCCGAAACGCCTCATCTTCACGAAATAGCTGTTCCGCCACAACGACACCGACTTGTCCATCTCGTTCCCTGCGTTACGTATGGCAGTTACAATGCTTCCCGGCATGAGCGCACACCGTGAAACGCGAGCGGCAGAAGGCTTCCCGTTCGCCCCGGTCCCATCCACCATATCCACATCGGGCACGAACCTTAGATCATCCACGCTCCTTCCGCCCACAACGGACGTGTCATGCCGCATAAGGTAATCTGCATCCACGATATGCCCGTACTGTCTTACCTGGTCCTCGCACCACGAAGCGAACTTGCGCAACGACCGTTTCCACTCGGAAGGAAGCACATACCCGTACCTTGCACATATCTCCGCTATATGCTTCCTCTCCTTCTCCCATTTTCTCTTCATCTTCCTCTCGTACTCCAGCACCTCACCCTCCACGCTGACACCAGCGACCTGTGCAGCCATAGACTTTGCAGTTAAAGGTACGGGCACGCGTTTTATGAATGACGCTTCCGACACAAGAACCGTCCTAGTACCGTCCTTCAACGGCTCGTCAAGTTTGAGGAAACACTGTTTGTCCGCAACGTTGACGAGCGTAACCCACCCGAAAAGATGCGTCTGTACCCTCATTCCCTTAAACCACCTCTCCCTGTCGGGCATTGCATCGGACAGGCAAATGACACGCCTTGATTCGGGCAACCTAAGTTTAATCTCTATTTCTTCTTCCATATTTTACTTGATTTAACCTGCAAATATAGCGCAAAAAACAATACGAAAACTAGTAGTTAAATTAATTAACTACAAATGTTTATGTGATTAACAAATACGTGTCAAGGAAGATAGTTTATCTTTCTTTACACAAGATTTTTTACTTTCACGTCCACAGTATGCTTTGAATAGGAAAAGTAAAAAATATTGATTGTTGTTATTTTTTACTTTTGTAATAATTTTTCTCATTTTAGTTAAAATGATTTAACTATAATTTTTTATCTACTTGCTATTTTCTACGTTAATAAATGCAAAATTGACTTAATTTAACATAAAATAAAAAATCTCAACACCGATAGTTGCATATGCAACTAATTGATTCGGGAAAATTCGTAAAAAACCTACGAAATTCGTTGATTTTTCGTAGACTTCGTAAACTCTTCGTTTTTCAACACTTGTCAAAAAACTCGCAAAAATTAGTGGTTAAATAGCTGAAAACAAGCTGTTTAGTGTTGTCAAAAAAAATTGAATCGTTGATCGTAAAAAAAAAACTCTCTATTAATTTATATATTAAATGTTAAAAGTAATATATATATACAACATATACATACACGTACACCTTACATACTCTATTACAATACATATACATACATAACACATACATAACACATACATAACACATACACATACAGACACCAAAACTGCATACGTAATTTAGTATAGATACATATCAAAACGACGAAATCAACGAAGAGTACTGTAAACCAATAACTTATACTGCAAAAAAAGACATAAAAAATGCAACCACACCTACGAAACACACCAAAAAACCTACGATCTTCGTAACTTTTTATGTAAATATTTATCCGATTTTGTTGAAAACTACCGAAAATACACATCCAAACCGCAAAATCAGCCATCCGAGCAAAATTTGGAGAAAAAAAATTTTCAGAAAAAAATTTATCGGGAGCGACACACCCACATGGAAAACTCCAGGAAAGGGGGTATGCCATTGATTTACAGGTAGTTACGTGTGTTCATTCACCCCGTTTTTCAACGTTTGTAAATAAAAATAAATTCTTTTCTACGACAATCGGATTTCGAAATATTTACAAAGTAAAAAATCTTTACAAATGACTTCTACGAAGATTTCGTAATTCCTTGATTATCAGACACTTACAAACAAATTTAACAAAAATTAACATTGAAAAATCTTGAAATTAAACATAATATTAGGCTAAAACGTGTCTTGCGTTAATATTATGCAATATTAATTTAAAATATGTATATAAACAGTATTGATTTTAGGAAAAACGGGCTTAATTTATAATGAATGTTAACTAAATATACAACATAATCGAAAACGCTGTATATTTGCGGTGTCGGAAGGACAAAACGATATATGACATATTGAAACAGCTTGCCACGGTGAGAGCGTGGTACAGATCCGCAAACTAGGAATAAGCGGAATATAAACAGCGGTGTAGCTAGCCACGATGCAGATGTACGGGTATCCTTGATAATGGTGATAGGAACTTAGTGCAATATGCGAGTAGCCTCCTTGTATGTGCGTGTGATACGCACATATTGTAATGTAGCTACCATTGATTTGGTAACGGTTACAAGCCCGTATAGATACAGAGTACAATAAACTTGCTAGTCGGTTGTTCAATCCACAAATACACCGAGTACCATATTAATTTTGACAAGTGAATACAGGAAATTAAATCATACAAAAACAATAACGAACAATTATGGAAAGATACGATTATTTGGAAGCGGTTAAAGAGGATGTTTTGAACTATATCAACGAAAACAATATAGTAGTAACTTCCGGAAATAGGGACGAAGTGGAACAGGATCTTAATGATACACTGTTTACATGTGATAGCGTAACAGGGAACGCATCAGGATCTTATACCTTTAACACTTGGACGGCCGAGGAATACCTGTGCCACAATTGGGATCTGTTAAGTGAAGCGTTAACGGAGTTCGGGTGTGATATGAGTTACTTGGAACATGGTGCGGAAAAGTGCGACGCTACAATACGCTGTTATCTGTTAGGCCAAGCAATTTCAGAAGTGTTGGACGAAGTGGAAACGGAGGAAGAGGAATGAGAACGTTTGTTTGCCCGTTTACCCCCGCACATGTAGCCAAGGTTTTTGGCGGTTATATGTGTTTTGAAAGTGATAATGATTATAGAGTTTGGAGAAATCAAAAGTAAAAAATAGCAATGAGAACAAATAACAACCTAGTAGATTTTGCGAGCATATCGACATACGTGGCTTCTGAAAGTTTAGTACAGGAGGCAAAAGACAAACATAGTGATATATACCTTAATTTCGCGTACACCGATTATGGTGGATCATTTTTAGAAAAGGTTATAATATCTTACTTTAAAGAATATTACCCGGAAAATATAGTACATGAAAAAACGTCCTGGAACGGTGAAAACGCGTTTATTTTTGGGGAACCTGCAAAAGAATTGTATAACCTTATGAAAGTTGACAATGTATTAGGATTCGATGATCTAGAGGACTATTATACAGAAATGGAGTATAATATGATAACAGAAGGAGCACAACAATATATTGACGATAACGGGATAAGTAATGATTTGCTTGATATTGTGTACGAATGGATCGGAGAAAATAGTCGTTTAGAGCCTAATTTTGTAGATTATTCGGAAATTGATCTAAACGAATATTTGCAAAAAATTAAGTCAAAAAATATACGGAATGATTGAAACATTAATACTATTAGGTTGCTTGTACCTATCCATACGGGTAACCGACTATATCGAAAAACAGAAACAAAACAATAACAATTAAAACGTAACATTATGGAAAGAAAAAACGACATACCCAATCTGCTTGCAATGTATATACGTAACACAAGTGAGATATATAATATGACATCATGGTTGCAAAGCTGTGTAATTAAAAAAGCAAACAAGGGCATACAACCACAAGTAGAATACCTTGCCAATTGTAGCACGATGAAAACTATGATCAGAGAGGCTGCCAAACTGTTATACAAGTACGACGGAATAATACCAACCAGACAGGAAAAACAGGAAGCGGCCCGGGAGCATGCCAAATATATCCTTGACAGTGTGCAATACTTCCAAAAACGTCAATAGAGGGCAAGATATGATTTATAAAGGATATATAATACATTATTGCTTTTGTGTAAATCGGCTTCAAAAACAGTAAAGTATATAAGCTACCATTACACGAACTACTAGAGCTAACCATCACGGAAACACCCCTAGACGGACGTACCAGATACGCAAAACAATTCCCGTATATAATGTAGACGTATTAGCGGAACTCACCTATTAATCAATCAAAAACAATATAATTATGATACAATTTACTATTAACAGTTTCAGCCATGGCCTAACAGGCCGCCCGTACATACAAGACGGTGGTAGTTACTCCGTTTGGTGTAACGAAAAGATTAAACTAGCGTTTAGTTTTGGGGACGGCACGGAAAAAGACTTTAAAAGGCATTGCAGTAATGTTATAAGCGAAAACGAATGAATGAACAAGAAACACATATCCAATTTATCCGGGAACAATTAAGCCATTACAATGATCTATAAAACATAATGCAGTGATGAAAAAGGTACAAGCTAAAAACCAATTACAGGAAGCAATTGGGAAACTGAATAAGATTATGAAAAACGAAACGGGCGTATTTCTAGAACCAATTGTTCCAATAGATTGCCCTACGTTTGACAAAGCGACAGCAAACTATGTCAGAAAAGGACTGGAATTATACCTGAAATCGTGGGTGTTACCAAAACTTGACGAAGTGTTAAATGAATTATCTAAATAAATATTATTTACAATGAAAAAACAGAATATAGAAAAAGAATTATCTCCTATCCTTGAAAACGAAAGTATTCAGATCGGAGCGTTTAAGGCTAGCAGAAGTATTGATACATTGTATATTATAAAGGAAAATATCAAGTTTTGGAAAAGCTATGACGGGCACAAGTTACCCGAAAAACAGGTTAAACGAGCGTATTATAACGGCACTAAGACACAAAACATAATCAAAATGTACATAAATACGCCTGAATTGATTAAGTTTGTAAGAGAGCACGCAAACGACTATAATACGTTAAATCGAAAGGACGTACCTAGATGCATAAATATTGATCGTAGGCGGAGTGAACGTTATTTTTCCGTATATATCGAAAAGTTTGGGAACGTGCGTTTTGATGAAGTGTTAAGAGTTTTCCCTTTGCTTCCCAAATCATATTTGAACGAATAATGAAAGTGATTAGAGTAATTAGAGTAATTAGAGTTTTAAGGAGAATACTAACCGATTCAGATATTATAGACCTGTATGGCCTATATTGTGAGTTTTACAAAAATGTACAATAATTGGAAACATTGTACCGTACCGTTTGAACAAATGAGAGAGATACGTATTTGTTAAGCCTATACAGATAGAGATTATCAAGAGCGATATTCAGAGAGTTAAGATAAAGCGGAAATAATGTGAAATATTTTCCCGGTATGGAGAACAACGAACAGAGCGATACTATTACCGGGAACTAATTAATAACTTAAAAACGAAAAGATATGAATATTATTACAGATAAGGCGAAAACTCCTGCAAAGCTACGTTATAGGGTGAGCAATAACAGCGGAACAATAAATAAGGAGTTCGGCAAAAATCAACAAGCGGCCTATGACTTTGCAAACGAGATGAAAGAAACGGCAACCATACGCGGATATTTTGTTTTTAAACATAGAGGGCAATGGCAAACGAATACGGTATTCATTGATCATGTATTTAAATAACCAACTATCCCGGCGTGGAGAACAACAAGCGGATCGCCACCGCCGCCGGGAACTATTAATAACTTAAAACGAAACAATATGGGAACGAACAAACAACTATTATTTGCTTTAACATTATAGCAGCCGAAAAAGTTGCCGGGGATGTGTGTCAAGGTCTTGCCGTCAAGTTGGCGAAAGAATTTATATATCATAACCGTGATATGGATGCAAACGAGATCTCGTACATTAGCCGACAATGCGAAATTGCGCTTCAAAATATATTCGAATTAGGTCTTACGGAAGCAAAGAACAATGAAATGAATAATATAATAGCTAAATATAATGGGAACGAACAATAAACAATACATCCTGGAAGGACGGAAATGGGATGTGATAGAGAGTGTTGACGGATATTTTTCTGGGGAAAAGAACGGAGTAATCATACAAGGAACGACAATGAGTGATCTGTATGAAAAATGTAAATCTTTTGATATAGCTTCGGTTATGGAGAAGATTAAGACGGGTGATAATCTGAACGACTGGGAAAAACGATTAATAAAAGTTAATAAAAAGTTGTTGGCAAACCAATAAACTATATCTTTGCCATATGAGAAAGAAATACGTGGCATATTATAAGGGATATACAATATAGGTCACAGGAGAAAAAGACTTCATGTACCGGATAATAAAAGGTGAACGGATGGTTCTCTTTGTAGATATGTTTTACAGGTCTACAACTGATGCGTTAAAGGGCGCAATGAGGTGGGTGGACAATAATGTTAGAAAGGAGTGAATTTATGCTTTTTGGAATTGTTTTTGCTATGTTAATGAAAGCTATATGTGGAAATATGTTGGACGATTGATGATTGTCATTGTATGGCTTATTGTGTTACAGATTTTATCAGAATGTTAAACATGTGTGTATATGAACAAAGAAGAATTTCAGACAAAGAAAAATGATATCAATTCAAAAATAAGGAAATTGAAAAGTCAGAAAATTAAGTTGGAAAAGGAGTACATTAAATCCAATGCGAAGTATCCTATCGGAAGCAAGGTGTGTATCACCACCCCTGCATCAGTATATACGAGTTTGCATGATTTGACAGGTGTCACCGTTCCTGAAACAAAACAGTATGCCTATATTGTGGGTTATGATATCAGTTACCTGTGCGATATCAAACCATTGTTTAAAAAGATAAACAAAGATGGAAGTGTATCTAAAGTAAACTTGTATGTTAATCTCGAAAATGTTGTAATAGAATTGGTACAAGGTCATGAAGAAGGTAGAAGTAGGAACTCTTGACGAGAACGAACTGTTTGAACACAGGGGTACAATCTATGAGGTTTTATATAAGACGGATTATTGTGTTCGTTGCCAATACCCAAACGACAAATATCGTTACGGGGATATGTGGAAATATCTCTATACCGAGTTTAGTTTATGGACAAAAGTTAATAAATTATCAACTACTCACAAGTCTTTGGTCTGAGGGCTTGAAAAGCCCAGGTTGATTAGACTAATCGTTAGGAGAGAATATATAGTTACCAAGGGGTGTTTGCTCAAGCCCCTTGCTCTAAGGTCAGTGATTAAACAATTCTGTGGGGTAGGAATAGTGTTACTGACGGAAAACCTCTCCATAACATTGTCGATGAGCATTTAACGGAGAAATCCGACTTATAGTAAATTAAAAAACGAATGGTTTACGTAATTAACAAACAAGGACAAGCACTTATGCCAACCGAAAGGTTTGGTAAGGTGAGAAGGCTGTTAAAAAACAGTCTAGCCCATGTTGTGTGCCGTATTCCGTTCACAATTCAATTGGATTATGACACAACAGATTATACACAGCCCGTAAGTTTGGGTGTAGATGCTGGTAGCAAGCATATCGGCATTTCAGCAACAACAAGTGAGAAGGAGTTGTATGCAGCAGATGTAGAATTGAGAAACGATATTGTGGATAAGCTATCTACTCGTAGGGGATTAAGAAGAACTCGTAGGAGTAGGCTTCGTTATCGCAAGGCTCGTTTCAATAACAGGGTATCTTCCAAGCGTAAAGGTTGGCTGGCACCATCTGTTGAAAACAAAATCCAAACTCATTTGACTGTTGTTGAGAAGATACATAAGTTCCTACCGATAACTAATATCGTAGTTGAAACGGCTTCCTTTGATATACAGAAGATTAATAATCCAAGTATATCTGGCGTTGAATACCAGCAAGGAGAACAGCTTGATTTCTTCAATGTGCGTGAATACGTATTGTTTAGAGATAATCATACTTGCCAACATTGTAAGGGTAAGAGTAAGGATAAAGTATTGAATGTGCATCACATAGAGAGCAGAAAGACTGGAGGTGATAGTCCAAATAACTTGATTACCCTTTGTGAAACTTGCCATAAGGCATATCATAGAGGTGAGTTTAAATTAAATATAAAGCGTGGAAAGTCATTTAGAGATTCCGCCTTTATGGGGATTATGCGATGGAGTTTCTATGATAGACTAAAGAATATCTATCCTAATGTAAGTATGACTTTTGGTTATATTACGAAGAATACCCGTATCACTAACGATCTTCCTAAAGACCATTATGTGGATGCAAGGTGTATCAGTGGTAATCCTACTGCTAAACCTCTTGGATATTATTTCTATCAGAAGAAAGTAAGATGCCAAAACAGACAAATACACAAAGCTAATTTCTTGAAAGGTGGCAGAAAGAAACTCAATCAAGCACCATTCTTGGTAAAAGGTTTTAGGTTGTTTGATTTGGTTGAATATCAAAAAGAGTTGTATTACATATTTAGTAGAAGAAATAGTGGTTTCTTTGATATTAGGAAGTTGGACGGAACTAAAGTGAATAAAGGTTCTATCAATTGCAAGTATTTGCGGTTGGTAGATACAAGGAAAAGTATATTAACTGAAAAACGAATGCAAGTAAATTTATGAAA
>OOIF01002343.1_pt1 | contig 13078 bp, 9 predicted proteins | sample 1691961 | NCBI WGS metagenome assembly OOIF01 (sample SAMN06348146, study PRJEB24527) | human gut metagenome | biome: human gut; feature: ankylosing spondylitis patient; material: feces | host: Homo sapiens | place: China | collected 2015-10 | reverse complement strand
GGGCCGTGTTCAGCAGCCTGATGGATATGCGGGGCAGCGGCATCGACAACTTCCCAGTCTTCCTGATGTGCGGCCAGCTGCTCTTCAACTTCTTCAACGAGGCCACCTCGGCCAGCATGTCCAGTGTGCTCAGTGCGGCCCCGCTGCTCAAAAAGGTGTATATCCCCAAGTATATCTTCCCGCTGGAAAAGTGCTGCTTTGCCATGGTGAACTGCGTGTTCAGCTTCGTGGCGCTGTTGCTGGTGATGATCTTCACCGGGGCACCGTTCCACCTGACCCTCATCGAGGCCGTCTATCCGCTGGTGACCCTCTTCTTCTTCAGCCTGGGTGTGGGGCTTTTTCTGGCAGCGGCCACGGTGTTCTTCCGTGACATCATGCACATCTGGAGCGTCTTCATCACGGCGCTGCTCTATTTCTCCGCCATCTTCTACGACCCCACCCAGATGACCTTTTCCATCGGCGGCTTCAACATGCAGCAGATCATCAAACTGAACCCGATGTACTGGTATATCACGGGCTTCCGCCGCACGTTGATGTGGGGCATCTCGCTGGACTTCAACATGTTCGCCGTCTGTGGCCTGTGTGCTGTGCTGTCCATGGTGGTGGGCGTCTGGATGTTCCGCAAAACGCAGGACCGCTTTGTGCTGCACATTTAAGGAGGGGAGAAAATGGAACCGATCATCAAAGTGGACAATGTTTCCATGTGCTTCAACCTCTCCACCGAAAAGCACGAGAGTCTGAAGGAATATCTGCTGGCCATGGTGCAGGGGCGGCTGCAATACGATGAGTTCTACGCCCTGCGGGACGTGAGCCTCGACATCATGCCCGGCGATTTTTACGGTCTGGTGGGCCTGAACGGTTCGGGCAAGTCCACCCTGCTCAAGACCATTGCGGGCGTGTACAAGCCCACCAAAGGCAAAGTGACCGTCAACGGCACCATTGCGCCCCTTATCGAGCTGGGCGCGGGCTTTGATATGGACCTGACCGCCCGCGAAAACATCTACCTCAACGGCACGGTGCTGGGCTTTTCGCCCAAGTACCTCGACGAGAAATTCGACGAGATCGTGGAGTTCAGTGAGTTGCAGAACTTTCTGGACGTCCCGCTCAAGAACTACTCCTCCGGCATGGTGGCCCGCATCGGCTTTGCCATTGCCACCATCACCAAGCCCGATATCCTCATTGCGGACGAGGTGCTTTCGGTGGGCGATTTCCTGTTCCAGCAGAAGTGCGAAAAGCGGATGCAGGAGCTGATGGCGGGCGGCACCACGGTCATTCTGGTGTCCCACTCCATCGAGCAGATCGAGCGGATGTGCTCGAAGGTCGCCTGGCTGAGCCATGGCCGCCTGAAGATGAACGGCGACACCGAGACGGTCTGCAACGCCTACAAGGCAACGCAGCGCGGCGAGGCATAAGCGATGAATGTACGACTGAAACGCGCCAGAGAGCTGGCGGGCTATGCCGTCCAGCTGACGAAGGACGAGGGCCTGGGCACCATGCTGGTGCGGGGCGCGGGCTTCGTTCGGCGCCGCTGCTTTGGCAAAAAGGCCCGCTATCTGCCCGCCAAAAAGGTGCTGGAAGCCCAGCGCGCCGAACGGACCGGGAAGACGGCAGACACCTGCGGCCTGCCGACCATCTCCATCCTGACGCCGCTGTATAATACGCCGGAACGATACCTGCGGGAATTTCTGGATTCCTTCCTTGGGCAGACGGCCCCCAATGGGGAGCTTTGCCTGGCCGATGCGTCCGATGCGGAACACGCCGGGGTGCAGCGGGTCGTGGAGGAATATCAGGCAAGGAATCAACGCATCGTATACAAAAAGATCGAAAACAGGGGCATTGCGGCCAACACGAACGCGGCCGCAGCCCTTGCTTCGGGCGAATATCTTGCGCTGGCCGACCACGACGACATTCTGGCCCCCCATGCGCTGTACACCATGGGCAAGGCCATTTTGCAGCTGCGGGCGCAGGGAAAGCCGGACGGCTTCCTTTACAGCGACGAAGCGCTCTTCTCCAAAACCATCCAGCGGCCCATCGTGGCGCATTTCAAGCCGGATTATGCCCCGGACTACCTGCTCTGCTGCAACTACATCTGCCATCTGGCCGTCTTCCGGAAAACGCTGTGGGAGGCCGTGGGCGGTGAGCGCCCGGCCTGCGACGGCAGCCAGGACCACGACCTCTTCCTCCGGCTCATCGAGCTGGTGGGCGGCGCGGCCCATGTGCCCCAGGTGCTCTATTACTGGCGGGTCCACGCCGGGTCTACGTCCGGCGGCACCGAGGCCAAACCCTATGTGGCCGAAGCCGCGAAAAAGGCGCTGGCCGACCATCTGGCCCGCACCGGCCGGACCGGCACCGTGGAGGATGGGCTTTTCCCCAGCACCTACCGCGTGAAGTGGGACATCGAGGGCGACCCGAAGGTCAGCATCCTCATCCCCAACAAAGACCACACCGCCGATCTGGAAAAGTGCCTGCAAAGCATCTGGAAGAAGACGACGTGGGACAACTACGAGGTCATCGTCATCGAGAACAACTCCACCGACCCGGCGACCTTTGCCTACTACGAAGCGGCAAAGCAGCGGTACGACGGCCTGCGGGTCGTCACCTACCCGGAACAGGGCTTCAACTTCTCCGGCATCAACAACTTCGGCCGGAAAGCGGCTGCGGGCGAGTACCTGCTGCTGCTCAACAACGACGTGGAAGTCCTGAACGGAGACTGGCTCACCGAACTGCTGCGGCAGTGCGCCCACAAGGGCGGTGCCGCCATCTGCGGTGCCATGCTCTATTATCCGGACGATACGCTGCAGCATGCGGGCGTCATCACGGGTCTGGGCGGCTACGCGGGCCACAGCCACAAGTATAAGCAGAAGGGCGGCAGCGGCTACCTGTTCCGCGCCGCCACGGTGCAGGACTTCTCCGCCGTGACGGGGGCCTGCCTGCTGGTCCGGGCCAGCGTCTACGACGAAGTGGGCGGGCTGGATGAGCAGTTCGCGGTGGCCTTCAACGATGTGGACTTCTGCCTGCGGGTGCGGGATGCGGGCTACCGCATCGCCTGGACGCCCTATGCACAGCTGGTCCACTACGAGAGCAAGAGCCGCGGCGGCGACGAGAAAGACCCGGCCAAGGCGGCGCGGTTCGCGGCGGAACAGCAGCGGCTCTATGCCATCCACGGCAAAGAGGATATCCTGGACGACCCCTACTACAACCCCAATCTGACCCGCGACCGGGAGGATTTCTCGGAGAGCGACGATCTGCGGCGGCTGAAAGAGGGAACGGTGACCGTACGTTTTCGCGGAGGCGACGCATGAACATCAAAGGCCATTTTGAGACCATCACCCGGCACAAGCTGCTGGTGATGAAATACTGCTTTGAATGCGGTCTGTACGAACAGGGCCTGGCCCACGACCTGAGCAAATACAGCCCCACGGAGTTCATCCCCGGCTGCATCTACTATCAGGGCGACCACAGCCCCAACGAGGCCGAGCGGGAGGCCAGAGGCTACTCCTCGGCGTGGCTCCACCACAAGGGCCGCAACAAGCACCATCTGGAATACTGGATCGACTACAGCACCAACAAATCCGGCATGGCGGGCATGAAGATGCCCCTGCGCTATGTCTGCGAGATGGTCTGCGACCGGGTCGCGGCCAGCCGGATCTATCTGGGCGACCGGTACACCGACGCCTCGCCGTGGGAATATTACGACCGCAGCAAGGGCCACTATATGCTCCACCCGGAGACCCGCGCCCTGCTCGAAAAGCTGCTGAAAATGGTGCGCGACCTCGGCCAGGAGCGGACCTTCGCGTACATGAAGTTCCTGCTCGGCTGTCAAACGGATTACTGAAAAAAGACCTCTCCGGCTGTGTTCGGAGAGGTCTTTTTGTCAGTCCAGTGTGACCGGAGCTTCGGGTTTGTTGGCCGTGCGGGCGCTGGTGCGGCCTTCCGGTTCGATCTCACCCGCCGCGGTCAGGCTGATCTTGGTCAGGGTCGGGCCGACCAGCTCATACACGAGCACCGAGAAGAGCACGACGTTCCGCACCATGTGGCCGTCGGAGAGCTCGGCGGCTTCGGCCGCCATGCCCAGTGCAACGCCGGCCTGGGGCAGCAGGGTGATGCCGAGATACTTCTGGATGTTGTCGCTGCAGCGGGTGGCGCGGCAGCTGAAGTAAGAGCCGGAGATCTTGCCCAGCGAACGGGATGCGATGTACACCACGCCGATGAGGAGCACCAGCGGATTCGAGAGGATGTTCAGGTCCAGCTCGGCACCGCTGAGTACGAAGAACAGGATGTTGACCGGCGAGACCCAGCGGTCCAGACGGTCCATCAGCTCATCGGACGTGGGGCAGATGTTGCAGAAGACGGTGCCGGTCATCATGCAGACCAGCAGCAGCGAAAAGCCGCAGTGCACCGGCCCGATCTGGAAGGTGACCATGGAGAGGCCGACCGTCAGCAGAACGAAAGCCACCGAAAGGCTCATGCGCTTGGAGCGGGAGTGGAAGTAGATCTCCAGCTGGTTGAGCACAAAACCGGCCAGCGCACCCAGACCCAGCGAGAGGACGATCTCCACCAGCGGCTCCACGATGACGCCGAGAGGGTCGATGCGGCCCTGCTCCAGCGCGTTCGCCACGCCGAAAGAGGCAGAGAAGAGGACGAGGCCGACGGCGTCGTCGATGGCGACGACCATCAGCAGCAGGTGGGTCAGCGGGCCGTTGGCCTTGTACTGCTTGACGACCATCAGGGTCGCGGCCGGGGCCGTGGCCGCTGCGATCGCACCCAGCGTGATGGCCGAGGCCATGGAGATGACATCCGGGCGGAGCAGATGCAGGACGACCAGCGCGAGATCCACCAGTGCAGTGGTGACGACGGCCTGCAGGATGCCGACTGTGATGGCCTGCCGGCCCATGCTTTCCAGCGTGGTCAGACGAAATTCGTTGCCGATGACGAAGGCAATGAAGCCCAGCGCCACCTGGGTGATGAGGCCGTAGCTCTCCACCTGAGCCAGGCTCCCGAAGCCGATGCCCCAGCCGCTCAGGCCGAGCCGCCCCAGAAAGAAGGGCCCCAGCAGCAGGCCCGCCACCAGATACGACGTCACAGCGGGCAGGTGGGCGACCTTGGCCAGCCGGGACATCAGAAGCCCCGCGATCAATGCGAGGGACAGACAGATGAGTAATTGTTCCATGTTCATTGCGGGAGCGCGTTTTACCGTTCGGCTCCCCGATCCTCCCTTTGAATGTGCTGCAAGCAGGGCGGATGCCGGGCCGCCGGGCGCTGCGCGTTGAAATGATGCCTAAAAATTATACTCCATTGTAAGCAAAAAAGCAACAACAGTTCATCTGCTTCAAATCTGAAGTTTTCTTAACGTGCTGGGATACAAGCAAAAACCGGGCTGCTGAAAACGACAGCAGCCCGGTTTTGGAAACATTTGTGCAAAAAATGCAACAGGAATTGTCTCAATTGAATTTGAAGATCTTCTGTGCGATGCGGTAAACGCCCACCACGATGGTGTCGCCCTTAGGGAAGTTCAGGTTGGTGATGCCGCCGAAACCGTAGCGAATGGCGCGGTAGACATCGGGTTTGGTGTTCTCCTTGAGGTATTTCCACAGGTCGGCCTTCTTGGCCTGCGCCTCGGCGCTGCCGTCCAGCAGCAGGAAGATGTCGCTGACGGCCATCATCATGGAAAGGTAGTGCAGCATATAGGCGCGCAGGCGCTTTTCGTTCCTGAGGGCATCGAGGTCCTGGCAGTCGATCATGTGTCGGGTCACGCGCAGCTGCTGGTCCACCCGCTTGACCATGACGCTCTCGTTCACGCTCTGGTCCGAGCGGCCGATGAAGTAGCGGTAGAGGTCAAGATCCATGTAGTACATGCTCTTGACGTAGGGCAGCGGCTGGTAGACGAAGATGTTGTCCACATAGAAGGTGTGCTTGGGCAGCACCATGCCGCAGTCCCGCAGGACCTGGGTGCGGTAGATGACCGAGTGCATGAGCAGGTTCTGGTCCGGGCGGAAGTGGCCCACGTGCATCCAGCTGAACAGGCGGTTCTCCGGGAAGACGTTGGTGTAGCGCACGGTGTGGCGGGTGTTGTCCTCCACATGCTCGTAGACGTAGTTGCAGATCATCAGGTCGGGGGCGGTGCCGCGGGCCACAAGAGTCTGCAGCTTGGCCAGCACGGTCTTCAGGGCGGCGGTGTCCAGCCAGTCGTCGCTGTCCACGACCTTGTAATACAGGCCGGTGGCGTTCCGGATGCCCTGATTCACGCCCTCGCCGTGGCCGCCGTTCTCCTGATGGATGGCCTTGACGATGGTGGGGTACTTTGCGGCGTACTCGTCGCAGATGGCGGGGGTGTCATCCTTGACGGAACCATCGTCCACCAGAATGATCTCGGCCTGTTCGCCTGCGCTCAGCAGCGTTTCGATGCAGTGACGCATATAGGCTGCCGAATTGTAGCAGGGCACGGCAAAGGTAATAAGTTTCTGCTGCATATTATAAATGCTCCTTTTTACGTTGCATAGTCCATGCCGGGCTGTCTGCGGGGTGGCATGGAGATATGTGTTCTCATTATAGCATTTTCGCGCCTGAAAAGCTATCCTTCCCGGGCAGAAAGATCGGTTATTGCACATTTTTACGCAAAGTGACGCTTTTTTCTGCCCAAAGTGCGGGTTTTGTGGTATACTGATAAGGTTTTGAGCGTTCTGCGCGTCAGCGCACCTATATATATATAACGGAGGAGACCATGGAAAACCCGCACAGTATCCTGAAAAAAGTTTTCGGCTACGACAGCTTCCGCCCCGGGCAGGAGGAGATCGTCAGCCGCCTGCTGGCCGGGCAGGATGTGCTGGCGGTCATGCCCACCGGCGCGGGCAAATCCATCTGCTATCAGGTGCCGGCGCTGCTTTTGCCGGGCATCACCATCGTGGTGTCCCCGCTGGTCAGCCTGATGAAGGATCAGGTGGGAGCGCTGGTGCAGGCGGGCGTGGCGGCGGCTTTTCTGAACAACAGTCTGACCGACAACCAGAAGGCGCTGATGCTGCACCGCGCCCGGGAGGGCTGGTATAAGATCATCTATGTGGCACCGGAGCGGCTGGAGATGCCGGGCTTCCAGCGGTTTGCGCAGGAGCGGCAGATCAGCATGGTCACGGTGGACGAGGCGCACTGCATCAGCCAGTGGGGACAGGATTTCCGCCCCAGCTATCTGCGCATCAAGGAATTTGTGGACAGCCTGCCCAGCCGACCGGTCATCGGCGCGTTCACGGCCACCGCCACCGCCCATGTGCGGGAGGATATCCGCACCCATCTGGCGCTGCAAGCGCCCTACGAGGTGACCACCAGCTTCGACCGCCCCAACCTGTACTTCGAGACCCGGCGGGCACTGCCCAGCCAGAAGCCCAAGGAGCTGCTGGAACTGGTGCTCAAAGAGGGCAATCATGCGGGCATCGTGTATTGCAGCACCACCCGGCAGGTGGACGAGACGGTGCAGCTGCTGCAGAGCCGCAGCATCCGGGCGGCGGCTTACCACGCAAAGCTGGATGCGGATACCCGGCGGCAGAATCAGGACGATTTTCTCTACGACCGGGTGCAGGTGATGGTGGCCACCAATGCCTTTGGCATGGGCATCGACAAGCCAAACGTGCGGTTCGTCATTCATTATAATATGCCCAAGGACTTGGAAAGCTATTATCAGGAAGCCGGACGCGCCGGGCGCGATGGTCAGCCCGCCCGGTGCACCCTGCTGTATTCCGGCACGGATGTGCGCACCATCCGCTTTTTCATCGACAAGGAGCGGGAGGCCGACAACGGTCTGCCTGCAGATGTAAAGGCCGAAGCCGCCCGCAAGGCAGAGGAGCGGCTCAAGTATATGACCTTCTATTCCACCACCCAGCACTGTCTGCGCGGCTTTCTGCTGCAATACTTCGGGGAGGCCGCGCCCAAAAAGTGCGGCAACTGCTCCTGCTGCCTTGCCGCCGAGCAGGAAGCGCAGTTGCAGGTGGAATACGCCCGCCGCCGTGCCGCCCAAAGCGCCGACCGGCTGGAAAAGCCCCGCCGCGCAAAGCCCGCCGCGGGCAGCCTGAGCGAGGCGGACGAAAAGCTGCTCAACGCCCTGTATGCGGTGCGCAAGCGCCTTGCGGGCAAGCAGAACCTGCCCGCCTTTATGGTGTTCAACGATGCCACCCTGCGGGAGATGGCAGAGAAAAAACCCATGAGCATCGACGAGCTGCTGAACATCAGCGGCGTGGGCGAAAAGAAAGCCGCCCGCTATGGCAACGCCTTCCTGCGCGTCATCGAGGACGCTGTGGGCAGCCGGGAATGAGAACGCCCCCGTTTTTCCACGTCAGAGCAAAACTCTGTGGAAAATGGGGGCGTTTTGCATTAAAAAAGAGAGCCGAATCTCTCCGGCTCTCTCAAGTATGCGTCCGGAAGAACGCATACCCCAATTAGTAGATATATTATACTCCATCGCACTGGAAAATGCAACTGTCAGATATAATTTTTCAGAATGTTCATTCTGGAAGGAAGATCAGGGTGGATAACAATTGCGGAAACAGCGGGATCGACAGAATTACGATAGGTTTCTGTGATCCGCGTAAAGTCCCGAATGAATGCGTTGATTTCTGTTTTGGGTGTGTGCAGAAGTTTCAGGTAATAGCACATCAGGATCAGATAGTCGCCAATCGTTTTGAAATTTACATACGGCAGGCCGATCGCAGATTTCAGACAGGTGCTCATGGCCTTTGAGGGGTCAAAGGTACGGAATCTGGTATCGAACACAACAGCATTGTGCGCGATTGCATTGCGCAGATCCTTTAAAGCGTAGATATACCGAAAAAGCAACTCGCAATTGGTATCGTTGGAAAGATCGATCCCGATTCGCTGAGAGATATCCTTCCGCACGGGCTTCGTCAGACAGGAGAGAAGATAACCAAGATCGCCCATCGTCATGATCTCAAAATAAGCCCAAATGGGCACCCCGGAATACAGGGGATTGTTATAAAAGTGGGTGATTTTGGGGTTTCCTTTTTCATAGGCATTTGCAAGACTTGTCTGAATAGAACGCTGAAGATTCAGCTTTCGCTGCTGAGCACGTTTTTTCTGCTCCGGCGTAAAGTCAGAGGGAGAATTGTTGTAGCTGCACACTACACGATCCAGCATATCCTGAATGCTTTCGGAATTCGCGTTTTCCAAAATACCCTGCAAGGCGATGTTTTTGACAGCAGTTTCAATGAACATCATTCTGCCGTAAAAAAGTGCTTTTAATGCAGAATCGTATTCAATGGTGGCAGATAGCTCTTGATAGGAAGAAAAGGGCAATCGAGTTCCGGCAGAACGGAAAAAGCGATATCCTTTGTACCCGTGATAGTAGCCAGTGTTGATCAACTGCCGTTTTTGTACACTGCCGGAAATTGCAATGCCGTTGCTGCGCAAATGACGCATCAGACCATCAATCGTTTTATAACTCATGTGCATCACCGTTCCATGCTATGGGTGGCGAATACCTTTTCGTCCTCCCACCACACGGGCTGCCCGGCGGCAAGGGACTTGGGTACATCCAGCAGGCGCTGGTTGCGGCTGCCGCGGAAGCGCAGGGAGATGTCGTGCTCGGCCTGCACGAATCTGCCGTCCACCAGCACATCCAGCAGCGCCAGCAGTTCGTCGGTCACCTCACACCGCGCGGGGCTGGGCTCTTTGCCGGTAAGCTGTTCCCAAGAGTAGCCGGAGTAGCACCACACCGTCTTGGCGGGGTACAGCGCCTTGAAGTTGCGCACAAAGGGCAGCAGCTCCCGCTGGTTCTCCGGCTCAAAGGGTTCGCCGCCCAGCAGGGAGAGCCCGGCGATATAGTCCGGCTGGCAGGAGGCGAATACCTCGTTGCGCACGGTCTTATCAAAGGGCTGACCGTAGTCAAAATCCCATGCCACGGCGTTGAAGCAGCCTGGGCAGTGGTGGCGGCAGCCGGACACAAAAACGCTGGTGCGCACCCCGGGACCGTTGGCGATATCGTAATATTTGATGTTTGCGTAGTTCATGCTCATGTTCCTGTCGTTTGCTGAAAAGATGTTTGGAGCGGCCTTTCGGCCGCTCCAAACATCAAATCAAAAATAAAATTTAGCTGTTTTTACAGATGCAGCACGCGGTCCTTGATCTCCTGCGTGCGGCCCTGGTTCCAGAACTGGGTGCCGATATAACCGCAGGTGCGGCGGGCAACGTTCAGCTTGTTCTGGTCGCGGTTGCCGCACTTGGGGCACTCCCACACCAGCTTGCCGTCATCCTCCACGATCTTGATCTCGCCGTCGTAGCCGCAGCACTGGCAGTAATCAGACTTGGTGTTCAACTCGGCGTACATGATGTTGTCGTAGATGAACTGCAGCACGCTCATGACGGCTTCCAGATTATCCTGCATATTGGGCACTTCCACATAGCTGATGGCACCGCCCGGGGACAGGCGCTGGAAGTCGGCCTCAAACTTCAGCTTGGTAAAGGCGTCGATGGGCTCAGAGACATGGACGTGGTAGCTGTTGGTGATATAGTTCTTGTCTGTGATGCCCTCCACGATGCCAAAGCGCTTCTGCAGGCACTTGGCAAACTTGTAGGTGGTGGATTCCAGCGGGGTGCCGTAGAGGGAGTAGTCCATGTTCTCGGCCTTCTTCCACGCGTTGCACTTGTCGTTCATGTGCTGCATCACGCTCAGAGCAAAGGGCTTGGCACCGGCGTCGGTGTGGCTCTTGCCGGTCATATACTTCACACACTCGTACAGGCCGGCATAGCCCAGACTGATGGTGGAGTAGCCACCGAAGAGCAGCTTGTCGATCTTTTCGCCCTTCTTCAGGCGTGCCAGCGCGCCGTACTGCCACAGGATGGGGGCAGCATCGCTGGGGGTGCCCAGCAGCCGCTTATGGCGTGCCTGCAAAGCCCGGTGGCACAGATCCAGACGCTCGTCAAAGATCTTCCAGAACTTTTCAAAGTTGCCGCCGGAGCTCAGCGCAACGTCCACCAGATTGATGGTGACCACGCCCTGATTGAAGCGGCCGTAGTACTTGGGCTTGCCAGTCTCGGGGTCTACATAGGGGGTCAGGAAGCTGCGGCAGCCCATGCAGGTGTAGCAGTGACCCTCGCCGTTCTTGTCCACCTTGAGTTCCAGCATCTTCTTTTCCGAGATATAGTCCGGCACCATGCGCTTGGCGGTGCACTTGGCGGCCAGCTCGGTCAGGTAGTAGTAGGGAGCGCCGGGGCGGATGTTGTCCTCTTCCAGCACATAGATCAGCTTGGGGAAGGCGGGGGTGATCCACACACCGGCCTCGTTCTTCACGCCCTGATAGCGCTGCCGGATGGTCTCTTCGATGATGATGGCAAGGTCAGCCTTTTCCTGCGGATTGCGTGCCTCGCCCAGATACATGAACACGGTAATAAAGGGAGCCTGACCGTTGGTGGTCATCAGGGTGACCACCTGATACTGGATGGTTTGCACGCCGCGGTTGATCTCGTTGCGCAGACGGCGCTCCACGATCTCCTTCTTGCGCTCGGCAGAGACGTCCAGACCTTCCATCTCCAGCTCTACCTCGGCGGCGATCTTCTTGCGGGAAACGTCCACAAAGGGAGCCAGATGGGTCAGGCTGATGCTCTGACCGCCGTACTGGTTGGAGGCTACCTGTGCAATGATCTGGGTAGCAATGTTGCAGGCAGTGGAGAAGCTATGCGGCTTCTCGATATAGGTACCGGAGATGACAGTGCCGTTCTGCAGCATATCTTCCAAGTTCACCAGATCGCAGTTGTGCATGTGCTGGGCGAAGTAGTCGGAATCGTGGAAGTGGATCAGACCCTCCTGATGTGCCTTTACGATCTCCGGGTCCAGCAGCAGACGGGCGGTCAGATCCTTGGAGATCTCGCCGGCCATATAGTCGCGCTGTACACTGTTGACGGTGGGGTTCTTGTTGGCGTTTTCCTGCTTGACCTCTTCGTTCTGGCATTCGATCAGGCTCAGAATACGCTCGTCGGTGGTGTTGGTCTGACGCTTCAGGCTCTGGACGTAGCGGTAGGTGATATAGTGCCGTGCCACATCATGCGCCTGAATGTCCATCAGCTGGTTCTCCACCAGATCCTGCACCTCTTCCACGCTGACTGCGCGGTTAAGCTGCTGGCACTGGTCGGTAACGGCTGCGGCGATCTGGGTGATCTGCTCCCGGCTCAGGCGAGCCTGACCACCCACGGAATCGCTGGCTTTGGTAACGGCGGTGATGATCTTGGTAATATCAAAAGGAACTTCTGCACCGTTTCGTTTGATGATCTTCATCGGTTCTCCTCCTTCTATACAGGCGCATTGTGAACGGGTACCTCTTACCATAAGAGATACCCGTCTGCGCACAACGATATCCAACAAACTGAATGTAGCTCTATTTTATCATTATCTAGTGGCAAGTCAAGCAAAATACCACTATATTTTGCGTTTTGTAGCAATCGCCAAAAATCATGGATATTTTTCGGGACAAAATTTTGCACGGAAACTCTTGACAGCGAAGTGCGCTTTCCGATGGGTAATATAAGCCGCCGTCTATACATGTCTGGGTTTCACGCTGCCTATATAATGTAATAATATAAGGCTGAACCCTCTCAGGCGCTGCGCGCCAGCTCCCCCGAAAGGGGGAGCTTTTACGCATCTTCCGGTCAGCGCCAATAAAGCTCCCCCCTCGGGGGGGCTGGCATCGCGTAGCGATGACTGAGAGGGTAATCTCCCCACCGCAAAGAAATTGGAAAAAAGATGTCAAAAAGTGTTGACAACTGTCCGGTGGTGTGGTATTATACTTGAGCGCCAAGCGCTGAGACAAAAGAATGACTTCTGAAGCCTCAGCAGGAAGCCCTTGAAAAGAACCAATAGACGCTGAAAAACACCAGTTGACACTGAGATGTACGAAGCGCTCCAAGTTCGTAAAACTTCAAAAGCTTCTCAAAAAAGTGCTTGACAAAAAACCGCTTCTGTGGTAAAATAATCAAGTCGTCAGCCGCAAGGCTGAGGCGCACAGGACCTTGAAAATTGAACAATATCGAAAGAACTTGTAACGGAACCTATTTTCGTGTTGGAAAAACACGGTAAACAATTCCAAAC
>OOIF01002339.1_pt1 | contig 13103 bp, 10 predicted proteins | sample 1691961 | NCBI WGS metagenome assembly OOIF01 (sample SAMN06348146, study PRJEB24527) | human gut metagenome | biome: human gut; feature: ankylosing spondylitis patient; material: feces | host: Homo sapiens | place: China | collected 2015-10 | reverse complement strand
CTTGGAATTCCCTATTACACAAAGAAGCACATTCTTTATTTTTTTTAGTCTTCAGAGTCCCGATATCCGTTCGGGTTCATCGACTGCCATTTCCAGGAGTCAGCGCACATCTCCTCAATGCCGTACTGAGCTTCCCAGCCGAGTTCATTTTTCGCTTTGGTAGCATCGGAGTAGCAGGTTGCGATATCGCCGGCGCGGCGTGGCTTGATTTCATAAGGAATTGTTTTGCCGCAGGCTTTTTCGTAAGCCTTGACAACATCGAGTACGCTGTAGCCTTTGCCGGTGCCGAGGTTGTAGATATATACGTCTGGCTTATCGTTAAATTTTTGGAGTGCTTTTACATGACCGACTGCAAGGTCAACTACGTGGATGTAATCGCGCACACCGGTTCCGTCCGGAGTCGGGTAATCATTGCCGAAGACACCGAGGCATTTCAGCTTGCCGACAGCAACCTGTGCGATATAAGGAACCAGGTTGTTCGGGATTCCCTTCGGATCCTCGCCGATCAGACCGCTCTTGTGTGCACCGATTGGGTTGAAGTAGCGGAGCAGAACGACATTCCATTCCGGATCTGCCACGTGCAGGTCAGTTAAAATCTGCTCAAGCATTCCCTTTGTCTGACCGTAAGGGTTTGTGATTTTGCCTTTCGGGCATTCTTCGGTGATCGGGACGAATGCCGGATCTCCGTATACGGTAGCGGAGGAACTGAAAATGATTTTCTTGACGCCATGATTGCGCATTACGTCGCAGAGAATCAAGGTTCCGGTGATATTGTTGTGGTAATATTCCAGTGGCTTCGCAACGGATTCTCCGACTGCCTTTAAGCCTGCAAAATGAATGACCGAATCGATGGATTCTTTCTCAAAAATCTCATTGACTGCCTCGCGATCCAGCATATTTGCCTTGTAAAAGGTTACATGCTTGCCGGTGATTTTCTCCACGCGGCGCAGCGCTTCCTCACTGGCATTGTAAAGGTTGTCCATGACAACGACCTCATATCCGGCGTTTAAAAGTTCGATGCAGGTATGACTGCCGATGTAACCGGCGCCTCCAGTAACTAAAATAGCCATTGTAAACTCCTCCTTCATCCTACCTATAAGAATAATTCATTCTATACCTTCAATCTTTCTTTATTATAAACGCGGCTTGCGAGGAAAACAATCGGAAATATTGTCATGTGTTATCGAAATTATATTTTAAGAGGAAGTTTAACAACGCTTTGCGTAGAATTGGAAAGACTCGGATACAGTGTGCGTGATGATAGAATGTGCGTTCGAAAAACAGCTTGCATTTAAAAAGAGGGTGTGATATGATAAATACAGAACGGATGTTCGAAAAACGGGAGGAGGCAGAACCTCATGCTGATACAGGAAAATCTTTCAATCGAAGAAAAGTTAAGAATTTTATCGGATGCGGCGAAGTATGACGCCGCCTGCACATCCAGCGGCGTGGGTAGAAAGGGAAAGGAAGGCTTTCTTGGAAACAGCCGGGTGGACGGCATCTGCCACAGTTTTGCCTCGGATGGGCGCTGTATCTCCCTGCTGAAAATTTTATTTACGAACCAGTGCATCTATGACTGTCATTACTGTGTCAACCGTCGGAGCAATGACACGGTCCGTACCTCCTTTACGCCGGAGGAGGTCTGCCGTCTGACGATGGAATTTTACCGGCGCAACTATATAGAAGGATTGTTTTTAAGTTCCGGTGTGCTGGAGACACCGGATCACACGATGGAACTGCTGTATCAGACCTTGTACCGCCTTCGGCGCGTCCATCGATTTAACGGTTACATCCATGTGAAAGCAATTCCGGGGGCAGATCCGGAGCTGATTGAGAGAGTGGGCTTTCTGGCGGACCGGATGAGTGTGAATCTGGAGCTTCCGACGGCTGATGGTCTGGCGCGCCTGGCACCGGGAAAGACGCGGGACAAGATACTGCGCCCGATGCGCCAGATCCAGACTGGGATCGCGAGACAGCTGGAGCAGGAAGGACGCCTGGAGAGCAGAGGGGCATGGATTCCGCGGAAAGAGTGCGGAGAAATTCAGATTCCGGGAGATGGGAGACCTGAAATTGGTGGTAAAGCGATAGGAAAAGGGGAAAGGGAATGTCTGCAGGCTGACAAGGGAATTCTGAGCCTGAATAAGAGGGAGTGGGGGCAGGGTGGAGACAAAGATGGATTGGGAGCGGAATGGAGACAAGGTAAAAGGATTTATGAGGTCGAAAGAGCCGGGGGAAATGGATGAAAGGGTTGGAAGGACACATACACCGGAGATCCCCCGTGTCATCCCAGGACGATCGATCTATGGCAGTTTCGGACTGGGAAATATCTCAAACCGCAAGAATTATTTCGTCCCCGGCGGTCAGAGCACACAGCTCATTGTCGGGGCGACTCCGGAGAGTGATTATCAGATGGTTGCGGTCGCGGAAGCGCTGTATCGGAATTTTGGATTAAAGAGGGTCTTTTATTCGGCGTTTATCAAGGTGAATGAGGACAGCCTGCTTCCGGATCTTCCGGACGGACCGCCGCTTCTGCGGGAACACCGTCTGTACCAGGCGGACTGGCTGATGCGCTACTACGGCTTCCGGGCATCGGAACTTCTGAGTGAAAAGCACCCTAATTTTAATGTGTTTCTGGATCCGAAGTGCGACTGGGCGCTGCAGAATCTGGGTGAGTTCCCGGTGGAGATAAACCGGGCACCGTATGAGACACTTCTGCGGGTTCCGGGCATCGGGGTAAAGTCTGCGATGCGGATTGTCGCAGCGAGAAAACAGGCGGCGCTTCGGTTTGAAGATTTGAAGAAGATGGGAGTTGTGCTGAAGCGGGCAGTATACTTCATTACCTGTTCGGGGCGGATGATGTACCCGGTGCAGATCCATGAGGATGCGATCGCGGCACAGCTAATCAGTGAAGAGAAGCGGAAGCAGTGGCAGCTGTCACAGAGCGGGCTGTACCGCCAGATGTCGCTGTTTGATGATTTTCATATGGCGCAGGCATGAAGCAGACGGAGGAGAGAAAAATGGTTGTATTTGTATGCGAAGACAGTCCAGAAGGTATATTCACAGGAGTATATGATGCCTGGAACAGCCGCTTAGGGCATGAGAACGTGCGGCTGGAAGTACAGGGCGAATATAATTACAGCCTGTTTTCGGAGTACCGAGAGGTGGCGGTGGATCGGCTTAAGGCACAGAAAGTCGTGCGCTCGGTGCGTCGATCCCTGTCAGAACTGGCGTACAGCTGGATTTACCGCACGGCGCTGAGTGAGCGGGAGGATCGGGCAGAGGCAGTCTATCGTTTTCTGGTCTGTGGGTTTAGCGCAGGGGCAGCAGGGAGACGTATCACGGAAAATTTACAGATACCGGCGGTGCAGACAGTCTTTCAGATCAACCGTGCGGTTGCCAATGAAGCGCATTTGCAGACAGAATTTCTGCGGTTTGCAGAATATTCCGATCATGTACTATTTTCTGAGATTGGTCCGAAAAACCGGGTGACGGCATTGCTGATGCCGTATTTTACAGATCGCCTGCCCTCGGAACCATTTATTATCTATGATAAAAATCACCAGGAAGCGGGAGTCTGGACAGGAAAGGGGCGGTGGTATATGATGCGTGGGGCTGAGACAGAGCCCCTGCAGGCGCTTTCCGGGAGAACCGATCAGAGCGAATATGCGGCGCTCTGGAGTGCATTTTTTCATCAGATAGGAATTAAGGAGCGGGAAAATCCAGCCTGTCAGCGGATGCATCTGCCGCTTCGCTACCGGAAATATATGACGGAATTTCAGTTCGGTTCCAACCGTTCAAATTTGGCTAAATTGTGAACAAATCGTAAACACAAAATCGAGAACCTTGTTCATAAAGAAACGAAAAAAGAATAAAAATAAGCCGGAAATCGGGAAAAAGCAGCATTGAAACGAGAAAATTGCTGCATATATATTAAGATTTAAAGACCTGAAAAAACAATGTAAAGCCAACAGAAACAAGGGTTTTTCTTACGAAAACTTTAGATTTTTGTAAGAAATTCTGGATTTATTTAGTGAATGTTAATTATCTGTTCATATTTTGGACATAATTTGTTTTTATTATAAGTCACGTACCGATGAGGTACAAGAAAACATAAATCGTATGTTTTAAAGAGGAGAGAATAATTATGAGAAAGAATCTTACAAAAACAGCAGCAATCTTAGTTATGAGTGCAATGGTAGCAGCATCTGCTCTGACCGCTTGCGGCAGCAAAGCAGAGGAGACAACTGCAGCAGCAGAGGAGACTGTAGAGGCAGAAGAGACTGAGGCAGTTGAGGAGACTGAGGCTGAAACAGAAGAGACTGAGGAAGTTTCCGAGGAAGAGACCGAAGAGGCATCTGAGGAAGAGACTGAGGCAGCTGAGGAGACTGAGGCTGAAACAGAAGAGACTGAGGCAGCTGAGGAGACACAGGCTCAGTAATCAATCTTTGATTGCAGAAGTTTGTTTCTATTCGGATATAACCAAAAAGGTTGTTAAGAAAATCGTAAGAGGGCAGTCGGTTGACAATCGGCTGCCCTTTTTGTATACTATAACTGTATTGAATGAACTAATACACTTATGATTTTTGATACAGGGCAGAATGGAGGAAAGGAGAATGTGAGCATGATTCTGATTGATTATAAAGATCGACGACCTCTCTATGAGCAGATTGTTGAGAAGCTGTCGGATCTGATGGTCCGGGGGATTTTGGAGCAGGACAGTCAGCTTCCATCCGTGCGGAGTCTGGCAACGGAGCTGTCGATGAATCCGAATACGATCCAGCGGGCGTATGCAGAGCTGGAACGCCAGGGATATATTTATTCGGTTAAGGGCAGGGGCAGTTTTGTGGCGGACAACCGGCAGATTCGGGAGAGGAAGCGGCAGGAGATCTGGGATCAGCTGGAACTTCTGATCCGGGATGCAAAAGGAACCGGCATCACGATGCTGGAGTTCCAGGAGCAGGTCATCCAGAGCTATGGAAGTGAGGAAGGAGGAAACAGAAATGATAAAGGCTGAGAATCTGACGAAGCGTTTTTATGATACAGTGGCAGTCGATCATATCCATGCGGAGATTCACAATGGAAGTGTCTTTGGTCTGATTGGAACCAACGGCGCCGGAAAAAGTACTTTTTTGCGGATGGCAGCCGGTATTTTAAAGCCGGACGAAGGAAGCGTTACGGTTGATGATGAGACGGTATTTGAGAATACAAAGGTAAAGGCACGGTGCTTTTATATCCCGGATGAGCCGTATTTCTTAAGCAATGGAACGGCGGAAGATATGAAGGTGTTTTATCAGGGAATTTATCCGAAGTTTGATGCAGCCCGGTTTGATAAACTGCTAAAGAATTTTGAACTGGAAAGCCGGCGGAAGGTGCAGACCTTTTCGAAGGGTATGAAAAAACAGCTCGCCGTGCTGCTGGGCATCTGCGCGGGAACCGATTATCTGTTCTGCGACGAGACGTTTGACGGGCTGGATCCGGTCATGCGGCAGACGGTCAAGAGTCTTTTTGCCAATGATATCGAGGAGCGGAACCTCACGCCGGTCATCGCCTCCCATAATCTGCGGGAGCTGGAAGATATCTGCGACCATGTAGGTCTGCTTCACAAGGGAGGAATGCTTCTCTCAAAGGATCTGGACGATATGAAGTTAAATATTCACAAGATTCAGTGTGTGCTTCCGGCGGGAGTGGGGAGCAGCGATTTGCAGGGAATCGATATTATAAAGACGGAACAGAGGGGAAGTCTCCTGACGCTTACTGTGCGCGGAAAACGGGAAGAGATTCAGACAATTTTACAGGCGTATCATCCGGTGTTTTTTGAAATGATACCGCTTTCCCTGGAAGAGATCTTTATCAGTGAAACGGAGGTGGCTGGTTATGACATCAAAAGGCTTGTTTTTTAAATATATGAGAGAAAATACGAAGCAGCGTCTCTGGAGCGTGGCGCTTACCGCACTTTTGTGCTTCTTTCTGTTTCCAGTCCTGACAGCGCTGGAAACCAGCATAATGCTGCGTCCGGATAACTTGTCTAAAGATCTGAGCGTCGAAGCGGCGTTAGCAGAAGCAAAATTAAAGCTGACCAATGAGATGCTGCATATGTATTCGATCCAGAATACAATGCTGGTATTTATCCTGATTGTGACGGCGGTGGTGCTGGCAGCGTCCGGTTTTTCGTATCTCCATTCGAAAAAGAAAACGGATTTTTTTCACAGCCTCCCGATCAGCCGTGAAATGCTTTATACCGTAACCTGTCTGGACGGTATCCTGTATCTGGCGGTTCCGTATCTGGTATTTTTGCTGGTGGCAGGTGTGATGCTGCAGGTGAAGGGCGCGCCATTTTTATGGGGAACCCTGCTGATTGGGTATGTACAGCATATGTGCTTTTTTACCCTAGTGTACATGACGGTTGTGCTGGCAGTGATTCTGACAGGCAATCTGATCGTAGGATTACTTGGAACCGGCGTATTTTTTAGCTGGGGACCGGGCGTGGCTGCAGTGATATCGACGTATTTTTCCGAATACTTCATGACGTTTTATGACAATGGCAATTTCCTGCTGCGCTGGTGCGAGCGTACCTCACCGGTTTTCTGGTACGGCACGGCAACCGGTTCGGAGCATCCGACCCGGATGGCGGTTATCGCGTTGGCAGTGGCGGTTCTGCTCTTTGGTCTGGGAATGTTCCTTTACCGGAGACGCCCGTCTGAGGCGGCTGGAAGAGCGATGGCATTTAAGGTAAGTGAGCCAGTGATCCGTTTCCTTCTGGTTGTACCGATCACGCTGTTTTCCGGAATGATTTTCCGGTCAATCCTGAATGATGATAGCTGGACCGTGTTTGGCTTGATCTGCGGACTGCTCATCACCAGCTGCCTGATCGAAATTATCTATCATTTCGATTTTAAGAGCTTGTTTGCGCATAAGAGACAGCTTGCCATCAGTGCGGTGGCAGTGGCAGCCATTTTCTTGGGGTTCCGCCTGGATGTGGCAGGATATGACAGCTATCTGCCAGATGCTGACAAGGTTGCATACGCGGGTATTTACTGTGATGCGCTGGACAACAATGCGGCAGGGGCTTACCATGTGACTCCGAGAATGTATAGGGATGGCTACAGTGTTGGAATGGAATGGGCGTCCCAGGGAGATGTGGCAGATAAAATGCAGATCTCGGATGAGGATGGAATCCGTGTCCTGCGGGAAATTGGCGCGCAGGGCATCGAGACAGCTTCCAGACAGCGGAAGCATTTGAACGGCGGACAGGGTTGGATGAGTGAGGCGGATCTGGATTCACGCTATGATTCGATCGTGCTGTCCTGGCATCTGAACAATGGAAAAACCGTTTACCGTAATTACCGCACGATCAATGTATCGGAGCTGCGGGAACAGCTAGATTCCATTTATGAAAATCAGAGCTATAAACTGGGAATGTACCCGGTGCTGTCCCTACAGGCAGACGATGCCGCAGGCATCAATTACAAAGAGGAAGAGGACTGCAGCCATGTGAAGCTTCCGGATGAGCAGACGAAGGCGGCGCTTCTTGCTGCATACCAGAAAGAGCTGATGGCTCTGACGCCGGATATGCGCCGGGAGGAGATGCCGATCGCGGAGATTCAGTTTAAGACAAATGAGATGCAGGCGATGATTGATGTGATTCGTAAAAATGGCGGCTATTATGACACATTTAACCAGTTTGATTATTACCCGATTTATCCGTCCTTCCAGGAGACGATCGCGATTCTGAAACAGTGTGGCACCGAGGTCGGCAGCAAGGTAACGCCGGAAAATACAGAAAAAATCGTGCTTCAGTATCAGGGCGGCAAGATTCCGGAGGATCAGCTGGCACCGGCAGATACAGAGCTTGGAAAACGCCAGCGGGAGTATCTTCAGAATAACAGCAGACGTGAGGTAACGATTACAGATCCGGAACAGATTGCAGAAATTCTTGCAAACTCCGCTTCGGATGATATGGTGCAGATCAATCAAATGGCGGAGGCATATCAGGGGATCAATATTGCAGTATATGTGTCCAGTACAGAGGACACAGGGGCAGTTTCAGAGGATGATTTGAGGGATTCGGTAAATTCAATGGAGGAAAATGAGATAGGTCAGACATATACGGTGGATGCCGGTCAGAATGCCCTGTATGATGGGGAATATGCGGCGGACTATGAAATGGATGAATCGGGTCAGTATGGCATCTACCAGCGCTCATTCCGCTATGGCAAGGTTCCGGAGTTTGTGAAATCGACCTTCGGCCTGACACCGGAATTGATGCGGCTGAACCGGGTGTTTGCGTATTAAAAAAGCTGCCTGGAGTTGATTCAGGGATGCAAAAGATTGACTTTCTCCCCCGTAGGGGCTAAAATAAAGGGAAACGTAGCGGTTCAGCCGGTTTATGTATTTGATGCAAAAACCGGCTGAATCGTTATGAGAAAATATCAGACGCTTTGGTTTTGCATGAACCTGCCTTTGGATTTAGAACAGCGATGCGCTGTCCCATCAGGCAGAACAAAATTTGAGGCGTACATATCCCGCAGAGGAGGAAGAAATATGGCATTTTTCGATGAGCTTGGAAAGGTGATCAGCGATAAGAGCAAGGAAGCTGCGAACCGGGTAAAGGACATTACAGGCGTATTACAGCTGAAATCGAAGTTGTCCGCCGAGAAAGATAAGATTAATAAGGCATATATCACACTGGGAAAAGCATACTATGACAGACATGAGGGCGAGCTGGAAGGGAAATTTGCAGATGAGTTCCACACTATCCAGGCAGGGCTTGTGAAGATTGCGTCCCTGGAGGATGAGATTGCCGAGTTAGAGGGCACAAGAGTCTGCGCGGAGTGCGGCGCAAAGGTGGAGAAAAATGCGGCATTCTGCAGCCGGTGCGGTGCGCCGATGGATTCGACGACATCTGCAGATGTGCATGAGCCGGAAGAACCAGAGGAGATGCAGGAGACTATCTTTGAAGAGAAGGATGAAGCTGCAGCAGATAAGGCGGTTGACAACGCAGAAACAGAAGGCACGGCTGGCCCAGACGCGGATTCCGCGGATGCTTCGGACTCTGTTTCGGAGAACACCACCGATACTGCGGCACAGAATGAAAATAACAGCGGGGAGCAGGCATAATTTATGGATTCACTGGTACAATGGTTTACAGCTAATTTATCCGGAGTCATATCGAAGGAGGCAATTATCTTCATTATCTCGATGATTCCGATTCTGGAACTTCGAGGCGGGCTTCTGGCTGCGTCACCGGCACTCTTAAACGTGCCGATCCTGCGGGCGATCCCGATCTGTATCGTGGGAAATATCCTGCCGATCCCGTTTATCCTGCTTCTGATCCGCCATGTGCTGGAGTGGATGAAGAAGGTTCCGTGTTTCCGTGGTATTGCGCTGTGGCTGGAACGCAAAGCGATGAGCAAAAAAGGGCAGATCGAGAAATATGAGTTCTGGGGGCTGATGCTCTTTGTCGGCATCCCGCTTCCGGGAACCGGCGCATGGACAGGCGCGCTGGTGGCATCCCTGCTCCACATGAAATTTGGCAAGGCATTTGGCGCGATTTTAGTCGGTATCGCGCTGGCGACGGTGATTATGTCGATTCTGTCCTACGGCGTGCTGGGCGTGCTGTTTGGATGATGCGCAGATAAAAATGGAATAATGTCTATGCCCGCAAAAGGGCGGCATGGATGCGAATGTATAAAAGACTCTGTAAGGGGAAATTCTCCGGACAGAGTCTTTTTGCGTCCATTATTATTTTGTTGAGAAAAAGAGATCATAAATGAAATTGGGGTTGACATATACCCTATGGGGGTATATTATAAGGACAGTTAAGAGATAGGAGGAGACCATGAAGCAATATACAGTAACCGGCATGAGCTGCGCGGCATGCAGCAGCCGGGTTGAAAAGGCAGTATCGAAAGTGCCGGGTGTCACGGCATGCTCGGTCAGCCTGCTGACAAATTCGATGGGCGTCGAGGGCGATGTGCCCCCGGAGACCGTGATTCATGCGGTGGAAGATGCCGGATATGGCGCATCCCTGAAAGGACAGGGCACTGCAGCGCAGGCGCAGAGCGCGTCGGAGGCAGAGGACGCCTTAAAAGATCGGGAGACGCCGGTTTTAAAACACCGTCTGATCGCATCGCTGGGATTCTTAGCAGTCCTTATGTATATGTCGATGGGACATATGATGTGGGGCTGGCCGCTGCCGCACTTTATGGATGGCAACCATGTGGCGATGGGACTTTTGCAGCTCCTTTTGGCCGGAATTATCATGGTGATTAACCAGAAATTCTTTATCAGCGGTTTCAAGGGACTTTTACACCGCGCCCCGAACATGGACACGTTGGTAGCACTTGGTTCCGGCGCGTCGTTTATCTACAGCACATATGCGTTGTTTGCGATGACGGACGCCCAGTTAAAGGGCAACGACACGGCAGTTATGTCCTACATGCATGAATTTTACTTTGAGTCGGCGGCAATGATTCTGGCGCTGATCACAGTCGGAAAAATGCTGGAGGCGCGTTCCAAGGGAAAAACGACGGATGCCTTAAAGGGACTGATGAAACTGGCACCGAAGACAGCTGTTATCATCCGGGATGGAGTGGAAACAAAGGTTCCGATTGAAGAGGTAAAGAAGGGTGATGTATTTGTTGTACGCCCAGGTGAAAATATCCCGGTGGACGGTGTGGTCCTGGAAGGAACAAGCGCGGTCAACGAGGCAGCACTGACCGGCGAGAGTATTCCGGTGGATAAGGCACAGGGTGACCCGGTTTCGGCGGCAACGGTCAACCAGTCTGGTTATCTGCGCTGTGAGGCGACCAGAGTCGGTGAAGATACCTCCCTGTCGCAGATCATCCGCATGGTCAGCGACGCGGCGGCGACGAAAGCGCCGATCGCCAAGATTGCAGATCGGGTTTCCGGCGTGTTTGTCCCGGCGGTTATCACGATCGCAGTGGTGACAACGATTATCTGGCTGCTGGCAGGACAGACGTTTGGATTCGCACTGGCGCGAGGTATTTCCGTACTGGTTATCAGCTGCCCGTGTGCACTGGGACTGGCTACGCCGGTTGCGATTATGGTCGGCAACGGCATGGGCGCGAAAAACGGAATCTTGTTCAAGACAGCTGTTTCGCTGGAAGAAACCGGAAAAATGGACATTGTAGCGCTTGATAAGACGGGTACGATCACCAGCGGCGAGCCGCGTGTGACCGACGTCATCCCGTCTGGAGGTGTGACTGAGAAGGAGCTGGTAAGCCTGGCGCTTTCCCTGGAAAAGAAGAGTGAGCACCCATTGGCGAAAGCTGTTCTTCTCTATGCAAAAGAACAGCAGATTGATGCGCCGGAGGCGGCTGATTTCCAGGCGCTGCCGGGTAATGGACTTTCTGGTACGTTAGACGGCGCTTCACTGGCAGGCGGAAGCTTTTCCTATATCAGCGGACATACGACGGTGTCCGCACAGGAACAGGCATCCTTTGAGCGCCTGGCATCGGAAGGCAAGACACCGCTGTGCTTTATGAAAAATGGTCGTCTGGCTGGTATGATTGCCGTGGCAGATGTCATCAAGGAAGACAGCCCGCAGGCGGTCAAGGAACTGCAGAACATGGGAATCCGTGTGGTCATGCTGACCGGGGATAATGAGCGGACCGCCCGTGCGATTGGGGCACAGGCTGGTGTGGATGAAGTCATTGCCGGAGTACTTCCGGATGGGAAAGAGAGTGTCATCCGCAGCCTGAAAGAACAGGGTAAGGTGGCAATGGTCGGTGATGGTATCAATGATGCCCCGGCGCTCACGCGTGCCGATATAGGTATCGCGATCGGAGCCGGTACAGATATCGCGATTGATGCCGCGGATGTGGTGCTGATGAAGAGCCGTTTGAGTGATGTTCCGGCGGCAATCCGTCTAAGCCGTGCGACGCTTCGAAATATTCACGAAAACCTGTTCTGGGCATTCTTTTACAATGTTGTGGGTATTCCACTTGCAGCCGGTTTGTGGTATCCTATCTTTGGATGGAAATTAAATCCGATGTTCGGCGCTGCAGCGATGAGCTTATCCAGCTTCTGCGTAGTGACGAACGCGCTGCGGCTGAATCTGTTTAAGATGCACGATGCATCGAAGGATCATCCGATGCGGAAGAAGGCTGAGAAGGCTGCTAATAAAGGTGGAGAAAAGGCAGAAAACGCAGGTGCAGTTAGGATGGGGGCAGAAGACACCCGGTCAATTGGGCAAACAGCAAATGGAAATGAAACTGTTTCAAAAGAAATGCAAAAAAGTGAGAATCAAAAAAATCATATAAATATGGAGGGAATAACGATGACAAAGACAATGAAAATCGAAGGAATGATGTGTGGACACTGTGAGGCACGCGTAAAGAAGGCGTTGGAGGCACTGGCAGGCGTGGAGAGCGCAGAGGTCAGCCATGAGAAAGGAACCGCGGTCGTAAGCATGAGTGCGGATGTGGCGGACGATACGTTGAAAGAGGCGGTTGAGGCACAGGATTATAAGGTGGACTCGATTCAGTAGGATGAAAAAAGCTGCGAAATGGTGGAATTAATATGCCATTTCGCAGCATTTTGATAAAAGATAGGAGAAAAGCATGGGCTGTTGTAAATGTGAATCACAAGCGCAGGTCTGTCAGGGAGGAGAGACGGAACGCCACAAACACAGAAACCTGACCGAAGAAAAAGATCTGCTGAAACGTTTAAACCGGATCGAGGGACAGGTGCGCGGTGTGAAGGCGATGGTGGAAGACGAGCGATACTGCGTCGATATATTAAACCAGGTATCAGCGGTTCAGGCGGCGCTGAACAGTTTTTCCAAAGTCCTGCTGTCCAACCATATCAAAACCTGTGTGGTTGATGATATAGAGGCGGGAAATGGGGAAGAAGCGGTTGAGGAGCTGTGCAAGACGATTCAGAAGCTGATGAAGTAAATATAAATTTATTGAATTGAGCAAACACAAGCAACTATAGCGAAATATTAAACATAATAAATATTTTTAAAAATTCTTCAAAAAAAGCGTTGACATTCTCCTGGATTTATATTATACTACGTCATGTAATCGAGGCGTGGCTCAGTTTGGTAGAGCGCTGCGTTCGGGACGCAGAGGTCGCGT
>OOIF01002319.1_pt1 | contig 13229 bp, 3 predicted proteins | sample 1691961 | NCBI WGS metagenome assembly OOIF01 (sample SAMN06348146, study PRJEB24527) | human gut metagenome | biome: human gut; feature: ankylosing spondylitis patient; material: feces | host: Homo sapiens | place: China | collected 2015-10 | reverse complement strand
ATAACCTCCTTCCTTATGTATTTTCAATTTAGGACAGTTAATTTTTTTGTCCTATTAAAGTATAGCCCTCCGGTGCAAGCTCAATGCTCGTGACTACCTCGCCAAAGGTGGAGGCCCAGGAATCAAACAGTCCAAGTCCCATATTTTGTAATTTACTGTTCTGCAGATACCTCTGCATAACATATAATTCCGTCATGCTGTTGCTGATCGGTGTGCCCGTAGCAAAGGTAATGCCTTTTCCTCCGGTAATCTCGTCCAGATACTGACATTTATTGAACATATCTGCAGATTTCTGTGCTTCGTTCTGTGCAATTCCAGCTACGTTCCTCATTTTTGTATAGAGAAATGCATTTTTATAGCTGTGTGCTTCATCTACATACAAGTGATCCACTCCCAGTTCTTCAAACGTAACCACCTGATCTTTTTTCTCTTTCTGATTCAGTTTTTCCAGCCTTGTCTGCAGTGTTTTTCTTGTCTTTTCAATCTGTTTGACGGTATAACGTCCACCATCCTGTTCATACCTTGCACTCTGGATTGCCATTTCCAGATCATCAATCTGCCTCTGAAGCATGGCTTCCTGTTTCTCATCAGAGATTGGAATACGTTCAAACTGGGAATGACCAATAATAACAGCATCGTAATTTCCCATAGCGATTCTGGCACAGAACTTCTTTCGGTTTGCTGGTTCAAAATCTTTCTTGGTTGCTACCAAAATATTTGCTCCTGGATATAACTGAAGGAACTCCGCTCCCCACTGTTCTGTCAAATGGTTTGGCACAACAAAGAGATTCTTTTGTGATAATCCCAGACGTTTGCTCTCCATTGCCGCCGCTACCATTTCGTAAGTCTTCCCAGCTCCTACTACATGTGCCAAAAGCACATTATCACCGTATAACTGATGTGCGACTGCATTTTTCTGATGCGGACGAAGCTCTATTTCCGGGTTCATTCCTGGGAAAGTCAAATGACTTCCATCATATTCACGGGGACGGATACTATTGAAACGCTCATTGTACACGCTTACCAGCCTTTCTCTCCTCTGCTGATCCTTGAAAATCCAATCTTGGAATGCGGCTTTCAAGGCATCCTGCTTTTGTGATGCCAACATAGTTTCTTTTTTATTCAAAACTCGCACTTCATCCCCATTGTCATTTACGACCTTATCATAGATTCTAACATCTTTTAGATTCAAGGTATCTTCCAGAATCCGGTAGGCATTTGCTCTCTCCGTTCCATACGTTGCATAGGCAAACGCATTTCTTGGACTGTCGGCGTTCTTTCCTGTAATCCTCCACTCACCATTTACCTCAGAGAATTTTACCTGTATTTCCTTCTGTGCAAGATACCTCGGCGTATGAAGCAGTTCCACCATAAACTCCTGATAATCCGAAGGTTCAATCCAGGTGGCTCCAATACGCACTTCAATCTCCGATGCTTCCAGATCTCTCGGCTGAACTGCCTCCAATGCACGGACATTCGGTGTGAATTCTGGATGATTCTCTGCAAAAGTTCTCGCTGTATTTAATTTATCTCTGACGTTTCCAGACAGATATTCATCTCCGCTTTCCCACTGGTCTGTCACTGGATTTTTGAAGATAACTCCAACCAGCTCTTCTGTGATTTTCTCTTCGGTCTTTCCGGTCAACTGTGCCATATATGGAAGATCTACTTTAGCCTTTTCATTTAGGGACAGAGCAAGTGCTTCTGTGGCTGTCTCCACACTTGTCACAGCGACCGCCTTTTTAATGGTTCGTTTGGTGAACATGTCCGCTTTCCGCTTCAATGTTCCATCTTCATTCAAGTCTTCCAGGGAACACAGCAGACAATAAGAAGAGTCATCAGAAAATGCCCGTTTGTTAGCATTACTTCCAATAACTCCATACTTTGCTGTGTAGGTATCATACACCTGATTCAGTTTTTTCTGCTGTTTCTGGATTTCTTCGTCTGTGACAAATTCTTCCATCTGCATGGCGATCAGTTCACGAACGGTATCACGGATTGCAACCATGCCTTTTACACGTTCTGCAGTGGCTGCAGGCATTTTCACCTGATTCATCAAAGAATTGACACGGTAATATACCTGATCATCTACCACTGTATAGCTGTAATTTCGGACATTCGGATCTGCCGGAATACTCTCTGGCATCTCATCCAGTTCTGCCTCTATATCTACTGCCGCTACCATGCTTCCCCTGATGTGTTTTACAGCTTCTTGTAACTGTAATTCCAGATCAGCTCCTTCCATTGGAGCACAGGTTGTTTCCATACCATACGGACCGGACACTTCTTTCATCTCACCCAGAATCATTTCCGGATGCTGAACAAAATACTGATTGACTGTAATGCCATTGACATCACTATCCAGATTTATCCATTCCGGCACTTCTTTCGTAAGGCTTTCCCTCTTCTGGAAAAACAGGATATCAGCACTGACTTCTGTTCCTGCATTTGCCTTAAAAGCTGTGTTCGGCAGTCGGATTGCCCCAAGCAGGTCTGCACGCTCTGCCAAATATTTCCGGACTTCCGGTGATGCCTTGTCCATAGTTCCCTTTGTTGTGATCAACGCAGCTACACCACCTGGACGTAACTGATCTATAGTCTTGGCAAGAAAGTAATCATGAATCATAAAATTGTAGCGGTCATACTGACGGTCATTGACCTTATATGCACCGAATGGCACATTTCCGATTGCCACATCAAAGAAATCATTGGGATAATCCGTCTTCTCAAAGCCTTTGATCTGGATATTGGCATCTGGATAGAGAAGTTTAGCAATTCTGCCACTGATGCTGTCCAGTTCCACTCCATAGAGTTTGGACTGGTTTAGATTCTCTGGAAGCTTTCCAAAGAAGTTCCCGACTCCCATAGATGGCTCCAGGATATTTCCCTTTGTAAATCCCAGATTCTCCAACACCTGATACATACTTTCAATCACAATCGGCTGTGTATAATGAGCATTTAATGTGGAAGCTCTGGCTGCAGCATATTCTTCCGGTGTAAGGACGGTCTTTAATTCCAGATATTCTGTCTCCCATGCAGATTTTGTCTCATCAAATGCATCTGCAAGACCTCCCCAGCCGACGTACCTGGATAAGATTTCCTGTTCCTCTGGTGTCGCATTGCGGTTCTCATCCTCACATTTTTTTAACAGCTGAATAGCCATAATATTGGCTCGGAATTTCTCCTTCGATGTTCCCTGTCCAAGTTCATCATCTGTGATATGGAAGTTCGTTGCTGGAATCAGTTCTGCTATTCCGTTAATCTCTTCCAAAGATTCTTTTTCTTCCGATACCTCAACTTCTCCAGATAATTCTTTTTCTTTTTTATCATAATCTGTCCACACACGTTTAGAAATAGCAGTAAAATAGGAAGACTCTTCCTCCATGATTTCTTCCTTGATTTCCCGTAATTTATCTAAGGTATCCGCATTTACTGTTTTGTTGTGATAATGATAATAAAGTACTTCTTGTCCAAGTTTTACATCCAGACGTTCCAATTCTTGTGTTGACATTCGCTCCCAAATATCATCTTTTTCCGTATGAATCGTGAAACCTTCTCCATCATCATGATATTCTAATGTGTATTGAAGTCGATTCTCTTCTCCCTTAACTTTGCAAGCAAAATCATAGATTTTTGTTCTGGTACCGGACATATATTCTGAATCAACTAATCGCAAATCAGTTATATCTTCCGCTGTCAAAGTATCCTGCTCCAGCTGTTCTCCTAACATCTGCTGTGCTTCTTCCAGGTCTGCCAGTCTTTGTGCTTCCTGTCGCTCTTCGTACTTTTCCATTTCTTCCGGTGACAAATAATCATCTGTGCGGATTAACTGGCGAACACGTTCTGCAACCTTGTTCCACTTTAATAAAACTTCTACCTCTGAATTGCCAATCTTCCCTTTTCCGAGCTTTAATCCTTTTGCATCGTGGGATGCGTCAGAAGCATCTGCTCCTGGTATTCCGGGTGAGGAACCACCTGTTCCATACTCATTTTTCAGGAACTCAGCTGCATCTTTCATATCATGATGTTCCATGAAATACTCATAGATTCGGTTACGTCCTCCTGCAGTAATGCCGCCTCTTCTTAACACTGCGTCAATTTCATCCTGTGTGATAAAGGATAGTGCCGGACGTTCGACCGTAAATTTCTGGTCTACCCAGGAACGCTCCCTCTGAAGATCCTGAAAGCGTTGGAAATATTCCGGATTATGCTGAATCTCCCAGCGGTGATAATCTCCCGGATTCTCATCCATATATTTCTGCAGCCATTCAAAACGATAGACAATCGCATCTGCTTCCTCTTGATCTGTCCATGCTCCACTCACTACATCCTGCCAGTCTGAATATGATTGTTTCTTTTCCCAGTTTCTGCAAGTATCCCGAAAATGAAGTGCAAGAAGATTGGTCATTTCTTCCTGCTCCTGTTCAATGGCATTATTGGAAATCAAATTATCCACGTAATTTCCATCCTCATACATATCCCGAATTCTGTTCGCTGCTTCTTCCCACGTAACCATGCGGTCAAAGTTTCTTCTGGCAGAGTCCCCTCGCCGGATACGGATACCATCATTGTCATACCAGATACTGATTTTCTGACCATCTATGGTAAATCCTTTGCCACCAGTTCCATATTCATCTTTCAGAAAACTCCGCATTTCTTCATTATCCAGACCTTCAATCAGTCTTGCTGTAATATGAAACAGTGTATTTTTCTGTCCGCTTCCCGTGCGGAGAATATCATTTACCACTTCATCGGAAATAAGAAAAGCGGCAGGCTGTTCTAATGCAGCTGCCGCTTTTCTTATTTCCCCTAACTGTTCCTCTTCTGTTGGGAACAGGCTTAACTGTAAATAATCTCCTGAATCACCAGTTCCTCTGCCTGTGCTTTGATCTGGTTCATGTGTCTGGTCCACGCCATTGTGTCTGCCATCTTGTCCGGTGCCGGATCTTTCTCCAGAAGTTCGTTCATCAGGTTGTCTACTCTCTGTCTTGCCTGACTGTCGATCTCCATCAGATGACTGTCCAGACGGTTCTGCAGTGTCAGAATGTTGAACCTCGCCACCTTGTGATTTCTCAGATACTCTTTCCTCATCATTCCATATTTCCCGATCGTTCCTCTCGTCTCTTCCAGGCTGATATTTGGAATCTGATACTCTCCGTTCTGGCTGTAAGTGATCTCTCTCATTGACTATTTCCTCCTTATTTTCATCTTTATTGCTAACATTCTTTTTGATACTTTCACGAATTAACGTGTTAAATTCATTATAAGCTACTTCTTTTTCTTTTGCAACCGTTTTCAGGTCATTTTCCAGATCATTCAGAACATATCGTCCAATCTGCATCAGAACTGGTCTGCTGATCTCGTTGACTGCACTTCCCAGATGTCCTAATACTTTCAGCTGATTGAAGTCCGTAATATGCCGAAAATCCTCTGCATCCAGATATTCCTGTACATCCAGTCCACACCTGTTTAGTAATACATACCAGACACTATTGGTCATCAGTTCCCGGAATTCTACTTCCTGATTCTGTTCGTCCAGTTCTTCCAAAAATGTCCCTGTCACATCCAGTCTCAGTTCTTCCAATGCATCTGGAAGCCATTCCTGCATACTCTCCTTCGCTGCCTGATGCAGACTTTCAGCAAGTCCTCCTTCTGTATCTTCCAGTGATAACTGCTCCTGCAGATAATCTGCAACCAGTTGTTCACCTTCCATTGGAAGATTCCATAACTGTGGATCTTTTCCCAGATTCCGCACTTTATAAGTGTCCTGCACATCAAATACATACCGAAGTTTTGTTTTCGGTCCGGAAGTATTGTCAATCAAGGCAATCCCCTTGGATCCCTTTTTGATCCAGCGGTACATCTTCTGATTCCAGATTTCCATGGATGCTACGGCAGTTGCTTCCGGTCGCTGTGCATAAATTAAAAGCTGTTCTGGAAAAGTGTATTTGTACAGTCTGGATGCAGTGTTTAGGAACCGCATCCATTCCTGCGGACTGGCAGCTATATCTTTTGCCACCTCTTCCGTCAGCTGTTCCATTGCATATAATTTATTTGCCATGTGCTACTCCTTTTCATAAAATCAGGGACTGCTTAGTACAGTCCCCTTAAAATCATCGTTGTTTCTCTTTATAATGCTGCGGCAAGATCTTTTGACTTATTCTTTGGCACTTTGTCTGCCTCTTTTGCCTTGATCTCTGCCTTGGCTTTTTCCAGTCTTCCATGGATTCCACCTTTTACTTCCGCTTTTTCGGCTGCTTTTTCTTTCTCCAAACGAGCTTCCCTACGCTCAGCATTTTCCATTACTGCGGTCTTTTTATCACAGAACTGAACCTTATCCGAAAGCTGTTCCTGTCTTTCCACCTGTGTCTCATTGACTTCCTGTACCATCGCATTTAATTCCGGAACCTGAAAAATGCCGTTATCAGGAAGAATCAGCACTTCATGAATGGAAGATGGGATGACAAAATAATCACTACCCAGGCATTCCCCAATCTGTTTTCGGATGTCTTCCTGCAGTATCAGTGATGCACCATTCATCTTAGCTTTGTTTGTCAGACAGAACATTGGGTTTTCCATGGCTTCCATATCCATTTTTTCATTCAGCAGGTTTTCTGGTTCTTCACCAAAAATCATAGATTTGATAATCTCATTCATATCCATAAGTGTGACACCACGTTTTCGGTCTGCCACCATCGCATTCGCTTGAATCTGTTCGGCAGATACTCCCCACTCGTTCATCAGAGAAACAGTTACCGGAATACTGCTGATTCCTTCTCCATTTTCCTCCAGATTTACTGCATAATAAGCTGCAAAATCTCCGTGTTCTGTGACTACTTTATCTGCCAGACGATCGGTATTCCATTCTTTGTCACAAATTCTCACCTGTAATTTGTCCTTCATCTTTTCATAATCCAGAATATCCGGAACTCCCATATCAAAAAATTCTGCTTTTCCCTGTGCCTCAATACGCATATCAGCTACATCCCCAACACAAGAATCTACATCTTTCCCATTGATATATTCCTGGTAGAGAGAATCCAGATAGACTGTCGGTACGATTCTCTGATCTCCGTTTGGAATCGTAATACCTGTCAACTTCAAACCGTTGTTTTTTTATACTTCCTGAAGTTTAATTTCTGCGTCCTTATAAGACTCTGGCAGATACTCCTTTACATTGTCTTTGACATATTCATAAAATTCTTTTCTGTTCATCATACGCTTTTACCCCTTTCTGATCATGTGATGGTTCATTCTTTTTCTGCTGACCATCTGCTCGGCTTTCTTCTGATAAGCCATCATTCTCTTTAAAGTTTTCTCCTGGTTTTTTCGTGCTTCCTGTCTTTTTTCCATTGCTTTCATCATAGTTTTCTATTCCTTTCTGTGATTTTTTTGTATGAAAAAGGGAGCCTCACATAGAAGCTCCCAATCATAACCGTTGGTTTCCTTATTTGCTTTTCCTTTTCCTGCTGATATAAAGTCCTGCCATACCTCCTGTGGAGATTACCAGAAGAAGGATCGGCAGCCAGATATTCGTGCTGTCACCTGTTTTCGGTGCGTTTGATACCTTCGTCTCTTCATGGGACTGTGGTGTCTCCGGTGTGTTCGGTGTTTCTGGAACTTCCGGTTTCTCGTTTGTCAGATTGAAAGTAACTTCCACAACTGGTGTACTGTCATTCACATAAGAAAATGTCACTTCATGCTTGGTCTCATCCATCTGATATCCTTCCGGTGCTTTGGTCTCAACCAGATAATAAATGGCTGCCTTATCAAATTTGCCATCCTTATAAGTTCCGATTGCAAGCAGTCCGCTGGTTGCATGACCGTTTTCATCAGTGGTCAGGGTTTCTACCACTTTGCCATCGGCATCCCTCAATTCAAATTCCGCACCTTTCAGTGCAGCTCCGGTATCCTTGTCCGTTTTCTCAATGATCAGACGTCCCTTTGCGGTATCATCTTTCATGGCTACCTTCTGGATCTCTGCGGTGTCTGCCACCTCGAAGGTGATCTCTTCCGAAACGACATAACCGTTTGGAGCCTGCTCTTCTTTCAGGGTGTATTTACCGATTGGAAGTTTTTCGATATAATGCGGCTCTTTACCGGAAGTCCAGGTTTCTACGATATTGCCATTTTCATCTGTGATGGTCAGTTTGGCTCCTTCGATCTCATTATCTCCGGTAATATCCGTTTTGCTGATCTCCACTTTGGTCACATCATCTTCCATTACCTGTTTCTGGATCTCTACAGTATTCTCCACGGTGAATGTGATGCTTTCCGCAGTGGCATATCCATCGGCCGGCTTGGTTTCTGTCAGGGTGTACGATTTTCCTACAACCAATTCTTTGATGATGTGCGGCTCCTTGGTGGATGTCCATTCCTCAACAACAGCCCCGTTTTCATCCGTCAGCTGTAATCTGGCTCCCGGCAGTTCCTCGCCTGTGGTCAGATCGGTTTTGGAAAGTTCCACGGTTGTCGGCTCATCTTCAAATACGAACTTATAGGACACTTCTGCTTCTTTGTCTCCCTGGTACTCAAAAACAAATTCCTGTTCTTCTCCGGTGGTAACAAATCCATCCGGTGCATACAGCTCCTTCACATAATAGGTTCCGTCAATCGGCAGGTCTGCAATAAAGGAAATCTTTCCATCTACATCTGTTGTTTTTAACTCGATCAGGGTATCTGCTTCCATCAGCACCTTTCCAGATGCGGACAGGATGTCGTTCCTAGTGTACAATCCAAAGATGCCGCCTTTTAATACACGGTCGGTATCCTTTTCTTTCTTCAGGACGTTCACTTTCACCTTCTGGCGGTTGTTCTGCCAGTCCTCATCGTATACGACAACCGGGGTATCCTGATCGCGGTAGGAAAGATCTACATATCGTGGTTCTTCATCCAGGATATAACCATATGCTGTGCCTACCTCTTTGACATAATATTTTCCAACCGGAAGGTCAGATACTTCTGCAACACCGTTTGCATCGGTAGTTACAGTTGCTACCAGTTCGTCCTTGGAATAATAGTCCGGGCTTACGCCATCAGCTGCTTTGATATCCTCGGCAGCACGGATTTCGAAGGTAACGTCTGTCAGGCTTCCTGTAATGTACTCAAAGAAATGTTCCACAACACCTTTGACGTTATCCAGCAGGGTGATCTTATCGAGGAATTCGCCCTTCTTGTTTACGATCAGCAGTGCTTTCGGTACATGGTCCTGCATTTCCACTTTCTGTATTTCTGCGGTATCCTCGATGGTGAATTTCACATCCGTAGTCTTTAAATAACCAAGCGGTGCAAGGGATTCACGGAGGATATAGGTTTTTCCAACAGTCAGATATTTGATCACATGAGGCTCATCCTTTACGGAAGTCCAGCTGTCGATCACGTTTCCATCCTCATCCAGAACAGAAAGGGATGCTCCGTTCAACTCCACGCCTGTTGTCAGATCGGATTTTGTCACCTCGATGGTCGTCGGCTGGTTCTTCTTAATCGATTTCAGTTTAATGGTCTGGATGTCTTGTCCCTGATAGGTGGCATCAAATTCCAGTACCTCATCAGAGGATACAAAACCGTCCGGTGCAGAAATTTCTTTTACATAATAAGTTCCAAGCGGCAGGTCCAGGGTGAAGTGTGCCTGTCCCTTTTCATCGCTTGTAATCTCCTGTAATAAGGTGTCCGCTTTCACGATTACATTGTCACCGGATTTGATCTCATTCTTATTATAAAGACCAAAGACGGCTCCAGCTACCACGCTTCCGGTTTCTGCATCCTGTTTTTCCACGGTGATGCTTACCTTCTGGCGTTCATTGGTAAATGTCACTTCTTCGTCTACAACCGGGGTATCCTGTCCGGCATAGGTAAAGGTTACCTTTTCTCCTTTGGCATTCCAGGTGTATCCTTCCGGTGCTTTTTTCTCTTCTACACGGTATTTTCCGAGCGGAAGATTCTCGATTACGGCACTTCCGGTTTCATCGGTCGTTACCGTTGCCACCAGTGTGTCCTTGGCATATTCCAGATAACGGTTGCCGTTCTCATCTGTCTGATGGTCTGCGGTATAGATATCCTCGGAGGCGTAAACTTCAAACACGGCTCCTGCAAGGCTGGCTTCCTCATAAGTAAAGTCTTTATCAAAACCTTTGACTACTTCGCCTTCTTTGCGGATGGTCAGTCTGCCCTTAGCTGGGTGGTTCTCAAAATCCACCTCGATGATTAGGTCACCGCTGACCGGATCTTCCTGGTATGCGGTATCACTGTCTACCTTGATTTCCACGGTATTGGTGCTGTGGGTATATCCATCTGGTGCAGTCACTTCTTCGATGCGGTAATTTCCACAAGCCAGATTCTGTGGCAGGATCAGGTATCCGTTTTCATCCGTAAAATAGGATTTATGTACCGTAGTGGATGGATAAGTAGTCACTTGTTCTACATATTTCTTGTTATCCAGATCGTATACTTTAAATTCAGTATTCGGAACCAGAACAGATTTCTTTGTCTCGTCATCTTTTTTGACGATTTTTAATTTTGCTTCAAACTCTTCGTCCAGAAGCACACGCCATACCTGCGGTTTCTCTGGATTGTTCTCTGAAATCACAACTTTGAAATCATCAACTGGTTTGAAGTTGTGCGGTGTGGTGGTTTCTCTTACAATGTAAGTCCCGTATGCAAGCGGAATGGAGCATGCATATCCACGCTCATCCGTGAACATTTCTGTCTGTCCGTCTGCAGTCAGCACGACCGGAGTAGCGGATGTAAAATCATAGGAACCGTCCTTATTTTTCTTCAGGCTGCTCTCCAGATATGCACTGAATCCCACACCTTTTAACAGATCGGCATCGGTCTTTCCGTTGTTGGCGGCTTTGATGACCTGAAACGGCTGTTTGATCACATCTTCCAGAGAAGTTACGGTACGTTCTACCGTCTGAACCAGATCTCCCTCGTCATTACACTCCAGATCATGTTCTCCCGGGTCTGCCAGATATCCGACAGGCGGAGTCAGTTCTTTAACGTAATACTTTCCGAGATAGAGGTCTGCGACTTCTGCATTTCCCTCTGTATCCGTAGTCAGGGTTGCAATCTGTGTTCCTGCCGGGTAAAGAACACCTGTCTGTCCATCTGGATGTACGATATCTTCACGGGCATACAATCCGTAAACAGCACCCTCAAGGGTTGCATCTCCCTGTGCGGTCTTTCCGGTTTCGGAATCCTCTTTTACCAGTTTGATCTTCGCATTGATCCGCTCATTCTGGAACGTATGGTTGAAAGAAACCGTTGCCTCTTTGTCTGTTGTGTACTGGAAGGTAAAGGAGTACACATCCTCGCCGTTTCTCACATATCCAGCTGGTGCACCCAGCTCTTTCATGTAGTAGCTGTTGGCTATCGGCAGGTCTGCCTGATATACGGCTTTTCCGTCTATTCCGGTCACTGCTTTCTCAATGAGAGTATCTTTCTTGACCACAATGGTTCCGTCCGCTGCTTTGATGTCATTTCCGGCATACAGACCATAAGTGCCGCCCGGAAGGTATTTCCTGGTTTCCTTATCCTGCTTGTATACACTTACGCTTGCTTTCTGGCGGTCATTTTTGAATGTCACGCTTCCCATGACCTTTTCTACGTTGCTTCCAGCATAGGAAAGGGTGATCTCCTGGCTTTCGCCTGTGCATACCAGATTTTGTGGTGCCTGCATTTCTTTTACTACATATTTCCCCAGATATAGATTATCCAGTGTGGCACTTCCGTCATCTCCGGTGGTAAGTCCGGCTTTGACTAATGCGTCTTTTTTGTAGACTACTGTTCCGTCTGCGGATACAATGTCCGACGCGGCATAAACGTTATAAACCGCACCTTTCTGTTTCTGCTCGGTATAAACAAAGGAAACACCAGTTCCCTTTGCCCCAGTCAGAACTTCCCCTAATTTATAAACAGTCAGGCTTGCCATCTGTTCAGCATCAGTAACGGTCTGTTTTACAGTGCCGCCGATGACCAGGTTCACATCGTAAGCCTTAGTGTCCAGCAGGTATCCGTTTGGTACGGAGATCTCTTTCAGGTATACGGTATCCTGTGTTTTTGTGATCGTAACGCTGGAAGCTCCGTTGTCATCTGTGGCCGGCATCTTCGTGATCAGGTTCTTTCCGTCCTTGTCACTGTAAACGCCATAGACTGCACCTGCGATGGCTTTGTTGCTCTTGCGGTCCTTTTTTACGATTTCTAGAGTTGCCTGTTTTACCCATGAAACTTTAAAATCCACATATTTCTCATCGGTCACGCCCTCGCCAAATACCAGGGCAAGGTCCTGTGTCTCGCTTCCGGTGGTGATCTTATAAGCGGAGTAGTCTTTGATGATGCTTCCTTTCATGGTGGAAGACCATTCCCCTTTGACATCCACAGCCTGTGTCAGCGGTGCGGATAAATAAAATTTGGTACCGCCGCAGATTTCCACGGATGCACCTACACTGCTGGTCTTTCCGGTTGTCACATTATGCAGTCTGACACCGGACGGCAGTTTCATGGTGATGGTCTGCAGTTCGGATGCCTTGAAGGTGATCTCTTCTGTTCTCTGGCTGTTGCCACTGATATATGCGGTAACATCTGCATTGGAGAAACTCATGTCCACTTCCGGGATCTCCGGCTGGCTCATGCAGTAATTGTAGAGTTCCATTGCCAGAGCCTGTCCGGTTGCATTCGTACCAGAAAAAGCGTCACCGCTGTTATTTGCATAGGATGCTGCCAGATGGACAATGATAAACTGTTTTCCGGCTGAAAAATCAGGATGTTTCTCAGAAAAAAATCCATTTTCACCGGATGCTTTGGTACCGTAGTAGCACACTTTTGCCAGTGCTTTGCTGTCACCCAGTTTGGTGATCTTGTAAACACCATCCCCAGGTCCCGCTTTGGATGGCTGCACACAGTAGGCAGTTGCAGACACATTTCCAAATTTAACGGTATATTTATAGGTTACATAGGAGCCCAAACCGTAGTCTGCATAATAGTATGCAGTCCCTCTTGTCACATTCACGTCCTGGGTTGCTCTTGTACTGGTATTGACTGCGGTGAATGAAACGGTTTCCCCATCTTCCATTGCTATCAGGTCAATATCCTGTTCCCCTGCCTGCTCCAGAACATCGCTGAGTGTCAGCCCGGATTCTGCATCGGTTGTATTTTCCGTTTCGGATTCCTCTAATGCGGCATCAAACTCGGATTCAGAAAGTCCATCCTGAAATTCGGATTCTGTTTCTTCC
>OOIF01002309.1_pt1 | contig 13278 bp, 10 predicted proteins | sample 1691961 | NCBI WGS metagenome assembly OOIF01 (sample SAMN06348146, study PRJEB24527) | human gut metagenome | biome: human gut; feature: ankylosing spondylitis patient; material: feces | host: Homo sapiens | place: China | collected 2015-10 | reverse complement strand
TTCATCTTTGTCACCTCATATATATAATTATTTTGTAACTGTTAAGAATCAAAAAGCCCATTAAAACGGAAATATCTGATCAAGCATGCGCAGTGTCTTGAAATTGCCTTTTGCTGTCATTTCTCCGGTCATAAATGCTCTCTGGAAGGTCATGTGACCATCTATTATAGACTCCATGATACTCTTCGAAAATTTGGCGTATACATCCACTATATCCTCTTCGCCATAGTGTATATCCAGCTTATCCTCATCCGAATAGAAGCAGTCGCATCCCGGATGTTCCTGTAACAGTTTCGCACACTCATAGAGAGCATTCGGTGTCAGCTTATCGTCATGGTCTGCCAGCACGATATAATCGCCGGTCGCCATATCCATTGCTGCATTCGTATTGCCGGAAATGCCCTTATTTTCGCCTAAAATTACGTATTTAAAGCGGCTGTCCTTCTTCGCATACTGCTCCAGCACCCGCTCGCAGCTTTGTCCTGCCGGACTGCCGTCCGCCACGCAGACCTCCCAGTTTGCGTATGTCTGTTCCGCGATCGAATCCAGCATTTCCCGCAGGAATCGCTCCGGTGTCTTAAATGCCGGAATCACGATCGAGAATTTAACCGGCGCGTCAAACGCCTTTTTCCTCTGCTCCTCCAGCTCCTCCGCCGTCGGCTTCGTCAGTGAATACCACTCGCCGTAATCGTAGTCATTGTCAATTCCCTGCAGTTTGTGCTTGGATTTTACCAGCAGGGCTTTCAGACCATTTTCCTTCCAGAAATCCAGACAGACCCGCACAGTCTCCATGTTCATCAGATCGCGGATCTTCTGCATCCGCTTATGCGCCACACTGCTGCGCTTGCGGATCAGTTCTTCATTATATTTAATGCGGATTTTGCGTCCCTCGCCTTTTGCGATCAGATAATAATCTTTTCCGCGCTCATACGGGAACTGGATATCAAATCCAAGCTCTTTTTCTACCGTTCGCCCAAAATAAATCTGGCTGACGTCGTCGCGGCGGGTCGCCACATACTGAAACCGAATCGGCTGATGTGCCCCATCTTCAACCTGATAGGTGATCTCCGTCTCCGGCGTCTTTCCGATCGCCCAGCCATTGAGCTGAATCGAATTTTCACGAATCCGAACTACATCGACATTACATTTCATGCTGTTTGCCCCCAACTTTTTTTACCGGTGTATCAAAATTCAGCCGCTCTTCCTCCACTACCAGCGGACGCTTCATGACTCTCGAATTGATCGATAAAATATACTCTCCCACCAGACCGATGAAAAAGATCTGAACCGACCCTAAAAAGCACATTCCAATCAGAACCGGCGCCATACCAGCCGGAAAATCATACCAGTGAAGCAGTTTCATCACCAGATATACAATCGCCACGATCATACTGATCGCCGCGCAGATACTTCCAAAGATCGTCGCCAGGCGCAGACCGACCTTCGTATAGGAGGTCACACTGAGCATCGCGGCATCGTAGAGCCGGTAAAAATTGTTGTGTGTCTTGCCTGCGCGGCGCTGCGGCTGGATATATGGAATCTCCTTGCGCTTATAACCAAGCTCCGCCACGATTCCGCGCAGAAACGGCGTCGGATCGTCAAGCTCCCGCAGAATCTCAATAAAATCGCGGTCATACAGACCCGAACCGGTAAAATGCTCAATCTGCTCGACATCGGAGAGTTTCTTTATCATCTTGTAATAGCAGCTCCTCAGCGCATACATGATCGGGTTTTCCTTGCTTCCCGTCTTGATGCCGATGACAATCTTGTAGCCATTTTCCCACTCATGGACATATTTCGGGATCATATCGACCGGATCCTGAAAATCTGCCACCATGCTGATCACGCAGTCGCCGGTACACTGTAACATTCCATAATACGGGGAATTGAACTGTCCAAAGTTTTTGGCATTAAAAATTGCCTTGATCCGTGGATTCTCGCTGCAGATCTTCCGAAGAATCGGGCGCGTCTGGTCCGTCGAATCATTGTCGATAAAGACAAGCTCATAGTCATATTCCGGCAGATCGCGCTCCAGCGTCTCCACAACCGCCTCGCTGATCGGACCTACATTCTCTTCCTCGTTGTAGCAGGGAATTAATATACTGATTTTTTTCATACTTTTCTGATTCCTATTAATTTGCTTTTTGTTTGAACTCTTCTGTTTCGTTCCACCAAATTTCGAACACAAAAAAAAGAGAAAGCCGCTTCGGCTATACTGCCTTTATTTTAAACGTCTTTCTCTCTTTTGACAACCTACAATTTTCTTAACGATTTTTGGCTGCTTCGCTATTTACTTGGCATAAACTGATAAAATATGTCCAAATATTTACCATTCTCTCCCGTCACTCTGCACAGAGGGCAGAAAAATCATTTCTGAAAAGCTAGAATTCTCTTCATTCCTTCTTCAAAATATACCTGTGGCTTCCAGCCAACCACCCGCTCCATCTTGCGGATATCCGGGATTAGATTGACGATTCCCTCTGCATTCGGCGGGCGGACGCCAAATTCCATGCTGCCCTGCCTGCCGCACAGCTCATAGACCGTCTCGACAAACCCGCGCAGCGGTCCTGTCTCATCCATCGGACCGCCCAGATTGTAGACACATCCGTGATCCGTGAGATTTCCCGCATATTCTGCCAGATCCGCCAGAGCGCGCCCCGCATCGTCAATATACATGAAGTTCCAGAGCTGCGTGCAGGCGGTCATCGTCATCTTCTCCCCTGCCCGGAAGACCCGGACACAGGAGGAAAGAAGCGACCACGGGTGATCACCCGGTCCATACGTGCTGAAAATCCGTGCATGCCCGTAATCCAGTCCCAGTTCCCGGCAGAGCACTTCCGCCTGCTGCCGGACTGCCAGTTTCGCGCGTCCATACGGGGAGGTCGGCTCGCAGACCGTCTCCTCGTCTGTCAGCTCGCTCTTGACGCCATACTCCGCCTGCGAACCTGTAAAGAGAAACCGCCGGCATCCGAGGTCTTTCGCCACGCGGACGGCATTCAGCGCGTCCTGCACGCTCTCCTCCTGGACTGACTCATTTTTCCGTGAATCACTCCCTGCACCGCGCCAGCCCATATGGAGAAACACATCGCATCCGCCCGGAATCCGTTCCGGCAGTTTCGAGAGATTCCCCAGATCCTCCTCCAAAATCGTGAGTCCCTGCGGAAATTTTCCATTTTCCCGCAGCAGATCCGCTTTCGTCGAATGTTCCCGCAGTACGGCGAATACCTGATGTCCGCGATGTAACAGCTCGCGCACCGCCCCCAGACCTACAAAGCTGGTGGCACCTGTGACAACTATCTTCATTCTATCGTTTCCTTTACTATTTTTTAATACGCGGAATCAGCATGATACGGTCCATCTCCTCGTCCGGCAGGAATGGGGACAGATCCTCCAGCGGCGGCGATACAAGCGTTCCGTCCGGCAGTCTCTTCGCCGCGGACTTTGGCTCAAAGTTCTGATCCAGCGTTACAAATACCTCGCAGATCACCGGACCGTCCATCGCCAGCGTTTCTTCTACTTTCTCGCCCAGCTCCTTGTTTCCATGAATCGATACATATGGGAATCCATACGCCCACGCCAGCTTTTCCATACTCGGGAATCCAAGATCGCCGCTGTCCACGCCGATACCGATGAGCGGCTCGCCGAAGAAATTCTTCTGGGTCTGGCGGATGGAATGGTAACCGCCGTTATTGATAATGAAGATCTTGATCGGCATCCGGTGGCTGACAACTGTCTCAAGCTCCTGTAAATTCATCTGAATACTGCCGTCTCCGGTGATCAGGATAATATCCTGGCTGTGATCTGCCACGCACGCGCCGATCGATGCCGGAAGTCCGTAGCCCATCGAAGCGATGCCGGAGTTCGAGATAAATCTCTGTCCCTTTTTCACAATATTTGCGTGTCCACACACAACATTTGCAGATCCATTCCCCACAACCACGATCTGGTTCTCATTTAAACGGCGGCTCATCTCATACGCAAATGCATATACGTTTGCCTCTGTCTCCGTGCCGCCGTTCATGTGCTTCGGCAGAACCACCGGATAATCATGCTTCCAGCCCTGGCAGATACGCAGCCACTCTGCCTGCGCGTCCTTGTACTCCTGCGTCATCGAAGCCGCGCCGTCCGCTTTTCCTTCCTCCGAAAGAACCTCGTCCATCACGGTCAGAAGATCCTTCACATCCGCGTGAACCGGCATGTCCACATGCAGAGTAGGCTTTTTCAGCTCTTCTGCATCGATATCATTCACAATCACATACGCCTCGCGCGCCCAGGTAGTAAAACGGTAACCGACCTGGCGAAAACTCAGACGGCTTCCGAGCGACAGCACCAGATCGCTATTCTGGATCGCGAAGTTGCCCGGGCGATCGCCGACGTTACCGCCTTTTCCGATGTACAGCGGGTGTTCGTCATAAATACAGTCGATGCTGTCCGCGCCGGTCACAACCGGGATTCCCAGCTTTTCAACCACGCGCATGAAAACATCGTGCGCCGCGCCGATACGGATACCATTTCCGGCATTGATCACCGGACGTTTGGAGGTGCGGACTTTCTCGATGATCGCACGCGCCGTCTCCTTCGTCACACGTGCCGGAAGTTTTGCACGAAATTCACCTTTTCCGGCGGTATCCTCCGGAATCTCGGACGCGCTCTCTGCCGCCCAGCCGGTTCCGCCCGCCTCATAATCCTCCGGATCAAAGCCGATCAGATCGTCTGTCTCGATCATTGCCGCCTGCACATTCAGCGGAATATCCAGCCAGGTAGGACCCGGACGACCGTTGTAAGCCAGATACAGGGCTTTTTCCACACAGAAGCGGATACGCATCGGATCGATCACCATCTCACAGTATTTTGTCATATTGGCAACCGATTTGGTGATATCATACTCCTGATCGCCCATCGCGCGCAGGTGAAGTCCCGTGCTGCGCGCTGTCGTGTCATAACGCACCTGTCCGGAAATGACAAACATCGGGATTGAATCCAGGAATCCGCCCGCAACGCCGTTCATCGCATTGATGCCGCCAGGTCCCGTCGTCACGCACACTGCCGCAATCTTGTTGTGGATGCGGGCATACGCCTCCGCTGCCATCGCACATGCCTGCTCATGATGATTGTAGAGGCAGTGAAGTCCTTCCTGATGCCCCAGCGCGTCATCCAGATGCATCGCGCCGCCGCCCGTGATCATAAACACATCCGTGATGCCGGATGCGAGAAGCTTTTCTGCTATATAATTAGAAAGTTTCTGTTTCATTTTGATTTCCTCCTGAAAATACCTTGTCAAGTGGTCATATTATACCACACATATTTCTTTTTTCATAGCCGACACGGCATTTTCCCAACTCCTTACATTTTTCTTATGCTATCTTGTATTTCTCCTATTTCTTTTCTATAATAAAGGTCGGCATCCGATTCACATCGATATGCCTGAATCGTTACGGTTCAGTTTACTTTATGTAACTGCATTTTTATCATACAGAGGAACGTCTTATGAATCGATTAGCACAGAAAAAAAAGGTCTGCGCGCTGATTCCGGCGCGGCTTAATTCGGTTCGCTTTCCGGGAAAGGCATTGAAACAGATTGATGGGATTCCAATGGTTGTGCGGGTTCTCGCGGCGGCGCGGAACAGCGGTGTATTTGATGCCGTTTACGCTGCGACCGACAGCCCTGAGATTGCTGCTGTTTGCCAGACATATGGATTTGAGGCGGTTTTCACCTCCCATTCCCATCAGAATCCGACCTCCCGCATTCAGGAGGCGGTGACGATTCTGGAAGATTCCAAGTCTGCTTCTTCGCGGAAATTTGATTTTTATGCGATGATCGGCGGGGATGAACCGCTTCTGACACCGGAGATTCTGCAAAATTTTATGGAGCAGGCGCTTACTGTTATTACCTCAAAAGAGAATGTACAGCGTCCATTTCTCATCAATGCCATGGCAGATATCCCGAACGATGCCGAGACAGCCGATCCATCCAACATAAAAGTGGTCTGCCGCCCGGACGGCACAGGGCTTTACATTTCCCGTGCGCCAATTCCATTCCGCAAGGGGACGCTTGACAAACCTTCCCGGAAATTTGTGAGTATCGGGCTTTATACGCGGGAATCGCTTGATTTCTTCTGCCAGAGCAGACCGGGCATTCTGGAACAGATCGAGGGCGTGGATTTGCTGCGTTTCCTCGAATATGGGAAAACGATCCTATTTCTTCCCATCTGCGGATATACGCTTTCCGTAGACACCCCCGCCGACCTTGAAACAGTACAGGCGATTTTACACAGGAGGACTAGCACCCTATGAATAAGAAAACATACCGCGGCGTGATCTTCGACCTCGACGGCACGCTGCTCGATACATCCGAAGGCGTCTTTGCGAGCGTGCGTCACACGGTAGAAGCACTTGGAAAACCTGCCCTCGACGAGGCGACACTCCGCACCTTTATCGGACCGCCCGTCAAGCTGTCGCTCATCCGCCTCTATGGACTGGACGAGGACGCCGCGAACCACGCAACCGAGATTTTCCGCACCCAGTACAAGGATCACGACCTGCTGAAAGCCGAGCCATACGCCGGTATCAAAGACCTGATCCGCGCACTCCGCGCACAGGGCTGCAAGATCGGGGTTGCCACCCTGAAACGTGAAGATTATGCGCTGACTCTGCTGGAACATTACCATTTCACAGAACTCTGTGACTCCATCTGCGGCAGCGATTTTGCCAGCAAAATGACGAAGGCTGACGTTCTGCACAAGTGCTTAAAAGCTTTGGAGTTGTCTCCATCCGAGGCAGTTCTTATCGGTGATACCTCTTCCGACGGAAAGGGTGCCAAAGAGGCAGCTGTCGATTTTATGGCAGTCACCTACGGCTTCGGACCAGATACCGCGGAGGCATGGCAGGAATATGCGCCGGTTTATACGGCAAAGGATACGCATGATATCGGGGCGTTTCTGGGAGTCAATTTTTAAAATTACAAACATAACAAGGGGACAAACATCATGAAACAAGTCAAATTACTCGACTGCACTCTCCGCGACGGCGGCTACGTCAACGACTGGGAGTTCGGTCACGACAATATTGTTACTATTTTTGAACGTCTGATCAGCGCGGGCGTGGACATTCTGGAAGTTGGTTTTCTGGATGACCGCCGCACTTTCGACCGCAACCGCACGATCATGCCGACAACCCAGTGTGCCGATCAGATTTTCGGCAAGCTGGACAAGGGAAATACAATGATCGTCGCCATGATCGACTACGGAACCTGCGATATTTCTAATTTAAGCCCGTGTTCTGATTCCTACATCGACGGCATCCGCGTCATTTTCAAAAAACATGTGATGCATGAGGCGATCCAGTTCTGCCACGAAGTCAAAAAACTGGGCTACAAAGTGTTTGCACAGGCGGTTTCGATCACCAGTTACTCCGACCGTGAGCTTCTGGATCTGGTTGACCTTGTCAACGATCTGGAACCGTATGCGATGTCCCTTGTAGACACCTACGGTCTGCTGCATCAGGATAACCTGCTGCACTATTTCCAGCTCTTAAACTACAACTTAAAACCATCGATCGCGATCGGCTACCACTCCCACAATAACTTCCAGCTCGCATACTCAAACAGCATGGAAGTCTTACGCGAACCGGCAGACCGCACCGTTTTAGTTGATGCCACCCTGTACGGCATGGGAAAAAGCGCCGGAAATCTTCCGATCGAACTCATTTCCATGTACATGAACACTGTATTCGGACGCAATTTCAATGTCAGTCAGATGCTCGAGGCGATCGACATCAGCATCATGCCGTTCTTCCGCAAGAGCCCATGGGGATATAACCTGTTCTTCTATATTTCCGCCTCCAACAACTGCCATCCGAACTACGTCCGCTTCCTGATGGATAAGCACACCCTGTCGCTTAAATCCATCAATACGATTCTGGATGCGATTAAGCCGGAGAAAAAACTGCTCTACGACAAAGATTACATTGAAACACTGTACCGCAGGTATCAGAGCACAGAATGCAATGACGAAGCCGATATTCAGGCATTGAGTGCTTCCTGGAGCGAGCGCCCGCTTCTGCTGCTCGGTCCGGGAAAGAATCTGGAACTGGAAAAGGAGGCAATTCTTTCCTATATTAAGGCGCACAATCCGATCACAATCTCCGTCAATTTTATCCCGGAGGGAATTCCAATCGATTATGCGTTCTTAAGCAATTCCAGGCGCTATGTCCAACTCAACAACCGCCTGCTCGAGCACGCCGACGCCCAGGGACGCCCGGTGCGCGTCATCGCGACCTCAAACGTGACAAATGTCAAAGATACACATTTTGATTACACCTTAAACTATAATTCCCTGATTGACCAGAATGCAGAGATCATCGATAATTCCTTTGTCATGCTGCTGAACGTCCTGACCAAAACAAGCGTCCACCACGCCGCCTGCGCGGGATTCGACGGATATACGATCGATGGAGACAACTATTATAATTCCGCGATGGACTACCAGATCGCGCGGGAAAAATCACAGAGTATTAACCAGTATGTGATAGATACGCTGGAGAGGCTGGCAGGAACGCTGACGCTGGAGTTCCTGACGGATTCGAAATACGTAAAATAAAAAATTATATTTTCATATAGAAAAAGGGGTGTTCCAGCTGGTTCACCCCTTTTTCCACATCTCTCCACCCTTTCCAGCAACGCACACTATCTTTTTACGCATAATCCCCGTATAATAAGCCCCGTAATGCAGCGATGGATTTTCGCATTTTCAAAAAGGAGAGATTATACCATGCGTAAGCAAACTAAAACTTTAGCTGTTTTATCCGCTGCGGCTTTGTTCGCGGCTGCTGCACCTATAATGACAAATACGGGAACTTACAGAGTTCTGGCGGCTCAGAGCGGCTGGACAGAGGAAGATGGTCGTCTTTATTACTACGATGAGGACGGCTATAAAGAGACAAACACATGGAAAAAGCGGAATGGCGACTGGTTTTATCTCGATGAGGAAGGCGAGATTGCTACCAATCAGAGAGTCGATGACTATTTCGTCAACGATGAGGGGCACATGGCAAAGAACCAATGGGTTTCGGCTGAAAATGAGATCAGCTACGACAGCCCGGATTCTCCGGACGGCGGCTCCTGGCTCTATTTTGGCAAAGACGGCAAGATTGTAACTGCCAAATGGATGAGCATCAACGGAAAAACCTACTATTTCGACGAGGACGGACTGATGCAGACCGGACTTCTGGAGCTGGACGGACAGACCTACTACCTCGGCGAGGAGGATGACGGCGCCAGAAAAACCGGATGGATTCTGCTGGAAACCATCACGAAAGACACCGACGATGAAGATATCTGGTGCTATTTTGACACCGAAGGACGCATGATCGTAAGCCAGATGGACCGCAAAATCGACAATGGCTACTACACCTTCATCGACGGCCAGATGCAGACAGGCTGGATCAATGTCGCGGAAGCTGGCTTTGTAAGCTCCAGCACACCTTCAAACGAAGCAGCAACAGCGGACAACTCTGCCACAGACACTGTCAGCTTAAACGATTTCCGCTATTACGATCCGGAAAATGGCGGACGCCGGGCAAGCGGCTGGTACACCATTGAAGGGGCACCGGGCATCAGCGAAGAAGAAGAGCCATTTTCCTTCTTCTTTAAAAACGGAACTGCTTACTTTGCCGAGAAGGATCTTGCTATTTTCACCATCAATTCCGAGCGCTACTGCTTCAACGAGCGCGGTGAAATGCAGACCGGGCTTCAGAGCCTGAAACAGGCGGATGGCAGCTTCGCCTCCTACTACTTCGGCGACGACGGCGTGATGCGTACCGGCAAGCAGACTATTTACAATGATGATTTAGAAGAAAACCAGATCTGGTATTTCCAGACCAAAGGTTCCCTCAAAGGACAGGGCTACCATGGAGAGCGCGATAACCAGGTTTATGTAAACGGTCTTTTAAAGAAGGCGGATCCGGAACTCCGCTATGAGCCGGTTTCCATCGGTGAAAAACGCTACCTGGTAAACACCAGCGGCACCATCCAGAAAGCAACCTCTTCCTCCTCTTCCGCTTCCCGTCCGGAACTCGGAAAAGGGTTCAAGGATATCAAAGACAGCAATGATACTGCCTGGACAGTTGACACATCTGGAATCATCCAGTAAAATATAATATTGCATCCGTTCAAATACCGCAGGACACTTTTGTGACACCGCGGTATTTTTTCTGAAAGATGTCTTTTTTTATCGTTTTAAAAATTTTTTTGGAAATTTTTAAATTTTTTTCTAAAAACCAGTTATAATGTTCCCGATTAAAACGTATTATAATAAAGGGGATGTTTTCATTTTTCTCCCAATGACTCAACTCTTACTTCTACGGAGGCAACTCTATGCGTGGTTTAAATGTTTATTGCTGTCCAAACTGTGGACATTATGGATTCTTTCAGCTCGTTGCCAATGCGGTGTGTCCGCATTGCTCAATCGCCATGACTCCTCTTCCCATTCCGTATCAGGATTTCATGGACTTAGACTATCCACAACGGCAGATCCTGATTTCCAGACACATGATTAATGCGGCAAGCCCTTTGGATTCTAAAGCCAAACAGGCGAACAAGGCTAAGGCACCAGGGCAGACAAAGCCATCCGGCCGGAGCAAATCACCGGATGATGCAAAATCGTCGGATCAAAATGCAGCACCTGATAACACCAAATTGATGACAGATCATTCTGCAGCACCGGGTAAAACAAAATCATCTTCCACTTCCTCGAATCTCCATCCGGATATCTCAAAAGATTCCGACAAGGAAACTCTCTATCAGGAAGTATTGGCGCTAAGAGAGAAAAACGAGCAGCTGGAGCAGACGATCTCCTGGATGCATGATTTAATCTGGAAATTGACGCGCCAACTGCATATTACATAGAGTACATAAAAAATGCCGCATGATTCATTCTGGTTTAATAACATACCTTCTGAATCATGCGGCTTTGATATTCGATTTAGTATTTAATTTTTGATTTGATTGTTCACTTGCTCCATCTGGTATAAATGAGCCTCTTCTCTCCCATCTTATCCAGTTTCTCCGCTTATCCCGCCTTCTCCGTCTTACAGAGTATGTAGTGGTCAATCATCCGGTTTAAGCTTTGATTCATCTGATCCAGAGTTTTAAATAACTCCTTAAGCTCACGCTTTAATTCTTCATTTTCCTGTTCCAAAACGACCAATTTTTTAGCTTCATCCATAAACTCTCCTCCTTTTGACTGCCTGTTCTTCCATTCAGATGACCACACTGCATAACGCAGCTCTGCCAGGCGATCCTATCGTTTTTTCGTTTCATATTATTTATAAACCGATTTTAAGAAAAATAAAAGAGTCTATCGATCGCAAATTTCGACACGGGTTACTGTTCACACATTACTTTAAATTCTAAATCGACAAAGTTCGTCATTTCGGCTTTTCCGCCGAATCTGCCCGGATTTGCCGTCTATTTGAGCTATTCTGCCTGTTCTGCTTTCTCTCTTGTGAGTGTAAGCCCAATCGCCAGCATCGCCCACATAATCGGCGTCGCGATCGGGAGGTTGATATTAACAACTGCCTGTGCTCCATAGCAGAGCACCGCCAGAACAGGCGCCAGAATCCAGGCGCACTCTTTCCATTTTCTGCACATTCTCACGCAGGCGCCGCCCAGAAACGCAAGATAGGATGCAAGCGCAAGCGGTCCCATTGTAACAAGGTACTGGAAATATTCGTTGTGGGCGCTCTCATAGAAAACTCCATACCGATCCAGCGCATCCTGCCTGAAATCCCAAGTCAGAATTCCATATGTGTCTGGTCCAAAACCAAACAACTGATGCAGGAACGGCAGCTCGCGATAGGACTGCCAGCCAATTCTCCAGCAATATCCCCGGTTCGTCCCCCAATCATCATCAAAAACAAGATACTGGGACAACGCGCTATACCGTTCCGCATGTCCTCCCAGATTTGCATCATAGAAGACAAATGCCACTGCCAGGCATCCAAGAATCAAAACTGCACACCAGCCACGCCAAATCCATCGTCCCGGTTTGCTCTCTGGATTCGTCTGTTCCATCTTCCGTTTCCAAACACAGAGAATCCCCGCCAGAATCCAGAATAAAACGACGACTCCCTCCAGATAACGATAGCGCACCAACACGCCAAACACACCGCCCAGACCGATGACCTGATCGGCATATACTTTATTGACCGTATCTACTACCTTGATCACGGTCATAAACGTAGCCGCCAGAATACCATAATCTGCGATGCCCCGCCATGTCGTAAATAAAAACAGCGGCATCACTGCAAACAGCATTCCAAGTGATAAATATGCATTATCACTCTGTCCGGTAATCAATGCAAAAAAGGCCAGCGCCGAAACCAGATAATACCAGATACGGCGTCCCACTTTTCTCTCACTTACAAAACAGCCGCAGGCAACCGCCATCGTAAGCGCCACAAACGCCGTATATGTGTTAATATTTCCCAATGTAGATACAAACAGGTTTCCCTGTTCATTGCTCACGCCCTTTTTCCATCCCAATAAATCCATCTGGAAATAATCTGTGATTCCAAACAGACAGACCAGAACGGACGATGCCAAAAACACATCCAGGTACCATTTTCTCATCCGACCATACTTGCTGATCACAATCGTTCCCAGCACATACAGCGTAATCAAGAATAATCCGCTGAATCGTCCCTCATTTCCCCAGAACGACTCATACACATAGTCCGACAGCACCGTCGATATCAGTGCCAGCGCCCAGAAAACTGCCAGCGCCTTATAGGCAAATGGCTGCTTTTTTAATTCAGTCAGTCGAAACGCGCCCAAAAAGCGCCGCACATGCGCCCCGCCAAACCGCTTTAAGTCCATGCACGCAAATACTATCGCTGCGATCAGGCATGACGCCAGCATCGCAACCGTGCTGAGCCAGTAAAACTGATATTTCGATACCAGAATATCATAATAATAATTATGGAAATATAGCGGAAATGCCCCAAACACCACACACAGATACACCGACACAATCCATGAAAAAACCTTTCGGACTTTTCCCTCCCATGCCTGCTCTGCCAAAATGGATGCAGTCGGAGCTCCCTGCTCTCTTGCAATCTCTGTCTGTTCCATCACATTCTTCTCCTTTTCTTATTCGTAAAACCAGAGAAACGGCTTGTATCAGTATAGCATTTCGTTTTGTGGATAGCAAGGAAGGAAATCTTAAATTTCCCCTATTATCTCGTTACTGTTCACGCATACGTGCCCAGTAACGGAATTTG
>OOIF01002305.1_pt1 | contig 13288 bp, 10 predicted proteins | sample 1691961 | NCBI WGS metagenome assembly OOIF01 (sample SAMN06348146, study PRJEB24527) | human gut metagenome | biome: human gut; feature: ankylosing spondylitis patient; material: feces | host: Homo sapiens | place: China | collected 2015-10 | reverse complement strand
CTTCACAAGAAGCTGTCCCGGGCTTTGGCAGGGGACCCTCCGGACATGGCGCAGGTGCGCGCCTGCGCCGTTCAGCTCAACGAGCTGAACGAGGGAATGCTGCGGAGGATGGACGAGCTCTACCGCACGGTCAAGAACAACTCCATTGCCCTCACGGCCGTGCCGGTGGAGGGGCTGGTGGAGGCGGCGGTGGAGCGGTTTCACGGCAAGTACCCCGGCCAGCCGGTTCGCCTGGATGTGGGCACCGACCGATTGGTGCTGGCGGATCTCAGCCACCTGAGCGAGGCGGTGTGCAACCTGCTGGACAACGCCGTGAAGTATCGCCGCCTCGAAGTGCCGCTGACGCTGATGTGCCGCACCTGGAACGAGAACGGCAAGTTGTTGATATCGATCGAGGACAACGGCATCGGGATCAAGAAAGAATACCTCAAGAAAGTATTCGACCGCTTCTTCCGCGTGCCGACAGGAAACGTACACGACGTGAAAGGGTTCGGACTCGGACTTGCTTACGTCCGTAAAATAGTAGAGGACCATAAAGGTACGATACGTGCCGAAGTGGGAACCGGAAATGTAGGAACAAAATTTATTATTACTTTACCTCTTATAAAAAGTTAGTTATGGAAGAAAAACTAAAGATCTTCTTTTGTGAAGACGATGAGAATTTAGGAATGCTTTTAAGAGAATACTTACAAGCTAAAGGGTATGTAACGGACCTATTCTCTGACGGAGAAGCCGGATACAAAGGTTTTACCAAAGGTAAATACGATCTTTGTGTGTTGGATGTCATGATGCCAAAGAAAGATGGTTTCACCTTGGCACAAGAAATTCGCTCTATCAATCCTGATATCCCTATTATCTTCCTTACAGCCAAGACTATGAAGGAAGACATCTTGGAAGGATTCAAGATCGGCGCAGATGACTACTTGACAAAACCGTTTAGCATGGAAGAGCTATTGCTTCGTATCGAGGCTATCCTTCGCCGTGTGAAAGGTAAGAAGATGAAAGATATTCCTTTCTACAAGTTAGGAAACTTCTTGTTCGATACCCAAAAACAAACGTTGGCTATCGGCGACAAGGTTACAAAACTTACCACGAAGGAATGCGAATTATTAAGCTTGTTGTGCGCCCACGCAAATGAGATCCTTGAGCGTAACTACGCCTTGAAGACAATCTGGGTAGACGATAACTATTTCAACGCTCGTAGCATGGACGTTTATATCACGAAATTACGTAAATTGTTGAAAGACGATCCGGGTATCGAGATCATCAACATCCACGGCAAGGGGTATAAATTAATCACTCCTTCCGGGGAGGAACAAGCCCGTGAGGAAGGCATACAAGTGCTTTAATTCACTTGAACAATAACGACAGAAAAGGCTGGCTTACATTTAGCCAGCCTTTTTTATACTTTCCTTCTTTTCCAGACTAAGAAGATCCCGAAAACGATCAATGTAACTAGTAGCCCCAAAAGTTGAGAAAAACCGGAGGAAAGACCAAACCCTTCCGGAGCTACAAAAATATAGGTAGAACATACCGCCGTCATGAATAAGGCGGGAATCAAGGTTATCACATATAATTTTTTTGCTTGTACCAAATATACGGTTAAGGCCCATAGGGTAAATACTGCCAACGTCTGGTTACTCCATGCGAAATAACGCCAGATCATATCGAAGCCGTCCTTATCTTTTTGACTATATAATAAGATTCCTATCGCAACGATAAACATGGGAATACAGATCATCAGACGTTTGGCCACCGTTTTTTGCTCCATATGCAGGAAGTCTGCGACAATCAGACGAGCCGAGCGGAAAGCCGTATCGCCAGAAGTAATCGGAGCTGCTATCACACCCAGTATCGCTAATACACCTCCGACAGCGCCCAGCCACTCTTTCGTGATACTGTCTACTACGACAGCGGCATTGTTCTCCTCCATTCCGTTATTATGGAAGAAATACGTAGCGGCGGCGGCCCAAATCAAGGCTACGATACCTTCGGTAATCATCGCTCCGTAAAATACGGGACGGGCGTATTTCTCACTTTTCATGCAACGGGCCATCAATGGACTTTGGGTAGCATGAAAGCCAGAGATAGCGCCACAAGCGATACTAACAAACATGATCGGAAAAATAGGCAAGCCTCCCGGATGCGTATTACCAAGTCCATCCGTAATCTCAGGTAACGGCGGCTGGTTAATAAATAACATAACCAAGATACCTACGGCCATAAATAGCAAAGCGATGGCAAATAATGGATAGATCTTTCCGATAATCTTATCAACAGGTAATAGAGTAGCCAGTATATAATAAATGAACACGACGATAATCCAGAACGTAGCATCTAGATATTCCGGAGTCAGTTTAGCCAGCAACCCTGCAGGCCCAGCTACGAAAACAGCACCCACCAAGATCATCAAGATAACCGTAAAGCCCCGCATAAATTGCTTAAAGTTGTTCCCCAGATACCGTCCGATCAATTCAGGAAGACTTTCTCCATCATGCCGCAACGAAAGCATTCCCGATAGGAAATCATGGGTAGCGCCCGCAAATATACTTCCCAATACGATCCAAAGGAAAGAAGCTACCCCAAATTTAGCCCCCATGATAGCGCCGAAAATAGGTCCCAGACCCGCTATATTCAAAAATTGGATCATGAAAATCTTCCAAGTAGGCAAGGGTATATAATCGACACCATCTTGTTTCGTGAAAGCAGGAGTAACCCGGGAGGGATCTACGCCAAACACCCGCTCGACAAATTTACCATACGTAAAATATCCAACGATAAGGGCTATCAGACAACATGTAAAAGTAATCATGGTTTTCTAAAGAATTAAATTGTCAAAGGAAAAGGTATATACGAGAAAACCGTACCAAGGGCATTCTAACGAGTAATTGTCAGAATGCCCTTAGTACGGTCTTTGTATGAATCAATTAATTAAGTAAACGCTTAACCGTCTCGGAAATCATCCGTCCTTCGGCTCTTCCTGCCAATGCTTTTGAGGCTACACCCATTACCTTACCCATATCTTTCGGGCCAGCGGCACCAACTTGAGCGATAATAGCTTTCAATTCTTTCTCCAATTCCTCGGCAGACATTTGTTGAGGCAAATATTTCTCAATCACTTTTACTTGCTCCAACTCAACATCCGCTAGGTCTTGACGGCCCTGTTGCACATAAATCGTAGCGGAATCTTTCCCTTGTTTCACCAACTTCTGCATGATCTTCAAGGCATCCGCATCCGTCAGCGTATCATTGGCTCCCGGAGCAGTTTTCGCTTCCAAGAAAAATTTCTTTACATTTCTCAATGTCTCCAAGGCGACTTTATCTTTCGCCTTCATCGCGTTTTTAATGTCTTCACTGACTTGTTCAAATAAATCCATATCCTTATTATATTATTAACTATCGGAAACTGATCACTTGTTTACCCCCCCGCTGAGAATCTTGGCGAGGTTGGTTAGTCGGTTGCTTCGCCGTTGTCGGAACCGATACTTGAATATCCTCTCCCGCTACTTTGGAACGGGCACGGGCTACGATCTTCGGATCCCGGTTATAAGTCGGATTATCCTCTATCAAAGCGATCAAGGCATCATCGTCCAACTCTTCCTGAGTCAAAACTACCGCTTTCGCACGAGAGGTAAAACGACCCGCCTTTTGTGCGGAAGCACCATAATATTTACCAATCAAATCACGCTCCTTACGCTCTTTCTCGATTCGCTCTTCTTCTAAACGCAATTCTTCCTCTGTCATCTGAGCGGCTTCAGTCCTGCGTTTATCAGCGATCAATGGAATATCATCCATCGTAAATCCAGTAGCGAGGATCGTCATTTTCACTTTATTACCTAATGTATTATCCACGGCAGTACCCCAGATAACCTCTATATCACGGTTGAACTCGGACATAAAGTTATGCACGTCGTTCATCTCCTCCATGCGCAACTCGGCTTCCTCGCTGAAATATACGTTGAACAGGATTTTCTTGGCGTTCTTTACGTCGTTGTTACTTAATAGCGGAGAATTCAGAGCGTCTTCCACCGCTTGGCGAACACGTCCTTCTCCTTCACCAAAACCATTACTCATCAAAGCGACACCACCATCTTTCATCGTGGTGTTAACATCGGCGAAGTCGAGGTTGATAATACCCGGAAGCGTAATGATCTCCGCGATACTCTTGGCGGCGATCGTCAAGGTATCATCGGCCTTGCCGAAAGCGTTCATCACGGAAAGGTCCGAATAAATCTCACGCAAACGCTCGTTATTGATCACCAATAAGGCATCCACGTTTTTCGCGATCTCCTCCACACCATTCAAGGCCTGTATAATCTTACGCTCACCCTCGAACAAGAAAGGAATGGTTACGATACCTACCGTCAATATTCCCATATCCTTCGCGATACGAGCGATAACCGGAGCGGCACCCGTACCGGTACCACCACCCATACCAGCGGTAATAAATACCATCTTCGTACCGTCGTTCAACATACCTCGAAGATCGTCCAGACTCTCCTCGGCCGCCATCATCGCACGTTCCGGCTTATTTCCTGCGCCCAATCCCTGCGTGATCTCACGTCCCAGCAATAACTTGATAGGAACATCCGAACGGTTCAAGGCTTGATTATCCGTATTACATAACACGAATGTAACATCGTGTATGCCCTCCTTATACATATGAGTAACAGCGTTTCCGCCACCGCCTCCAACACCAATCACCTTAATGATTTTGGGAGTATCCGTAGGATAATTAAAATTTAATATTGTATCGTCCATTGTCTTCCGGTTTTATTACATTCGTAGATCACGTTATTTACTCTCGTTATCATCGTCATCGAAGAGGGTTTTACCAAAGGTATCGATTCCTTTTGTCAACCGCCCGAACAAGCCGGGACCTTTTTTCTTCTCTTTCTTCGGCTTCTCCTTGACGGGTTCCGGAGTCGGTTCCACTGTCGGTTCAGGCTCAACCACCGGCTCAATCTTAGGCTCCGGTTTAGGAGGAATATATAACGCGCAATTCTTAGTTCCTTTCGCCAAGAGGCCGACGGCTACCGCATATTCGGGATTGCTGGCAACCACTAAATCACCACTAGCGACAATCCCCTTGCGAACCGCTGAATAGCGAACCTCCATCTTCAAGCGTTCGCTCATAACAGCCGGTAAATTCTTCAAAGCGGCGCCTCCACCCGTAATCACGATGCCAGCACCGAGAACGCTCATCAAGCCTGTAGCCTCCAGACGAGCATATACATTCTCTAAGATCTCATCCATACGGGCCTCGATCACACCGTTCAACTCGGCCAGCTTAATCTCACGCAAGCCCATTCCATCCGCTAAACTCACTTGGATGGTCATATCATTATCCCGGTCCGCTTTCGCGCTACCATAAGTGATCTTCAAGCGTTCCGCCTCAGACTCTACAACCCTGAGATTGGTTATATCTTTTGTTATCAAATTACCTCCAAAGGGAACAACGGAAAGGCTGGCCAACTTACCACCCTTATAGACAGTTATCGTCGTCACGCCGGCACCGAAGCCGATCAAGGCGCAACCCAAGTCCTTCTCATTGTCGCTCAAGACCACATCACCCAACGCTAGGGGCGACACGAGAATACCCGCGATCTCGATCTTCGCTTGTTCCGAGATGCTATTGATAATATTTAATTTCAAGGAAGGACGTCCAACAATCAACTTGTAACGAGCCTCGATACGGCTACAAGGCACGCCCACCGGGTTGGACTCTGGTTTATCATCTAAAAAATAGGAAGGAGAAACCACATCAAGAACGGTCAACATATCCGGACGATAATCCTTACACTCTTGATAAAGAGAGTCTATGATCTCCTCCGTGACCACTCCTTCCGTTCCCAACACCTTGCAAACCGTATGCTCGATAGAACGGAGTGACTGGCCACCCAGTCCCACATATACCTGCCCGATCTTGGCCCCCCCCAGTTTATTCTCCAACTTGAGGATCAAGCGTCTTATCTTACTCGCCGTCTCCTTCACGTTATATACACATCCTCTTCGTATGCAGGTGCCGGAGTTCTCAACTTCGTAGGCGATGATTGAAAGAGCGCCCGTCGCATTCTTAGTCCCCACCATTCCTACCATATGGGAGGTACCTAGGTCAATAGCTGCTATAAAGTCTGTGTATGCCATATCATCTATTTTTTAGTACAAACAATCTGATTCTTATATTTTAAATTAATCATACTGTACTTTTCCCAACCCACTTTAGGGATCGCTTGTTCATAGAAAAGCTTTAAATTCGCAAGCTTTTCTTCGAATTCATCCAAAGTACCCAACATGATCCGGTGGTTACCCACTCTTGGAATAAGTTCTATATCATTATCCGGATAGACATAGATTTGTTCAATCTGGTCATTCCAGAACTCATTCTCTTGCAAAAATAATGCAAATTTGTATAAGTCGGTCACCGCAAGCTCTTTTTCCACATATCCACTCACAATTGGCACATGCGCAGCATACCGACGACTGATCGGCATGGTGGTTCCCAGATTATCCACGTAATAACTACCTCTTACGCCCATAATCCGGAGGATAGGCATCTTTTGCATGACCTCTAGTTTGATAATCCCCGAAGGAGTCTTATACGCCTCCACTTGGGCGATCATCTCATTCTTAAGCAATTCCGTCTCTATCCGATCCGTATTCACGTCGGCCATTGGCCGCTTGATCGGATCTAGCCCGGCTTTCTTCAGTATAGACACAAGGTCACTCTCGCTCACGAAGTGTTTATCCAGACTGTCTTTCACCACGACTTGCAGATCTTGGCAAATAGAGTCTTGACGTATTTCCCGAAAGAAAAACGACACAAACACGATGTAACAGAACAACAACGTGGCTACTACTATGGAAATTATTCGGATCACGGTTTCCTTATTTGTTTACATAAAATCTCTTTTACAGGCTCCACCAAACGGTCGATATTGCCGGCGCCTACCATTAATACTACCTCATATTTCCCGGCGGCAACCACGTCCAAAAGCTCTTCCTTCTTACACAGCGTCTTGGAAGGGATCGTCACCTTATCAAAAATGATCCGAGAGCTCACCCCCGGAATCGGTTCCTCACGAGCCGGATAGATATCCAGCAAGATCAACTCATCCAATAAAGAGAGACTCGCGGCGAAATCACCAGCGAAATCCCGGGTACGGGTATATAGATGCGGCTGGAAAATACCTGTCACCTTACGACCCGCATATAATTCCTTCACCGACAAGATACTCTGTCGCAATTCGGCCGGATGATGGGCATAATCATCGATCAATACCACTTGATCAGTCTTCAAATGGAAATCGAAACGGCGGCGAGGTCCGGCAAATGTAGCCATACCCTTTTTCAAATCCTCAGGTTTCACTCCGTTCAACCAAGCGATCGCCATAGCCGCTACCCCGTTCTCTATATTAACCTTTACGGGAACACCTAATTCCACATCAGGAATACGGATTTCCGGACCAACGAAGTCAAAGGTAATATTTCCGTCGCAAATACGAATATTTTCAGCGTAAAAGTCCGCTATTTCCGTAACGGAATAGGTATATTTCTTGACACCCTCCTGTAAACGGGGCGTTACGTTGATTCCTTTCTTGATCAGTAGACAACCATCGGGACGAATTAAGGAGGTAAATTTCTCAAAACTCTCCCGGTAAGCCTCCGCCGTACCGTAAATATCCAGATGATCCGGATCCGCGGAAGTAATCACTGCCATATAAGGAGTAAGCCAATGAAAAGAACGATCGAACTCATCCGCCTCGATCACGGTAAAGTCGCTCGTATCAGACAACATCAAATTACTCTCGTAGTTCTTTAGGATTCCTCCGAGGAAAGCATTGCAATCCACTGGCGATTGTTTCAGCAAATGAGCCAGCATAGAAGAGGTCGTTGTCTTGCCGTGCGTTCCCGCCACGCATAAACCCCGGCTGCTTTTCGTAATCTCTCCCAAGACACGTGCCCGCTTCATCACCTCAAAACCGTGCGCCCGGAAATAGGTCAATTCCGTATGCGACTCCAGGACCGCCGGCGTATAAACCACCAGCGTATCATCGGGCGACTTGAACGCCTCCCCGATCAAAGCTACATTATCCTCATAGTGAATATCGGCTCCCTCCTTTTTCAACTCCTCGGTTAATCGGAAGGGGTCTTATCGTATCCGCCCACTCGTTTTCCCTTAGCGAGGAAATAACGGATCAAGGCACTCATTCCAATGCCCCCGGCACCTACGAAATACACCGCTGTCACTTTATTTATATCCATATTCCTTATTTCTTATCTATAATCTTAACAATCTCATCCACGATACGGTCTGCGCTATGGCGTTGCGCCAAGGTCTCGATATTACGGCTCAACGTACGCAAACGTTCATCGTCATGAACTATCTTCAAGGCAGTAGACACCAAATCCTTTTCCGCATCTTTATCGGCGATCATAACGGCGGCATCCTTATGGACCAAGGCCAAGGCATTCTTGGTCTGATGATCTTCCGCCACATTCGGCGAAGGCACCAAGACCACCGGTTTTCCTAATAAGCAAAGCTCCGAGATAGAACTAGCCCCCGCACGGGATATCACCAAATCGGCCGCTGAATAAGCATAATCCATACGGGTAATAAAGTCTGAGCACCAAACCGGCATTCCCCGGTACGCCTTCAAATGCTTGGAAGCGTCGCTGTAATAATACCTACCGGTTTGCCAAATAACCTGTACATCCGAGGCGAAGAACTTATCCAGATCCCCTTGAATACTCCGATTAATCGTCCGTGCGCCAAGGCTACCACCTACCACAAGGATCGTTTTTTTCTCCGGAGAAAGCCCGAAGAACGCCAACGCCTCCTCTTTCTTACTCAGCGCCTCTTCCAAATCCTGTCGCACCGGATTTCCCGTAATCACGATCTTATCCGCCGGAAAGAACTTCTCCATGCCCTCGTAAGCGACACAAATCTTGCTCGCTTTCTTCGCCAACAACTTATTGGTCACACCGGCATATGAGTTTTGCTCCTGTATCAACGCAGGAACACCTTGCGAAGCCGCCATCCATAAAGTCGGTCCACTGGCATAACCGCCCACGCCGACCGCTATATCCGGCTTGAACTCACGGATCGTCTTCCTCGCCAAGCGCAAGCTTTTCGCTAAACGAGCCATGACCTTCACGTTGTTCATCAAGTGGGCACGATCAAACCCACTCACTGGTAAACCTACGATTTTATAACCAGCTGCCGGAACCTTATCCATTTCCATGCGGTCTTCCGCCCCCACAAATAAGATTTCCGCATCCGGAAAACGTTTCTTGAAAGTATTAGCGATAGATATGGCCGGGAAGATATGGCCTCCCGTACCACCACCACTTATTATGATCCGGTACTTTCTCATACTTTTGACTCTACAGTTATCGTTTCGACAGCCGATAGCGGATTATCTTCTTTCTCTCCCTCGACCGCCTGATTTATTGTCTCTCCGGATGGCTCGTCGGAAGGATTCTCTGGATTCTCCGTATCCTCCTCTTCCTCATCCTCATTTCCGATATTGGCTCCAAAACGACTTACGCTCAATATGATCCCGAAATAGATACAAGATATAAGCGTAGACGTACCCCCCCGGCTCACCAACGGCATCGGTTGCCCGGTAACGGGCACTAAATTCACGGCTACCGCCATATTCGCCAAAGCTTGGACTACCACCAGCAACCCACATCCCAACACTAGGAATTTCGGGAATGATTTATCACATTTCCGGGCGATCATCCCGACCCGCACTAGCAGCATTATATAAAGCAACAGTACAAAGATCCCCCCAACGATACCCAGTTCCTCTATGATAATCGCATAGATAAAATCTGAATACGCCTGTGGCAGGAAGTCACGCTGTTGGCCATGTCCGGGCATCTGTCCTAATACGCCTCCCCTAGCAATAGCTATCTTCGCATGAGTTACCTGATAATTATCATCGGTTATCTTATACGTACCACTCTCATCCAAATTATCCTTATGCCCGTCGAAGAAACGCTCCAAACGCCCCTGCCAAGTAACGAATCGATCCGGCAAATACTGAGTAATAGCGGCTGGCGTAAACTTAAGCAACACCAAGAACAACACCAACGCCAACATCAAGATGCCCGCCAGCTTCGCCAACTTACCAAATGGCAACTGACCGATAAACATCATCAGGAAACAAACCCCGAATAGCATAAACGCCGTAGAGAAGTTCTCCGGCAGAATCAAGACACAGGTCAGTCCTACTCCAATCAGTATATACTTAAAGATCTGGTTCTCCGTTAATTTCCCCCGCTTGCTGAGCAAGAAAGCGACAAACACGACACAAGCCAGCTTCCCGAACTCCGAAGGCTGGAACTGTATTCCCATGATTTCCAGCCATCGATGCGCGTCATTAGCGTCCACGCCGATAAAGGGCGTCACGATCAACATCAACATCGAGACCGGCAATAATATAATAAACGCAGAGAAGAAGCGACACGGTATATTATGTAACAGCAATACCATGACGAAACCTCCCAATAAAAAGGTGGCGTGCCGTACGATAGGCGCCCAGTGATTCGCGTTCTTATAAGCGATCGTACTGGTCGCGCTGAACACCTCCACCACCGATATAAGACACAGGAACATGAAGATGATCCATATCACCCGGTCGCCCTTAAACAGTTTACTCGCCAGATCCATTTTATCCTTTATTACAAATTACGTACGCAAGCCTTGAACTGATCGCCCCGATCCTCATAGCTCTTGAACAGGTCGAAGCTGGCGCAACAAGGAGAAAGCAATACCGTATCTCCCTTATGAGCCATCTTATAAGCTTTCGCCACAGCCTCCTCCATCGAGCGGGCGTCTTCAATATTCGCCACTTTCCCGTCGAAGAACGCATGCAGTTTCGTATTATCCACACCCATGAAAATCAATGAATGTACCTTCTTATTCACTAATTCCTCGATCTCCGAGTAATCATTCCCTTTATCCGTGCCCCCTAAGATCAAAACGACCGGAGTCGTCATGCTCTGCAAGGCATACCAACAAGAGTTTACGTTCGTAGCTTTCGAGTCATTGATATAATCAACACCACGCACGCGAAGCACCTTTTCCAAACGGTGCTCAACACCCGTGAAATCACTGAGTGAGGCACGTATTTTCTCATCATGAATGTCCACGATCTTGGACGCTATCCCCGAAGCCAAAGAGTTATACAGGTTATGCGTACCAGTCAATGCCAATAGGTCTTGTTCCATCGTAAATGTTCCGTTTGCCGTTTCAATAACTACTTGATTATTTTCCGTATATCCCTTCACGCCGTTCTCATGTGTCTCGGCGAATGGGTAAAGAGTAGCCTCAGGATGCCGTTTGGCGATCTCACGGGCTATGATCGGGTCATCGTTCCAGAAAATGAAGGCGTCGTCCTTCGTCTGATTTTGCAAGATGCGGAACTTAGCGTCTACATAATTCTGCATCTCATAGTTATAACGGTCCAGATGATCCGGTGTTATATTCAATATAATAGCGATATCCGCTTTAAAGTCGTACATATTATCTAGTTGGAAACTGCTCAACTCGATCACGTAGACCGCATGTGGATCTTCCGCAACCTGAAGCGCCAAGCTGTTTCCGACATTTCCGGCCAAGCCCACGTCCACGCCCGCTTCTTTCAAGATATGATACGTAAGCATCGTCGTTGTCGTCTTGCCGTTGCTACCCGTGATGCAAATCATCTTCGAGTCCGTATACCTTCCGGCAAACTCGATCTCGGAGATGATCGGCGTACCTTGCTTCTTCAATAACTGTATGATAGGAGCCTTGTCGGGAATACCCGGGCTCTTGACAATTTCGTCGGCATTCAAGATGTCGGCTTCGGTATGCTGTCCCTCTTCCCAACGAATCCCGTGGTTGTCCAGCATCTCCTTATACTTAGGTTTGATAGACGATTTATCGGACACGAACACGTCGAATCCTTTCGCCTTCGCCAAGACAGCGGCTCCCGCACCACTCTCCCCGGCCCCTAATATAACCATTCTCTTACTCATCTTTTATCTCATCTTTAACGTAACTATCGTCATAACAGCCAAAATAATACCGATCAACCAGAAACGGACCACGATCTTCGATTCAGGCACGACATTGAACGGCTTTTGGATCAACGCCTGTATACCCGCATTTCCCGGCTTCTGGAAATGATGGTGTAAAGGAGCCATCTTGAAGATACGGCGACCTTCCCCATACTTCTTCTTCGTATATTTAAAGTAGGCCACTTGCAACATGACCGATATATTCTCCACCAAGAAAATACCGCAAAGGATCGGAATCAACAACTCCTTACGGATGATGATCGCGAAAACAGCGATAATACCTCCCAAGGTCAAGCTCCCCGTATCTCCCATAAATACTTGGGCCGGATACGAGTTGTACCATAGGAAACCGACCGTGGCACCGATAAAGGCAGCGGCATAAACCACCAACTCCTCCGCGCCGGGTATAAACATGATATTCAAGAACGAGGCGAACTCAAAGTGGGATGACATATAGGCCAAAATACCGAGAGCCACCCCAATGATCGCCGATGTTCCGGCAGCCAAGCCGTCCAGTCCATCCGTCATATTGGCTCCGTTCGACACGGCTGTCACCACAAAGATCACCATCAGCACGAACACCAGCCATGCGGCCTCCTCCTTATAATCGCCCGCCCAGTTCACCAAGTTGGCATAATCGAAATTATTGTTTTTCAAGAACGGGATGGTCGTCTTTGTCGATTTGGTCTCCACCGTATGATAACGCACCTCCTCGATCACGTTATCATGGCGCACCTCCATATTCTCCTTGATCACCACATCCGGGCTCATGAACAATACCAAGCCAACGATCAAGCCCAGTCCTACCTGCCCGACGATCTTGAAACGTCCGTGCATACCTTCCTTATTCTTCTTGAATACCTTGATATAATCATCCGCGAATCCCAAGGCACCCAGCCAGACCGTAGTCACCAACATCAATATCACATAGATATTATTCAGCTTGGCACACAGTAAAGTCGGGATCAATATAGCGATAATAATGATAATACCTCCCATCGTCGGCGTTCCCTTCTTGCTCATCTGGCCCTCCAGCCCAAGATTTCTCACCGTCTCGCCGATCTGCAACATTTGCAGCTTGTCGATGATACGGCGTCCGATAGCCGTCGAGATGAACAAGGACAGGATCAATGCCAGGGCGGAACGGAATGATACATACTTGAACATACCGGCACCCGGAAAATCGAGCTGATCCAAATAATTAAACAAATAATAC
>OOIF01002295.1_pt1 | contig 13330 bp, 13 predicted proteins | sample 1691961 | NCBI WGS metagenome assembly OOIF01 (sample SAMN06348146, study PRJEB24527) | human gut metagenome | biome: human gut; feature: ankylosing spondylitis patient; material: feces | host: Homo sapiens | place: China | collected 2015-10 | reverse complement strand
CTAGAGCACACGGTTCATACCCGTGGTGTCGAGAGTTCAAATCTCCCTTCCGCTATTTGCTTAGCTATCACTGAAAAGTGGTAGCTTTTTTGTTTGCCAGTTCACTTCAAAGAACAAAACGAAGCTGCGAGGCAGCGAGAGCACGGAGTGTGGGTTTTGTGAATGGGCGTCCCGTGAACCTAAATAAAAGTAAGAGGGAGATAAATTTCATGAAGTATAAGATTTCAATGGCACCTATGGAAGGATTGACAGGTTATGTCTATCGTAGGGCGCATCGTGCATATTTTGCACCGCTTGATACTTACTATACGCCATTTATTTCAAATAAGAAATTAGGAAGTCGTGAACGCCATGATGTGTTGCCAGAACATAATGAGGGAATGCATGTAATTCCGCAAATTCTGACCAATCGTGCTGATGACTTCTTGGAAATTGAAAAGCAATTGTATGAATACGGATATCGAGAGGTGAATCTCAATTTAGGATGTCCGTCTGGGACAGTAACTGCAAAAGGACGTGGGGCAGGTTTTTTAGCATATCCAGAAGAGTTGAGCAAATTTTTGGATCAGATATATTCAAAAACGAGAATGAAGATTTCTGTAAAAACAAGGATTGGCATTTCATCAGAGGAGGAGTGGCCACAGTTATTAACACTGTTTAACCAGTTCCCAATTGATCATTTGATTATTCATCCTCGTTTGTTACAGGATTTTTATAAAGGTTATCCTCATATGGATGCTTATCAGTATGCAAAAGAGCATAGTCTATCCCCAATTTTTTATAATGGAGATATTCATTTTGTGGATAAGTGGAATGAAATAAAGGGTGGTCTTGGGATACAGACTAAAGGTGTTATGCTAGGTCGTGGCTTACTTATGAATCCTGCTCTTGCAGAAGAGATTAATCATGAAATGGAAGAAGGCGTTAGCGAAAAAAGGAACGTGGAGAAAACGCTGTCATCTGAGCGATTGAAGAAATTTCATGATGCGATTTTAGACGGATATTGTGAGGAGATGTCAGGAGATCGCAATGTTTTATTTAAGATGAAAGAGTTATGGGTTTATCTGGGAAATGGTATCCAGGCATCGCCTAAGCTATTGAAACAGATTAAAAAGTCTAACTCTGTGAGAGAATATAAAATTGCATCGGATGCAATTTTTCGAGAGTATAATTAAAAATAATATAAAATTAAAAAGCCTTTCTACTCTAAAATGTTGGGGTAGGTAAGGTTTTTTTTGTGTAAAAGTAAAAATATAAACTCACACAATATGTATTATACATACAATACGGATGCTTATTATTAAATAAATAGAAAAAACATTGACTTTAACTATCAATCTGTTAAAATGTGCTCATCAGTAAATTTTAATTTATTATGAATGAAATTTTAGTGGTAAAAATACCAGTGAAAAAGAAAGGAGAAAGTGTGCATATGAAAAAGGTAGTGGCAATGTATGAGCAGGAAGAGGCGTATGGAAAAAATCTTGCAGAATATGTGAACCGCAAGGAAAATATGCCATTTGAATTGCAGGTATTTTCGCAGGCAGATAAGCTGTCAGATTATCTGCAGGGGCATACACCGCAGCTTCTCCTTCTTTCTGAAGAAAACAGTTTGGAATCGTATGGAGAGATGTTTGTGAAAACGCAGGATGTTTTATATTTAACTGAACATAAAGAGCAGGCACGTGATCATAAGGAAAACCATATTTATAAATATCAGCCTACGGATCAATTATTAAATCAATTGATGCAGCGTATGAGTGATCATGACAAACGAGACAGTCCAGTAATGCAGGAATCGTGTCCTATATACGGTGTGTATTCTCCAGTAGGAAGATGTGGAAAGACAACGTTTTCTCTTTTGCTTGGGGAGTTACTGGCGCGTAAGCGGTCAGTCTTATATATCGGTTTTGATGAATTGCCGTTTTGGGATGAGGAAGAGAATATATCAGAGGAGCAAGGTGAAAAAGGAACGCTATCAGATGCCTATTTTTACTGGCAAAGACAAAAATTAAAGGAAAAATTGCCAGTACTTGTATCACATTGGCATGGAGTTGATGTGCTTACCGGAATGAATTGTCCAGAGGATCTATGTGCAATACAGCCAGAAGAATGGAGCCAGTTGATTTTAAAAATTGCGCAGGAGACAGAATACGCAGCGATTGTTTTAGATATTGGATCAAAGCTGTGGCTTGCAGATTCAATGTTTTCGATGTGTTCTCAGCTATATGTGCCAGTGCTTTCAGAACGTTTGGCAAAAGATCGGCAAAGACATTTTGAGCTTTGGCTTGAGAAAAATGGCAGTGATGAGCTTTTGCAGCGTATGCAGATTGTAACGCTGCCTCAGTGTGCGCAAAATGGAACAATGAAGGAACGGTTAGAATACGCTCTGTGGGGAGAAGCAGGAGATTATGTGCGCAATTTAATAAAGAGCGAGTGGTAAATAAAATGAAAAAATGCGATGAGGAGCTGTTTTCGCTGAAAGGTCAAAGAAACAGTAATGAAGATGATGAAAAACAACGGCAAAATCTTTTTGGATTGTTGCGTACCCAAGTAGTGGAGCAGCTTGATATGACAAGAGAGCTGACAGATGATGAATTGTATGCAAGCATTGATGAGGTTTTGATGATGCCGCAGTATAGAAAACAATTTTCAGTGCGGGTTTTGACGCAGCTAAGACAGGCATTGTATGATTCATTTCGAAGGCTGGATGTATTAAGTGAGGCATTAGATGACCCGGAAGTGACAGAGATCATGGTCAATGGTTATGATCAGATTTATGTGGAAAAGCAAGGTGAGTTAGTTCGTTTTCCTAAGGCATTTTCATCGCAGGAAAAATTAGAGGATGTAATTCAGCAAATTGTAGCGAAAGTAAATCGCCGGGTAAATGAGGCAAATCCAATGGCAGATGCTCGCCTTGAGGATGGATCACGAGTAAATATTATTCTTCCTCCAATCGCGCTCAATGGTCCGATTCTTACGATCAGGCGATTTGCAAAGCATCCTCCTGATATGCACCAACTAATAAAATGGGGTGCATTGTCAGAGGATGTAGCGCAATTCTTAGCGAATCTGGTGCGAGCACGCTACAATATATTTATATCAGGAGGAACCGGTTCAGGAAAGACTACATTTTTGGGAGCACTTGCGGAGTATATTCCTGATCAGGAGCGTGTTGTCACGATAGAAGATTCCGCAGAGCTTCGTTTATATCATATCCAAAATCTGGTTCGCTTAGAGTCAAGAAATGCAAGCCAGGAAGGAAAATATGAAGTGACAATTCGGGACTTGATTAGAAATAGTCTGCGTATTCGTCCTGATCGTATTGTTGTCGGAGAGGTACGAGATGCGGCTGCGCTAGATATGCTTCAAGCGATGAATACTGGTCATGATGGTTCACTTTCAACGGGTCATGCCAATAGTGCACAGGATATGATGACACGTCTTGAGACAATGGTTTTAATGGGAGTAGAGCTTCCGCTTGCAGCAATAAGGGGACAAATTGCCTCGGCAATTGATATTGTAATTCATTTGGGGCGTTTACGAGATCGTTCCCGAAAGGTACTTTCTATTCAGGAAGTTACTGGTCTTGACGAAAAAGGAAATGTAACACTGTCTGTACTGTATCAATTTCAGGAAACGGGGGTTGTGGATGGAAAGATCACAGGAAAACTTGAGGCAGTTCATTCACTTAAAAACTGCGAAAAACTTAAGAGCGCAGGAATTGTATTGTCTTCCTGAGGTATTAGGCTTTAAGGAGAAGCTTTTGTATGGAGCTATGGGAGCAGCAGGCTGGTTAGGGCTTACTTATATTTTTTATCATGATTTTTTGACAGGATTTATTTCAATGCTACCGTTTCTTTATTTTTTCTTTCGATGGATTAGAAAATCGCTGCATGAAAAGCAAATACAGCGTATCAGACGCGAATTTCAAGAATTAATTCAATTGTTATCTGGTGCATTTAGGACTGGCCATTCAGCAGAAAATGCAATGCAGGAGGCTTCTGAGCAGCTATCTATGATGGAAGGAGAAACTGCTTATATGGTTCAGGTTATGCAGACAATGCTTACAAAAATGAGTTTGGGAGAACCTGCTGAGCAGGTATGGCTGTCGTTTGCAGATGCATGTGAGATAGAAGAAGTAAAAGAATTTGCAAAAGCCTTTGCGCTTGCTAAGAGAAGTGGTGCATCAATGCCATTTATTTTGCAGAAAATCGCTAGTCAGCTTGTATTGAAAGTGCAGACGCAGTCTCAGATCGAGACAATGCTTGCAGGGAAAAAGCTAGAACAAAAGATTATGAATTTGATGCCAGTTGGAATCCTTTTATATTTATCTGTTACATCACCGCAGCTGCTTAGTGTAATGTATGAGACGATGACAGGAAAGATGATTATGACAGTGTGCCTTTTTATTTATATAACGGCATATCTTCTTTCTGAGAGGATAACGAGACTAGAATAGTCTGTCATTAAGGATGCTGTAACTAAAACAAGAAAGAATGAAGTTGCTGAAAGGCAATAATAGGGAGGTGTGCTGCATGGCGTTGTTTTTTAGTTGTCTGATGGTGGGATTAGTAGTAATTGCTGTATGGAAACGAAATTATAAAAAGGAAACAATTGACAACATTCTGAGTGAGGGAAACAAAAAAGAATGGTTACGGTTTTTATTTCCAATGGGACTGTGGATTTATGATTTGCTATCAATGAAGCAGCCAGCTCAAAATGAAGAAGAAAGAGAGTGGGCAAAAGCCTTATATGTAAGAGAGGATGCAAAGAAAAAGCTGCAGCTTCAAGGCGTAAGGCAGATGGTAAATTTCTGGATATGTTTATTTTTGGCGAGTGTTCTTGGAATTGCTGTTTCATTTTTTCCAGATACGCAAGTACCAAAAACGGAGCTAGAGCGTCCGGAGTTTGGACAGACAAAAGACTATAGTTTGACAGTGGAAGGTTTAGAAGAGGGAGATCAGACCATTCACGTAAGTGTAGATGGAAAAGAACCAGAGACACAAGGTATGATGGCTGTGTTTGATGATGCATTTGATTCAGTAAAAGAACAGGTTTTAGGAGAAAATGAGTCACTTGAAAATGTTCAGACTAATCTTTCTCTCGTTTCTTCCACGATTTATGGAATACGTGTAGCGTGGAAAAGCTTAACTCCAGAACTTTTGGATGATTTTGGCGTGATTCAAATACAAGATATCCCTCCAGAGGGTGTTACTGCTCAGCTTCAGGTAAAGTTATCTTATTCTATGTATGAACAGTATTACACGCTTGATGTGAGACTGATGATGCCAAAGAAGGATGCGCAGTATTATATGATGCTTTTGACAAAACAGTTAAAGGATGAAAATAATAATACGAAAACAAAGTCTATAGTGACGCTTCCTGAAAATATAGAAGGAAAGAAGTTAACCTATAAAACAGTGCAAACACAGCCGATCCGCCTGATGCCAGCGCTATTTTTACTATTGCCGTTTATTTTATATGAAATTGCAAGGCAAAAAAGGAAAGAAGCATTTGAGAATCGAAATAAACAGCTGATAGCTGATTATCCTAATTTTGTGTTTGAGTTAGGATTGATGATTCAGTGTGGATTAAATGTACGCACGGCATGGAATCGTTTGACTGCAGAATATGAAGAAACACAGCATAAATGCAAGGGATATCAACGTTATCTGTTTGAAGAAATGCTTGTTACCCGAAATCAGATAGAGGCAGGTGTAAATGAAGCAGCAGCATATGGTGCATTTGGAAGGAGGTGCAGAGCACACTGCTATTTGAAGTTAGGAAGCAACCTTGAACAGAATTTGCGTCAAGGAATATCGGGATTAGAGCAGCAGCTTGATCAAGAACTGACACAGGCGTTAGAACAGAGAAAAAACCAGGCAATACAGGATGGTGAGCGTATGGAAACCAAAATGTTGTTTCCGATGTTTCTTTTGCTTGGATTAGTAATGGCTATAGTAATGATACCTGCATTTATGAGTATGTAGTGATTAAAAATAAAGAATTACGGAAGGAGGTATATTTTGATGGAAGGAATTAAAAAACATACGTTTTTTTGTCGTATCACTGATGGCGCAGTGAAGAAAATTAGAAAATTTAGAAATAATACAAAGGGAGTTACTACTGTTGAGGTGATCTTAGTTCTTGTAGTGCTTTTGGCAATTGTTGTAATTTTTAGAGAACAGCTTACCGCTATCGTAACTGGAATTTTTAGTCATGTAAATAGTACAGTAAGTGAATTGTATGGATGATGAAAAGGTTACATGAGAAAGCCAGTATAACTGTATTTTTATCGTTGTTGCTTGTACTATTTATTGGATTTATTATGATGATGACAGAGCATGCGAGGATATTTGGACTTCATCAGCGCCTAGTCTGTGCTACAGACTCTGCAATGGATTCATTATTTTCTATGTATGATCGTGAATTACTTAATGAATTTGATTTAATGCTTTTAAATGAAAATGAATTAAGTAATAATCAAGATATAGAGGAGGTTGTAAGCAAATATTTGACGATGAATGTAAACCCCAAACAAAACCATTTGCTTCTATCTGGGAATCTATATAGAGGAACAAGTAGCACTGCAGAGATTGAAAATACGGTTTCAGTCATTGAAAATGAAGGAGAATTATTTGCCAGAAGCGTACTGGAATTTATGAAATACCGCACACTTGGAATTGCGGTTGAAAAAGTACAAGAGCAGCTTGAAGAGCTGGAAATGGGTGATGATGCGAAGACAATGGCAAAAGAGCAGCAGGAACTGGAACAAGAAAGTTTTGATGAGCAGTTTTTGGAAAAAACGAATGACGAAAAGAAGAAGTATGAGGAAGCGATAGAAGAAAGCTGGCTTGAAAAATTAGAAAAGCTCAAGGAAGATGGTTGGCTGAATTTTGTACTGCCGTTTGATCAGGCTGCATCAGGATATGTTATTGAGGCAGAGGATCTTCCATCAAAGTGGAGAACTGTAAATTTTACATGGTATCACTCTGCGATTAGTGAAATGGAAGAAAGTTTTTTGTTTACAGAATATCTTTTAGAGCATTGCCGCAGTTTTACAAGTACAGGCGAGACAAATAAAATGGCATATGAGCTAGAATATATACTAAATGGCAAAACAAGTGATAAGGAAAATTTAAAATCAACAGTAAATTCACTTCTTTTAATGAGAGAGGGACTGAATTTATTTTCTGCATGGAAGGATCCTGTCTTATCATCTCAGGCAGAGACAGCGGCAGCTACTCTTGTTGGTTGGACTGGCGTATATCCTGCCATTAAGCTGACGCAGTTTACAATGATTGCAGGTTGGTCATTTGCTGAGGCTATAGTTGATGTAAGAACATTGCTAAGCGGAGGCAATATTCCTATTATTAAAAGCTCAGAAAGCTGGACGTTGGAGTTTTCACAGATCGCAGATTTTTTAGATGGAGATTTGTTTTTAACAGCAAAAGAGAATAATGGACTGTCATATGATGAATACTTACGCCTTCTTTTGTATGCGCAAGGGCGAAGTGATAGACGCTACCATACAATGGATGTCATTCAGCTTAGAATGAGAGAAAAAAATCCTGATTTTTCGATGGCGGATTGTTTGGGAGCTGTACAGGTTAAGGCAAGTATGAAGGCGGCACCGATTTTTTATTGTTTTGCTGGGTCTGGATATGAGATTTCGTGCGAACAAAGCCGTATGTATTAGATTAAAATTAAAATAAAGAAAGGTGGTGTACCATGAGGCTGGCAGTTGATCATAGAAAAGCATTCAAAAAAAAATCCAGGTATCGATCATTTTGTTTTTCAGTTGGCTGCCAGCAATGTAACGGTTCGCTGACTGTTGAAGCCAGTATAGTGCTGCCTATTTTTCTTAGTGTTATTATGGCGCTTATGTCTTTTTTTGAGGTTATACAGATACAGACGCGGATTCAGCAGGGAATGAAGGATTCAGTTACAAGTGCTGCTGGATATTATTATTTGCTTGAAGAGCCAAATGAGGCAGAAGATGTAGGCGGTGAAGAAGCAGAGGATGTGACCACGCTGATAGTTCAAGGTGGAATTACAGCAGTTTATTTAAAACAAAAGCTTCTGTATTCAGTGGGAAGAGAAATTTTAGATCGTTCATGGATTATAGGAGGAAGTGATGGACTGACCGTACTTGGTTCTCGTTTTCCAGATGATGATGGAAATTTAGATCTTACCGTAACATATCGCGTGAGAGTTCCGTTTCTTCCGGGAAATTTCGGTTCACTTTTATTTACACAGCGGGAGTGTCAGCGTGTATGGAGCGGAAATAAAGCACCATCGCAAGATGGCGATAAGATAGAAGATGAGACTAAGGAAGACCAAATTGTGTATATTACGGAAACAGGAAGTGTGTACCATACAAGTTTGGACTGTTCATATCTGAAGCTTTCTGTGAAACAGATCCGTCATAATGAAGTAGTCAATTACCGCAGTGATGATGGCAGCAAGTATTATGCATGTGACAGATGCGAAAAAGGCGGAAGTGGTTTTTGGGTGTATATTACATCAAGTGGAAATCGTTTTCACACAGATCCAAATTGTGCGGCGCTAAGAAGAAATGTAAAGTCAGTAAAGCTTTCAGAGGTTTCAGATCGTCACTGCTGCAGCCGCTGTGCCAAACAGGATGATGGAGGAAAATCATGACGCAGGCAAGGTGGATTTTTATTATTTTATGCTTTTTGCTTCCAGCGGCAACTGATTTGTTATTTCATAATGTATCTGTGTGCTGGCTGATTGGATGTACAGTTATTGCAATGATTTGGAATTTCTTTTGTGGATGCGAAATCCTTGATTTAGTGTTTTGCTTATTTCCAGGGATGATAGTGTGGCTTTTGGCGCGTTTTAGTAAAGGCATTGGAATGGGTGATATACTTTGCATATTTTTGCTTGGAGCGGGCTGTGGGGTGGAAATAGGGCTGGAAATTTTATTTGTAGGCAGTATTCTTTGTCTGTGTGCACAGTTGATGCAAAGAGTTTTTATAACACATGTTTACCAAAAAGAAATACCATTTGTTCCTTGGCTGCTTGTCTCAATTTGCATCAATTGTCTGATATATACTGCGTTTATAAACAAGTAGTAAAACCGGACTGCGAATGTTAGCTTTACGAGAAAGAGGTGTTTTTGTGAAGCAGGAAAAGAAAAAGATTGTTATTCTGATCAAAAAGAAGCTTTTATTTCGGGAAAAAGCAAGCTTTACTGTAGAGGCCAGCTTGATTATGATGACAGTTCTCATGGCTGTTTTTATGTGTATTTATTATGGTTTTTTCACTCATGATAAAGCAGTGTTAGAGGAAGTATCGTGGCATACAGCGCAAAAAGCGATGCTTTTGGTGACAGAAAACAGTAGTATGAAAGATGGAGCTTTTTCTTGGGAAGAACTTCAGGAAAAAGGGCTTTTATGGCGGATCTCGCAGAATACGGCAAACCAGGATATAATTTGTGAATATGCAAATACGCATATAGAAGGTGAATTATTTGCCTGTGATATGCCATCATTTTTGGTGAAGGCAGGACCTGGAATGGTTAAGATTACATATAAGGCACCAATACGTCTTCCTTTTTTTGCATTGATGCGTTTATGGGGAACACCAACAGAAATTACAGGACAAGTGCAGGTACATGAATCAAAGCAGGAGGAGTTTATCAGACTGGTAAGAGGAATCAAGCGGGATAAAGAAACAGCGTCAGATTCTAAAGAAATATCAGCTGAAGATTGAACATTTTACGAAAAGCAATAAAAATTCATTACAGGGGGTGATATAATGGCACAAATGGAAGTATCATACAGCCGAAGGCTTGATTATCAGTATATGATGATAGAGACAGACGAGGAAGCCAGATCAGATTATAGGTTGTCAATGCTGATTAACAATAGGATCAATGGATTTTTACCTGTACATGTTCAGCAAATGAATGGAAAAAGTACACTTAGCTATGAGATTACATCATTAGAAAACTTACCGGAATTTCTTGATGCCAGAAAGATCACCTATGATGAGATGGTGTCACTTCTATTGCAGTTTTGCAGTGCAGTTTCAGAGGTAGGGCGTTATTTGCTAGATGGAGAAGGAATATTACTTGAACCTCAGTATATATATGTGTCGAAAAGCTTAGAACGTATTCGATTTTGCTATTATCCATATCAGCATATGCCGTTGCATCAGTCTGTAAATGTATTATGTCGCTTTTTGATTGATCATATTGATTATGATGATAGAAGAAGCTTAGAACTGGCATATGGACTCTTTCAGGAAAGCCTTCGGGAAAATTTATCAATCAGTGTAATTGTTGGATGCATAAAAGATCGGTTAGAGAATGCCACAAATGATTCTTGTGATTCTAAAGTATCTTCTGTGCAGATAAGTTCTCAAATTAATAAGCAAATAACAGACCAAGAATGTAAACAGAGCGATTCTAAACAGACTGATTCTGGTGCAAGTGAACAGGAAAAACAACAGAAAATACAGCAGGAAAAACAATATAAAAATGTGCAGCAAGTGTCAGATTCACCTAAGAGGGAAAAAACAAAATGCAAGCAAAAAAAATCGTCAGTTACAGTTGTTGGCATATTATTAATTATGGTTATTTTGGGATATGTGTTTTTTACAGCAGGGAAGCGTTTGCTTTTGTTAGATCTCATCAATAAAAATCTGCTTGCAGCTGCTGGGATTTTCATAGTCGTGGCGGCAGTGGCAGCAGCATTTATGGCATATTGGATATTAAAGCCAAAACATTGACAAATCTTATTTCTAATGATAAAGTTGACTGACAGAATTTTGCTAGTTACAGTTCATTCAAATATGTGTCCTGTGAATTGTAGCTTTTGTTAAGTACAACGAGGTGATAAGGGTGGATCAAAAATTGATGCGCGAATTTGTGGAAAAAAAGCTGAAGCGTGGTGGGTATACGAATATTGCTGCAGCAAATTTTCCTTGTGGTGTATGGATCAAAGAGGATACGAAGCTGTATGCAGTTTGTCTGTTCGATGATCCAAATAAGCTGGCAGCCGATCCGTGGAGAATTGATAGGGTAGTTGATTATGCAGCACAGAAGGTTAGAGAGCAAAAACAGCTGGAGTGTCAATTTCTTGCACTTGTGCTGTCAGATGATTTTTCAATTTCAAAGCAGCTTGTAACAGGCTTTTACCCAAGGTGGTTTATAGATGACGCTGGACAGCCAGTGATTTTTGACGGTCAGCCGTCTGAATTTTGTGATCTTTATGCTACCCTGATTAGAAAGGAACGTTTTTCAGATCGTTTTAATGGAAAACGAATAGCAATTAACAGAATACCAGAGGTTACGTTGATGTTGGTGATTCTTAATATTTTGATTCAATGCATCGTTGCAGTCGGTGAGATTGGAGGAAAAGAATCGGCATTGATGAATATGATGGTGCTGCAAATTGGTGAGTTTGTTCAAAAGCCAGAGTGGTGGCGTCTTGTTACAAGCGTTTTTCTTCACTTTGGATGGGATCATTTATTTAACAATATGCTTGTTCTTTTGTATCTTGGTGCATTGGCAGAGCGTTGTATTGGAAAGTGGCGTTTTCTTGGTGTATATTTAATCAGTGGCATTGGCGCAAATGCTGCGTCTGTCTGGTGGTATGTGCATCAGGGGGATTTGCTTGTAGCGACAGCTGGTGCATCTGGTGCAATTTTTGGAATCGCAGGCCTTTTACTATGTATTGTTTTATTGTCAAAAGGTCATTTTGAAGAAATTACGCTTCGGCAGCTTATTTTCATGATGTTTTTTACTTTATATCATGGATTTGCCGAAAGTGGTGTCAACAATTGCGCACATATAGTGGGCGCTATAATAGGCTTTGTATGCGGCATTATTATTTTTTGTCAGATGAAAAAGAACAGGGCAGAAGGAAGGTAAAGGTGGCACCCTGATTTGGAGCAGAGCTTACGCGTATATGACCGCCATGTCCTTCAATAATACGTTTGGCAACTGGAAGGCCAAGCCCAGTACCATCTGGCTTTGTGGTAGTAAAAGGATGGAAAATAGTAAGCAGTTGTTTGGGTGCAATCCCGCAGCCATCATCTATTATAGATACGACAAATTGTTCGTTTGACTTTGTCAGAATAATTTGAACGCTTCCATTGTCAGATACGGCATCAAGTGCATTGACAATCAGATTTAAAAGTGCTTCCATCATTTTTGGGGAGTCGAGAGGCATGTAGGCGCATGAGACGCGGCTTGTATATGTAAGTGTTTTGTTCGTTCCCTCGGTTAAAGGAAGACATGATAAATAAGCCCGCCGCAGTAAATTGCACAGATCACTGCGCTGTTTCGTCAGTTGGTCAGACATGCTGTAGTCTGTAAGATCACGAAGAAGCTTAGTCATTAAGCGGCAGTCAGAGGAGAGCTCTGGCCAGTAACGATAGCATCTAACTTCAGGATGCGCGGCTTCAATAGCCTGAATACTGCTGCACAGCAAAGAAAGCAGAGTCTGAAGTTCATGGGCGGCATTGGCAAGAAAATAGGTTTGATCGTTCATAAGCACCTCCAGTACAGCTTTGAATTGTTACCTGTTAGATATATCATTTTTTATAGATTGTCTCAAGAAAAATGTAACGACATTTTGTGCTCTTGTAATTTATCAAAAAAATGAGTATACTGGGTACAAAAGAAAATGGCATCAATATTTGCCGAAAGAGAGGTTTTAGTTATGTTAGATGATAATTGTATTTTTTGTAAAATAGCAGCAGGTGAGATTCCATCAGAGACTGTTTATGAGGATGAGCAGTTTCGCGCAATTCTTGATTTAGGTCCGGCATCTGCAGGACATACATTAATCCTTCCAAAGGCGCACTTTAAGGATGTAACAGAGATCAGCGATGAATATGCCGCAAATGTTCTTAAAGTTGCTGCAAAGCTTGGAAAGGCAATGAAGAAAGGTCTTGGATGTGAGGGCTTTAACTTAGTTCAGAATAATGGTGAGGCAGCAGGACAGACTGTTATGCATTTCCATATGCATGTGATTCCAAGATATGCAGGCGGAGAAGACATGGTCTCATGGGATCCGAAGCCAGCAAAGAGAGAGGAACTCGAAAAGCAGGGAGCAAAATTAAGAGAAGCGCTTAAAGATTAAAAAGAAACTTTTATTATTGAAGGTTTTACGCATCATGAAAAGCAGTTTTTTATAAACATAAAGAAGACATGATTTCAAGAAAAAAGGCAGATTCCACAATTGGAGTTCTGCCTTTTTTTTACGATAATTCTTTAATTAGCTTGATTACAATATCTACGCCATTGCTTTGGTTACTAGTATCCATTGCCTTTTTGTAAGAATCGCGATTG
>OOIF01002288.1_pt1 | contig 13379 bp, 13 predicted proteins | sample 1691961 | NCBI WGS metagenome assembly OOIF01 (sample SAMN06348146, study PRJEB24527) | human gut metagenome | biome: human gut; feature: ankylosing spondylitis patient; material: feces | host: Homo sapiens | place: China | collected 2015-10 | reverse complement strand
CCGGCTACGGCGACAGCCCCTACCAGAGCTGCTCTGCCTTTGCGGGCAACCCCTATTTTGTGGACTTGGAAACGCTGGAAAAAGAGGGCCTGCTGACCGCCGCAGACCTCAAAGCCGAAAGCTGGGGCAAAAACCCGCTGGAAGTGGACTATGGCACCTTGTACGTCAGCCGCTTTGCGGTGCTGCGCAAGGCTTACGCCGCATGGCGCAGCCAGTGCGCCGGGCTGCACGGCTGTGCCTACTACTACCCCGACGACTACTACGCCTTTACCCTTGCCAACGAGGACTGGCTGGACGACTACGCCCTGTACATGGCGCTGAAAGTCGCCAACAAGATGAAGAACTGGGTGGAGTGGGACGCCCCCTACCGCCGCCGCGACAAGGCTGCACTGGCTGCCTTTGCCGCCGCAAACGAAGAGGAGATCGGCTTCTGGAAGTTTGTGCAGTACAAGTTCAGCGTCCAGTGGCAGGCTGTCAAGACCTATGCCAACGGGAAGGGCGTGCAGATTTTGGGCGATATCCCCATCTACGTCTCTGCCGACTCGGTGGACGCATGGGTGGGCGGCAAGCTGTTTGAGCTGGACGCCGACGGCCGCTTTGCCCGGGTGGCGGGCTGCCCGCCGGACTATTTCTCCGCAGACGGCCAGCTGTGGGGCAACCCCCTGTACGACTGGGCGTACCACAAAAAGACCGGCTACGCATGGTGGATTCAGCGGGTGCGCCACGCACTGGGCATCTACGACCTGCTGCGCATCGACCACTTCCGCGGCTTCGATACCTATTGGGCCATCCCGGCGGACAGCACCACCGCCCGCACCGGCAAGTGGGAGAACGGCCCCGGCATGGAGCTGTTCGATGCACTGGAGGCCGCACTGGGCAAGCTGCCCATCATCGCCGAGGACTTGGGCGAACTGTTCCCCAGCGTGCGCAAGCTGCTGGCCGACAGCACCTTCCCGGGCATGAAGGTGCTGCAGTTTGCCTTCGGCGGCGGGGACAACGAGTATCTGCCCCATAACCACGTCAAAAACGGCGTGGTCTACCCCGGCACTCACGACAACACCACCCTGACCGACTGGTGGGAGAACGGCGCTTCCGAAAAGGAAAAGGCCACCGCCGCGGCCTATCTGCACCTGACCCCCTGCAAGCCCACCGCCAAGGAGGTGGCCGCGGTAAAGACTGCCGCCGCGCGCACTGCGCTGCTGCGGGCGGCGCTGGGCTCGGTGGCGGACAGAGCCATCATTCCCATGTACGACTGGCTGGGGCTGGGTGCCGAGGCGCACCTGAACACCCCGGGCAAGCTGGGTGGCAACTGGGCATGGCGTGCCAAGGCCGGTTTTGACTCCAAAGCCCTTGCCGCACAGATCGAAGCCGAGTGCGCCGTGTACTGCCGCTGCAATGCAGACGTTCAAAATGTGAAAGAATCAGCAATTTGACAGAATTGTAAAAACTGCCGTAAAAATTTGTGCGTTTTGCTGGAAAAATCTGTATTCCAATGGTATAATAGCCGTAAGTTCCCGGATTTGTGGGAAAATTGGAATTTCGCCCGTCGGAAGCGGCGGCGCGTACTGATGATGGGGAAATTACAGATGGACAGAGAATGGACAGAGCAGGATCTGCGCGCCTTTGCCGAGGGCGCACAGACTGCGTTTGAAACGGTATTGCTGGACGAGCTGCCACAGGACACCGGCTGGCAGGACGAGGGCTTACAGGTGAGCTATGCCCTGTGCAACGGCCGGGTAAGCTGCGTACTGCACCGCACGGTGCGGGCAGACGGCAAGCTGTGGCGGATCACCATGTCTGCCCCGCTGGCAGGCAACCTGCTGCCGGAGGAGCGCATGAGCGCCCGCGAGAGGGAGCTGTGCCGCGAGGACCTGAACCACGATTTTCTTTCCGGCGTGTACAACCGCCGCTACCTTGAGACCGTGATCGCCGCCGAGCTGGACCGCTGGGCAGAGCAGGGGCGCAAGGCCGCTGTGGCGCTGATATCGCTGGATCACGGCGCACAGCTGCGGGACACCTACGGTCAGCCGGTGATGGATCAGCTGATCTGCTTTGTGGCAAACCAGTGGAAAAAGTATTTCGATATCCCGGGCAGCCAGATCGTCTGCCGCCTGACCGGCACCACCTTTGTGGTGGGCTGTCTGGACTTGGACGGCGGGCAGCTGGCCGAACAGATGCGGAACATCTACGCCGAAATGCCCCACGAGTGCATCACCTCCATGGGGATGATGAAGCGGGTGCCCTTTACCCTGAGCGTCGCAGTGGCAGGGCTGGACGAGCTGGACAGCGCCGCCAACTGCTGGCAGCGCCTGTACGCTATCTGTGACGAGCGGCTGCGCGGCATCCAGATCTCCGGCGGCGATAAGATCTGCTAGGGTGTATCTGAAACAACCGTATAAAATCCCCCTTTGGGCACATAATAGATGCCAAAGGGGGATTTTTTGTATGGAAAACCAGAAAAACGACAACCTGAACCTGCTGGAAGCGGTGGTGCAGAACACCGAGATGGGCAAGAACACCTTGGAGCAGATTTTACCCATGACCAACGATGTGCAGTTCAAGGCCGAACTATTGCGCCAGCGCAACATTTATCACCAGCTGAATCAGGAGGCGCACACCGCCATAGAAGCCTGCGGCGGCAGCGCGCAGGGGCAGAGCACCATGGCAAAGCTGAACACGAAAATGGGCATCGGGCTCAAGACCCTTACGGACAAGTCCACCCGCAATCTGGCCGAGATGCTTACGCAGGGCAGCGGCATGGGGGTGGTGGACTGCGTAAAAAGCTGCAAGGACTACCCCAACGCCGCCCCGGGCGCAAAGCGCCTTGCCCAGCGGCTGCAGGACTTTGAAGAGGATAACCGCATCCAGCTGGAACGTTTTTTGTAATGCGTTCTTCCCCATGAAAACGCCCGGAGCGCATGCCTGACCGTTACAGCACCATAAACAGCGTACCGGCGGTGATGAGGGCGCAGCCGATGAGGCTTTTGGCGGTAAATGGCTCGTGCAGCACCACAAAAGCCAGCGCAAGGGTGATGACCACGCTGAGCTTATCAATGGGCACCACCTTGGACGCTGCACCCACCTGCAACGCGTGGTAGTAGCACAGCCAGCTTGCGCCGGTGGCAAGGCCGGACAGCACCAGAAACAGCCAGCTGCGGCGGGAGATCTCCGCAATACCGGCCTGCGTACCGGTAAGGAACACCATGCCCCAGCTCATCAGCAGCACCACCGCCGTGCGGATGGCGGTGGCAAGGGTGGAGTTGACCCCCTCGATGCCGATCTTTGCCAGAATCGAGGTAAGGGCGGCAAACACCGCCGACCCCAGCGCGTAAACGAACCACATGGCAAACGCCTCCTTTTTGCCCCAGTATACGCCTTTGTTCGGTGGAACACAAGACTGCGGACAGGTGGGAGGATAATGGAACATTTATGATTTCGGAGCACCGGAGCGTCTGCGGACACTCCGGTGCTCCATTTTCACGGAAGGGGCTGATAGGTTGAAAAATTTTCGCCTTTCTGTACAAACGCACTGAAAAATTGTAGGATAAGAATGGAAAAGACGTCACTTTCACGCTTTACAGCTTTACCCTGATAAAGTAAAATAAGAACAGAAGCCTTTCATTCTGTGGTGCGGAGGATGCCGCGCCGGATGTTTTTGTGTATAGAGACGCCGGAATTGTGCCGGTGCAGGGAAAGAAGCACGGGAAAGGAAACGAGGGAGCGAAATGGAGTTCAGTCTGGAGCATCTGCAGCCAAAGGAGCGTGCCTCCTTTGCGCTGCGCAGCCTGTACGAGACGGCAGGCTGCCGCAAGTACCACATGGGACGGTTCGAGGAGTACAGTCTGTATCAGGAGAACCGCAGCTTTCTGTCGTCGGAGCAGGTCATCACCTTTACCGACCTCGATGGCCGTCTGCTGGCGCTCAAGCCGGACGTGACCCTGTCCATCGCTAAGACGGCGCAGCCCGCCCCGGGCGAAACGCTGCGGTACTACTACCACGAAAACGTCTACCGCCCCTCCGCCGAAAGCCACACCTTTAAAGAGATCTCCCAGATGGGTCTGGAGATGCTGGGCGCTGTGGGCGAAGCCGAGGTGCAGCAGGCGGTGTGTCTGGCGGCGCAGTCGCTGGCGGCGCTGGGCGCAGAGTGGGTGCTGGAAGTCAGCCACATGGGCTACCTGTTCGGTCTGTTCGATGCACTGGGCGTGCCGGAAGCCGCCCGGGCGCAGCTGCTGGAAAAGCTGCGGCAGAAAAACGCCCACGAGCTGCGCGCCGCCGCGCTTTCTGCGGGGCTTCCCGAAACGGCGGCAGACGCCTTGTGCGGGGTGCTGGAGCTTTCCGGCGGCTACGCCGCCACCCTTTCCAAGGCGGCAGCGCTCTGCCGCAACCCCGCCATGACCGCCGCCGTGGCAGAGCTGACCTCCTTAGCGCCCACGCTGGGACAGGCGGGCGGCAGCATCCGGCTGGATTTAACTTTAGCCGGTGAGATGGAATACTACAACGGCCTTGTGTTTCAGGGCTACCTGAAAGCCCTGCCCCGCCCCCTGCTCAAGGGCGGTCGCTACGACCTGCTGATGCAGAAGTTCACCCCCGGTGCCGGTGCCATCGGCTTTGCGGTCTATCTGGACGAGCTGGACCGCCTGAGCGCCCCGCTGCCGCCGGTGCAGAAGAACAGCACCGACAGGGTGATGCTGAACGTGGCCCTGCCCAAGGGCCGTCTGGGCGATAAGGTGTATCACCTGCTGGCGGGCATCGGCTACGGCTGCCCGGAGGACTACAACGCCACCCGCAAGCTGGTGGTGGAGAACCCGGCGGCGGGCATCCGGTATTTTCTGGTCAAGCCCAGCGATGTGGCCATCTATGTGGAGCACGGCGCTGCCGATGTGGGCATCGTGGGCAAGGATATCCTGACCGAGGCCGCCGCAGACGTGTACGAGCTGCTGGATACCGGCCTTGGCCGCTGCCGGATGTGCGTAGCCGCCCCGGCAGGCTACCGGGACGACCCCAGCCGCCCGGTGCGGGTGGCCACCAAGTTCGTCAACATTGCAAAGCGCTACTACGCCTCCATGGGGCGGGATATCGATATCATCAAGCTGAACGGCTCCATTGAGCTGGCACCCATCCTTGGGCTTTCGGATGTCATCGTGGACATCGTGGAGACCGGCACCACCCTGCGGGAAAACGGCCTGCAGGTGGTCACCGAGTTCATGCCCATCTCGGCGCGGTTCATCGCCAACAAGGCCAGCTACCAGTTCAAGCACCGGCAGATGGACACCATGCTGGAAAAGCTGCGCGACACCTTGCACAAGCAGGAGGAAGAGAAATGATCAAGCTGTATAATTTTGACGAGCTGAAACCGGAGGAAATTCTGAACCGGGACATCCGCGCCGAAAAGAACGTAGAGGACGTGGTGGACGCCATCATTGCGGACGTGCGCGCCCGGGGCGACGACGCCCTGAAGGACTACGCCCTGAAATTTGACGGTGCAGCAATCGAAAATTTACAGGTGACGCAGGCCGAGATCGACGAAGCCTTTGCGGGCATGGACCCGTATTTCCTCGAGACCCTGCGGCAGGCGGCCGAGAACATCGAGCAGTTCCACCGCCAGCAGGTGCACAAGAATTTTGTGATGAACGACCGCCCCGGCATTGTACTGGGGCAGAAATACACCCCCATTGAAAAGGCCGGTGTCTATGTGCCCGGCGGCACGGCGGCGTACCCTTCCACCGTGCTCATGGACGTCATCCCCGCCAAGGTGGCGGGGGTGTCCGAGATCGTGATGACCACCCCCGCCGGGAAGGACGGCAAGGTGAACCCGGTCATTCTGGCCGCTGCCGCCACCGCCGGGGTGACCAAAATTTTCAAGACCGGCGGCGCACAGGCCGTGGCGGCGCTGGCCTACGGCACCCAGAGCATCCCGGCAGTGGATAAGATCGTTGGCCCCGGCAACATCTACGTTGCCACCGCCAAGCGCAAGGTGTTTGGCAAGGTGGGCATCGATATGATCGCAGGCCCCAGCGAAATTCTGGTGCTGGCCGACGGCGGCTGCAACCCCGCATGGGTGGCAGCAGACCTGCTGAGTCAGGCCGAGCACGACAAACTGGCAAGCCCGGTCCTCGTCACCGATAGCCCGGAGCTGGCCAAGGCCGTGCAGGCGGAGCTGGAGGTGCAGATCCCTCAGCTGCCCCGTGCCGCCATCGCCCGCGCCAGCGTGGACGACAACGGCAAGATCATCCTCTGCACCGACCTGCACAAGGCCATCGAGGCCTGCAACATCATCGCGCCGGAGCACTTGGAGGTCTGCGTGGAGGACCCCTTCGGGGTGCTGAACAAGATCCGCAACGCAGGCAGCATCTTCCTTGGCCGCAATGTGCCGGAAGCGTTGGGCGATTACTTTGCAGGCCCCAACCACACCCTGCCCACCAGCGGCACCGCACGCTTTTCCAGCCCGCTGGGCGTGGACGATTTCGTCAAGAAGTCCAGCTTCATCTACTACACCCGGGACGCGCTGGAAGCCGTTGCGCCCCGCATTGCAGACTTTGCCGAGCGCGAGGGTCTGCACGCCCACGCCCGCAGCGTGACCATCCGGTATGAAAAGTGAGGATTTGAACCATGAGTAAATTCCTTTCTCCCACGCTGGCCGCTGTCACCCCCTACACCCCGGGTGAGCAGCCGCAGGATCAGCAGTACATCAAACTGAACACCAACGAAAGCCCCTATCTGCCCTCGCCCCGGGTGGTAGCAGCCGTGAGCGAAGCCGAGGTGGAAAAGCTGCGTCTTTATTCCGACCCCGCCTGTGCCCAGCTGCTGCGCACGGCGGCGGCGCATTTCGGCTTGCAGCCTTCCCAGGTCATGCCCGGCAACGGCAGCGACGAGAACCTGTTCTTTGCGCTGCGGGCTTTCTGTGACGAGAGCCACCCGCTGGCCTTTGCGGATATCACCTACGGCTGCTACGGCGTGTGGTGCGGTCTGCTGCACATCCCCACCCACATCATCCCCTTAAAAGAGGACTTTACCCTTGACCCCGCCGACTATCATGGTCTGCACAAGACCATCGTCATTGCAAACCCCAACGCCCCCACCGGGCTGTGTCTGCCCCGGGAGGCCATCGAGGGCATTTTGCAGTCGAACCCGGACAGCGTGGTCATTGTGGACGAAGCCTACGTGGACTTTGGCGGCGAGAGCTGCGTGCCCCTCATTGACCAATACGACAACCTGCTGGTGGTGCAGACCTTCTCCAAATCCCGGCAGCTGGCGGGTGCGCGGCTGGGGCTTGCCATGGGCAATGCGGCGCTGATCGCTGACCTGAACTGGGTCAAGTTCAGCCTGAACCCCTACAACATCAACCGCCTGACTTTAAAGGCCGGGCAGGCTGCGCTGGAAGATACCGCCTACTTTGATAAGACCCGCGCCGCCATTATGGATACCCGCGCATGGACGATGCAGCAGCTGACTGACCGGGGCTTTACCGTACTGGACAGCCGCGCAAACTTTGTATTTGCCAGCACAGAACGGATAAGTGGCGGCAAGCTATACAAAGAGTTAAAGAAAAACGGCATTCTGGTGCGGCATTTTGATGCGCCGCGCATTGAAAACTGGCTGCGCATCACCATCGGCACACCGGAGCAGATGCAGGCGCTGATGGACGCTGTGGACAAAATACTGGAGGTGTGACAATGGCAGAGCGCATGGTAACGCTGGAACGCAGCACCAACGAGACCCAGATCGAGCTGAACCTTGATCTGGACGGCACCGGCCGCTACGAGATCGACACCGGATGCGGCTTTCTGAACCACATGCTGGAACTGTTTGCCCGGCATGGACGGTTTGATCTGGTGCTCACCTGCCACGGCGATGTGCAGGTGGACTACCACCACACCACCGAGGACGTGGGCATTGCGCTGGGTCAGGCCTTTGCCCGGGCGCTGGGCGAGATGCGCGGCATCTGCCGCTACGGCAGCTTCTACCTGCCCATGGACGAAGCACTGGTGCTGTGCGCGGTGGATCTTTCCGGGCGCTGCACCCTGAACTGGGACATCCGCTGCCAGACCGAAAAGGTGGGCGATTTTGACGTGGAGTGCGCCAAGGAGTTCTGGTACGGCTTTGCCCGCAGCGTGCCCGCCACCGTCCATTTTGTGCAGTTTGCGGGCGAGAACACTCACCACATTCTGGAAGCCTGCTTCAAGGGCGCGGGGCACGCGCTGGCCAAAGCCGTGCGCATCGACGCGGCGCACCGGGACGAGATTCCCTCCACGAAAGGACTTCTGGTATGATCGCCATTCTTGATTACGGGGTGGGCAACCTGTTCAGCCTGCGCTCCAGCTTGCAGCAGCTGGGGCTGCAGGCGGTGGTCACCGCCGACGCCGATGTCATCCGCGCCGCCGACCGGCTCATTCTGCCGGGGGTGGGCGCATTCGGGGATGCCATGGCAAAGCTTACCGCCACCGGCCTTGTGCCGGTGCTGAAGGAGCAGGCGGAACAGAAGCCCCTGCTGGGCATCTGCCTTGGGATGCAGCTGCTGTTTGAAAAAAGCTACGAATACGGCGAGCACGCCGGGCTGGGCTTTATCAAAGGCGAGGTCTGCCCGCTGGGGCCCGACCTTGCGGACAAAAGTCTGAAAGTGCCGCAGATGGGCTGGAACGCTTTGCACATCGTAAAGGACGACCCCCTGTTCCGCTACATCCGCGAGGGCGAGTATGTGTACTACGTTCACAGCTACTACGGCAAAAACTGCGCCGAAAGCACCCTTGCCGTCAGTGATTATTCCATCCCGGTCACCGGCGCGGTGCGGGCGGGGCGGGTGTACGGCACCCAGTTCCACCCGGAAAAAAGCGGCGATACTGGGCTCAGAATTCTGAAGGCGTTCAGCGAATTGTAACCCTCTCAGTCAACGCCTGCGGCGTTGCCAGCTCCCCCGAGGGGGGAGCTTTTACACCGGAAACCGTAGGATGCAATAAAGCTCCCCCTTCGGGGGAGCTGGCGAGCGAATGCGAGACTGAGAGGGTTCGTTTCTAAAGGAGAAACAACTATGCAGCTATTTCCAGCCATTGACCTGCGCGGCGGGCAGGTGGTGCGCCTGACACAGGGCGACTACGACCGCATGACCGTTTACGGGCAGGACCCCTGCGCACAGGCACGCAGCTTTGTGGCCGCCGGGGCAAAAAATCTTCATGTAGTGGACTTGGACGGTGCCAAGGACGGCACCCTTTCCAACTACGACACCATTGCCGCGCTGGCAAAGCAGGGCGGTTTGTGCATCGAGGTAGGCGGCGGCATCCGCACCGAGGAGCGCATTGAAAAATACCTTTCCCTCGGGGTGGGGCGCTGCATTCTGGGTAGCGTGGCGGTGACGGATTTTGCCTTTACCGCCCGGATGCTGCAAAAATACGGCGACAAAATTGCCGTGGGCGTGGACGCTAAGGACGGCTATGTGGCCATCCACGGCTGGAAGGAGGTCAGCGCCGAGCCGGGCGTGGCCTTCTGCAAGCGGCTGGCAGAAGCCGGCTGCACCGCCATCATCTACACCGACATTGCCTGTGACGGCGCGATGCAGGGCACAAACCTGAGCCTTTACCGGCAATTAGCGGCCCAGGTGCCCGGGGTGGCCTTTACCGCCAGCGGCGGTATCTCCTCTGAGGCAGAGCTGCTGGAATTGCAGCAGATGGGCACAGCAGCCGCCATTCTGGGCAAAAGCCTGTACACCGGTGCGCTGGACCTTGCCCGCTGCGTGCAGCTGGTGCAGGACTGAGAAAGAGGGGTCTTTATGATAACCAAACGCATCATCCCCTGTCTGGACGTGCGCGGCGGCCGAGTGGTCAAGGGCACGAACTTTGAGGGCATCAAAGACGTAGCCGACCCGGTGGAGATGGCACGGCTATACAACGCTGCCGGGGCGGACGAGCTGGTGTTTTACGATATCACCGCCAGCTTTGAGGGACGCGCCCTCTTTACCGACATCCTGACCCGGGTGGCGGGAGAGATCTTTATCCCCCTGACCGTGGGCGGCGGCATCAACACACTGGAAGATTTTTACGCAGCCATCGGCTACGGTGGGGTGCTGCTGTCCCGTTTGATGCCAAGGGTCAAGGAGGAGTTCCAAAAGACCTACCGCAGCGCAGCAGAGGAAGAAAAGAAGGCGGCGCTGCTGCCGCAGCAAACTGCTGCCGCCGGCAAAAAGCCGGGCAAGCCGACCAGCGGTGTCATCGTGGAAGGACTGGACAGCTGTCTGGTCAAATTTGCAAAATGCTGCAACCCGCTGCCGGGCGACCCGATTGTAGGATTTATCACCCGCGGGTACGGCGTGTCCATCCACAAGCAGGACTGTGTGAACGTAATCAACTCCCCTGCGGAGAATGAAGGCAGATGGGTGCGCGCCGAATGGGCATCCAATGTCACCTCGGAAAAGTTTAAATCTACCATCGACATTACCTCCCAGCCGAGAGATACCCTGCTGGCGGATGTGACCATCCTGCTGAGCAATATGCACATCCCGATGCACGCACTGGTGGCAAAGGAGAGCAAGGACCATTCGGTCATCCTCATCCAGGTCACAGTGGAGGTCAACGGTGTAGACCAGCTGAGCTATCTGCTCAACAGTCTGCGTGCCATCAAGGGTGTGGAGGATGTCAGAAGAACCATTCAGTAAACTAAAACAACGGAGAAAAGACTATGAGAGCATTGATTCAAAGAGTAAGCCACGCAAGCGTTACCGTCGAGGGCGAGTGCGTGGGAAAAATTGAAAAAGGACTGCTGGTACTGCTGGGCGTCGGTCCGCAGGACACCGAAAAACAGGCAGATTTTCTGGCGGAAAAATGTGCCAATCTGCGCATCTTTGTGGATGAAAATGACAAGATGAACCTCTCGCTGCTGGACATCGGCGGAGAGATGCTGGTCGTTTCCCAGTTTACCCTCTACGCCGACTGCCGCAAGGGCAGACGCCCTTCCTTTGTGAATGCGGCAGCTCCCGCAGAGGCGGACAGACTGTATGAATACTTCCAGCAGAGCGTGAAAAATGCGGGCGTTGCCAAGGTCGAGCACGGCAAATTCGGTGCTTCGATGCAGGTAGAGCTGCTCAACAACGGACCGGTGACCATCATGCTGGACACCGACGAAATCATGCCGAAAAAATAGGCGGCACCCATAAAAGATAAGGGGGAATAAACGATGAATCTGGAAATCATCCACGTGGGTCTGTTGGGGACCAACTGTTATATCACCTGGGATGAAGAGAAAAATTGTGTCGTGGTCGATTGCGGCGGCGACGCGCAGAAGGTAGCGCAGTTTATACAGGAAAAAGGGCTGACCCCCACCCATCTGCTGCTGACCCACGGTCACGGCGACCACATGGGCGGAGCGGCAGACTTAAAGGACCTTTACCCACAGATGAAAATTGTGTTGGACAGCAAGGATTTGGAAATGATTGGTGACGGGCAGAAGAGTATGTCCGACGCCGTAGCGCCGTATGCGCGCAGCTTTACACCGGATGTTCTGGTGGGCGACGGCGATCAGCTGACCTGCGGTACGATGGAGTTTACCGTTTTGGAAACGCCGGGTCATACACCGGGCAGCGTGACCTATCTGAAAAATAACGAGCTGTACTGCGGGGACACCCTCTTTCAGGGCAGCATGGGCAGAACCGACCTGTACGGAGGCAACGACGAGCAGATGACTGCTTCGCTGGCGCGTCTGGGCAGTTTGCAGGGCTACTACAAGGTTTTTCCGGGACATGGCAGTGCGACCAATCTGGAGGACGAAAAGTTGGCAAACCCCTTCCTCAAGCAGGCAATCGCCCGCCTTTCCCGATAAGATGATGAGCAAAAGGAGCAAAAACAGCATATGAATATAAAGAATATCGGACACAGCATGAAATATGAAGCAGAGTGTATCGCAATGCTGTTTTTCCCGGATGAAAAGATTGTGACCACCGAATACCCTGCGGACGAGGAGGAGCACGAGGAGCTGCTGGTGCAGCAGGAACAGAAGGAACAGAAGGCTCCTGTCGAGGACTGCATCGAAACCAGACTGCAAAACGGTCTGATGAAGGTGACCTTGTCGCTGGACGGCAAGCAGACCAGCCTGTGCCGCACCATCCTTTCCGAGCCGCACTCGCCGTATGAAAAGGCGGAGTTTGTGATGAGCGATATGATCTACACCCTGCTCTCACAGGCGACCGGCATCCACCCGGCATGGGGAATGGTGACCGGCGTTCGTCCGGTCAAGCTGTTCCACCGCAGACTGGACGAGGGCAAAACACCACAGATGGTGGCACGGGAATTTGAACAGCATTTTTATGTGACACAGGAAAAGATTGAGCTGGCGCTGGAAACGGCACGCCACGAGGCGCCCATCTTGCAGGAGGTAACCGACGACACCTTTAGCCTATATATCTCCATTCCATTTTGCCCTTCGCGGTGCAGCTACTGCTCCTTTGTTTCCCACGACATCACCAGCAAACGCGCTAAGGACATCCTGCCGGTGTATGTCGACCGGCTGTGTGAGGAGCTCGAGCAGATTTCCCAAAAGGTAAAGGGGACCGGACTGCGCCTGACCACCGTTTATTTTGGCGGCGGCACACCGACCATCCTCTCGCCCGAGCAGCTTGACCAAATCTGCTGCGCAGTGGAACAGCACTTCGACCTTTCCCAGCTGAAGGAATACACGGTGGAGGCAGGACGACCGGACACCATCGACGAGGAGAAGCTGCGGGTTCTGCGCCGGCACAACATCTCCCGTATCAGCATCAATCCGCAGACGCTCGACGACGAGGTGCTGCAAAAAATCGGGCGCCGGCATACCGCCCAGCAGGTCATCGACTGCTTTGAGATGGCACGCCGGATGGGATTTGACAACATCAACATGGACCTGATTGCAGGCTTACCCGGCGACAGCGTCGAAGGATTTTGCAAAACGGTGGATAAGGTCATCGCCTTGCAGCCGGAGAATGTGACGGTGCATACCCTTTCCATCAAGCGCAGCGCCAGCTACGGCGAAAGCTGGGAGGAACGCAGAAAGGCGCTGGAACAGGCGCAGCAGGTGGGACAGATGGTATCCTACGCGCAAAAGCAGCTGATGCAAAGCGGCTGGATGCCCTATTACCTGTATAAACAGCGCAACACTCTGGGCAACCTGGAGAATACCGGCTACTGCAAACCGGGCTGCGAGGGACGGTACAACATCTACATCATGGACGAAACGCAGACGATTCTGGCGGCAGGAGCGGGAGCGGTCACCAAGCTGTGCAGCAACCGCGAAGGCAAGCTGGAGAGAATCTTTAATTACAAGTACCCGTTTGAATATGTCGAACAGTTCGACGAGGTATTAAAACGTAAGGACAGGGTGGTGGATTTCAGGTTGATGGTGTGCCCCAGGTAAGTCTCATCCTC
>OOIF01002271.1_pt1 | contig 13477 bp, 8 predicted proteins | sample 1691961 | NCBI WGS metagenome assembly OOIF01 (sample SAMN06348146, study PRJEB24527) | human gut metagenome | biome: human gut; feature: ankylosing spondylitis patient; material: feces | host: Homo sapiens | place: China | collected 2015-10 | reverse complement strand
CCCGGACTGTTCTTCCTTGATGAACCTACATCAGGTCTTGACCCTGATACAGAGAAAAGTCTTATGAACACGCTTGCAAAACTGTCAAAAACAGAGAATAAGACAATAATCATGGTAACACATACAGTGCAGAACATAAACCTTTGTGACAAAGTTATCTTTATGGGACCGGGAGGAAAAATCTGTTACTGTGGCAAACCGGACAAAATGTATGAATATTTTGGAAAAGACAGTCTTGTGGATGTGTATAGCGAGCTTGCTTCGAATGTTGATATGTGGAATATGAAATATCTTATGCTTTATAAAGAGCAGCATCTTGACAAGAACACGGAGATACCTGAAGTAAATGAGAATGAAAAAATATCAGACATGATAAAAGACTCAGGAAAGAAAACATCACCGTTAAAGCAGCTTGGAGTTCTCACAAAGAGATATTTTGAACTTGTTTTTAATGACAGACAAAGACTTTTATTGCTTTTATTGCAGCCGTTCATAATCGCTCTTTTGTTAAAAGTAGTGGCAAAAAAAGATGTTTTTAAGATATATGACTCGACACAGTCGATAATGTTTGCACTTGCCTGCTCCGGAATATGGATAGGCTTGTTCAACACGATACAGGAAGTATGTAAGGAAAGACCTATACTGAAGCGTGAATACATGGGAAATCTGCGACTATGGACATATATATTGTCAAAATATATAGTGCAGGCGGTTGTATGCTTTATGCAGACTACCATATTGACGGGACTGTTTCTGGTGCTTATGAAACACGCACCTAAAAAGGAACAGGTACTTCCAACTCCGCAGCTTGAGATATGGCTCACGATATTCCTTACGATATATGCGTCTGCAGCATTGGGACTTATAGTGTCATCATGTGTAAGAAACAGTGACAGGGCTATGGCACTTGCACCATTTGTACTTATAATACAGCTTTTATTCTCAGGCGTATTATTTGAGTTAAAAGGTGCGGCAGACAAAATATCTTACATTACTGTCAGCAGATGGTCTATGGAGTGTCTTGGAAATATCACAAACTTAAATAAACTGAATATGAAAGTGACAGGAATGCCACATGAACATAATGATTTATACAATAGAGGAGCATCACATCTGACTAATACATGGCTGATATTATTTTTAATGATGGCAGTATGCGGAGTGATAAGTGTAATTGTACTTAGAAATCTTAAGAAAGATACACGATAGGAGGTAAAAGACATGAATAAAAAAAATATGGCAATGCTGGTTGCAATAGCAATGATTTTTTCTTTATTTACCGGGATAAACTTTGGGACAGTAAAAGCACAGGCAGAAGTGACAAATCTAGAAGGAATTGTAGCAGCATCAAAATGTGCGATAGAAGTCAGCGGAGAAACTAATAGTGATGACGCAAAGGATTGGAACGGAAAATATAGTGAATATACAGGCACGGCAGAAAAAGAAACAGTGGCAGTATCTAAAGCTGCATTTACTATTACAGGTAGTGATGATAGTAGTACGACAAACGAGTTCCATTACTACATAGATGAAATGAATGATGATGCTTATAAAGTAAAAGATTTAAATGAGTTGAAAAGTTTAGATGGTAGTACTGCTGCACATTGGATTGAATATAGCAATCAAAAAATAACATTATCAGATTATGCAGGAAAACAGATAGTAATTTATGCAAAATTTAAGTTATCAGACGGAAAGGTTGCTTATCTGCACACAGAAATTATCGAGATAGCAAAAGTTACTCCAATGGAAACTCCGACAGCAACGCCGACAGCGACCCCGACAGCGACGCCAACAGCGACCCCAACGGCAACACCAACAGCGACGCCAACGGCAACGCCAACAGCGACCCCAACGGCAACGCCGACAGCGACGCCGACAGCGACGCCAACAGCAACACCAACGGAAACCCCGACAGCAACACCGACAGCGACGCCAACAGCAACACCAACGGAAACCCCGACAGCAACACCAATAGCGACCCCGATGGCAACGCCAAGTCAGAGCCCGACAGGAGCACCGACAACAGAGCCAAGCCAGAGTCCTACAGGAATACCAACTGCAGAGCCAAGTCAGACTCCTATGGTGACACCTACAGTAGAGCCATCAAAAACTCCTAATAAGAAACTTTCAGTAAATTATGACAACTCTGACAAATATGTAAAAAGCGGTACGGCATTAAATTTAAAAGTAACTGTAAAGACAGATACTCAGTGTACTTATAAATGGTACAAAAAAGGCAGTGACAAATCATTGTCTGAAAAGAGCAGCTACAAGACACCTAAAAAAGCAAAAATAGGAAAATACACATACTATTGTGAAATATCAGCAGATGGATACGAGACTGTTAAATGTGAATTTACGGTGAAAGTATATAAGTCTGTAATTACGGTTGCATGGGGAAGTTCTGCTACTTCAAAGGGAATATTTGGAACAAGCCCTAATGTTAAAAAAATCACAGTGCCGTCAAAATACAAGAAAAATCTTTCTGTAAATGCAAAGAACGGAAAGATAAGTGTGAAGAAATATTTTTCAGGCAAGGCTGTTGTTACATATGTCATTGGAAAAAATAAGATTAAGATTACGGTGAAATCTAAAATTCCGCAGATTAAATATACGGCAACATATTCAAAGAAAAAACAGCAGTTGGAAGTAAAAATTAACAGCTTTGTTATGAGTAATCTAAGCCATGTATATATTATGGCAAAAGGTAATAATTATTGGAATTCAAGATGCTACAGGCTGGTTAAGTTGCCTATTAAGAAAAAGAAAAACAGTGTGATTATAAAAGGATATACGGTTAAAATAACCAACTTTGAAATGAAATTTTTATTAAACACGAACGCTGATACTTATAAGGCATGGAAACACAATAATAAATCTAAAATTAATGTAGTTAAGCAGAAATAATGTAAAGGTCAAAAGCAGAAAGTAATGTATGTTTATATGCAGTGTGCTATCTGTCTGTATGACCTGTTAAACACCGAAAAGTTTGTGTAAAAATATACGGAAATGAGGGAACGCTATGAAAATTTGTATGGGTTGTATGAACCAGGTTTCTGACAACGACAAAATATGTCCGGCTTGCGGATATGACCAGTCGAATGTCAGGGAAAAATCATATTATCTGGATCCGGGTACTATTATCGGAGGAAAGTTTATCGTAGGTAAAGCGTTGGAGTACGGCGGATATACGGTAAAATACCTCGGCTTTGATGCCGAGGCACAGCATAAAGTCATAATAAGCGAGTATCTTCCGAGTGACTTTTCAACACGTTCTGACGGAGAGAGTGAAGTCACTATATATTCAGGAGATGCGTACGAACAGTTTTCACATGGTCTTGAAACATTTTTAAATGAGGGAAACAAGATACAGCAGCTTGCCGATACGCAGGGAGTTGCAAAAGTTTATGACTGTATAGCTGAAAATGATACAGGGTATGTTATATCTGAGTACCTTGTGGGAACGACATTAAAAGAAGTTCTTGATACGGGAAAGGTATATAAACCTGAGGAGGCAAAACAGTTTATATCACAGATACTTATCGGACTTATAAAAGTGCATCCGCTTGACATTATCCATTGTGATATAGCACCTGAGACTATCTTTATAACTGAGCAGGGTGAAGTGAAACTGTTAGACTTTGGTGCGACAAGATATGTAACGACGGCAAATTCAAAAAGTCTTGCCATCATATTAAAACAGGGCTATGCACCGGAAGAACAGTACAGAAGTCAGGGAAAAAGAGGTCCGTGGACGGATGTTTATGCTCTTGCGGCAGTCATGTATAGGATGATAACGGGAAAAGTGCCGCCTGAGTCTGTAGACAGAGCATTATCTGATGAGATAACAGAGCCGTCAAAATTAAACACAGGTATAAGCCAGTCGATGGAAAACGCACTTATGAATGCCTTAAATGTGTATCAGGATGACAGGACAAAGACTGCACAGGAGTTTTACAAAGAGCTTAATTCTTCCGATACAAAAAGACGCAAAGTAAAGCGTGCAAAGCGTGACACGGGAAAAATGCCTATATGGGTGAAAGGTCTTGTAGCAGTTGTAGGTGTGGCTGTTATTGCCGGAGGTGCAGTTGTGATAAAGGGACTGCATGACGGAGGAAGCAGCAACCAGGGTGCGACACAGGAAAAATTTAAGATTGTCAGCGAAGTAAAAAGCGGTGATATGACGCTTGCTGATTTTGATAAAGAGTGGACAGATTTTGGTCTTAAAAAAGAAAACAGGACTGTTGAGTACAGATATGACCCAAACAATGCCGAGGGTACGGTGCTTGAATACAATGATAAGACAAATGATGTGCTTAAGGACGGAAGAACTTTGGATGAAGTGAACTCGGACATAAAGAAAAACAGGACGGTATATGCAAATGTCATAGTCGCAAGTACAAAGAATGTAACATTTTCAGAAAAGTGGCTTAAAAACTGCACCAACACAAGGTGGGCTCAAAGTGCGTCTGTCAAAAAGCGTATAAAAGCATCTAAAGATGTATATATGCAGAGCTATATACCTGACGGAGTCAGCCTGAAAAAAGGTGATGATACACAGGCTTACGGAACTTTGTCAAAGATAATATATGACAAAAATACAATAGACCTTGATGCGATAAGAAAGAAATATGCTTCTGATACGGCGAAAGCTGACAGCGAGATAAAGAGACAGACTGCAAAGATAAACGGAATGGATACTTCCAAGAAGAAGATTCAGTTTATATACCATACCGGTGCATATTACACAATGTCGAAAGCAAACTGTAGAAGATACGGTACATTTGAAGGAAAGAGTATATCGTCAGTTAAGTTTGTCTACAGCAAAAATCCTAAAGACCATAAAACAGGAAACAGGGCAAGACTTCGCACTCTGTCATCGGACAAATATTCAAGTGAGTATGTAAGTTTCAGATATGGCAGGGGAACTATAGTAAAAGTTCTCTCTAAAAGTCTTAAAAATAAAAAGGGCTATGACGGAAGAAATGATGATTCTGAAAACGGTGACGGAAAGCTTTTTGCCACAGTCAGAAGCCATGTATCGATAAACAGTTCACTTACTGTTGCAAGACTAAAAAGATATGCTTCAAATGCCGGTGCATTACTTGGAACAAAATATCCTGACAATTATATTGTCAAAAAAGTATGGGTAAACGGAAAGTCAAATGTTACTGAGTTTAAGCAGGGCGACAGGCTTAAGATTTCTGCTGAGCCAAAACCTACACCAAAGCCGGTAGTGACAAGGAAACCTCAAACAGCTACAAAACCAAGTGGCAATAGCAGAGGTGGTAATAGCGACAGCACACCTAAAAAGTCTGATGGAAGTTCAAAGGGTAGTGGTAGCAGTAAAAAGGATACCGGATATGCTCATGACTTTGGACCTAGCAGTAACTAAATTTAGTACAAATCTTTCAGGAGGAAACATATATGCGATTTTGTTATAGCTGTATGCGGCAGATAGCTGACAATACAAAGGATATCTGTCCGTATTGTAAAGAAAAATTAAATATAGAATACAATGCTGATATGTGTCTCAAGCCGGGTACGGTATTGCAGGGAAAGTTTATCGTCGGCAAACTGCTTGGCTCAGGTGGATTTGGAAATACCTATATAGGCTGGAACAACCTTTTGCAATGCAAAGTCGCCATAAAGGAGTATTTTCCTAAGCAGCTTTCTGGCAGAGAGAGAACTACGGGCACTGTATCGGTAATATCAGAGAGCGTAAGGCATGAGCGTTTTAAGATAGGTCTCCGTCACTTCCTCGAAGAAGCGAGAAGTATAGCAAACCTGCAGGATGTAAAAGGTGTTGTTCAGGTTTACAGCTTCTTTGAGGAAAACAACACCGGTTACATCGTGATGGAGTTCCTTGAAGGAATGGATGTAAAACATATCCTTAAACTTAAGGGCAACAGAGTGGAGTATGACTGGGCAAGACGAGTTGTGCTTACGATACTCTACACTCTTAAAGAAATACATAAGCGTGGTGTAATACACAGGGACATAGCACCTGACAACATTATTGTTACAAATGAAGGTGTTATCAAACTTATAGATTTTGGAGCGGCAAAATATGCTGAGCGTGTTGAAAATGAAAATACGGCAATTGTGCTTAAAGAGGGTTACGCACCTATCGAGCAGTATGGAAGAAAAGCAGTGCAGGGACCATATACGGATTTGTATGCGGTAGCGGCACTTTTCTACAGAATGTTGACGGGGGCAAAACCTCAGCCTGCAAATGACAGGACACAGGAGGATAAGCTGCTTACATTGTCTGAGGTCGGGATAAATATTCCGGAGCAGGCAGAACTTGCCATAATGACCTGCCTTAATATACAGCCACAGTTCAGGCTTCAATGTGCGGAAGATTTCATGGAGGCACTCGATGGCAAAAATTTCGTTCCGGTATATGAGCCGGAATGGATTTTGCCAAAAGTAAAGGACGACCAGGACACGGTCGGAAACCGTCTGAAGCAGAAGTTTATGGCGATGGCGGCATGGCAGAGGGCAGCAATACTTGCAGGCAGCATGGCTGTTTGTGCAGGTGCGGTATTTGCAGGTGTAAGTGTTGCAAACAGAGTCATAAATAAAAACAGAGGTGACAATTCCGGTTCAAATGTTGAAAAGATGGCAGCATATCAGAGAGGAAACACCACTTGGGAAGAATATAAGAAAAATCTGGATGATGCAGGCTGCAAGGCAAAAGTTACATATATATATGATAAAGCCTGTAAGAGCGAGAAAGTGGAGGACACTGAGCCGAGACAGGGAGCAGATATTCCGGATGATAAAGTAGTAAAAGTGACCGTCAGAAGTGCCGGGAAAGTCACCATAGAAAAAATGACTAAAATGTCAAAAAGTGAGATAGAGACAAACCTTAAAAATGCAGGTGTCACATCAGACATAAGTTTTAAATATGACTACAATTCGGCTTCAAAAGACAAGTGCTTCAAACAAAGCAAGAGCGGCGATGTTTCATCAAAAGATATAGACAAACTTAAATTTTATATATCATGGGGCAAAAAGGACAAGTATGTGTTCAAACTGCCAAACTTAAAGGACAAAAATCTTGATGAGGCAAAATCTGTTATGGATAAGCTGAATAAAAAGTATAAGTGCAAGATAAAACTTACGACAAAAGACCAGGTTATAAGCGAAAGTGTTGCTAAGGGCGACATAATAAGCCAGGAACCAAAGTCAGGAAAAAAATATAACAGTAACAGCAAAGACAAAAATATCCCTAAAAAGGAAAAAGTTCCTAAAAAAGTAAGTATTGTGGTAAGTCTCGGTGCACCGACACCTACTCCTGCACCTATTGAACCGCCTGCACCTGCGGCACCGAAGCCTGACAGCAGCAAAAAATCGGATAAGTCGAAAGGAAAAAGTTCGGGTTTGGACGGAAGCAGTAAGAAAAAAAATACAGGTAAAAAGTCAGACAAGAAAAAAACAAAGAAAAAATCAAGAGCTGATGAGTTTGTAAGAGATGACAGTGACTTTGGTTTTTAAATGTAGAATAAGAATTTACCCGCTTTTTGTGAAGTATTAAGCGGTGGATAAGGCTGATTGCGAATGTACGCTTTATTAAATATCTTTAAATATAGAAGGAGGTGGTAAAAATGGACAAAACACTTGTTGACCCCAACAGGCTTTGTATGGGATGTATGGAGTTATTGGAAAACACCGGTGTGCCATGTCCAAAATGCGGATTTTCATTAAAAGATTATCAACAGCCGGAAAATGGTATGCCACCGTACGAGATACTCAACGGCAAATATCTTGTCGGAAAAGTCATAGGAATAGGTGGTTTTGGCATTACCTATATAGGATGGGATTTTTACCAGAGCAAAAAGGTATGTATAAAAGAATATTTTCCAAAAGGCGTGGCAAAGAGAGAGCAGACGACAACCTATTCCACGGAATATAGTACATACAGTATGGATGTGTTTACGGTAAATACAAAAAAGGCTGCTTATCTTGGCGGTCTTAAGGGATATATAAAAGAAGCAGAAACACTCTCAAAATTTTATGGTATGCCGGGAATAGTTTCCGTAAGGGATTTCTTTTACGGAAACAAGACGGCATATATAGTTATGGAATATATAGACGGGATAAATTTCAGGCAGTTTGCAAAAAGCTCAGGTGGAGTTTTACAGAGTTATATATTGTTTGAACTTTTAAAAGATGTTATTAAGGCATTGAACAGCGTGCACAAGGCTGGTGTGATACATAGGGACATAAGTCCTGACAATATTATGCTCAACGACAAATTTAAGGCAAAACTGATAGACTTTGGAGCTGCAAAACACAGTGGAGCAGGACAGGAGACATCCATTTTTCTGAAACATGGTTATGCACCTATAGAGCAGTATGACAGAAACGGAAATCAGGGACCGTGGACAGATGTGTATAGTCTTTGTGCCACAATGTATTATCTGCTGACGGGGATAAAATTGCAAAAAGCTTATGAGCGTGTCGCAGAAGATAAGACAATACCTCTTAATATGTTCAATATAGAAATAGAAGATTATCAGGCAAATGCTATATTAAAAGGTCTTAATGTGCAGATAGAGGACAGATACCAGTCAATGGCAGAGTTGTATTATGAACTTTATCATGAGTATCTGCCGGGAGAGAGACCGCAAAAACCAGCTGCCGAGGCAGTGAGGCAAAAGACAATGCCTGAGATAATGCCAATACCTGATATTACAAGAGAAGAAGCAGCAATGCAATATTTAAAACAGCACAGTGAGGATTGATATGGAAAAGACAAAGATTTGTATGGGATGCTTTGAGGAACTGCCCGACGATGCCACGGTATGCAGTATATGTGGATTTGACAACAAAACCATAAAGAGGGAAGTTCAAAAATGGTGTCAGGGTGCGGTCATAGAAAAGAGATGGCTTTTGGGATGCCGTTTCAGTCAAAGCGATACATATACGATATGGAGAGCATGGGACAGTGTGCTGGAGATAAAATGCTTTTTGCTCGTGCTTAATGATGACAGCGACATGGCTCTTTGGGATATAGCAGTCTTATCGAAAGAAAATGACATTGATTTTAAGATATTGTCGGCAGGGATTGTGCTTGACAGGAAAGTTTTATGTATTTCGGCAGACAGAACTGATATTAAGGAAGATGAGCTTTGCATAAAAGAAAATGTCTGGGGCGAAAAAGACATAATATCCCATATCGACAATGGAAATACAGATAAAAATGATATATTGCCTGCGGATACTCTTTTAAATGACAGGTATCAGATATTAGGTATCGTAGGGATTGGCGGATTTGGAATTACTTATCTTGCAAAAGATATAAATCTTTTGAGAAATGTAGCCGTTAAGGAATATTTTCCTAAACAGTGGGTTCAAAGAGAACAAAATTATGTATCAATAAGACATTCGGGCATGGTTGAGCCGTTTAAATACGGACTTAAATCCTTTGTCAGTGAGATAAAAATGACAGCTAAATTTATACACACTGAAAATATCGTGACGGTAACCGATGCCTTTTTTGAAAATGATACTGCATACATGGTAATGGAGTACATACAGGGGGAGAGCATAGGCAGAGAGCTTAGAAAGAGAAAAAATAAATTGTATGATACGCAAGAGATAAAAGAGATATTTGTTCCGGTATTAAAAGCACTTTCTAATATGCACGAAAGGAAAATGATACATTGCGACATATCACCCGCAAACATAATAAGGAAGAAAAACGGTGAGATTGTTCTTATAGATATGGGGGCGGCAAAGTATATATATGATAAGAAAATGACATTTACGGCGTCATTCTTAAAGCCGGATTATGCCGCTCCTGAACAATATCAGACGGCAAAATCGGGCAAGGCAGGCAACGAGGGGACATGGACGGACATATATGCCGTCGGTGCGACAATGTATCATTGTCTTACATTGGAGAAAGCACCGGATGTGATAAAAAGACTTGAAAGCGGAACAGATAAGATAAAAGTAGAACACAGATTTAAGCTCCGTGACAGAAAAAAGTGGATAAAACTGGCGTGTGACTGCATGGAACTTGATAGGACAAAGAGGATACAGGAGTCATATACGGTGTTAGAAAGAATTGATGAATTGAGTTAGGAGGTACACATGGAGAAAAAAGGTTTTAAATGGCAGATGTGTGTCGGTGCTGTTTTTATGATAATCATAATAATATCACTGTTTTTGCCGTCAATGAGCATTTCGGGAGAAAAATATCTGAAAACGGCAGTACAGATAAATAAGTATGCAAAAGACGAGGACTCAAAAACAGCAAAAAAGGCACAGGTTGATAAAAAAGTCATAGACAAATACAAAGAAAATACAAGTAAATGGGATGATAAGGTAAAAGAATTTGATGATAAGATTGATAAGAAAGACAAAGGAAGTTCTATCTCACAGATAATGTTAGTCAAATGGCTCTTTACTGCTGATGATGAGATTGACGATATAGAGGGAATAACAAAAAAAGCCGGTGAAAAAAAATCAGGCAGTAAGAGTGCCCAAAATACAGGTATTCTCTCGGCACAGAAAGCATCGGCAAAGATGAAAAAATCTTCAAAGAAGTCAACAAAGAAATCAACCAAAAAGACAACAACGAAACAGAAAAGTTCAAAAAGTAAAAATAAGGCAAAAAAATCGACGGCTAAAAAAAGCAATTCCGCTAAAAAATCGGCAAAAAAGCTGAGTGACAGTGATGTAAAGAATGTATTTAAGATTATGGCAATATTATTGTTAATTCCTGTACTTTTGGCAGTAGCATCGCTTATAGTCATTGCTGTCACAGGAAAGACAAACCAGATAATGATTATAGCCACGGGAGCAGTGACTGTTGTTGCAAGGCTTATCTATTCATTTATGATACCGGGAATGATATGGGACAAGATAGACGATTATGTAAAAAGTATCACGCTTGTCGATGCAAGATTGTTTGATATAGACGGTGTAGGCAAATATGCCGTGTCAAAAATAATGAGCAACTGCACGGGAGCAGGTGTATATGTAACACTTGTGGCAGGAGTGTTTCTCATTGTAGCAGGAATACTCTTTATGACGGCATTAAAACCTGAAATGGAAAAGGAGGAGTCAGAGGAAGAATGGGATTTTCCGATACCACCGATACCGCCACAGCCGATAAATCCACAATATCCATATGACCCGCCGATGCCGCCACAGCATGATGATGGAAAAAATCAAATTTTAACACCGCCGATGCCACCAAATCCGGATGGTTATGTTGGTGAAGACGGAAAGCATTATATGACGGGAATGCCGCCGGTGGATTTCGTGTCAGGAAATTATGCAGGAGATATGACAGTTGCAGGTGATGATATAGGCACTGGTGCAGAGCCAGAGCCGGGAGGATATAAACCTACACCGGGCATGCTTCCAAAATCAGGATGCTTATATGGAATGGAGGGAGAATACAGTTCTTCCGAACTTGTGATGAATGACGGAGATGAAGTGATACTCGGCAGAGATCCGAAGTGTGCGACACTTGTATTTAGTTATCCGAAGATAAGCAGAAGACATTGTGGAATAAGATATAACGGTACAGAGCAAAGATATTATGTTATAGATTATTCATCAAATGGAATTGAATTTTCGGATGGAACAAAAGCAATAAAAGGTCAGTATGTAAGTGTTGCACCGGGAACAATATTGTATATGGCAGGAAGACATGAAGCAATAAAACTGGGATAAAGTTATCAGCCGCAAAAGCAAAGCATTATTGTTCACATTTACAGTGTGGATGGTAACGCAAAAAAACTGGTGCGGAGGATGAACAGTCAGGGTGAAGTATGAGGTAGGATATGTTACGGATAGGAATATGTGATGATGACAGAGAGTATAGAGAAAAGATACATGATTTAGTGATACATTCAATATTTTCTTATGACGATGCACAAGTAGTACATTATATGTCGGGAAAACAGGTGGTTGATGATATAGAAAAAGAAGAATTTGACATTGACCTGTTGCTTTTAGACATAAATATGCCGGAATATGACGGATTGAATACTGCAAAATATATACGGGAAAACAATGTTGATGTGGATATTATATTTATAACTGTATCTGCGGAGCATATATTTGACGGATATACTTATAAGGCATTTTCATACATATTAAAGCCTGTAGACAAAAAGCGTCTAGATGATGAAATAGGCAGGTACATGACAGAACGGTCGAAATGCACAAACTGCCTGCATATATCGGTAAATGGAAAAAAAGAGCAGATACTTCTTGATAAAGTCTATTATTTTGAAGGCGAAAAAAGAAAAATAAAAATATACCAGAAAGGCGAGAGTATAAGCTTTTATGCCAAAATGAACGAGCTTGAAGAAATGCTTAAACAGTATGGATTTGTAAGGTGTCATCAGAGTTATCTGGTAAACAAAAAATATATAACGGGAAGTTCGAGAACAGAGATAAAAGTAGGTGAAAGTGTATTACCGATAAGCAGACGCTATCAGGAAGAAATCAAAAAAATATTATAGGGGGGATTGAATTGAAAAATGATATATTGACAATGCAGGTGACAAGAAGCCTTGCTTTATCTGAGGATAAACAGGGAGGTTTGATATGTATAAGAGGAACGCATATCGGAAAGCTGATACCTCTGCCAAGTGACCAAAAGGTGATATTTGGCAGGGATGCGACACAATGCACATATGCGATAACAGATGCACAGGTGAGTAGAAAGCATTGCGAGATAACATATGTAGGAGCATTAAATAAGTATCGTGTAGTGGATTATTCAAAAAATGGAACATTTCTAGGAAACGGAGCAAGGCTTGAAAGAGAAAAGGAATATTATCTTTCATCAGCAGAGGAGTTGTATATGGGAAATGAGGACAACTTGTATAAGCTTAGATAAACATAAGAAAAAGAGTGAATGTAATCATTGCTGACAGCATGGCAGCGATGAACGGCAAACGGAAAGGAGAGATAAAAATGGCATTTTGCAGATATTGCGGAAAGCAATTAAAAAACGGTGAGAAATGTAACTGCGAGCAGAGCAAAAAGCGTGAGATTGAGTTCGCAAAAGAACAGGAACAGTTAAGAAAACAGTATTATATGCAGAAACAAAAAGAACAGAATCGGAAAATAAATAATCCGGGAGGAGTACCGGGACAGCAGCCGATAAACGGAAATTATCCGGGAGAAGTACCTGGACAGCAGCCGATAAGAGGAAACTATCCGGGAGGAGCATCTGGACAGCAGCCGATAAGAGGAAACTATCCGGGAGGGTATCCGGGACAGCAGCCGATAAACGGAAATTATCAGGGAGGAGCACCTGGACAGCAGCCGATAAACGGAGATTATCCGGGAGGGTATCCGGGACAACAGCCGATAAACGGAGGTTATTCCGGTTGGAATCAGGTGCCGCAGCCAAATGGAAATCAGGGTAATATCTCCCAGATGGCATCGGGAATTGGAAAAAGAATATTGTCTACTGCAGTAGATATATTCA
>OOIF01002267.1_pt1 | contig 13501 bp, 8 predicted proteins | sample 1691961 | NCBI WGS metagenome assembly OOIF01 (sample SAMN06348146, study PRJEB24527) | human gut metagenome | biome: human gut; feature: ankylosing spondylitis patient; material: feces | host: Homo sapiens | place: China | collected 2015-10 | reverse complement strand
AGGACCCCTCTGCTGGCGCGAGAGCGGTCCTCCCTCCCCTCAAACTCCCCTCCCTCTCCCCAGCGCGCTTTGTCAGGGGATGGGGATGAAGACGTTCGTTGCATGAGGAAAGGGGGATGTCCCGCGTGACGTGCGGGATGGAAACAGGAAACGCGTGTCGTTACGGGCATCGACAGCAACGCGCGACCGGATGGCGGCCGAAGGCCGTGCCCGTTGGCGACGGATGGAGCCTTACGGGCATCGACAGCAACGCGCGACCGGATGGCGGCCGAAGGCCGTGCCCCGTTTTTTACAGATAGGGCGAGAACAGCCAGCAAGCGGCGTCACGCAGTTTGAGGATCAAAAGGCGTTCCTGCAGGTCTTTCAGGGTCACTTCGCGGCTGCGGGCGATGGTCATGTCCATGTGCAGGGCCATGGCGGTATGGAACTCGGGATCGAAGATCTCCATGTTCAGCTCAAAGTTCAGGCGCATGCTGCGGGCGTCCAGGTTGGCGGAACCGATCTGGCAGTAATAGCCGTCCACGGCCAGCAGCTTGGTGTGGGCAAAGGGCGGCGGCTGGAACCACACGCGCACGCCCGCTTCCAGCAGGACGGGCAGCAGGCGGAAGCTGGCCCAGTGGACGAAGGGCAGGTTGTTCTTGCCGGGCAGCACCACACGCACGCTGACCCCGCGCTGGGCGGCGCTGCGCAGCGCCGCGATGAGCTCGTGCGACGGCAGGAAATAGGGCGTCATGATGCGCACCGTATGCTGGGCGCTGCCGATGACCCCGCAATACAGGTCATTGAGCGGATCGGCCTCGGTGCCGGGGCCGTCCAGGACCATGCGGCACAGGCTGTCCCCGGACATGATATTGCTGCTGGGCAGCAGGCTGCGCTGGTCGAATTTGCCGGTGGCAAAACCCCAGTCCAGCAAAAAGGCCCGGCGCAGCTGGTCCACGATGGGACCTTCGCAGCGGAAGTGCAGGTCCTGCACACAGCCGGGATGCTTGCTGAGGATGTGGTTGTCCGCGATGTTCATGCCGCCGGTAAAGGCCGTATCATCGCAGATGAGCAGCTTGCGGTGGTTGCGCAGGTTCAGGCTGAGGCTGGGCGGGAAAAGGCGGGGCGGCAAAAAGCGGGCCAGCTGGCCGCCGGCCTGGGGGATGCGCTTCCAGGGTTTGCGCAGTGAATAGACGGCGCCGCCGAAGCCGTCCACCAGTAGGCGTACGTCCACGCCGCGCCGGGCGGCATGGCACAGGGCCTCGGTGAAGCTTTCGCCCACGCTGCCGCCGCGAAAGATGTAGGTGGAGAGGAAGACCTGCTTGCTGGCCCGGTTGATGGCGTGCAGCATGGCCGGATAGGCCTCGTTGCCGTTGCGCAGGGGCAGGATGCCGTTGCCGCTGCACAGGGTCTGGCCTGTCAGGCGGCGGCCCAGGATCTCCAGGGGCCATTCCTGCGGCGGCGCGATGGCCGTCCGGTGGCAGACGACTTCGGGATGGTGGGCGTAATCAGGTTCGATGGCGGCCATCTTGCGCATAAGGCGGGCCGCCAGGCTTTCGGCACGGCTGATGCCGAACAGGCAGTACAGCACGATGCCGACGCCGGGCAAAAAAAGGACCGTCACGATCCAGCCCAGCGCCGAGCGCGGATCGCGCTTGTGGAGCAGGGCATGGCAGACGGCCCCCCAGGACAGAAGGTGCGCTGCCACAAGGCCTAAAGTTCCCAGTGTCAGCACGGCGGATCGCTAGCGGCGGACAGCCAGCAGCGGAATGTCGGTATTGCGCAGCACGCGCTCGGTGATGGAACCGATGAGCATGTCGGCCAGGCCGTCACGGCCGTCGGTGTACATGACGATCATGTCCACGCCTTCCTCATGGCCCACGGTGACGATGGTGTCGGCGGCCAGGCCTTCACGCACGATATAGCGGCAGGCCACGCCTTCCTTTTTCAGGGCATCGGCCAGCGGCGCCAGCAGGGTCTCGGCCTTGGCGGTATTGGAACGTTCCAGTTCGGTATGGGCAGCGCCGCCCACCAGGTTGGGCAGGGCTTCGGTCACATGCAGCAGGATGATCTCGCCGGAGCACAGGGTCTTGGCATGGCGCAGAGCCTTGGCAGCGCGTTCGCCGGAATTTTTGCCGCTCACGGGCACGAGGACACGTTGGTAGATCATGTGGGCTCCTTGGATTGGGATGGCATTGCCCCAGAGGGCATTTCAACTAGGCATTGTCGCACGACAGGCCGATTTGTGCAAGCCTGCCGGGGCCGGGACGCCGTCATCAAAAAAAGCCCGTTCCGGGGAACAGGCTTTTTGATGACGATAGCGCGGCAAGGCCTACTGACGGACGACCAGCACGGGCAGCGGGGTGTTGCGCAGCACATGCTCGGTGATGGAACCGAACAGTCTGTCGGTCAGGTCGTCACGACCGTCCGAGAACATGACGATGGCTTCGGCGTCCATTTCCTTGGCGGCCTTGACGATGGTCTCCACGGGCAGACCGTGGCGGATGACGGTCTGATAGGGGATGCCGGCATTGTCCAGTTCGGCGGCGAGAGGAGCCAGGAGGGCTTCGGCCTTGACGGCGATGTCCTGCTGGTCGCGCATGATGTTGGGCATGGGGGATCCCACGCTGGGCGCCACGGCGTGCAGCAGGATGATCTCCTTGGGATCAAGCTTCCTAGCCTGGCTCAGGGCCTTGAGGGCGCGTTCTCCGGAATGCTTGCCGCTCACGGGCAGAAGGACACGTTCGTAACTCATGTGGACTCCTTGCATAAAATAAGAGATGGCCCTTGTGGGCGTTGAAGATTTAGTCTGGCACGACTTGCCCCTTTGTGCAAGAGGGCCTGTCGCGGCCTCCGCGCCGGGGCCGGGAACGAAAAAGGGCCGGTCAGCAGGACCGGCCCCGGTATGCGTATCAGGAGCCCATGGAGATGCGGTGGCGTTCCACCGCCGTGGCCAGCTCGGGCAGCAGGTCGGTCACGGCCTGCAGATCCTTGGCGCGTCCGGCGCTCTCCACACAGCGGGCCATGCGGCCCAGTACCCGGAAACCGTAGCTTTCGGCCTCGGCGGCCAGGCGTCCGGCGGCGTCGGCCACCAGATGCAGACGGCGCTGTTCCAGGGCATAACCGGCCTCCGCCAGATATTTGTCCATGCGCCACATGAGAGCGGGCAACGGATCCTCGGGGTCATCCGGCGGCTGGGGCCGCTGAGGCATGGGCGGCACGGGCATGCGCGGCGTGGGGGCCACGGGCCGGGACGCCGCGCGGCGTTCGATCCAGGGATTGGTCGTGGCGGGGATGTCCGCCGTGGTTCCCGGCGTCTCTTCCCGCGGAGCATCCTTCCTGGGCATGGGGCGCGGTGTGCCCTGCCGTTCCTGCGCGGTCGCTGCCGGAGCCTGCGGGCTCCTGGCTTCTTCCTTATCTTGGGGCTGGCCGTTGCCCGTGTGGAAACGGGAAAGGAAGCGCATCAGGGTGTTGGCCGCAGCCCTGGTCCGGCTGGTCTCTTCCCGGCCGCTGGCAAGAAGGGTGGTGCTGTCCGGCGTCATGTCCGGCAGGCTGGAAACGTCCTTGCTGCCGGGCACGGCCTGAGGCGCCTCTTCCACAGGCGCGCCGGGGAAGGCAGGCTGCGTCCCGGCGCCCGGGCCGGTACTGCTGCTCTTGCGGGGCTGTGGCGTGATGAGGGCCGATTTGTCCGTGGGCACCAGACTGGGCTTGCCCAGCTTGCGGGCGATCTCGTCCGGGCTGACGTCCCGGCGCAGGGGGCGGACCGTGACGACGGTCTCCACCGGAGCGGATACCGTTTCCTCCTGCCGGGGGGCAGGACGGTCGACCGGAGTGCCGATGGGCATGGGCTCGCCGACCCATTCACCGGCATGGCGCAGGCTGGGGCTCACATAGCCACCGGCAAGGGGACTGGCGGCCGCCTCGACAGACGGGAAGGCAGGAGCCCTCGTGGCAGAGGCGGCCTGTGCATCGGCGACCGGAGCTTCCGTGCGCTCCTTTTCGTCGACCGTGGCTCCCGTCGCGTCATCGGCCGGGGCCGCAGCGGCAGCATCCGCCGTCTCCTGCTGGGGCAGGGGCTCTTCCTGCGTCATATCGGTCGCCGGTACGGCGGTATCTTCTTCTCTCGCCGGGGCTTCCGACATGGCAGCCTCGCTCGTTTCCGCCGTTTCCGCCACCGGCACGGACGGGAAGTCCGGCGCCGTAGGTGCGGGGGCCGGGGCGACGTCTTCGGCCGCCTCGGGAGCATTTTCATTTTCCTGCACAGGGCTGTCCGCGGGCGCGGCTTCCTCCGGCTGCGCAGCATCGGCCACAGGTCGGGCGGTCTGTGCGGCGGGCGTATCGAGGCGCATGTCGTCCGTCAGGGGGAGGGGCTCTGTCTGGGCCGTATCCGCTGCAGCGGCCGCCGGAGCGGCGAACAGGTCCGGCAGATCCGCGCTTGCCGCGGCAGGAGCGGCCGGGGCCGTCTGCTGCGGGATATCATCGGTGGACAGGAGCAGGTCGGGCATGCCCTGGTCTGCCTGGGGGGCCGCGGCGGGGCCGAACAGGTCGGGCAGGGGGGCATCGGCCTGTCTGGTCTCGGGCAGGGGCGCACCCAGGTCGGCCACATCGTCATGGCTGCCCAGGATCTCGAGCACGGTCTCGCGCAGGGCGTCTTCCGAGACGGGCAGGGTCAGGGCATGGCTGAAACCGGCATGGGCCAGCGCATCCCACTGGCTCTGGTCGGGCGTCAGGGCCACGGCGCCGAAGGGGCCGGTCCTTTCGGCAAGGCTGTGGTAGCGGCGCAGCAGCGGCGCGGCGTCCACGGAAGCCTCGGGGCCGCAGACCAGCAGCACGGCAGCCGGTGTCCGGCCCTTGCGGGCCCCGGTTGCCAGACCGTGGGCCAGGGTGCCTGTCTCGTGGCAGGTGCAGGGCAGGTCGCGCAGCATGGCGCCCAGCTCGTGACGGGTGGCGGCATCGGGAGCGCAGACCAGGACCGTGGGCAGGTCCTCGCCGTCAGAAGCTTCCGGGAGATGCAGCTGCAGGGTGAAGATGACGGACGTGCCGCGGGGGCCGCTCTCCACGCCCAGGAAACCGCCGTGGGACGAAGAGAGTTCCCAGATACGGGCCAGGAGCGATGCGGAACGCTGCTCCGGGGGCAGGCCCGTGCCCGTGTCGCGCACCTGGAAGAGCAGATGTCCGGGGTGCTTGCTGTCCGGCACACGACGCACGGCAAAATGGATCTTGCCCCCCTTGGTGGCCCGCAGGGCATCTTCCAGCAACAGGCGGAGGACGTCTTCCAGTTCCCCGGCGGGGCCTTCGTAAAGCTGTTCGAGGTCGGCCGGGACATGCCAGCCCAGGGCGATGCCGGATTTTTCCGCCAGCGGGCGGCAGGTGTCATGAGTCTGCCGCAGCGTCTTGCGCAGGTCGAAGACACGCTTTTCAGCACGGGCCGTATCCGCGGGAGCCGGTACCACGGGTGCGGCAGCGTCCCCGGCCGGGTCGTGCAACAGGCTCAGGGCCTGCCGGGCACGGCGGCCCATGTTCTCCACACGGGAGCGGACATCATGGGGCAGGGCGCATTGTTCGAGCTGGCGGTTCTGTTCCACGATCTCGCGCAGGGGCGCGGCAAGGGCCTGTTCCAGACGCCGGATGGCCGTGGCGGAGGCGCTTTCGGCTTCCACGGTTGCCGGAGCGGGGGCAGACTGGCTGAGGCCGGTCATGAGCGGCAGGGTGTTGCCGTCGGTATCCAGCAGGCGCAGGTTGGGGTCCGTGATGGTCTGGTTCCGGGCGGGGCGGCCCGGTGCCAGAGGATCGGCAGGTTCGGCGGAGGTGCCCGCTTCACGGCCGGGGGCGCTCATGCCCGCGATGATCAGGGCGCTGAGGGCCGTCCCCCACAGAGGCAGGGTGCCCTGGACGAAGGGCGGGAGCAGCGTCCCGAGGTCAAGGACGGCCAGCCCGGCCCCCAGTGCGGCCACGAGGCAGCCCAGCAGGAAACGGCGGGCTCCCGGCACGCCCATGAGCCAGGCGCCGAGCGTGGTGGGCACGAAGATCAGGGCCAGCATGGGCCAGAGCGGCAGGAAGCGCCCCAGCCAGCTGAAGTCGGGCCAGAGGGGCAGCAGGGCCAGCACGGCGCCGGGCAGGGAAAGCAGCAGGTACTGGATGTCCAGCAGGCGGGAATGGCTGGCGGTCTGCATCAGGTGCCGGGCCAGATGGGCCAGGAACATGAGGGCCAGGCCGGGGGCCATGGCGCTGACGGCGTCGGCGGGCGTGATGTTGCCGGCACCCAGGTCAGGCCCGCCCAGCACGGCATGTGTCAGGGCGGCGCCCACATACAGGGCCGTCCAGAAGCGCCACTGGCCGCGCTCGGTGATGCCGCGCAGCAGGGCCAGCAGCATGACCACGGCCAGGGCCAGCATGACGCCGGGGCCGAGCAGGCTTTCCGGCGCGCCCGCCAGATTGTCCAGGCTGCGCAGGGTGGGCGCGAACCAGAGGGGCGGCTGCCCGTCCAGACGGATGAAGCAGACCTGCGGCGTTTCCGCGGGCAGGGGCAGCGGCAGCAGGTTGCGCCAGTTGGCCTGGCTCTCCTGCCAGGTGGTCTGGCGGGAAAGCGGGTCGATGTCGGGCGTATAGAGGACGGCTCCGGCCGGGACGCCCTGGCCGAGGTCGAGCATCAGGGACTCGGTGCGCTCCGTCCCGGCGGCGGGGATCTCCAGACGCAGCCAGGTCACGCCGCTGCTGCGGGGCAGGGTCCTGGGATGCAGCGGCTGGAAAGAGGGCATCATGCCCGGCGTGGCCACTTCTTCCACGCTCATGTCGCCGTCCGTATCCAGAAAAGCCGAAAGGTAGGGCAGGATGCCCAGCTGTCCCGCGGCGGTGCCCTGGGGCGTCGCGGACAGGCTCACGGGCAGGGCGGGCGTGGGCGCGGGGGCCGGGGGCGGTGTCGGGACCGCCGGACAGGTGGCGGCCAGGCTCAGGACGAGCAGGAGCGGAATGACGATCAGGGCCAGCCTGCGGGAGCCGGCCTGTAGGGGAAGAAGGGGGTACGTCATGCTTTTTTACCTTGAGGAACATCTCCGCCACGGGGGAGACGGCCCGGGAAATACCGGGACGGCAGCGGGGACGGGAAGAGCGGACCGGTGGTCTGCGGACCACGGAAGGCACAGGGGCCGGTGGGCTGCCCCGGCCCGGGGGCGGGGCAGCCGGAACCGGATCAGTGCAGATGCTTGATCAGCTCCGAGACGGGCGTCCCGTCAGGGGCGTGGGCGTTGGGATCGGCGGCCAGCAGCTTGCGCCAGGCGGCTTCGGCCTCGTCTTTGCGCTTGAGGTCGTAGTAAAGGACGATGCCCTGATTGAACAGGGCGTTCCTGTGCCCGGGCTGGACGCGCTCCGCCTCGCGGAAGGCCTTGAGGGCATCCTCGAAGCGGTGGAGCTCGCGGTACATGATGCCCAGGTCGGTCAGGACGTTGGCATTGCCGGGCTTCAGGCGCAGGGCGTTCTCATAGGCCGTGACGGCCGCGGAGGGGTTCTGGTTGTCGAACTGGAAGTTGCCCAGCTTGATCCAGTTCTCCGCCTTGTTGGGTTCCTTGACCACGGCTTCCTGCAGTTTGAGCAGGGCGCTGTTCAGTTCGGGGGAAAGGCCGGCCTTGGCCTGCTGTTGGGGGGCCGCCTGCTGCTGCTGCGCGGGCTGCTGGGCCGGAGCGGCCGCCTGGGGCCGGGGAGTGGGGGCCTGACGGCTGTCCATGAAGCCGGGCAGCATGCTGCCGATGCACAGGCCCAGGGCAAGGGCCACCACCACGCTGACCAGACAGGTGGTGAGGGAAACGGTGGTGACTCGGGCCGGGGCCGCCGTCCGGGCCTGATCCTGTGCGGGGGCCTGGGGCTTGTCCTTGACCGGCGCGGGCTGCTGGGAAGTCTTCTTCTTGGCCATGATCGCTCCTCTGCGTGCATGAAAGTGCCGCCGTCACGGCGGCTTCGTCCTGTGCGCTGTTCCTTGCGCTGTGAAAGTGGGGGCAAGAGTAGCCGCAGGCAGGTAAAGAGGCAAGTCTGCCCTGCCTGCGGCCCTGTCCGGCATCCTGTGCCGGGCCTAGTTGAAACTGAGGGTCGCGCGGCCCTGTTTGAGCATCATCCGGGCCAGCGGCAGGTCGCGCCACCACAGGGCGGCCTCGTTGCCCGCAAGGCCGGTCTGGCGGCTCTGGCCGCTGAGCAGGGCCGTGATGTCGCTGATGTCGTCCAGCACCAGGCCGTGCGCCGGGTCGGGGACGGCGGGCAGCAGGCAGCGCAGACGGGGCGCCATGTGCAGGCGGCCGCCTGCCATGCGGCCCAGCAGGGCGCCCTGCCAGGTGAAGCCCTGCGGCAGCAGCAGGTCGGCATGGGCCGGGATGAAGCGCACCTGCTCGCCGTAGATGCGTGCCTCACCGGCGGGCAGACGGTCGGGATCGCAGCAGGGCCCGGCCAGGGCGCTGCGGGGCACCACCTGGCCCTGGGGCAGGGCAGGACGGGCATCGCGACGGCTGCGGCCACGGGCCGCGTTACGGGCGGCCGTGCGGGCATCGGGCTCGGCGGAGAGGGGCGGCAGTTCGGGCAGGGGGGCGTCCGCGGGCTTGCGCAGCAGGGCCACATAGAAGCCCTGGGCCGCCGAGCGTTCGCCGTCCACGCGCAGGGTGCCCTCGCCGCCGGGGCGCTGTTCCCAGACGAAGCCCTCGAAGGGCGTCAGGTGTTCGCGCACCAGTCCCAGCTCCTCTTCGGCAAAGCGTACCTGCGCTTCGTTCTCGTCATCGTTGGTGGTGCAGGTGGAGAAGACCACGCGGCCGCCGGGGCGCAGCAGGCGCGCGGCATGGGCCAGCAGCAGCTGTTGCAGGCCCACCAGGCCCTTGAGCTTGTCGCCCTGCCAGAGCTTGAGGACCTGGGGGTTCTTTTCCACCGTGCCCCAGCCGGAGCAGGGGGGATCCAGCTGGATGGCGTCCCAGGTGCCGGGCGTCAGGGGCAGGGCCTGGCCCTCGAAGGAGCAGGTGCCCACATGCGGCAGGTTGCAGGCGTGCAGGTTGGCCCGCAGGGTGGCCAGGCGGGCGCGGGAAAGCTCGTTGCCCAGCACGAAGCCGTCGGGGCCGGTGAGCTGGCCTAGGAAGCCCGTCTTGCTGCCCGGGCTCGCGCACATGTCCAGCACGGCTTCGCCCTGCCGCGGCGCCAGGGCCAGGGGCGGCAGCATGGAAGACCTGTCCTGGATATAGATGTAGCCGAAAAAGGCGGCCAGCGAGGAGCCCAGCGGCCGCGGTTCGCACAGCAGGCGGCGGCAGAAGGGCGAGAACGGCTCGGGTTCGAACTCATAGCCCTGGGCGCGCAGCAGGCTCTCCACCTGCGGCATCTGCTCCGGAGGGCAGACCAGACGAAAGGAACGCCCCGTGGGGCGGGAAGGATTGGCGGTACTCATGGGCCTTTCTTATCTGTTCCGTCTGGAGGGGGCAAGAGCGTCCGCGGCAGGAGGCCGAAGGAGCGCAGGGCCGCGCCGGAACAGCGGATACGGCTTTCAAGTTGCGCGGCAGGCCAAGTGTCGCTATAGTTCCGGTGCCGCAGGCCGTACGGCACCTGCCGCGACAGCGGCAGAGACCCCGGCCGGGCGAGCCCTCCTGTGCGAGGGCGGTCGACGTACGCAGAGAACTGCAAGGAGATTTTGAATGAAATTTGCCATGAAGCTGGCGTTTGCCGCCTGCCTGATGCTGGTGATGGGCCTCCAGGCCCAGGCTGCCCAGGCAAAGTCTTTCGTGCTGCTGCCTTTTGAGGTGCACGCGCCCCAGAACTACAGCTACCTGTCCAAGGCCGTGCCTTCCACGCTGATGGGTCGTCTCAGTGCCACGGGCGCTACGGGCACCATGGGCCCCCGTGCGGCCGGCTCCGCCGCCGAAGCCCGCAAGTTCATCGGCGGTGCCGACTATGCCCTGTGGGGCACGGTGAGCGTCATGGGCAATGACTGCACCATCGTCCTCAACAGCGTGGACAAGAAGGGCTCCACCTGGACCAATACGGCCCAGGGCCCCATGAGCGCCCTGAACGCCACGGTGCAGCGCCTCGCGGGCGCCTTCTCCTCCGAGGTGCTGGGCGTCGCCGGTGCCGCCGCTGCCAGCCGCGGCGGCCGTTCGGACATCATCCGCAACGAGACCGGCCAGACGGAATCCTACCTGAACCCCCAGTTCCGCTATCAGGGCAACTCCGCCGACGGTTCCCGCATCCGCAGCCAGCGCCTCAAGGACGAGATGGTGGACATGGCCGTGGCCGACTTCAACGGTGACGGCCGCAACGAGATCGCTATCCTGCACGACCATCGCCTGGTCATCTACAAGTGGGGCAACGACGGCCGTCTGGGCAAGCTGGGCGAGATCACCATCTCCCGCAGCAACCTGAACTTCTCCATGCGTGCCATCGACCTCAACCGCGACGGCGCCAAGGATCTGGTGGTGGCCACCTTCGAAGAAGAGAACAACCGCCCCTACACCTACTTCTACGGCTTCCGCGGCAACAAGTTCACGGAAGTGGCCAAGCGCTGCTCCTACTTCGCCAGCGTCATCAACCTGCCGCCTTCCTACCAGCCCACGCTGGTGGGCCAGGGCTGGGACTCCATCAAGCTGTTCGCCCCCGGCGTGCACATCATGGTCAAGCAGAACGGCTCCTATGGGCTGGGCCAGCGCATCAACCTGCCCAGCGGGGCCAACGTCTTCAACGTGGCCTGGCTCCCCGGCAAGAACGGTGACCAGCTGGTCATGCTGACCGACGACGAACGCCTGAAGATCTTCCAGGGCGCCAACCAGACCCTGATCCATACCACCATGGAACGTTTCTCCGGTTCCGCCACCGGCATGGAACACTACAAGGGCATGCCGGGCCTGGGCGTGGACCGCAACTACCAGATGCCCAGCAAGTACTTTGCCCCCATGCGCCTCATCGTGGCCGACATCGGTCATACCGGCGAATACACCCTGCTGGTCAACAAGCCCATCTCCACGGCGGCCCAGATCTTCGACCGCTACCGCTACTTCCCCCAGGGCGAAGTGCACGCCCTGTTCTGGGATGGCGTGGGCCTGGGCCTGAAGTGGAAGACCCGCCGCATCCGCGGTTCCGTGGCGGCCGTGGACCTGGCCGACTTCAACAACGACGGCATCCTGGACCTGGTGGTGGGCCTGAACACCTCGCCCGATCTGGGTGTGGGCAGCCGTCAGTGCATCGTCACCGCCTATCCGCTGGACGTGTCGCAGATGAACCCCAACGCTCCTGCCGACCTCAGCGATTTTGAAGTGACCCCCAACTACTAACACGTAAGAGGATGCAGCCCCGTTCCGTGTCGCAGCGGCACGGGACGGGGCTTTTTCAGCAGCTCCGGCTGCCGGAAAGTTTTCCGTATGTCTATTTTTCAGGGAGGAGAGGTTGTGCGCATCCTGGTTATCGGTTCTGGCGGGCGTGAGCACGCCCTGGTGTGGAAGCTCAAGCAGAGCCCTCGGGTAAGTGAAGTTTTTGTGGCCCCCGGCAACGGTGGTACGGCCCGTGAGGGCGCCATCAACGTGGCCGTGGACGCCGGAGACCTGGACGGTCTGGTGGAACTGGCCCGCAAGGAAAAGATCGACCTGGTGGTGCCCGGTCCCGAACTGCCCCTGACCAAGGGCATCACCGACCGCATGCGTGAGGCCGGCATCCCCTGTTTCGGCCCGGATGCCTACTGTGCCCGTCTGGAAGGCAGCAAGGCCTTCGCCAAGGACGTCATGAACCGCGCCGGTGTGCCCACGGCCCACAGCCAGGTCTTCACCGACCCCGACAAAGCCAAGAACGCCGTGGTCAAACTGGGCGCCCCCCTGGTGGTCAAGGCCGACGGCCTGGCTGCCGGCAAGGGCGTGGTGGTGGCCATGACCACCCAGGAAGCCCTGGATGCCGTGGACGACATCATGTGCAAGCGTGCGCACGGTGCCGCCGGTGCCAAGCTCGTCATCGAGGAGTTCCTCGTGGGCGAGGAAGCCTCCTTCCTGTGCCTGTGCGACGGCAAGACCGCCGTGCCCCTGCCTTCCGCCCAGGACCACAAGGCCGCCTATGACGGCGACCAGGGCCCCAATACCGGCGGCATGGGCGCCTACAGCCCCGCCCCCATCCTGCCCTACAACGAGGCCGAAGCCATGGCCGATACGGTCATCCGTCCCATCCTGGCCGCGCTGGCCAAGGACGGCCATCCCTTCGTGGGCGTGCTCTATGCCGGTCTGATGATGACCGAGAACGGCCCCAAGGTGCTGGAATACAACACCCGTTTCGGTGACCCCGAATGCCAGCCCCTGCTGATGCGTCTGGAAGGCGATCTGGTGCAGATCATGCTGGACTGCATCGAGGGCAAGCTCCGTCCCGAGAGCCTCACCCACACCTCCCAGACCGCTCTGGGCGTGGTGGTGGCCGCCGAAGGCTATCCGCACGCCTATCCCAAGGGCATGGTCATCGAAGGTCTGGACGAAGCCGACGCCCTGCCCGGCGTCAAGGTCTTCCACAGCGGCACCAGCATGGACGGCGACAAGACCCTTTCCAGCGGCGGCCGCGTGCTTTGCGTGACCGCGCTGGGCGATACCCTGGCCGACGCCCAGGCCCGTGCCTATGAGGGCGTGAAGGCCATCCGCATGGACAAGAGCTTCCACCGCAGCGATATCGGCCAGAAGGGCATCCGCCGTCTGGAACAGCTGGCGCAGGAAGAAAAGTAAGCAACCGCGGCCCTGTGCCGCCATAAAGGAACATCTATGGCTCAAGTCGTCATCATGATGGGCTCCAAGTCCGATGAAGAAAAGGTCAGCCCCTGCGTGGACGTGCTGCGTTCGCTGGGCATCTCCTATCTCTTCACGGTCAGCTCCGCCCACCGTACCCCCGAGCGCACGGAAAAGATCCTGCGCGAACAGGAAGCCGCCGGCGCCAAGGTCTTCATCTGCGCCGCCGGCATGGCCGCGCACCTGGCCGGTGCCGTGGCCGCCCGCACCACCCGTCCCGTCATCGGCATCCCGGTCTCCGGCGGCCTGATGGGCGGCATGGACGCCATGCTCGCCACTGTGCAGATGCCTCCCGGATTCCCCGTGGCCACCGTGGCCATGGACAAGGCCGGTGCCCGTAACGCCGCCTGGCTGGCCGCCCAGATCCTGGCCGTGGCCGATCCCGCGCTGGATGAAAAGATCCGCGCCGCCCGCGCCAAGATGCAGGCCGGTGTGGAAGAAGCCGCCGCCGAGATCGAAGCCAAGTACGGCTGCTAGCCGGCCGGTACACCAGCAAACAAAAAGCCCTCCGTTCGCGGAGGGCTTTTTGTTTGGCAGCGGCCTGGCTGCATCACATATCCTGAAACAGAAAATCCCGGGGACGGGGACCTGCCCGCTTCCCATACCTGTCCGTCATGCCGGATCGTCCCGGTCCATGCCCGGATGGCGGCTCCTCCGGCCAGTGACGGGGACCGGCCGGTCAGACCGGAAAAAGGTTTTTTCGGGGCGGGGGAGAGTTTGAGAGGGGGAGGGGCAGTTTTTGCCCAAAAAACGCCCCTCCCCCTCTC
>OOIF01002262.1_pt1 | contig 13557 bp, 9 predicted proteins | sample 1691961 | NCBI WGS metagenome assembly OOIF01 (sample SAMN06348146, study PRJEB24527) | human gut metagenome | biome: human gut; feature: ankylosing spondylitis patient; material: feces | host: Homo sapiens | place: China | collected 2015-10 | reverse complement strand
AGAAGGAGAACCTTTTTCCAAAAAGGTTTCCTTCTCCCCCCTCACAAAACATTCTTATTGCGGCAGCGGGCAGGGCGTCAGGAAGAACGCACGCTCCTCCTGTACCAGCGAGACGATCTCGCGCAGGCCTTCCAGCGTAGGCTGCCCCTTGTTGGCGGTCAGCAGGCCTTGCAGCTTCTTGACCAGAGCCGCGCGGGCCTCGCAGTCTTCCAGGCCCAGCAAGCCCTTCTTGCCAAGGATCTCCAGGGCCTTGCCGTGCCGGGTGGCCAGACCGGTATGCACCTGATAGAGCGGCTCCAGCGTGTCGCTTTCCGCAGCGGCCAGCACCATGACCGAGGCCATGTACAGGCGCTCCAGATAAAGGCCGTACAGATGCGCCCCCAGCAGGCGCAGCAGCTGGTCGTCCTGACGGGCGGCCTCCAGCAGACGGGAAAGCTCCTGCTGGCGGAAGCGCGCCAGAATGTTCGCGGACTCCTGACTGTGCGGGGCCTTGCGGATGCGGGCCATGTCCTTGCTGTTCAGCGTGGGCAGGGGCTTGCCCACCAGCTGCTGGAGCAGCTCGTTCTTCTTGGCCGCGTCGGACACATCGCCGAAATAGAAGGCATACATCCTGTCAGCGGCCAGCATGCCGCTGAGCACGGCCAGCTGGTCCTGGCTGCCGTCCACGGGGCACATCTCGCCCGTGATGGTCAGGTCGGGCTGATAGATGAAACCGGCCTTCTTGAGCAGGCCGATATCCTGGATGCTGTTCACGATGGCATCACTGTCCAGCAGAGGGGCCAGCTCGTCCACCACATGGGCACGGGCCGGCAGGGCGGACAGGCAGAACACCAGCAGGAGCAGCAGGCAAAACAGCGGCGCGGCCGCCGGCCTCCGGCCCGAAAGACCGGAGGCGACGACCGCGCCGGGCACGACGCCCACCGCTCCGCGCCCGGAAGCGCAGAGCATGGGGGGCATGGCAACGGCGGACATCTTCATGACGTTGTTCCTTATTCCTCGTTGAGGGCTTCGCTGAAGCGCTGGCGCAGGGCCTGCATCTTGGCCTTGGCATCCAGCAGCTGTTCGGCACGGGCGCGTTCGCGTTCCACAACCTGGGCGGGAGCGCGGCTCACGAAACTTTCGTTGTGCAGCTTGCTCTGCACGCCCACCAGATCCTTTTCCAGTTTGGCCATTTCCTTGTCCAGACGGGCCAGTTCGCCGGCCAGGTCCACGGCGCCCTTGAGGGGCACGATGACCTGGCAGCCGCCCACCACGGAGGAGGCGGAAGCCTTGGGAGCGTGCAGGTCGGCACCGATCTGCAGGTCTTCCAGGCGGGCCAGGGTGGTCATCATCTGGCGGCAGCTTTCCAGCAGGGCGGCCTGGGCCTCGTCCACAGGATGCAGCATCAGGCTCACCTTGTGGCTGGGGCTGATGTTCAGCTCGGCCTTGATGGTGCGCACGGCCACGATGATGCCCTGCACCAGTTCCATGCGGGCGGCCTCGGCTTCATGCAGGCAGCCGGGACGGGCGGCGGGATAGAGCTCCAGGGCGATGTCCGTGGGCTGCTCGCCGGCGGGCACGGGCAGGGCGTTCCAGATCTCGGCCGTGACGAAGGGGATGATGGGATGCAGCAGGAGCAGCAGCTCGCGCAGCACCACCCACAGCACATACTGGGCCACGGGCTTGCGGGCCTCGTCCTGCATGTCGGGCTTGATGAGTTCCAGATACCAGTCGCAGAACTCGTTCCACAGGAACTTGTAGCCCAGCTGGGCGGCGTCGTTGAAGCGGTATTCTTCCAGCGCCTTGTCCATATCCTGCTTGACCTGCTCCAGACGGTGCAGGATCCACTGGTGGTGCAGGCCTTCCACGCTTTCCAGGGCCACCGGGGCGGGCGCGGTCTCGGGCAGGTTCATGAGGGCGAAGCGGGCGGCGTTCCACAGCTTGTTGACGAAGTGGCGGTAGCCTTCGATGCGGGCTTCGGACAGGCGGATGTCGCGGCCCATGGCGGCGAAGGCCGTCAGGGTGAAGCGCAGGGAGTCGCAGCCGTACTTGTCGATCATCTCCAGCGGGTCGATGACGTTGCCCGTGGACTTGGACATCTTACGGCCGGTCTCGTCACGCACCAGGGCGTGCAGGTACACGTCGTGGAAGGGCACCTGGCCCATGAAGTGCTGGCCCATCATCATCATGCGGGCCACCCAGAAGAAGATGATGTCGAAACCGGTCACCAGCACGCTGGTGGGGTACCAGGTGGCCAGATCCTTGGTCTGCTCGGGCCAGCCCATGGTGGAGAAGGGCCACAGGGCCGAGGAGAACCAGGTATCCAGCACGTCCTCGTCCTGCTTCAGGTCAGTGCAGCCGCACTTGGGGCAGGAGCTGGGGTCGTGCTCGGCCACGATGAGCTCGCCGCACTGCGCGCAGGTCCAGGCGGGGATGCGATGGCCCCACCAGATCTGGCGGCTGATGCACCAGTCGCGGATGTTGTCCAGCCAGTGGTAGTAGGTCTTGGCCCAGGATTCCGGCAGGATGCGGGTCAGTTCGGGCACGGCCTTGCGGGCGGCGGGAGCCATCTTGGTGGTGGCCACGAACCACTGCGTGGACACATGCGGTTCCACCACGGTGTGGCAGCGGTAGCAGTGGCCCACGGAGTTGTCCAGGTCTTCCACGGCCAGCAGGTCGCCGGCGGCTTCGATGTCGGCCACGATCTTCGTGCGGCAGTCTTCCTTCTTCAGACCGGCGTAGGGGCCGGACTCGGCCTTCATGATGCCGTCTTCGTCGATGACCTGCAGGAATTCCAGATCGTGCTTCTTGCCCAGGGCCCAGTCGTTGTGGTCGTGGCAGGGGGTCACCTTGAGGGCGCCGGTACCGAACTCGCGATCCACGTAGCTGTCGGCGATGATGGGGATCTCGCGGCCCAGCACGGGCACGATGGCCGTCTTGCCCACCAGATGCTGGTAGCGCTCGTCCTCGGGATGCACGCAGATGGCGGTGTCGCCGGGGATGGTCTCGGGACGGGTGGTGGCGATGGTGATGCTGCCGGAGCCGTCGGCCAGGTGGTAACGGATCTTCCACAGCTTGCCCTTGTGGGCCTCGTGTTCCACTTCGTCATCGGCCAGGGCCGTATGGCAACGCGAGCACCAGTTGATGATGTAGTCGCCCTTGTAGATCAGGCCTTCGTTGTAGAGCTGCACGAAGACCTTGCGCACGGCGGCGGACAGGCCTTCGTCCATGGTGAAGCGCAGGCGCGTCCAGTCCACGGAAGCGCCCAGGGCGCGGATCTGGTTGAGGATGCGGTGACCGTAGTCTTCGCGCCACTGCCACACGCGCTCGATGAAGGCTTCGCGGCCCAGATCCTGACGGGTCTTGCCTTCCTTGGCCAGAGCGCGCTCCACCACGTTCTGGGTGGCGATGCCGGCGTGGTCGGTGCCGGGCACCCACAGCACGTTCTTGCCCTTCTGGCGGGCATGACGGCACAGCACGTCGATGAGGGTCTGGTTCAGGGCATGCCCGATGTGCAGGGCGCCGGTAACGTTCGGCGGCGGGATCACGATGGAAAAGGGTTCGCCCTGGGCATCCGGGTCGGGCGTGAAGGTCCTGTTGTCCTGCCAGTGGTCGCGCCAGCGCGCTTCCACGTCATGGGGCTCGTAGCCCTTGGGGAGGGTATCCGCCATCTTGCTTTCTCCATGAAAGGCGGCCATAGTACGCTGTTATGTGTGCCGCCAACCCTGTATGTATTCTTTGGGACGCGTCCCATATCTGGGGCCTTATGGTCTGGCGCGCCCTGTGCGCGCTGGGACTGCCCTGTCGTCTGGTCAAGGGACAAGACATAGCCAATGGCGCGCTTTTTCGCAAGCCATGCCCGCAGGGCACGCCCGGCAAGGAACGGGGAGCGGCCCCGCTCCTGCTTGTCCCCGGCGGCAACGCCCGGCTCAAGGCGCGGGCCCTGGGCGAGAAGGGGCGGCAGGCCGTGCGCGACTATCTGGCCGAAGGCGGCCGTTACCTGGGCTTTTGCGGCGGCGCCGGACTGGCCCTGAGCCAGCACCGCAGCCAGGACGGCCTGGGGCTCTGTCCCTGGGGCCGTGCGCCCTATCCCGAGCGCCTGCACCATCTCATCTCCGGCCATGCCCACATGCGGGTGCGCTCCTGTATGGCACGCGACCTGCCCGCCGTGCGGCCGGATTTTCCCAAAGCCTTCCCGGACGGGGCTGCCCCCGATCCGCTGCGCCCGCCGCTGGGCGACGAGGCGTGCGCCCTGGTGCCGCCGCACTGGCGCGGCTGCGCCCACGGCCATGACGACGACTGCCGCCATTGCGGCAACTGCCGCCCGCCCCGGGATGACGGCCATGTGCCGTCCCTGCCCGTCTGGTGGCCCGGCCGCTTCGCCCCGGAAGCCGACGAACGGGTCAGCATCCTGGCCTCCTACCGTCAGCCGGATACGGACTTCTGGCTGGCCGACCTGCCCCTGAGCCGCATCCCTGCCCCTGTCTTCGAAGCCTGGAAGGACCTGTACGGGGTCAACGTCTCGGCGGACTTCCTCGACGGCCAGCCCCTGATGGTGGCGGGCAATTACGGCCGGGGCCGCTACGTCCTCAGCTATTCCCATCTGGAGACCCCGGACAGCCCCGATGCCAATGCCTGGCTGGCCCATCTGCTGCGCGTGCTGGCCGGTCTTGCGCCGCAGCGCGAGCTGGTGCCCGCCTGGGACCTGCACCGCAAGGCCGCGTTCCGCTGGCCCGACACGCCGCAGACGGCCCCCCTGCGCCCCCTGCTGCACGGCATGCGCGAGCTGCTGGATCTGGGCGTGGAGCACAACCTCTTTTTCGAGCGCACTCCCTGGCTCTGGGGCTGGCGCCCCGGCCTGCCCGGCGCGGTCTGCAACAACCTGTATTCGTCCCTGCGCGTGCTCTGCGGCCTGCGTCCCGGCCTGGACACTCTGGCCGCCTGGGACGGCATGCGCGCCCGCTTCGCGGCCCTCACGGACATCTTCCTGCCCGGCGCCGAGGGCTATCTGCTGGCCTGCCGCCTGCGCGAGACCCTCTCCCCCACCATGCCCGACGCCGTGGACCGGCGCGGCCTCACCAACCAGCGCGAGGCCCTGTTCGGCCATCCCATGACCGGGGGCGGCATCGTGGGCGAACTGCTGGAGATGACCGACGAGCTGCTCTACCGCGGCCAGCAGGAAGATGCCTGCGCCGCGCTGGACGACTGATCTTGCGACGCACGCCTGAAAAACGTGCTCCTTTTCTGAACGTCCCTCCAGCCTTGCCGCATCATCGCTTTCCGTACGGCCTTGCCCGCGACCTGTACGTGTGTCCCGGCAAGACGGCTATGGAGGGACAGACGTACCCGCACGGCGTATGCGCCGCACCAGACATCGCCCCGCAAGGACGGCCCGTCGACCGGGATCTTCCCCCTGCGCTCTTTTCTGCCGACAGGAACGATGCACCGCGGAAGACCGTTCCCTCACTGAGCGCGTCACGAACAGGGCAGAAATTCCAGTCTTGCCGCCCGGCCCGCAGCGCTAACCGCGCCCCTGCTGCGGGACCTGCCCACCTCCGGTCTCACCGGCTGCCCTGTCCCCTTCCCCGCTGATGGCATACAGATAACCGGCAAGGAAGGCGAAGGCCGTGGCATTCTTCATGGTGATGGCAGTCAATGCCGCCAGCATCCCCAGGAAGGCACAGGCCATACCGTACACATACCAGTCCCGGTGACGGACGGCAAAGCGCACGCTCCGCCAGAGCAGCATGCCGCACAGGGCCAGGAACAAGGCCAGTCCGGGCAGCCCTGTTTCCGCCAGCAACGTCGTATACTGGTTCATGGGAGGGTACTTGTGGAGCTTGCTGCTCCTGGCGCCTTCAACAAAGCCCGTCAGCTCGCTCCCCCGCTCCAGGCTGCACTGCTCCAGAGGCTGCCAGTACCAGCCCTGCATCATGCAGCCCATGCCCAGCGGACGCGAAAGCCCTGCCTCCATATCCAGCCGTGCACAGGTGTAGCGGATGGCCAGCGAGCTGACCTCCAGCCCCCCCTGCAATTCAGGGCATGCGGCGGGCCTGCCCGCATGGCTGTCCTTCACGAAACGGACCAGGGATTCTGCCTCCTGAAAGGCCGGCAGGAAGCGGGCCTGCATCCCGGGCCATCCGGCCTGCAGCGCCCAGCCGCCTCCTGCAAGCAGGACGGCGGTCAGCATCAGGACCGGCATACGGTGACGGCGCAGCGCAGTAAAATAAAATGGCAGGGCGGCAGCAAAGCAGGTCACGACAAATGCGAGCAGGCCGGACGCTATCTTGCCCTGCCACATGATAAGGCCCCAGCAGACCACGCCCACCAGCCACAGACGCTTCGCTCCGCTCAGGGCCAGCACCACGCCCAGTACGGGGATGAGCCCCACAGCCATGTGCGGCGGCTCGGCAAACAGCCCCCTGATCCTGTCCGTAAAGTAGGCTGGCGGCCACCAGCCGTGATCGATACATTCAAAACGGAACCAGGAGTTGATGCTGATCAGGAAATCCTTGATCCCTGTTGCGCCATGATTGGCCAGGACCTCCAGAAGGATATGCGCCAGGTTCGAGACCGCGAGCAGCAACACCGCAGCATGGAAGAGCCTTTTTCCCTGCTCGCATGGCAGGCAGGAAAACATCACGGCCCACCAGAGCCAGAACGCCAGCGGTATCAGCGTCCAGAGCAGGAAGCCCGTCCAGACGTCCGGCGCGACATCCCCGGGAACGCTTTGCAAGCCCCATGCAGTGGCCAGTGCCGCCAGTACGGCCAGGCCCGATATCCCTCCCAGCAGCAGGAGATGTTCCTTCATCCGCCCGCGCCACTGACCGGAAAGGATGAACAACGCCATACCCGCGATCCCGAGAGGATATGTGGGGCGATGCGGCAAAACCGGATCCCGGAACCAGGGGAAGACATCGAACGACAGCAGCGCCAGGCTCAAAAAGGCACAGGCCATGGCTCCCCACAGGCACAGACGGGAGAATCGATCCATCAAGAGATTCCTTGTTCGGGAAAAAGGTCGGGAGACGGGCCCGGGCAAAGGCAGCCTGCGGACAGAGGGCATGGCGGGACCACCGGGCCGGGGAACGGGAATATCCGCCATCCTATAGTCCGGCACCTTTCCTGACAAGCATTACAGACAGCCCGCTCCCTGCAGCAGAAAGATGAACAGCATCAGGCTGACCATGCTGGCGGCATTGCTCAGTACGGCGGTCAGGGCCGCCTCTTCGGGCACGGCGCTGTAGACCTCGGCCAGCACCGAGGCCACCAGGGCCGTGCCGGTGGCGGACATGAGCACGCCCACGCCCAGCCAGAGCGGCGGCAGGCCCGCCAGATGCATGATGCCCCAGCAGATCAGGGGATGGATGCCCAGCTTGCACAGCAGGAGCCAGGCCTGCCGGATAACCGTATGCCCGCCGTTGCGGCGCAGGGCCAGCACCAGCTTCTGGCGCAGGTCGAAGCCCAGGGCCAGCAGCATGCAGGGCGCGGCCGTACTGCCGATGAGCGCCGCGGCGTGATCCAGCGGCTGCCACAGCCCCAGCCCCGAGCAGGCCAGGGCAAGGCCCGCCAGCGTGGCCAGAAGCAGGGGGTTGCCCAGCAGGAACAGGCGCAGCAGCTTCCAGATGCGGCCCCGGCCGTCGCCCCAGGCCGCGGAACCTGCCAGACAGTCCATGCGGATCTGGGCCATGATGACCACCACATTGGGCGTCAGGGCCGCCAGCCCGGCCACCACCATGGCTTCGTGATTGCCAGGCAGCAGGCCGGCCACGATGGGCAGGCCCACAAAGGCCGTGTTGCTGGCGCTGCAGGCCAGGCCGGAGATGATGGCCGGGCCCGTCCCCCGCCGGGAAAAAAGCCTGTCCACGGCGTAGCCTAGCAGATAGCACAGCATCTGCGCCCCGATGACGCCCAGCCAGAAACCGCCGTGGGCCAGATCCAGACGGCTCGCACCGGACAGGATATGCAGCATGAGCACGGGCAGGGCCAGCTTGAGCACATAAAGGCCCATGGCCGCGCCGGTATTCTCCGGCAGCACGTCGGTCATGTGGACCGCAGCCCCCACGGCTATGAGCAGAAAGACGGGAAGAACAGCGTAGAATGCTTCCATACGACACCTCCATGCGGACCGTAGTGTGGCTCTCCCGGAGGATGTCGCTTGCGGTGAGGGGAAAGATGCGCCTCTTTCCTCCGCTTGTCCAGAAAATTGTTTGTTTAACCAAACAATATATAACCTATTGAAAAAGCCCGGTATCGACCGGGCTTCGATAGAATTTTATCCAGCAGTGTGGAGCGCTTTGCAGGACAAGGCCCCGCAGGACGCACGTCGGCGGGCGCCCCTCTGCCGCCCCTGCATCCCCAGTCAGGACACCGGCACGGCAGGAAGGCCGTCCAGGCGCATCAGATATGGCCCAGCAGACGCATCACCCAGATGAAGAAACTCAGCGAGAACAGGCTCAGACCATTGGAGACCAGGGCCGTCAGGGTCGCCTCCTCAGGACCGGCATGGTGCACGTCCGCCAGCACGGGGACCACCAGGGCGGAGCCGGAAGCGGCCATGATGACCGAAACGGCCAGCCACAGGCCTTCCACGCCCAGCGCGGCCAGGATGCCCCAGCAGACCAGGGGCTGCACCACCAGCTTGCAGATCTGCAGGGCCGTCTGGCGCAGCAGCGCATGGCCGCCCGCGTGCCGCAGGACCACGGCCAGCCGCTCCCGCAGGGTCAGGCCCAGGGTCACGAGCATACAGGGGGCGGCCGTATGGCCCACCAGCTCGGCGGCCCTGTTCAGCGGATCCCACAGGCCCAGCCCCAGGGCCGAGACCAGCACGCCGCCCGCCATGCCCCAGAACACGGCATTGTACAGCAGCGAATAGCGCAGCACATGCAAGAGCACGGCCTTGCGCCCCTGCGGCATGGAGCGGGAAGGATCATGCGCGGCCAGCTGCACCTGCCCCACCACGAACAGAAGATTGGGCGTGATGGTGAACAGGCCGGCCACGAACAGGGCCTCGGCATTGCCCGGCAGGGCACTGGTGATGACGGGGATGCCCACGAAGGCGGCATTGCAGAAACAGCCGCCCAGGGCCGTCACGGTCGCCGCCGCGCTGTCGTGGCAGGCCAGGATGCGGTCGGCCGCGTAACAGACCCCGTAGATGAGGAACTGCGCGGCGATGACGCCCAGCCAGAACTGCGGATGCGCAAAGCTCTCCAGGGGCGCGGTGACCATGATCTGGAACAGCAGCAGCGGCAGGGCCACGTTGAGGACATAGAGGCTCAGGGTCTGGTTGGCGTTCTCGGGCAGGGCCCGGAAAAGATCCAGGCAGACGCCCAGACCGATGAGCAGGAACACAGGAACAACGGCGGAAAATGCTTCGATCATGCCCTTGCTTATGCTTCTCCCGGGCGGATGTCCAGAAGCGCGGGCTACAAAACCGGGCACCATAAAAAAGCCCGGGACAGCACGGGGGAGCCTGCCGGACAGCGGCCTTGCCGCCATCCGGGACAGGCCCTGCATCCGTACTGCCGGGCCATTTCTCAGCGTATGGGGAGGACAGGCGCCGGGCCTGTCCTAGGCCTGGCTGCCATGCGCATGGCAGCCACAGGCGGCATCCAGGGCCCCGCACTGGCGGCAGTGGGCCACCAGGGGCTCGAAGGTCTCGCTGTCCGGGAAATAGGCCAGCAGGGAGCCCTGCGACATGTCGAAATACCAGGCGTGCAGCGACAGCTTGTGGGCGGCCACCCGTTCCTGGATCCAGGGGTAGGAGAGCAGGTTGTCGATGGAGACCAGGATGGCGGCCTCTTCGCAGTGGCGCTGCCGGTCGGCCGGGCTCTCGTCGCGCACGTCCTCGCGCATCCGTTCCAGGGCGGGCGCGGCCATGGAGACCCAATTGGCCACGAAGCTCTCGTCATGCAGCGATTCGGGGTTCAGCAGGGCCTGGATGCCGCCGCAGCCGGAGTGCCCCAGCACGATGATATGCTCCACCTTGAGGTGGTGTACCCCGTATTCCAGCACGGCCAGCACGGCATCGCGACGCAGGGCGTCGTCGGCATGGGGCACCAGGTTGGCCACGTTGCGCACCACGAAGATGTCGCCCGGGTCGCAGCCCATGAGCAGGGCCGGGTCGGCACGGGAATCGCTGCAGGCGATGACGATGGCCTTGGGATGCTGCCCCTTGTTCAGGGACGTGTAGTAGTCGTTTTCCGCATCGAAGTAGAAGCGGCGGAAGTTCCTGAAACCGTCGATGAATTTTTCAAAGTCTTTCATTGTTCCCTCAAAAATACCTCCCGCCGTGCGACACCTGGATGCCGCCGGACGGAAGAGACAAAAAGAGCCCCGGAAGGACCGGGGCTCTTGGATAGCATCGAAGACTGGGGCTACTTGGCCTTGGCTTCGGCCGGAGCGGCCTTTTCGGCAGCGGGCTTTTCGGCGGCGGGGGCGGGCTTTTCAGCGGGCTTCTCCGCGGCCTTGGTGTCCTGGGCGGCCTTGGCGGGCGCTTCGGCGGCGGGAGCTTCGGCCGCGGCGGGAGCTTCGGGCTGGGGGTTGCTCACGGACACGAAGTTGACCTTCTGCTTGTTCATTTCGTCCAGCAGGGCATTGGTCACATCCAGGGCGGGATCATAGGCCACGGCCACGTCCGTGCCCAGCACCACGCTCAGGCCGTTGGCCTTGCGGTAGTTGTTCACCAGACGCTGGGTCAGGTCCAGCAGCTGGCTGACCACGTTCTGCTGTTCGGCGTTGATGCGCTGCTGGCCACCCATGTAGATGGCCTGCAGTTCACGCTGCAGGGCTTCGTTCTCGGGGTCTTTGCCCAGACGGGCCTGCACGTCGTCGATCTGCTGCTGGATCTCTTTCTGCATGCCTTCCAGGAAGCGGCTGGCTTCCTTGCCGGGCTCGCTGTCACGCAGCAGGCGGTTCATATCGACCACGCCGACCTTGACGGCGGGTTCCTGGGTCTGCTGGCAGCCGCTGACGGCGAGGCAGAGGACGAGCAGGGAAAGGACGAGGAAACGAATAGGCATGGGGAGTTCTCCTTGGATCATCCGCAAGATGTGCGGTTTCAGTCTGAATGGCCTGCTTGTACGATGTTTTGTTCCGGGACTCAACTCTTTTCCGCCGCCCCGCTCCGGCGTACGGCCGGGACGGGACCTCGTGCAAGACGGCACGCGCATTGACAAAGGTTGCGATATTGTTATTCTGAACGTTGTCCTTATTTCATAAGATCTTCAGGGCGGACCTGCCGCCAAGCGAGAATTTTCGTGTCATACCACTCCCTGCGCACCCCGCGCGAAGCCATCACCGAGATCGTCAGACACGCGCCGCCCGAAGTGCGTCCTGCCATCATCGCCCTTATCCGGGCCGCCTACCGCTCCCTGAAGCGCGGCTACCAGCCCGATGTGCGGGCCGTGCCCCTGCGCAGCTGGCGCTCGCTGCTCCAGCTGCTCTCCTCCGTCGCCGCCATGCAGAGCGAGACGGAGACCCTGCTGCGTGTCTCCAACGACCTGCTCTCCATGGCCGACCATATGGCGCCCCCCGGAGAAGTGCTGCGCCAGAGCGCCGAGATCCTGGTCCATGCCCTGCATGCCGACCTCTATGTCTGCCGTCTGCGCAACCCCCAGGGCGAGTGGGTGGTGCAGGCCGCCGCGCGCCGTGACGGCGGCGGCATCCCCATGGTGGTCCCCGCCCTGGAAGAAGGCATCCGCAACCACCCGGTCATGCGCACGGTCAAGGAAGGCTCGGCCCGGCATGTGGTGTCCAACAACCTGCGGGGCATCGAACGCGGCGGCGAGTCCTTCGACTGCGTGGTCTACAAGGCGGGCTACCGTTCCCGTCTGGCCTTCGTGCTGCGCGAACGCAACGACCGGCCGCCCTTCGGCCTGGTGCTGCTCTACACCCAGCGGGAATACGGCTTCGAGATGTACGACGCCCACTTCCTGTCCAAATGCGCCCGCATCGTGTCCCTGACCACGGGCCGCCGCCTGGCCGTGGCCCGCGACACGCTGGAAAAGGCCGCCGGCGCCATGGCCCACTACGGCAACAATGCCCTGAACATCATGCGCAACCAGGCCGAATACTGCGGCGAGCTGGTGGAAGACATCGACAACAACCTTTCCCGTGCCCTGCGCCTTTCCCGCGAACTGCGCGCGGAGTTCCACGAGGATTCACGCGGCCAGCGCCTGGCCCTGGAACTGGAAAAGATCCTGGCCCGCGCCGACCTGACGGAACTGGCCGGGCATCTGGGCGGCGTGCTGGAAGGCACCCGCCGCATGACCCGCATCATCGGCTCCCTGAAAAAATCCGCGGAGCGTCCTTCCCTCATGCGCTACGCACTGGGGCAGGACGTCCTCAAGCTGGAAGACGACTCCCACGACTAGGCCGGGGCAGGCCGATCCCCCGTAACGCCGCCGTCCCCTGCCAGGACGGCGGAACCGTACGCCACACGGCGCACGCCGCCGGGATACCCTGCCCCTTTCCTGTCACGATGCCGCCCGCCCTGCGGGGACATGCGCCGTTTTTTTCCGGCGCCCTGTCCTGCCGGGCGTCGCCCTTCCGGGCCCGTCACCTTCCATACCTCGGAGCGCCGCCATGAATGCCGCCCGCCTCTTCCCCTTCCTGAACGAACTGCGTCACTACAGCCTGCGCGACTTCCGCGCCGACTTCGTCGCCGCGCTCACCGTCACCCCCATGGCCGTCCCCCAGGCCATGGCCTATGCCCTCATCGCCGGGGTGCACCCGCAATACGGCATCTATGCCTGCATGCTGCCGGTCATCGTGGCCGCCCTCTGGGGCTCGGCCCGCTACCTGGCCGCCGGACCCACCAACGCCATCTCCATGGTGCTGTTCACCACCATGAGCACGGTCAGCATCGGCGGCATCACCGTGGCCAGCCTGCCCGAAGAGGCCCGCATGCCCTACATCTTCGGCATCGCCCTGCTCTGCGGCCTCATCCAGGTGGGCATGGGCCTTGCCCGTCTGGGCGAGCTGGCCAATTTCATCTCCCATTCGGTCATGGTGGCCTTCTCCGCCGGTGCGGCCCTGCTCATCGCGTCGGGCCAGCTCAAGACCGCGCTGGGCCTGCCCTCCTCCCAGGCACAGGGATTCTTCCCCCAGATCGATCACGTCATCCACAACTTCACGCATCTCAACATCTGGTGCCTGCTGGTCTCCGGGGGCACCATCCTGCTGATCCTGCTTTTCAAGCGCATCTCGCGCCGCTTCCCGGCCACCCTGGCGGCCCTGGTCATCATCTCCGCCGTCTCGGCCCTGCTGGGTCTCCACGAGCAGGGCGTGCGCCTGGTGGGCGCCATCCCCAGCGTGGTCCCGCCCCTTTCCCTGCCCCCGGCCTTCGACATGGCCTCCATCCGCGACCTGTTCATGCCCGCGCTGGCCATCGCCCTGCTGGGCGCCGTGGAATCACTGGCCATCGGCAAGCAGCTGGCGGGCATCCGCGGCGACCGCTTCGACGGCAGCCAGGAACTCATCGGCCAGGGCCTCGGCAACATCGCCGCGGGCCTCACCTCCGGCATCCCCGGTTGCGGCTCCTTCACCCGCAGCGCCCTGGTGGTCACCAGCGGCGGG
>OOIF01002252.1_pt1 | contig 13621 bp, 12 predicted proteins | sample 1691961 | NCBI WGS metagenome assembly OOIF01 (sample SAMN06348146, study PRJEB24527) | human gut metagenome | biome: human gut; feature: ankylosing spondylitis patient; material: feces | host: Homo sapiens | place: China | collected 2015-10 | reverse complement strand
TCCGCACCCACTGCAAGACCTTTGGCGGCACACTTGACGATGCCGAGTGCATGAAACTCACAGGTCTTGCCCGGAATACCTATTATAAGTATAAGAGGCAGATTCGGGAGGACGCTGAAATGAAGGATTGACTTCTATGTAGAAGAAGTGCTGCAAAAACGGACAGAAGGAACACGGTACATTCAAAATGAGAACGCCGTGTTCTTTTTTTGTAGCTTGTGTAGGATGGACAACCATACCGTCCAGCCAAATCCGTATAATGAGGGCAGAAAAGTGACGGAATCATAAGACAGAAGGAGAAGAGCGTATGAAAAAATTTTTGATGGTACTGTTGAGCATTGCATTTGTGCTGAATCTTGCGATTGTGATTGGGCTGATTGGCGGATATGGTTCGCCACGCCGGGCTCTTTATACCATCACAGACGAGCTGATGAACAGTGCCTATCGGTTCAAAAGAGGTTGGCAATTTAAGAATAGTCTACCTTGACTTTTTAGGAGATGGACAGGTTGTCTGTCCATCTTTTTTTGTATACTGGGGTTGTGCAAAAGATACAAAAATTTTTTTGCAATTCCGTGAAACGACAAAACTTCACACAAAGAATTGCAGCGATAGTTGTGTTGTGTTACAATGAGCAGAGAAGGAGAATGAACTGTGCGTAATAGTAGATTAGACCGTATACTCTATATCCAGCAGGTGCTGGTACAGGGTGGTGTGCTGAACAAACAGCAGACGGCTGACCGCTTCGGTGTCAGTGAGAAAACCATCCAACGCGATCTTGACACCCTGCGCAATCATTTTGCAGACAGCGAGCCGCGCCGGGAGATCTTATACAACTCCGCAAAGGGCGGCTATCTGCTGGATGACACGCTTTCACGCTTCCTCACCAGCAGCGAAATTCTGGCAGTGTGCAAGATCCTGCTGGAAAGCCGCTCCATGGTCAAGGAGGAGATGTTCCCAATTCTGGATAAGCTGATCTTGGCCTGTACACCGCTGGACCGGCTGAATCAGGTGAAAGACCTCATTAGCAACGAGCGCTTCCACTATGTGGAGCCGCAGCACGGCCGGAAATTTATCGAAAATTTGTGGGAAATCGGTACGGCAATAGAAAACCACAATGTTATGGAAATTACCTACTGCCGTACCCACGATGGCGAGACTCGTGTGCGCACCATTGAGCCGGTGGGCATCCTGTTCAGCGAGTATTATTTCTATCTGGCAGCGTTTATTGAGGGCATCGACAAGGACAAGCACTTCAAAAATCCACAGGATAATTCTCCGACCATTTATCGCATCGACCGCATCCAGAACTATAAGACGCTCGACCGGCATTTTGCCCAGCGATACACCGACCGCTTTCAGGAGGGCGAGATGCGCAAGCGCATCCAGTTTATGTACGGCGGCGAGTTGCAGACCATCCGGTTCGAGTATACCGGGCCAAGTCTGGAATCGGTGCTTGACCGACTGCCCACTGCAAAGGTTTTGCAGGTAACGGAAAAGGGCTGGATTGTGGAAGCGGAGGTGTTTGGAACGGGTATCCAGATGTGGGTGAGAAGTCAGGGAGATTACATTAAAGATTATAAAACCATAAGGAGCGATAGAATATGAGCGAAATTCAGGTGGAAGTGTGTTTTACGGACAAGCTGGAGTCTGTCCGCGTGGGCGGAAAGGGGATGGAGATCCCGAAAGCCGTGAAGGCAAAGCCCGTCGAGGAGTGGTTTGAACCGGCTGCGGGCCGCGTGAAGTGGGGCGGACTGGGCGCTGAGATAAAGGAAATGGATTTCGGCGGAGAGAAGGATGCCGCGTACAGTTTCCTGTTCAACGGCCCGGAGGACAAAAAGCAGGAGTTTATGGAGTGCGTGGAGCGCTTCTGCCTGGGCGAGGAAGCACAGCAGGAAACAAAAAAGAAGACTGTGCAGGATTACCTGCAGGAGGCTAAGAAAAATCAGCAGGCCGGCAATGCCGAAATGGCGTTCCAGCAGTACATGGTCGCGGCCAGAGATTACGGACATCCCGAGGCACAGTTTGAAGTGGCCCGGTGCTATCAGAGCGGCACTGGTGTGGAAAAAAACGAAGAAAATGCGCTCGTGTGGTACAAAAAGGCCGCAGAGCAGTGCGATGCCGAGGCACAGTGCGCACTGGGCGAGTGCTATTATCAGGCTCGGGGCGTTGAAAAGGACGACAAAGAGGCCCGCAGATGGTACGAAGCGGCGGCAACTCAGGAAAATGTGACGGCCCAGTATATGACCGGGCGGCTGTATGCGGAACTCTCGTACAATGAGGCGGCTGTAAAGTGGTACACCAAAGCGGCAGAGCAGGAATGCCCGGAAGCACAGTATGAGCTGGGTGTGTGCTATGAGGCCGGCGACGGTGTCGGCAAGGACGAGGCAAAGGCCGCAGAACTGTACCGCAAGGCGGCAGTGCAGGAGTATGCGGAAGCGCAGAACAAACTCGGCGAGTGCTACGACTATGGAAGTGGCGTGGCAGTTGATGAAAATGAAGCTGAGAAGTGGTATCAGAAAGCCGCAGAAAATGGAAATGAAACGGCAATGCTGACCTTGGCGGACAAATTGTTCGTTGATGGTAGTCTGGATGATACCGATGAGAAAATGCAGAAAGCTGCAATGTGGTATCAGAGAGCTGCGGAACAGGGAAACATGAAAGGACAGTACGAATGGGGAGATTGCTACTATAACGGCTGGGGTGTGGATAAAAATGAGGAAGAAGCCGTAAGGTGGTATCGCAAAGCGGCAGAGCAGGGATATGCACAGGCGCAGTGTACACTTGGTGACTGCTGCCTCAAGGGAAAAGGCGTAGAAAAAGATGAAAAGAAGGCCGCCGAATGGTACAGAAAAGCGGCGGAACAGAATGATGAAGAAGCACAGTATAAGCTGGGACAATGTTACGATGATGCTGTGGGCGTAGATCGGGACACGGAGAAAGCAGCAGAGTGGTATAAGAAGTCGGCGGAAAATGGAAACAGAAACGCACAGTATCAGCTTGGCCGCTGCTATTACTTCGGCAATGGCGTAAATGAAAAGAAAACGGAAGCGGTAAAGTGGTACCAGAAAGCTGCAGAACAGAATCATGCAGAGGCACAATATACTCTTGGCGAATGCTATTACTGGGGTAATGGCGTGCTGGAAACGGGGGAGAGGCAGTAAAATGGTATGAGAAAGCAGCGGAAAACTATAATGCAGATGCGCAGTATAGTTTGGGTTTTTGCTACGAAAGAGGCATAGGTGTAACGCAAGACTTTGCCAAGGCAGCGGAGTGGTACCGCGAAGCCGCGGAACAGGGTGATATGATATCACAATGCAATCTCGGCTATTTTTATGAGAACGGAAGAGGCGTTGAAAAAGACCTTGCCAAGGCAGCGGAGTGGTACCGTGAATCTGCAGAGCAGGGATATGCAAGAGCTCAATTTAATCTTGCAATATTATATGACAATGGGTATGGCGTGGCACAGAACAAAGAAGAAGCGGCGAAATGGTATCGAAAAGCCGCAGAGCAGGGATATGCACAGGCGCAATGCGATCTTGGCTACTGCTATGAGTGTGGTTGGGGTGTGACACAAGACCTTGCCAAGGCGGCGGAGTGGTACCGGAAATCTGCAGAGCAGGGGAATGCTATTGCACAATCTAATCTCGGAATTTTTTATGAGAATGGCAGAGGCGTAACAAAAGACCTTGCCAAGGCAGTGGAGTGGTACCGCAAATCTGCGGAGCAGGGATATGCGCGGGCGCAGTACAATCTGGGCCGTTGTTATCATAATGAACAGGGAGTGGCGAGAGACCTAAAAAAAGCTATGGAGTGGTATCTCAAAGCCGCAGAACAAGGCTGGGCAGATGCACAATATATCGTTGGAGCATTTTACAGCAATGGATATGGCGGTATAAAGGTGAATAATGCGGAAGCCTTAAAGTGGTATTATAAGGCTGCGGAACAGGGGGTTGCAGAGGCGCAATTTATTCTGGGGCTTGACTATAAACGTGGCGAAGGAGGAGTGAAAAAAGATTTCGCTAAAGGAGCAGAATGGTATCGAAAAGCAGCAGAGCAAGGCCATATGTATGCTCTGTACAATCTTGCAGTATGCTACGAATATGGAGAAGGTGTCCCAAAAGACAAGGAAACAGCAATAAAATTGTATCAGAAGGCGGCAGAGCAAGGCCATACAGAGGCAGAAAAGGATGTCAAGCGACTGGAAGGCGGCGGCCTTGGCTCTGCCGTCGCAGCCGGTGCGGCACTGGGCGGAGCTGCCCTGCTCTGGAAAATTTTGAGGGGTTAACAGCAGAAAGGAAAATAAATCATGGCAGACGAGCTTGAGGTGCTTGAAAAACAGCAGCTTTCCGCGCAGCGGTCGCTGAATGACCTGACGGACCAGCTGACCCTTGCAGACCATCTGGTGTATAAAAAATATCTGACGGAACTGCAGAACTATGGCATGGTGGAGCTTTCCCAGCAGATGCTGGACGTGCAGGACCCTGCCCAGTGCATCCAGCTGTTCCAGCTGCAGAAATTGACCCTGAAAAAGGGCGAGGATATGTTCCAGAAGCTTTCTACGGTGTACTATTCCAGCATGGCGCAGGGCTGCAGTCTGGCGGTGATGATCGATGTGCCGGAGGAGAATGTCGGCGCGAATATCTATCTGGGTGTCCGGGAGGACCCCTTGAAAAAGAACATGAAGAGCCGCGATCTGGATACTTCCAGCAAGGCGTTGCAAAAGGTGCTGAGCTCCAACTTCCCCGGCTCTGAGACAAGAGGCATTCCGCGGCAGGAGGAAAAAGAACTGCTGGACGGAGCCTTTGGCGATACGCAGGAAGCTGTGGCCTCGGTGTCCTGCGTGGCGGCACTGCGGGATAAATCCAGGACGGAAGACAAAGCTTTTGTGCAGGGCATCGAGCGCTTTATGGACGCGATGGACGGCGAGGTGTACACGGCGCTGTTTCTGGCAGAGCCTGTCTCGGCAGAAACGCAGGCGGAGATACGCAGCGGGTACGAAAACCTCTACAGCAGTCTTTCGCCCTTCCGCAAGAGCACATGGTCCTATAGCGAGAATCAGAGCACGGCTGTGATGGAGAGCCTGTGCAGCGGGACTTCCCACACCATCAGCGATACCGTCAGCACGACCACAACGGACGGCACGAGCCAGTCCTCCTCGGTGACGGATGGCACCCAGAAAACGAAAGGGGTCAGCGGCGGCATCAACGGCGGTGTCGGCAGCAGCTCCGGCACCTCGGTCACAAAGGTCTCGCCGGTGGCTGGCGGCATTGCAGGCATTCTGGGTCTGGGCGGCGCAGTAGCCTCGGTTGCGATTCCGGTGGCAGGTGCTGTTATTGGACCGCTGCTGGGCACGGCTGGCAGGGCCATAGGAGGCATGGCACCATCCAGAACGGCTTTCAACAGCATTGCCCGGAACATCGGCGGCTCCATGGGCGTAAACACCTCGTGGGGCACCAGTCACTCCACCACCGAGCAGACCGGCACTTCGCACAGCACCTCCGATGGGACGTCGCATGGAACATCGGACACCATCAGCCAGCAGGAGAGCCACGGCACAACAGACACCCGCGGCATGGGCCGTACCCAGCAGGTCGAGCTGTGCAACAAATCGGTGGAAGAATTGCTGGAACGCATTGAAAACCAGCTCAAGCGCGCCAAGGAAAGCGAGGATTACGGCTGCTACAAATGTGCGGCTTATTTCCTTTCGTCTACCCCGTCTACGGCGATACTTGCGGCCAATACTTATCGCGCATTGATGGTGGGTGAGGGCTCCTCGGTGGAGAGCGGCGCTGTGAATGTCTGGCAGAACGATGAGGCACAGGTGGCCCAGCTGCGGGAGTACCTCAAGCGATTCATGCACCCGGTCTTTGCCCGTCCGCTGTGGGCGGGTGCGCCGGACAGCCTGCTTTACACGCCAGCAACACTGGTTAGTGGGCGGGAACTTCCGATGCACCTTGGCTTGCCCACCCGCTCAGTGCACGGCTTGCCAATCATCGAGCACGCGGAGTTCGGCCGCAATGTGCCGGACGAAACGGTGCCGGATGCGGACAAGATGGAGCTGGGCAAAATCTACCATATGGGCAGGGAGGAAAAAGCGGACCTTATCCTGAACCGGCAGGCACTTACAGCACATACCTTTATTACTGGCTCTACAGGTTCGGGTAAGAGTAATACGGTCTACGAACTGCTGCGGCAGCTGGATGCTGGTGGAGTGAATTTCATGGTCATTGAACCAGCTAAAGGCGAATACAAGAATGTGTTTGGCGGTAGGGAAGATGTGCATGTATTTGGTACGAATCCGAAAATTACAGAGCTTCTGCGCATCAATCCATTCCGCTTCCCGGAAGAAATTCATGTGCTGGAACACATTGACCGGCTGATTGAGATTTTTAGTGTGTGCTGGCCGATGTATGCGGCGATGCCGGCAGTGCTGAAAAATGCGATGCTTCAGGCCTATGAAGTGTGCGGGTGGAATCTGGAAACTTCTGAAAATGAGTATAACAAGGATCTGTTCCCGACATTTCAGGATTTGTTGACAGAGCTTGTGGACGTGATCGAACATTCGGCATACGACAAAGAGGTTAAGAATAATTATAGAGGATCGTTGGAAACCCGTGTGCGCTCGTTGGCAAATGGATTGAATGGTCAGATCTTTTCGGCAGATGAAATCCCAGAAAAACAGCTTTTTGATGAAAATACCATTGTGGATTTGAGCAGAGTGGGGTCACTTGAGTCAAAGTCTTTGATTATGGGCATCCTGATTATGCGACTCAATGAGTATAGAATGACTTCCTGTACAGAAATGAACAATCCGCTGAAGCATGTTACAGTATTGGAAGAAGCACACAACATTCTGCGTCGGACTTCTACGGAACAGACAGAAGAAGGTTCCAATGTGGCAGGCAAATCCGTAGAAATGATTGCAAATGCAATCGCCGAGATGCGTACCTACGGTGAAGGCTTTGTTATTGCAGATCAGTCACCCGGTGCGGTTGATATTTCGGCTATCCGAAACACAAACACCAAAATTATTATGCGTCTTCCGGATGAACAGGATTGTCAGCTGGCAGGTAAAGCAGCTGCCTTGAAAGATGACCAACTGGATGAGATCGCACGACTTCCAAAAGGTGTGGCAGTTATATATCAAAATAATTGGACAGAGCCAGTATTATGCAAGATAAATAAGTTTGAAGGAGTAGAAAAACGATACCAATATAAAACTTGTGCTACGGATAGAAAGGCAGAGATGATGTCCGCAATCTTACTGAAGAATTTGCTGAAAAAAGAAAAAGGCGAACCACTGGATCTGAACCTGCGGCAGCTTCAGGACTTGTTGCTGAAAATCTCTATGCCATCTAAAACGAAAATTGCGGCGCTAAAGGCGTTGCAGAAAAATGGTCGCTGTAGACAGAAAGATATTCAATCGGTGGTCTATAAGTTAGTATGTACGCCTACGGTGGAGGAAGAATTGACACGTACAGAATCAATTGAAGAATGGCGTGATGAAATTGCCTACTTTGGAAGTACGGAACTAGCTGATCTGGATGAGGAAATGCTAAATGAGGTAGCAGAGCTGATTTTGCTGGAACAAATCAAATGCTATGACTGGCCCAAAACATATCTGGAGCAGTGGCAGGAATTTCGGAAAAAGGAGATGTTGGTGTGAGCATGTTCAAAGAAGTTCAGGAGACGGATAAACCTATAGAAACAGAAAAACAAAGATTAAGTACAGCGTTTGAAAATAACAAGAAGAACGAGGGCGGCGAAACAAGACATCTGAAAACAATCAATGAGCAGTATGAAGGACAGAAATATCCCGGAACGGATGTGGAGTATAAGTATGAACGGATTCAGGTGAACGGCGAAAAAGTAGAAGGCGTTTTTCCACAGTTTGAAAGCAAAGATGTGGAAAGGCTACCTCGAAAAATGTGGGAATCTTCGGATGCACAGCAGTTTTCGTTCTGTACGCAGATGCTGGGACAAAAATTGGAACATAATCCCGCTTTAGAATCAAGATTTACCCCTCGCCAACTGGAGCAGATTCGCAATGGAGAACCAAGAATTTCGGGCCTGACATGGCACCACACGGAGCACCCAGGTGTTATGCAGCTTGTGAATTCAAATGTACATAGCATGTGTCGTCACACTGGTGGGAGAAGCATCTGGGGTGGCGGTTCAGATTGCAGATAAGGAGAATATGATGGAAATGATTTGGAAATATAAGATTGAATTGAAGGATTTGCAGGCTTTTGAAGAGGTAGAAACACTAAGAGGAATCCGCATTCCAGAAGAACTGAAAAGCTTTGTGACGGAGCACAATGCGGCAACACCGTCGCTTTATCACTTCATGGTGGGTTCAACAGAGCGTGTGTTTGGTGCGGTACTGTCATTTGATAAAACAGAAACGGAAGCAGACACAGTGTACCCCGCACTGGAAGCAATAAAAGACAAAAATCTATTACCTTTTGCAATTGATCCCTTCGGCAACTACATTTGCTATCAGTTGGATCGAAAGCAAATCGTCTATTGGGATCACGAAAGTGACGAAGTGACATCTACAGGGAAAGGTTTGGATGAATTTGCTGAAAGTTTGTATTGAAGATTCCAAGGATATGCTCTTATAAGTCCATTGCACTTTCAGGTTATTACAATCTCGGTCGATTGCACATACAATACAAGTATCACTTCACAAAACGGAGGGTACTTGTACTATGGTGGACTACGCCGACATCGGAAAACGCATCCGTGCCTGCCGCCTTGCAAAGGGCATGACGCAGGAGCAGCTGGCCAATGAGGTCGGCGTGGTGGTCACGCACATCAGCCATATCGAAACGGGCAACTCCGTGCCCAGTCTGAAAACGCTGATCGACATCATCAACGCACTGGACTGCTCCGCGGATGAGCTGCTCTGCATCGAGATCAAAAAAGCAAAGCCGGTGTTCGATAGCTGGATGACCGAACAGCTTGCAGATTGCTCTGCTGATGAAGCAAAGATCATCAAAGAAACGGTAGTCAGTCTGAAAAAATCGCTCCGAAAGGTGTACGGAAAGTCCTCTAAATACAGATATGACTAAAACTTCAAAAACTAAATGCCAGTTGGTAGGCATTGAGTGCCTGAAAAAGCACCCATAAAGTAAAAGGACCGCCCCGGTTTCCATAGTAGGAAGTCGGGGCGGTTTTTCTATGCAAAGCTATATAGAAAAATCCCAATGGAAGTTTGCCGGATGGACAATATTGGTGTCCAATCAACGCTTTATAATAAAAGCATCAAAATGATTCAATTGAATCATTCCGAACGGAAAAGATTACGCATCCATTGAGATGGGAGGAAACATCATGAAAGAACGATTTGAAATCTATGATGGCAGTGCAGAAGCTAAAAAAGCCAAAGGAAAATCCAAAAATCTGAGCGGCTTTCATCCGCTGTTTACCGCAGCTGCCCGCAGAAACATCACGTTGGATGCCTTGAAAATCTGGCTGCTGCTGGGGTTCGTTGTGGGCGTGGTGACAGGTATTGCAACCGGTGCAGGAGCGGTATCGGTGCTTTTTGGGCTTCTGATCGCTGCAGTGATCTATTTCGGCTTCCGGGATGATGTCTATAAAAAAGTCTATGGCCCGGAGCATGACAGAGGTCAGCTTCCTTTGCCGGAAGGAATGAGCTGGGAAGAAGCCGTAGACCGCATCCGCCGTGGATTTGCCAACCCAGACATTGAACAGGTGACGGATACTGAGGATGCCATGACCTTTTACAGCAAAAAGCGTGGTACCTATCAGCTGAAAAATACAGCCGATGGTCTGAAAATGACCATCCTGACCAAACCGTCAAAAAGCAGTAAGAAGGAATATCTGTATGCAGTTTTCAGCAGCGTTCTGCTGTCGCAGGTGATCGCCATCCTGTACCCTGAAAAAATTTCTGCGGAGCAGGTGGAAGAAGAAAAGGCGGCAGTCCGAGAGCTGTTTGGCGCACATAAGATGCCACTGGTCATTGAGCTGGCGATTACAGCGGCGTTTGTTGCATTCGCAGCGTATGTGCTCTATACTACGCTCTATTCGGATAGTGCCCGTTCCAAAGGGATCTCGGACAGCTATCTGAACCTGTTCCCGGAAGAAGCCACTGTTGGCGAGGTACTGGACGATTTTTTTACAAACGGCAAGTGGGAAAACTATGAACAAGACGGAGTGACTTTTGTTCACTACAGCGGTGAGTGCGTTAACACACAGACCGGAGAAGAGATTGTCATGGGCGTTTATTTTAAGCTGAAGGAGGACAAGTCATTCAGCATCGACCGGATGACCATGGACGGCGAGACGATGAATCTGTTGGAACAGTACGCCGTGCTTTCCAAAATCAGTGACAGCTATTGCAAAGATCATGGCATTGCCAGCAGCAATGCGCTTGACGAATTGGAAAATGCTTTGGATGATGCGCTTGCAGATTCATCTTCCAGCGTCAGCATGGCAGAACCTGAGAGTGAAACCTACACAGAGGATACGGATCCCGACAATTCCGTCCGGGTGGCGACCAGATCAGACCGTAAAGTTGTTAGCACGAATGGAATGGATACCTATTCGGAACTTTCTGGCGAGATCTCTGTAGACGTCAACTCCTATGAGTTTGGAGAAATGCCGGAAAGCACGAAAGAGTACTACCTCAGCTATGGGAGTGATTTTAAGACCGCATGGCTGAATGCAATGTATACGGACGTATACGAATACAGTGGAAAGTATAGCAATCTGGATGCTTTGTCACGATTTATAGAGTATCTGAAGTTTTACGATGAAGCTACTTATTATATGGAAGTTGAGGGGATGATACAAGACCTTCATGAGATATGGTATGATTTTGACATCGAAACATTGACGGAGGAAGATGCAGGAGTATATGTGGACAGAGTGATTCAGATGGCTGAAGCCAACGGTGCTGAAATCCAGATTTGGTAAAAGTACAGAGCGCAAAATTCTTCTTGAAATTTGAGACGAGCGCATTAAAAATCGATAGAATCGAATCCCGCTGGATTCCTGCTGCCGGAGTCCAACGGGATTCTTTTTGCCCCAAACGAAAGATAAGGCTCACTGACATTGGCTCATATACTGGATCAGGTCTTGCTTGTAAACCTTCCAGAGCTTTCCCATCTTGAAGGCGGGAATTTCGCCGCTGTTTAGAAGACGCAGCAGTAGATTTCTGCCAACATGCGTAATTTCCATGACCTGCCGGAAACTCAGAACATCGGGGTAGTTGTCTAGCATTGAAAATCAACTCCATTCTTGTGATTCTGGTGAATTTTCGTTCTGTTTTGCACGGATCATTTTTTGTTCGCTCAAAGCCCTTGTACCCTTGTGCATAAGGGCGTACATGGAAATCTGCCGCATTGACGGTCGTTCAGGATGCGGCAAGGGATGATCACGTCGTTGATTTCTAATTTTTCCAAAGCCTTTGCGATTTTCTTTTTATGATGTATCTTATCGGTCGGTTCCGGCTCATCCTGCGCTTCGATATACGCAGCGACGAGTTCTTTGGTATCGTCATCAAGGTTGCTCATTTGTACGGCTTTCAGGGCAGTTGGAACGTTATACCACGAATGCTTACCAAAATAATCGACGGCATACCGATATAGAAAGAGCGGAATATCATCACTGATTTTATCAAAATAATGAAACAGCGTATGATTTCCAAACTGGAACTTTGAAGATTTCGATTCCAACTTATCGTGCTCAAATTCTTTCAGACTGGGGCGCTTTAATTGAATTTCATATCGAACCAGATTTTTTGAGTGTTCCAGATCATCCGGAGAAATCGGATAGCTCTCCTTTTCGCAATTCAAGAGCTGCTGATGCTTGTCATAGAGTGCAAAATCGTACCACGTTTTTTCAAATTTACAGCTTCGGATCTCATTGTGCTGGTTATAGTGTAGCGCACGACCTTTCCTGTACGGGTCAACGCTTCCTGCATAACGAATGATTTTTACCATCAGCGAGGGATCGCATTTCACATAGAAGTCTTGTGTAATATCCAACCGGTGCATTTTCCATTTAACAGAATCCTCAATTTCAAGGAGTCCAAGCTGCTCCAATTCATCCAGAAATGCCTGCTCTTGCATGGCCAAACCTCCTGGCGATAAATCTGTTAAACTTAAACGAGACGGGTCACCTGCGATCCGAGCAAGGTTCACACCAGATAACGTTATGTATCTCTTCCTGAAATCTGGGTAATCCGCCAATGTGATGGTCAAACCACCATCTTTTCTTTTATAAGAGTAGCCTTTTTTTGAGGAGCCATGATACGGAATCCGATAGTATTTTCCAGCGGATACCATTTTTTGAATTGCCATAAATATAGTGCGTTTCGCTTCGCAATCGGTATACGTTCCCTTCACTTCAAACGTATGAATGGAAGGTGCTAAAAGTGGGAACTTCTTTGCCATTGTCAAAAAAAACACCTCTTTTTGTGATTTATCAGGATGTTATGAATCAAATAGAAATTGATCGGGAGGAACAACTACTGTAAAAACGCATAGTATTCTATCTGGTGATTTATGACACTGTTATCCATAGATCGAAATCTAATAGGATGATAATAAACTGCTTTTGGGGATTTCTTATAGGGCGATTTAATCAAAGGCAGCGTATTTTCGATCTCCGCCCTTCAAATTCATTATGCCGAATGAAAAAATCATTACAGACCGCAATAAATCCAGTTTCGACATTTGGGGTGGTTTTCGTCCGATCAGACAGGTCTGGTTTTCTTTATCAAGAGCCAGCGGGCATTTTGTGTCTTGTTTTGTGAGTGGAAAGAAGGTACAATAATAGCAAATGACTCACATCTGCGAGGTGATACCATGAATGATATTTACGCATATGACCCCGATACAGAGGAAGAAGCGGGCCAATGCATGGATGAAGTGATTCAGATTGCAGAGGAAAGCGGCGCCGAAATTCAGTTCTACTAAAAGATAATCATAAGCGACCATGAGGCGGAGCTTTTGCGCAGATAAAATGCTGCTGGAAGCTCCGTTTTTTGTATAAATGAAAATTTTTTACTCTTTGGTTTCGCTCTATAAAACTTATATAAGAATGAAATTTTCTAAAATTTTGGAATAAAAATTTAAAATGAGGTATGCTGATAACAGGAAGGAGTTGAAAGAATGCTTTGCCAATTTTCTTTTCAGAATTTTAAGTCCTATAAGGATGAAACGACATTTGATTTCCGTGCAATGGCAATTCCGGAGTTTCAGGATGCCTTGATTCGGCAGGAGAAAGCGGAAGATTTGCTTCCGGTCAGCGCGGTCTATGGCCCTAATGGCGGCGGTAAGACAAATCTGCTTCAGGCATTCTTTTGCCTGATTAACCTTGTTGTGAAGCCGATTCATGCGTTGGAAAAGAATCGACAGCCTATGATTTTCCAACAGGGCAGCAGTGTGGCTCCCTTTATGTTGGACGAAGGTTCTGCCAATGAACCTACGATTTTTCAGGTGTTTTTTCGTGTAGGCGAGAAGGAATACCAGTATCACATTGCGCTCAAGGAAGAAATTGTCTTTGAGTCTCTTCTGTGGCGCACTCTTGGTGGCAAGAAGACAGGACTGATTTTTGAACGAGACGGCCAGAAGATTGAATTGGGTGCAA
>OOIF01002241.1_pt1 | contig 13700 bp, 12 predicted proteins | sample 1691961 | NCBI WGS metagenome assembly OOIF01 (sample SAMN06348146, study PRJEB24527) | human gut metagenome | biome: human gut; feature: ankylosing spondylitis patient; material: feces | host: Homo sapiens | place: China | collected 2015-10 | reverse complement strand
TCTTAAATCCATTTTCCTTATATAAAAGAGGAGACTGAAAATAATCGCTTCCCTCTACTGCACGCCATTCTCCCTCAAACTGCTCTGCTGCCAGTTCCTGTGTCAAAAGCACCCGATAAAATGGTGTCTTCACAAAGCTTCGGATCTCACGTTCTCTGCGCACCACCATGCCAAGCACACAAGTCATGACACGACCTACGGAGATCACCGTATACTTGCTATTCTGAAAATTTGAAACAGCTCTTCCATATTGCAAAGTCAGCAGTCTGGAAAAATTGATTCCCATCAGATAATCCTCCTTGGCCCGCAGATAAGCGGAATGGGACAGATTATCATAAGCAGACAGACCTTTGCCTCGCGGATTCCTCGCAGTATTTCCTCCTCTGTCTGGGAATCGATCCACACTCTTCGTCTATTTTTTCCATGTACCTGCGCCTGTTGTTCTACCAGACGGTAAATATATTCTCCCTCCCGCCCCGAGTCAGTACAGACATAGATGCAGGTCACATCCGGCCGGTTCAGAAGAGAACTTACGATCTGAAACTGCTTTTTCACACTGCTGATCACTTCGTACTTCCATTCCTTTGGCAAAAATGGCAAGGTAGTCAGAGACCAGCGCTTGTATTTTTCATCATAGGCTTCCGGGTAGCTCATAGTCACCAGATGACCCACACACCAGGTCACCACCGCTTCCGTGGCTTCCAGATAGCCGTCTTTTCTGCTGAAATCCAGATGCAGCGCCTTGGCGAATTCCTGGGCAACACTTGGTTTTTCCGCAATATATAAAGATTTGCTCATGCACAACTTCTCTCTTTTCCAATATATGCCCCACAGGACATCGTGTACAATTATAGCATGTTTGTGATATAATGTCCACGATAGTAAATCTTAGAGCAAGGAGAATTTCATGCGCATTGTCGGTATCATTGCAGAATATAATCCCTTTCATAAGGGTCATGCTTACCAGATTGAAGAAGCTAAAAAAGCAGCAAACGCTGACTTTGCCGTTGTTGCTATGAGTGGAAATTTCGTGCAGCGCGGTGCCCCCGCTATTATTGATAAATATACGCGCACTAAAATGGCATTAGAGGGCGGAGCTGATCTTGTGCTTGAACTGCCTGTACCTTTTGCAACAGCTGCTGCCCCTATATTTGCATCAGCAGGTGTCTCGCTTCTTACGCGTCTTGGATGCGTTGATGCACTATGTTTTGGAAGTGAGTCCGGCAATATTGATTCTTTGATTACTGCAGCACGCACATTGCAGGAAGAACCCCCTGAATATAAAGTACTTTTACAGCGCTTTTTAAAGGAAGGAAATAGCTATCCAAAAAGTGTACAGCTGGCGATGAACTCTATGGGTAATTTGCTTACAGCCTCACCGAATGATACGCTTGGTGTTGAATATATAAAAGCACTTCTTGCATCTGGCAGTACAATGAAGCCATTTGCTGTAAAAAGAGAAGGCAATGACTACCATGATACAAAACTCTCCTTAGGCTTTGCAAGTGCGTCTGCCATACGAAGTCAAATTGAATGTGAATCAGCTTCTTCTATTTCGTCACTTTCAGCTTTTCTTCCTGAAACCTCCTTTTCTTTGATGGAAAAGGCTTTTAGTCATACATTTCCAATCTCAGAGGATGATTTTTCGCTTGCACTTGGCATGATAATAAACGCTGGCAAAATGACAAATGGAATGGATCTTTTACATGCAGCTGAGATGACACCTGAACTGTATGATCGCATACAGCGCATACTTTGTACAGGACAAGCCTTTACATTTAGTGAGCTTGCCCAAAATCTTAAAACAAAAAACATTACACGTGCTCGGATAAACCGTACACTGCTCCACTGTCTGCTTTCTATAAGCCAGGATGATATGGAACTTTTTCGTGCATCTGACTTTTGTTTATATGCACGCATTCTTGGTTTTAAGAGTAATGCTTCTTCACTTCTAAAGGCAGTTAAAAGCAATGCAAAAATCCCTGTAATAACAAAGCTTGCTGATGCAAAAAACAAGCTCGATGAAACAGGAAATAAAATCCTGTCCCATGAGCTTGCCTCTTCATTTCTTTATCGCCAGGCTGTCTGGTGTAAATTTCATGAAACTTTGCCAGATGAATTTCGTGCCGGCATCGTCATCATATAAGCTGTCTTATTTTTGTTTTCTTTCATAGCAGCGAAAATCATAAATAAGATCAAAATATGTCTGTTCATCACTGACATCTGTCAATGACCACTCGTTAGGCGAAATTTCCGGAAAGAACGTATCTGCCTCATACACATAATCAATACGCGTCAAGTGAATGCGGTCTGCATATGGCATAAATGCTTGATATACACTCTCACCGCCTATTATATAAACATCCTCACTGCGGTACTTTTTGATTTCTTCTAGTACCGCTTCGACGCTGTGACAAATGACTGCCCCCTTGCACTGATAGTTTTTATTACGTGTCAGTACAATGTTGGTGCGTCCTTCAAGCACACGTCCGCCTGGAAGGCTCTCCAGAGTTTTTCGTCCCATGACAACGACCTTTCCGATCGTTTCCTTTCGAAACAGCTGCTGATCAAACGGAATCGTAACAAGAAGCTTTCCATGATAGCCAATTCCATTTTTCTTATCTGCTGCAACAATCATATTCATATCTTATTTTTTCCTGTTCTTGTTATTTTTTGATACCTGCGAATTGCTCCATTGTTTCCTCTTTATGTAAGCATGATCAGCTTGTGACTTTTCGCCCCTTGTATCATCAATTTTTAAAGCTGTGGATCGGTGCCGGAATACGTCCGCCTCTGTTGATAAACGCACTGCAGTCCTTTGTATTAACTGGCATGATTGGTGCATAGCCAAGCAGACCGCCAAATTCTGCTGTATCGCCTACCTTTTTGCCGATAACAGGAATTACACGTACTGCTGTTGTCTTCTGATTTACCATACCGATTGCTGCCTCATCTGCAATAATACCTGAGATTGTGGCTGCACTTGTATCTCCAGGAATAGCAATCATATCAAGACCAACGGAGCAAACGCATGTCATAGCTTCAAGCTTTTCGATGCACAGACTTCCATTTGTAGCTGCCTCGATCATGTTGCGATCTTCGCTGACCGGAATAAATGCTCCACTTAATCCACCAACATAGGAAGATGCCATGATGCCGCCCTTCTTAACCTGATCATTTAACATTGCAAGTGCTGCTGTTGTTCCCGGTGCACCTACTTCCTCTAAGCCAATCTCCTCTAAGATTTCTGCTACACTATCGCCAACTGCCGGAGTCGGTGCAAGTGACAGATCAATGATTCCAAACGGAATGCCAAGTCTGCGGCTTGCTTCCTGTGCAACAAGCTGTCCTACTCTTGTAATCTTAAATGCAGTCTTCTTGATAGTCTCACAAAGCACCTCAAAATTCTGACCGCGCACCTGTGAAATTGCGTGCATTACAACACCAGGACCACTTACTCCGACATTGATAATTGCATCTGCTTCTGTCACACCATGGAATGCACCTGCCATAAATGGGTTATCATCTGGTGCATTGCAAAATACAACTAGCTTTGCACAGCCTAAGGAATCCTGATCCTTTGTATACTCAGCTGCTTCTTTTACGATACTTCCCATTAAACGAACTGCATCCATATTAATTCCAGTCTTTGTTGAACCAATATTAACTGAGCTGCACACACGCTCTGTTACGGCAAGCGCCTTCGGGATTGAACGAATTAACAGTTCTTCTGCCTTTGTCATACCCTTGCTTACAAGTGCAGAATAACCGCCAAGGAAGTTTACGCCAACCTCCTTTGCTGCTCTGTCGAGTGATTTTGCAATCTCAACAAAATCATCCGTTGTCTTGCACGCGGCACTTCCGACAAGCGCGATTGGCGTTACGCTGATTCGCTTGTTTACAATCGGGATTCCATATTCTTTCTCGATATCTTTTCCGGTAGACACAAGATTTTTTGCCAGTGTTGTAATTTTGTTATATACATTCTCACAGACCTTTTCAACAGAACTGTCAATGCAGTCTAACAAGCTGATACCCATCGTAATGGTACGCACATCAAGCTTCTCCTGTGTAATCATATTGTTGGTCTCATTTACCTCAAACATATTTATCATAGGAATTTACCTCTTTCTTGTTTGTGAATTATAGTAGATACAATGCCTACGAACTGCTCCGTTGCTACGCAACCCTGGCATTTATAAAAACATGAGGATTCGCTGATTTTAGTAAGAAACAGCTCACCCGCGCCTATCATGCACAAAACCGCCCTGGCATTTCAAATTCTGTGCATTTTTGTGAAGATTTCTTCCTTCTGGCAATGAACCTCTACGCCAAGCTTCTTGCCAATCTCCTCAAGCTCTGTTACAACATCAATAAAGTTTTCTTCGACAGCACTGATATCAACAATCATCATCATATTGAAGTATCCCTGTACGATTGTCTGGGAAATATCTAAGATATTTACCTTCTTATCTGCCAGATAAGTACAGATTCCTGCAATAATACCTACTGTATCTTTTCCTATTACTGTGATAACTGCTTTTGTCATTTTTAATTCCTGCCTCTCTTATTTTTTTATTTTATTTTAAGGTCAAACAATATTTTGACCTTAACTTATTAGCTATATGTAAATCACCTCAGACATTGCATCGCGCCTTGCGACTGTGATTGGAAAATCGCCTGAATTATATGGATTTTCACTCATGTTCACTTCACAGCATACAGTCTCATACGCAAGCTCGGCATAATTGTTTTCCTTGCTCAAATGGCCCAACACAATATGCTTCATTCCATCGTGAAGAAGTTCATTTAATAAATGACCTGCCGCTTCATTGGAAAGATGACCCTTCTGACCAAGAATCCTGCGTTTTAATGGAAATGGATACGGACCTGCCTCAAGCATATGCACATCATGATTTGCTTCAAGCAAAACTGCATCCAAACCAAGCAGATGATTAATTGTATACTGGCTGTACACGCCAAGATCTGTGACAACTCCTACTGCATGACCCTCTGCCTCTGCGCGGTAACCCACTGGATTGGCTGCGTCATGACTGTTTGAAAATGGTGTTACAGTAAAATCCCCTACTACAATCTGCTCATCGGCACGTACTGGACGATACAAATCAGGATCTATTTCTTTTTTTACATCCATGCGCTCAATTGCCTCAAGCGTCTCTTTTGTGCCATAAAGCGGCACATGATGTTTTTTTGAAAAAACGCGAATGCCGCTTATGTGATCACTATGCTCATGTGTAATCAACACACCGGCAAGCTCATCTGGCTTAATACCAAGTTCCTGTACTCCGGTATCTATTCGCTTACAGCTGATTCCTGCGTCCACCAAAAGATGTGTGTGATCGGTGCCTATATAGGTACAGTTTCCGCTGCTTCCACTGGCTATACTGACAAATCTCATAATTTCTTCTTATGCCTTTCTTACTTGAGCCACTGGCTCTATAAGCCATTGTAACAAGCCGTCATGCAAAAGTCAATTGTTTTGTTGCCATACAAAAGCCCTTCGGTGCAATGCTTTCGTCAATCTATGGCAATGATTCTCCATCATTTTGTGCTTTTCATATATTTTTTCTTATTTTATTTCATGGTACAATTCAAGATATAAGTAATAACGTAACTTTTCAAATTTAAGGGAGGTATTTTTTATGAACTGGAATCCAACATGGATCTGCCCTGCAAATGATCTGGGCGATCCCGCTGCCGTTTTTGGCACATCTTTCGTCTTTGAAAAAAAGATTACACATGCAAATTTGACAATAACTGCCATGGGCGTGTATGAGGCTAGATTAAATGGCAGACGTGTCGGTCAATTTGTTATGGCTCCAGGCTGGACAAGCTATCACAAACGCCTGCAATATCAAAAATATGATATCACTGATCTTCTGACAAACGGTAAAAATGAAATTGAGGTTACTGTTGGAAATGGCTGGTATAGAAGTCCGCTTCCTGGATGGCTTGGCTGTGCATATCAGGATGAGCTTCGCTCTCGCCCATGTGGCCTTGCTGCACAGATTACACTTACCTTTGAAGACGGCAGCAGCAAAATCTTATCTACTGATGAAAGCTGGAAAGTTTCGGACGGTCCTGTACGTTTCTCTGAAATTTATGATGGAGAAATTTATGATTCAGCAAAGACTCCGTTGCTTGATCAGCCAGTTACCATATTTGACGGACCAACAGATACATTGATTTTGCAGCAGGGTGAGGAAGTTTGCGAGCAGGAACGCCTCGCTGTAAAGAAAGTATTTGTTACTCCAAATGGAGAAACTGTTCTTGATTTTGGTCAAAACATGACCGGCTATGTAGAGCTATTTGTAAACGCAAAGGCTGGTGACTGTGTAGACCTTTCTTTTGCCGAGGTAATGGATAAAGAGGGTAACTTCTATACAGAAAATTATCGCGGTGCAAAAGCACAGTATCACTATATCTGTAGTGATGGTGTACAAACCTGGCATCCATCACTTACTTTCTATGGTTTTCGATATATTCGCATCAATGACTTCCCAGGCGGCATTGACTGCGTAAAGCCTGAAAATTTCACAGCTATCACTGTTCATTCTAATATGAAACGAACTGGATTTTTAAGCAGTTCAAATACTCTGCTGAATCAACTGTTCTCTAATATTATATGGGGACAAAAGGGTAATTTTTTAGATGTTCCAACTGACTGCCCACAGCGCGATGAGCGTCTTGGTTGGACTGGTGATGCGCAAGTTTTTGTACGCACAGCCTGCTTAAATTATGATGTTGAAAAATTCTTTACAAAATGGCTGGCTGATCTGGCATCTGATCAGCACGATGATGGCTATGTTGGTCATGTTATCCCAGATCTTTTGCAAAATCCACAAGCCAGCAGTGCATGGGGTGATGCTGCTACCATATGCCCATGGCAGGTTTATCTGGCATTTGGCAACAAGCAAATTTTAAAGAATCAATATCAGAGTATGAAAAAATGGATTGATTATATTACTTCCACTACCACCACAAAATATCTCTGGACAGGAGGAACACATTACGGTGACTGGCTTGGTCTTGATGCACCATCTGGCAGCTATAAGGGTTCAAGCAATGAAGACTTTATCGCCTCTGCCTTCTACGCTTATTCGACAAGCCTTGTAATTCAGGCTGGAACCGTACTCGGAGAGGATGTCAGTGAATTAAGTACACTTTATGAAAATATTGTAAACACCTTCCAAAAAACATGGCCAACATATCATACACAAACTGAATGTGTATTAGCTGCTCACTTTAAGCTGGCAAAAAATTGTCAGGCAGCAGCTGATCAGTTAGCTGATATGGTTCGTGCCTGCGGTACAAAGCTTCAAACCGGATTTGTCGGTACTCCTTACTTGCTGCATGTATTAAGTGATTATGGTCACACTGATCTGGCATGGGATTTACTTCTTCGAACTAAATATCCATCTTGGCTGTATCCAGTCACAAAAGGAGCTACCACCATCTGGGAGCACTGGGACGGCATTATGGAAGACGGAAGCTTCTGGAGCAAGGATATGAACTCCTACAATCATTATGCTTATGGCTCCGTTGCTGACTGGGTTTACGGTGTTGCAGCCGGCATTCTTCCAAGAAAGGATGCACCTGGCTATGCCAAGGTTACAATTGCACCACATCCAGATAAGCGTCTTGACTGGCTGCGCGCCGAATTAGACACCCGCCACGGTCATATCAGTTCCTTCTGGACAAAGGAAGATGATTCCTGGCGCTATGAGATTACCGTACCAGTCGAAGCGGACATTGTAATTGATGGTATATGTCATAGTGTAAAGGCTGGATCTTACTGCTTCTACAGCGATCAGAAAAACGCTTAACATTCAAACTTGTACAAAAAATACCCACATACTTTCCAAAATAAAATAGGAAGTATGTGGGTATCGCATTTGTTTCAAAATGCTGTATTTATCTGTATTTTTTCATCTGTCGTTCAATCTGTGCCTTCGTCTCCTCTATGCTGTGACTATTATCTATTACAACACGGCACTCTGCACGAAACTGCGCATCACTTTTTTGTCTTGCAATAGTCTGAAGACAACGCTCTTTACTGTAGCCTCTTGACTCCATTATACGTTTAATACGTATCTGCTCATCAGTGTAAATATACCATACATCATCGCAAAGCGGGATCAGATGACCTTCTGAGAGAAGCGCAGCCTCAATCACAATCAGCGCATCTGGCTCTTTGTCGCGTATTTCCTTGATCATCCACTCAATACGTACTCTTACATTTGGATGAGTAATCGCATTAAGGCGAAGCGTCTCAAGCGGATTTGAAAATGCTATTGCTGCCAGTTTTTTTGTATCAATCGTCTGATCTTCATTTAAAATTTCTTTTCCAAATGCATTAACGATATTGACATAATTAGCCTCTCCCGGCTGCATAAGCTCTCGTCCGACCTCATCAGCTAAAATTAATTTTGCATTATACTCTTTTTCTAGGATTGCAAGCACCGAAGACTTTCCGGCGCCGACACCTCCTGTTATTCCAAGAATCATTATTACTCTCCCTTACTTTGTTTCGTACCAGCTATTCCCCACAGACACAGACACTTCAAGCGGCACGCGAAGATTCGCTGCTGACTGCATCTGCTCAACAAGAAGTGTCTTAACTGCCTCACACTCCGCTGTTGGTACCTCTAGCAGCAGCTCATCATGCACCTGAAGGACGATTCTGGACTGCAGTTTTTCTTCTTTTAGACGTTTATTTACTTTTGTCATTGCAATTTTCATAATGTCAGCTGCCGTTCCCTGAATAGGTGAATTCATCGCAATTCGCTCTCCAAACTGACGCTGCATATAGTTGGAAGATTTAATTTCTGGTATTGGACGTCTTCGTCCAAACATTGTCGTAACATACTCATTTGTATGACCCTGCTCTACCATACGATCAAGGAAGGCCTTGATTCCAGGATAGGCATTGAAATAATGCTCAATATATTCCATCGCTTCCTTGCGTGAAATACTTAAATCCTCACTAAGGCCAAACGCACTAATTCCATAAACAATTCCAAAATTAACAGCCTTTGCATTTCGGCGAAGCTGCGGTGTAACTTCTTCAAGCGGAACATGGAATACCTGGGAAGCTGTCAGTGCATGAATATCCTGTGCACTGCGGTATGCCTCAATCAGTCTCTCATCACCAGACATGTGAGCAAGCACACGAAGCTCAATCTGCGAATAGTCAGCATCAATAAATACACACCCATCCTTTGGCACAAAAACCTTGCGGATGGCTCTGCCTAACTCCATGCGAACTGGAATATTTTGAAGATTTGGCTCTGTGCTGCTGATGCGGCCTGTTGCCGTGATCGTCTGGTTAAATGTTCCATGTATACGACCATCCTGTGCAATACATGAAGCAAGACCCTCCGCATATGTCGATTTTAATTTTGTCAGCTGACGATATGACAATACTTTTTCTACAATTGGATAATCTGTTGACAGCTTCTCTAACACTTCTGCTGCAGTCGAATATCCGCTCTTTGTCTTCTTTGCACCTGGAAGCTTTAAATCCTCAAACAGCACTTCACCTAGCTGTTTTGGAGAAAGAATGTTGAACTCTTTTCCTGCAAGTGCATAAATTTGAGACTGAAGTGATTCAATTTCTCCAGTTAAATCCTCTCCATAGCTTTTAAGTGCTTCTTTTTGCACAGCGATCCCTGTCTGCTCCATGCGGCAAAGATCAAAGACAACTGGCATCTCGATATCTTTATACAGCACGCTCATATCCTCTTCTTCGAGCTGTTTTTCAATAACAGGACCACAAAAAAGTGCTGCCGCTGCCTGATGACACACATACGCATCAAATGATGGCTGCATTGATGCCATCTCCAATACTGTCTTTCCAAACAAATCCTGGTAGGACGGCAGTTCCTTTGATGCATAAGTTCCTGCAATCTTTTCAATAGGATAGCTTCCCGTAAGAGGATCCAGCAAATATGCTCCTATTGAAACATCACGAAGCGACTGATGATAAAAGGCATCAACACCCTGTGGCTTATGATCTGTCATATAATGAAGGAACTGCTTTGCATCAGGTACATACATTGTCTTGCAGGAGGCTGCCAGTTCATCAGCAAAACCTGTCAAAAGATCTTTTGTGATAAAATTGATTACTGGAAAATAATATCCCTTTGTCCCTGCTGCCACTGCCATTCCTACAATATTATCCTTCGTTCCTGCAAATGAAAGACCAAGCGTTTTTTCTTTTTTGAGCGCACGAATCACTTCAAAGCTTTCATTCATATCCTCTACGCGCTCAAGCTCAAGAGTTTCAAATACAGATGGCTGCTCTTCTTCATCAAAATCAAGGCGGACACTATGAAATTCAAGGCGATCAAGCTCCTTTTGGGCAGCTGCCTTGTCAATATGAGTACGAAAATGCTCAAGCGGCTCTGTAATCGGAATGTCTGTCTTGATTGTTGCAAGCTTCTCACTTAAAAAAGCAGCTTTTTTTCCAACAAGCTCTGTATCACTTTCCTTTAATAAGTAAGCAAGCGGTGAACGCTTTAAATCAAGCTTTTCCTTCCAATATTCCTTAATCGCCTTCTCGCTGGCTTTGTCCAGATTATCAATTGCCTCATATAGCTTTTCAACAGTACCATACTCTTTAATCAACTTTACAGCAGATACAGCTCCTACACCTGGCACACCAGTTATATTGTCTGATTTATCACCTGCTAATCCCTTTAAAGAATTAACATGGCACGGCTCAATTCCAAACTCTTCCTTCACCAGCTGTGGATTAAACGGAAACACACGATCCGGGATTGCCATATCTTCTTTTTTCATATGATATTTATCAAAAATTTCCTGTGTCTTTTCAGCACTTGAATGCATTAGCCACAATGTAGTATTGTCTGTTACAAGCTGAAGATAATCATTATCCTTTGTCAAAATTTTGACTGGAAGCTGTGATTCAAATTTTTTCGCCATGGAACCACATAAATCATCTGCCTCAAAGTGCTCATCCATAAGCTGGCAGATTCCCATATTTGCAAGAACCTCCTGGCAAAGCGCAAACTGCTCCCTTAATGGCTCTGGAGTCTCAGAGCGATTGCCCTTATAATCTGCATAAAGTTCACGCCTAAATGTATCTCTTGTCAAATCCCATGCCACAGCCAGATACGCCGGCTTTTGTTCTTTTATTATTTTAAACAGGTATCTAAGGAAGCCAAATATGCCATTTGTATAAACTCCCTTCGAGGTCATCATAATTTTATGATACCATGCCTCTTTTTCCTCCTGCTTTTTCGCATACAAAATCTCTCTTGGCAAGTTGCCAAAGTACTGCGTCGACAGCAGGCTCGAGCCGTCTATTAACAGCAAATAGTCTCCCATGTTCCCTCCTAAAATTTTTATGATGTATCCACGAATTGCTCCGTTGCTATGCAACTTTCGCAATTCTAAAAACATTCGGATTCGCTGATTTTCCTTGAAAATCGCTGCATCCTCATGTTTTTGCGGGTCCCAAGCTCAAAAACCTAATCGTGCAAGCACGAACGGCTTTTGGAGCTTTTGACCCTGGTATCATTTCATTTAAAACCAACGCATGATCTGCAGCATAGATACAGCTGCCGCTGCAACTGTTGCTGCTGTCAATGCAATATGATGAAGCCACTGAATAAACAGACCTGCACGAACCTGTCTGGCCACTTGGCTCATATCATGCTCAAACTGCTGCTTTAAGTTATATGTCTTAAAGCGATCCTGATCCATTCCGTCAATTGCAGTACGAACCGTATAATAAATTTCCAGATCCTCTCTGCAGCCGGAACATTCTTTTATATGCTTCAAAAAATGATCGGTCTCCTCCAATGAAAGAGCACCCTCCAAAAAAGGAACCATCATACGGTTCGCAGTTTTACAGTCCAAACAATCCCCTCTTTTCTGTCAGGCAATGACGTATTGCAAAAACGCCTCCATCTGGTCCTTTTCACTAAACTTAGCAATATACATCTGGTCGCCCATGCCCTGTGCTAAAACAGCCGGCATACGGTCACTCATTGTGATATTTGCACGGTAACGGGACAAAATCTCATTGTGAGCATTCTTATGCGGATTACAATCGCGTCTTCCAACATAGATGCAATAGAACTTATCTGCATACTCAGACAAAGTACAGCGATCAAACGCGATCATATCTGCCCATATCTTATACACATTTGTACTGTTTGCATAATTAAGCATATCTGGTGTAAAACCACCGCTCGGACGCATATTGACTTCAAGCGCAATTATTTCACCCTTGTTTGCAACACCCGGCATATCCTTATTCAGACGGAAAAACTCAAAATGAATAAAACGGCTCTTTACATCAAATGCTTTTACGCATCGTCTTCCTGCATCGCGCACATCATCTGACAGCTGCTTTTCTATGTAAAAATAAGCATCTGCCTTATTATTTACAATATCCATAATGGACACAGGAGTCACATTTCCAGATTCAAAAAGAACATCTCCCTTGCTATTGATGATCGCATCATAGGAACAGATCGTACCATCTACATACGGTTCTGCTAAATATCCTTCTCTGTCTGTTTCTGCAAAAAATTGATCAAGCTCCTGATCATTTGAGATGCGATAAGTATTTTGTGCACCAACACCATTATCTGGCTTTACTACAATTGGATAGCCATACTTTGCTGCAAAAGAAAAGCAGCCTTCGCGAGAGCCAATTTTGTAACACTCCACTGCCGGAATACCTGCCTTTTTGTAATATTCCTTCATGTGCTTCTTGGACTTAAAAATCTCAATCTCATTTAGCTGAAAACCACTGGTGATATGAAAATCTGTGCGCAGTCTGGCATCCTGTGTCAGCCAGTACTCATTATTGCTCTCAAGCCAATCAATACGGCCATATTTAAAAGTGAAATAAGCGACTGCGCGCATCATCTGATCATAGTTTTCCATGGACTCTACCTTATAATACTCGGTAAGTACATTTTTTAGGCTATATGGCAAGGAATCATAGGCACTGTCACCGATTCCTAAAACATTTACTCCGTTGTTCTTCAGCTCCGAACAAAAATGGTAATAGTTGGTTGGAAACTGAGGCGATATAAAAATAAAATTCATAAAGATGTCCTCCCAAAGTTGTTGCAGTTCACGCATAGTATACGTCAAACTTTTTCGATTTGCAAGTAATGATTCCTTTTGCCCATTCTGGAAGTTCTGGCTTAGTAATACCATACCAAAAGTCCTTTAGTCTGGCTGCCATCTCGCGAAACTCTCTGTACAATTGCCCGCGGTAAACAATATCGCTGTCTGCTGACACGCCATATGCATTAAGCCCCATACGCTGCGCCAAATAAAGTGCGCGGTAAAGATGATAGCTTTGAGTCACAATTACAATTGTTGATCCCTTATTAAAAAATTCCAGACTGTGCACAATGGTATCATATGTATTTAAACCAGTATGATCCATATATACCTCATCTGCTTCAATTCCGCCTGACACTGCAAGTTTTTTCATAACGGATACTTCATCGTAATCTTCATTTAAATTATCTCCACTGACAAGCATTTTTTTAGCAGAAGCTTCCTTATAAAAAGAAATCGCTGTCTGCATTCGATCATTCAACATTGGACTTGCTTCCTTATTTGGTCTTACTGCACAGCCCAAAACAACAACACCATCTGCTTTAAAATTTGCCCACTGATCCTTT
>OOIF01002237.1_pt1 | contig 13725 bp, 8 predicted proteins | sample 1691961 | NCBI WGS metagenome assembly OOIF01 (sample SAMN06348146, study PRJEB24527) | human gut metagenome | biome: human gut; feature: ankylosing spondylitis patient; material: feces | host: Homo sapiens | place: China | collected 2015-10 | reverse complement strand
ATTGCTATCAAGAACCCGGCCAATACTAAGTTTACAGAGGCCCTTATTAAGTCGAATGCTGCCCCTTCTGCTAAAATCGCATCATCTGTATTGAATCGTGCATCTATCCATCGTTTTATTTTGTCCGGAACGATATTTTAAAAATGCATCGTAGATTAGTTCATTTTCCATATCCGAATATTTTTTCATCAGAAACATTCCAATCCTTACAGCTAAGAAAGCATCATGTGCATGATGAAAATCATTAATTTCACGGCTTTTATACAAGCCGTATTTTTCTCTGTAATTACTGCTTAACCCAGCTCTTATCGCTACCACATTGCTATTGGCATATCGCTGTGTAAATAACTGTGTTACATTTTTAATAATCTGTCTTGTTTCCACCAGTTGTCGATTAATAAAGCCTTTAATTTCACCTTCACCAATCGCGCTCCGTGTTAAATTTTTATATTTTTTCTCACCCATTAAGCCACACTTGTACAGATACTGCCAAAACTCTTTTCTGTCATTTCTTATTTTCTGACTAATTAACAGGTTATCAGCTTTATACTCGTTTTCTATACCAAGCACCAATACTTTATTATCAATACTGTCATCCGGTGTATAAGTCTGTGGCAAAATGTGGTCTATATGATACAATGGCAACTTATCAATATCCAGCGTTTTATCTCTTGAATACATACATTTTCCGTTTTGTAAAAAATACAAATACATTTTTTCTTCATTTAATCTGTCTTTATATTTTTTGTTTTTTAATTCTTTTTCTACTTCTGTTGAAAATCCTTCTCCTTTAAATTCTTCTTTCCACTTTTTATAGCCCTTATCTATTTGGGCACTGCGGGTTTTTGTCCGTACCTTATCATCTTCCCCTCTTGCAAATTCAATAAAGATATTATCCGGCTCATGTCCCATAATTTGAACAAGTTCATTCATGACTTTCACTGTCTGCCAGATACCTTTTTTAATCGCCGGTGAACCGTGAAGTCTGCTGATATCTTCTATGGTTATATCCGTCATTGTGTTGTCTTCATTATATTCTTCTATCTGCTTTGCAAATTCATACTTTTTGCTTGTTATTATCTGCATAAAATTGTAATTTGTCGTATTCAGAATATCTATAATAGAATCCTTATCACCGTCTATCGTTGTCTTTAAGCCTTTTAAAAGCTTTGCGGAGCAGTTTCCCCAGCCTTTATACCGAAGCTTGCAGACCGCCTCTAACTGCTGTGCCGTAACCTGCGTTCCGTACTTATTCTGAATCTGTCGTTTCACAATACTTTTTTCTTCAAATAAAGTAAGCCACTCAATGATTTCTTCTATCATTTGACGATTACCGGAATGAATTTCACCAAATATGCGTGTAAAGTCAATGTATGAAGCCAATGACGAGGCAAATGCTTTCTCCTTTTGATAACCTTCAATCTTATATTGGTCCGTGTTCATATAATTCATCTTTTTCAGATAATTTATAAGACTTTTCTCCGTTATATTCTTTTGCTTTTTAAATAATCCCTCTATAATTTTTTGTTTCATGCCATGTTCAATAAATTTTCCGTTTACCTTAATTTTGTTTAATTCATTCAACATCACAAATTCGCTGTATAACAGAGAATATCTTGGCAGTACATCTTCACCCGGTAAATATGTACACGTATTTCTCATTCTTTCAATAAATCGTGCCGCTGTTTTATCCTCATCTATAATATCTTTCCAATTACATGGATATATCTTTTCTTCCTGTTTGCCCTCTTTCCTACAAGCCCAGCTAAAACGTTCATTTCTGTTTTTCGTATTCATCGGTCCTACATAATACGGTATCCTGAATTCAATAATAGATAATATCTTATCCTTATTGGCTGACAACTGCGGATAATATTTCCCCTGATTATCAATAATACGCGCAGCTTCCAGTACCGTAAGCTGATACGGTATTGAAATATTTTCTTTTGTACGAAGTAAAGGCAGAAAATTTTCTGCGTCTATTTCCTTTAAAATATATTGAATATTCTTATCCGCATTATCCTTATCTTCGAGCAGTTTCTTTATTTCATTATACAGATTTTCTGTATTGCCCCTTCCGTCTGCACCGATATAGTTTACATAGTTCAACTTCTTCGTATTTGTTGTTTTTTCTATAAAAAAGTTCCTGTATTCTTCCGGGGTACAGTATTTTCTTACAGCATTTCTTAATATTTTCAAATCCTTTTTATGCTTCTCATATTTTTTCACCATTGCAGATGCAACTGTTTTTTCGCCTTTTAATATATCCTGCAATGCGAACCAACTGTATATTTCTTTTAACGTATCTAATATTTCAGCCTTTTCCTGAAGCTGTTCATAAATATAATCTTCCTGCTCGTCATATTTTCCCTCTGCAAAAGATAACTTTAAAGCCTTATCCTCATTATCTATGATTGTATCCACGCCAAAAAGTATATTAAAATTGATTTTTTGCCCAATATTGCATTTACAATTTCTTGTGCGGCTTTCTTTTCTGTTTCCCGCATGGTCTTTGTAATAACCGGCTTTAATACTTCCTTCTTTTCGCTTTTTGTCTGTTTTGTATCTTTTAATATCTCTACGATTCCCTCAATTTGATTGTTATGTATTTCACAATTATACTGGCAGTTTTCTGCCAACTGCTCATATAAACGGACAAACAGTTCATTAATATCATTATTGATTTCCTGAAAATTCTGTCCTTCATATAAGAAATGTCCTCTATACTTGATAAGATGATGCAGTGCCAGATAGACCAGCCGGATATCCTTTTGCTCATCATTTTCAAATAATTCTTTTCTTAAATGATAGATTGTCGCATACTCTTTATAATAGTCTTTGTCGGTGTAGCTTTTGTCATTAAACAAAATAGACTTTGACTGGATTGTTTTATCCTCACGCATTAAAAATCCTTCGTCCAGCCGTGCAAAAAAATCCGGGTCTTTTTCATCGACCATTTCCCACATCAGACAGCGTAATAATTTAATCCGCTCTCTCCTGCGGTCGTATCTTCTTCGTGTACTGCGCTTTACTCTCGTTGCCTTTGCCGTTTCACCTTCGTTAAACAATCTGCCACCGAGCATATTTTTCTTTTTAAATACCAGCACCTTACCGGTATCGGCATCGACCACCGCATATCCCACTGAACTTGTACCAATATCCAGACCTACATTATAGTGTGTTTCCTGCAATACGCTATTCTTTATTTTGCCTGTTTTTTTCATAATTTTCTTGACCCCTCCTGTACCTTATGTTAATATAATCATGTTATTACCATTCAAAATAACATAGCAGGTTAAAATAAATTTTTAAACCAAATGACAGCGGCTGCGTATGGCAGCCCTTTTTTTATACCAATTTGTCCCCCAAGAAAAACAAAAACACCCTCTCCCGACATCTGTCTGCTTTCGCAGATTCAATATCGTGAGGGGGTGTTTACCCTGTTATGGAATTTTAATTTTTATTACCTATTTTTACAAACAGTTTTTATTTTGCTCTTTTTCTGTCGTATACGGCTACTCCTGCAATTCCTGCCAATGCAGCAGCAAGAATTATCATATACATGAACATACCTAAACTGTCACCTGTTGAAACTGATGAATCCGGTGTTACAGTTGAGTCCGGTGTCTCTGCTGTACCTGGTGTTTCTGTTGTACCTGGTGTCTCATCATTTCCTGGATTTTCAGGTATTGACGGTGTTATATCGCTTCCTGAATCCTTTACTGCGTATACAACAGCATATGGACTGAATGACTCTGCCTCGAATGAGAAAACATTTTCATCCGCTGTAACTGCTACACTTTCAAGAACTCCGTTGTTATTCATATGGAATACATACAGATTGTAATCTGCTGCATTGATTCCTTTCTTGTATGACATAGTAATCTTAATCTTACCGTTTGAAAGCTTAACAACTTTTCCGTCTGTTGTTTTAAGTGAAATATCATAATAATCCGCATTCTTTGAATCGAATCCCTTGATATTCTTGTCAGCAATAGCCGCATCAATCTTTTCAGATATTGAAGCTGCTGCTTTCTCAACATTTAACTTAATTTCACTTACTGTAAGGTCTTTACCTTCTTCATCTTTAACCTTTACGTCACCTACTGATGCAACATCCTTGAAATCAGCAGCATCTTCATTTTCATCGAGGTCAACTTTGATGTCTGATTTATCTGAATCATCAGTCTGTTTCTTAACAAGCCCGTTGATTGCATCTGTTATTGCCTTTGCCATTGCATCTACCTTTGCCTGGTCTTCTGACGTAAGTGTTCTGTCTACCGCTTCGATTGCTTTTGTTACTGCTGAGAAATCCTCATAATCATCTTTGTTGAGGGCTTCCGCAGCTTTAATAGCTTCATCTACTGCTGTGTAGTCTGCAGCAACCGGTTCCGGCTTAACATCTCCTGATGTATAGTATGTAGGTGTCCAACCCTCAAAGTAATCTTCAAGTTTTACTGCTGATGCTTCTTCATCAGTCATCTTATTAACGCCTGCAGCTCTGCTTGAAGTGCTTACCTTTGTTCCGTCTGCAAGATGTGTATTATACTCATAATACTTAGCCTTTGCAGGTGTTACATTACTCATTGAAGTAAATCCTGCAGGAGCGATAGTATTAGCATCTTCAACTTCTGTATTTAAAAATACAACCTTTGAATCTGCTCTCCATGGTCTTGCAAAATATGTCTTTGTTATACCTTTGTTAATTCCCGGATAAGAAGTCTTTACAACTTTACAGTTGTTGAAAAGATAACCTAACTGTGAAAGTGCCTTTGACGCAACAATGATACTTCCTGAAGCCGCTTTGTCACCATATCCATACATGCTTAATGTACAGCCATCGAATACCGCACTACCGTCACCGCAGATATAATCTGTTGTACCTTCGATGACACAATTCTTAAAATATGTATGCTCTGTATTATTTCCTGTAAACATTGTATCCTGTGAGCTTAAGAACTGGCAGTCCTTGAATTCGCTCTGGTCTGCTTCAATGAAAATAACACAAGCTCTTTCCTTATTTTTATAAAGTTTGATATCGGCATCTGTTGCTTTAGAACGGTCAACCTTAGAGTTATCTCCACCTTTGCCTACGCCATCCTCAACTTCTTCTGTTGTCATATATCTGTTAAATGAACTTTCATATATAACACCTTCTGAACGGAAAGCTGTAGCTGTAGGAAGTACATTAACTGTTGCTCCCCAGTGGCCTGTTCCCATTCCAATTGCAACGCCTTTTTCATACTTATCAACAGCTCTTGCTTCACTGTAATAACCATTCATATCTGCACTGTAATAAGTATAACCCGAACCGTAATACCATGTTATTGTTGAGCCTGCTTCACTTGAAATAGTAACATAAGGAGTATCAACCATAACCTGCTCTCTGTATAAAGCATCTGTAAGAGTAATTGTTACTCTCTCTGTTGTTCTTGTCATTCTGCCTATATACTTAACTGCATCTGTTATAGTCTCAAACTGCTGGCCCTTACCCACTTTTACCTCAGCCTGATATTCAACAGGTGATGTATCTGCTTCTGTTTCAAGATAAACATCATTCAAAACATCTGCACTGCCGACACTTACATGGTCATATGCGGTATACTTTTCAGATACAACTGATGTATCATACTCGCCTGCTCTTAACTGTGCTTTGTATCCGTCACCTGTTACATCGAATGAATAAGAATAGCTACTGTCTGATTTGTTTGTAAATGTAATCTTTGTAACATCTGAAGCTTTGTCATCTGATGTTACGAACTTACCTGAAACATTAACCTTTGCTCTCTGTGTTGCAGCGATTTGTACATCTGTATAATCTCCTGCTGCCTTGTTTAACTTTTCTGTAACTTCATAATCGTCAACGCCGCCTAATACTACTGAATAATTTGAGCTCGAATTAATACTTACATTTGAAAAACTGTAAGAACCATCTGTCTCTGCTTTTACATCAACAGCAATCGTTGAAAGCTTTGAATTATCAGGTACAAATTTAACTGAAACTGTTCCTTTTACAGCATCTGCCGGAATTCCCATAATACTTCCTGAAACTGTTGCAACTGCATCGGCAACTGCTTCAAAGTCTTTAACAGCCGTAGCATTTTCACCTGTAAGTTCGAGAATATTGCCGTTATCGGTATCATTAATCTTAAATCCTACAGCACTTATTGATACTTCGTACTTGGCACTGCCGTTTACTCTCTTTAATACAACGGAATACTTGCCGTTGCTGTCAACCTGTGCAGTAACCGTCTTTGCAGAGCTGTCTGTAAGACTGTCAAACTTAATCTCTGTAATTCCATTTTCTGCTGCATTTGCCACTGTACCTGTAACTGTGACATTTATAATAGGATTATATTCTGTCAAAGCCATTGTTCTGATCTTAACATCTCCGCCTGATATAACAGGAAGATACTTCTGCCCTTCTTTTTCAACAATATAACCCGTAATATCATCCACTGTTACAGACTGTGTTGTTGTCTTCATCTGAACAGAATATCCGCTGTCAGCACTGCCGATATATACAGGTCTGTCAGTTGCAGCATTTGAACATAACTGCTCATATTTTACTTTTGTTGTGTCATCTTTTACCGGGAGATATAATACGCTTCCCTGTCTGAAACGAAGTTTGTCACTATCATATGTAACGCCACTGTTTCCCACATCCTGTGACACATACAAAATGCCGCCGGACTCTCCAGCTGTTCCATCAAGAATTTCCCCTGCTACAGGTGCTTTCTTACTTGAATTCGCTGAAAACGAATACGTAATTTTTCGTGTCTGTGTATCTGCTGCAAATGCCGTAACACCCAATCCTACAGGCATCCCCGATACAATCAAAGTAACCGCAGAAACTGCCGCAAATACCTTTCTAAATAATTTGTTAAATCGCATAAAACCCTCCGAACATTTTACTAAATTATATTTTTTACCACACACTTCCTTTCATTATCACGCTTACCATTAATAAAACACGCCGTGAACTAATAACTAAAAATACCCATAAGAAAAAGAAAAGACTTTTGCGTATGTGTTTTATTAAAGTATGTATAAATAATATACTTATATCATAAATATGTCAATGAATTTTACCAATTATTATATTTTTTTGTTAATTTTTTACAAATACCTGTGTCGGATTTTTACTAATATCTTCCTCTTACATTCAAATGTTTGAAACTGTATGCAAAATATGCTATTTCTGCTATAGCTGTAATTGTCCACGAAAATACATAAACAAGGTACAATGAAGGTATAGAGTGAAAATATGCAAATATTGTATATACCCATGCAACCCTGAATACACACGAACCGCTTATAACAATAATTGTAGGTCCAACACTCTTTCCTATACCCCTCGATGCAGCAATTGATGCATCCATAAATGCAGATACCGCATACGAAAAAGCCATAATCTTTATTCTTGCCATCCCGGCGTCTATAACAGCCGGCTCACTAGTAAACAACGACAACAACTGGCGTCCAAACACAAAAAGTACAGTTCCAAGAATTCCTGCCGCACAAAATGAATATGCAATGCTTATAAAATAGCTGTGAAGCATTCTCTTTTTATTTCCAGCACCCATGTTCTGCCCCATAAAACTTGAACACGCTGTATAAAACGCTGACATCACATTATATATAAGTGCATCAAAATTGGCAGCTGCGGAATTGCCCGAAACCATAACAGAATCAAATGAATTCACACCTTTCTGGATAAAAAGGTTTGCAATCGCAAATATTGCGTTCTGGATTCCTGCCGGGATTCCAAGCATAAGAATCGCCTTTGCTGCATTCTTGTTTATTCTTACCTGCAAAAGACGAAGTTTGCACACATCATTTCTTCGCAAAAGATTAGTCATAATAAGTGTTGCTGAAATATATTGTGAAATAATACTTGCCATTGCTACGCCCTGTTCTGCCAGACGAAATCCGATAACAAATATAAGATTAAGGCATACATTTACTATTCCTGCTATAAAAAGATAGAGTAACGGACGCTTTGTATCTCCTCCGGCACTCATAACAGCATTACCGAAGTTGTATACTGCCATGGCAGGCATACCAAGTGCATATATTCTGAAATAAAGCATCGCACCGTCTATAAGTTCTTCTTTTGTATTTAATAGATTCAACAATAAATGTGCACATGAAATACATATAATGCTTACAATAATTCCAACAATCAGGCACAGAATAAATGCTGTTTGAATTGTATCTTTCAAATCTTTGTGCTGTCTTGCACCAAGCTGCCTTGCCACTATTACATTGACACCACAACCCATTCCTATAAGAAATCCTGTAAAAAGCGTCACTAAAATTGTAGTCGAACCAACCGCCCCAAGTGCCTCATAGCTTGCAAATTTACCGACAACTGCCACATCGGACATATTAAAAAGAACCTCAAGAACCTGCGACATCATAAGCGGTATACTGAAAAGAACTATCTTTTTCCACAAAGAACCGCTTGTCATATCCATTCCACAGGACGTATTTTCTGTTTTTATTCCACTCATAAAAAATTTCCTCATATCAGGTATAATTAACTTTAGTTTTAGCACGTAATCCGGCCTTTAAATCACGCCAAATCTACGCAGCAGTTAATTATACTAACACCTGATATGAGAAAATGCAACATATCTTATATTAATTTTTAATATTATTAATTTAAAGTTTTAATTTCAATATAATAACGTATCACTATAATAATCTGCCTTATGAACTGTAAGCAGTTTTATTACATCTTAAAATATGACACACTCTCAGCTAGCTTGTCTGCAATCTCCCTAAGCTTGACGGCTCCTGAATACACTTCCTTGAACGTATCTGTAACCTTCTGCGTCTCCTCAAATGTTCTCTGAGTGCTTTCCATATTTTGTCCCGCAATTTCTGCAAGTTCTTCAACGGCACCAGACACCTTATTTCTTGAACCTTCAAGTTTAACCGTACTGTTCATTATTAATTCTATGCTGTCCTTTGAACTGCGTATATCATTAAGAACCTGTCCCACAATAATACGGGGCTCTTCCATGCTTTCGCTCTGACTTATAACTATATCCTGCATTTTCTGCATAATCTCGACAGATTTATACGAATCCTGCATAAGAACCTTTGTTATATCGTCAATCTGCTTACTTGAATCATTAGACTGCTCCGCGAGCTTCTTTATCTGCTGTGCAACAACAGCAAAGCCTTTTCCGGCTTCGCCTGCTCTTGCCGCCTCTATAGACGCATTAAGGCTCAAAAGATTAGTCTCTTCAGCAACCGCCGAAATAAATGAGATTGCCGAATTAATTTTGTTTACAGACTCATTTGTGCGGTTTGTCTGCTCTTTTACTTCTTCAATTATATCTTTTACATTATCATTGATATTGCACAATTTAAAAAGCGTCTCAGAAACCTTTGTTCCTGACTTCTGCATAGACACGGCTGATTCGTTAAGAAGAGCCGCCTCTGATGTAGTCTCGCTGATGTTGTTTTCCATAATCTTCATATGGTCAAACGCAGCTTTGGAATTGGCTGACTGTATTGATGAATTTTCAACCATCTGATTAACGGTTGCACTTACTTCATTCATTGTCTTGTCGGTATTGTCCGCCGCCTCGCCGAGAACACCAGAAGTTTCAAGCAAAAGCTTTGAATTACTCGATATTTCGTTAATTACCGAGTTCATCGCATTGCTAAGCGATACTGTGCCTCGTGCCAAATCACCTATTTCATCTTTGCGGTTTAACAGCTTTTTGTCAACGTCTATATTAAGACTGCCTCCCGCAACCTGTTCCACGATTCCTACACTTCTCTTTATATCTGAACTTATAGAATATGCAATCTTCATGCTTATACCGATACATATAACCATAACAAGGATAACAGCGGTGCATATCATTACAATAATTCTGTTTAAAACAGCGTCCTTGTCAGCCTTGTTTGTTCCGACAAACACCATTCCGATTATCTCATCATTGCTTCCGTTCTGATATACAGGCATATAATAGCCATAATTCATAACTCCATCCAGCGAAACACGGCTTGTAAAATATTCTTCTCCATCATTTAACACTTTCTGCGTTATGACATCTCCAGCAGGCGAACCGAGAATTCTTTCCCCGTTTGCGTCAAGTGCCGATGTCATCACTCTTTTTGTTCCGTAGAAAAATGTAACGTCCATACCTGTATTTTCTTTTATTCTGTCAACTAGATTTTCCGACTTGGATACATTGTAACTTCCTTTCCATATATCTCCGCTTGTGGTTACAATGTAATCTCCCGCATTTTGGTCATATGCCGCCAAAGTAGACGATGCGGTTCCTTTTAAAGCTTCCTCAACCTGTTCCATAACAGAACTTTTTACCATAGTTACAGTAAGGATTATGGAAACTATACCCAAAACAAGTACAGGAATGATTGTAACCGCCAATATTTTCTTTTTAAGATTCATGCTATATTCCTCCCATTATTCTCTTACTGTACTAATGTCACAGTTTTGAAATACCAGTTAATATTTCCCGTAATATCCGAATCTTTGAGTGTTTTTCCGCTCTCTCCGACTGTCGTTCCCGTATTGGTCTCTATAACTCCGTCAAATATTCCGAGTTTTCCCGATATAATATCCTTCTTTGCCTCATCAACCTTTTGCTGTGTTCCCGATTTGCAGAAATCAGCAAGCTGTGTTATGCCGACAATATTTTCATTCATACCGCCGTAATAATTGCTTCCGTCCCACGTTCCGTCAATAACACTCTGTACAGCCGCCGTATAATATGCACTCCAGTTCCATATAACGCTGCAAAGGCAGGCATCGGGTGAATCTTTACTCATGTCGGAATTGTATCCTATACTATATACATTTTTCTGCTGTGCAAGAAGCTGCGGATATGTGGTATCACAATGCTGTGCTATAACATCGCAGTTCATGTTAAGAAGCGTAGATGCCGCAGCTTTCTCAGCTGCTGGGTCATACCAACTGTTTGTCACCTTTACATATATCTGAGCTGAAGGATTCACAGAATAAACTCCCAAAGCAAAAGCATCAATTCCGCCCGTAACCTCTGAATTTTCCGAACCCATTGCGGCAACATAACCTATTTTATTCGTCTTTGTATTCATTCCTGCAACTATTCCGCTAAGATATCTCGGCTGATATATTCTTCCGAAATAATTGTTAAAATTCTTTCCGTTGCTCATGTAACCCGTGCCGTGAGAAAAATAAACATCAGGATATTCTTCTGCCATCTGTGCCGTTGTCTCCATATAGCCCCAGCTTGTTGAAAATATTATGTTACAGCCCTCATCTATGCATTCTTTTATCGCTTTTCTCGTAGCCTCCTTGTCCGAATCATTAACATTAATCTTTCTAATAATCTGACTGTCGGACAATCCGAGATTCTGCTGCATACCCATAATCCCAATATCATGAGTATATGTATATCCGCTGCCCTCGGCGGGATCAGACAGATGAATTACACCAACCTTTATGCTGTCTTTTGATACTCCTGAAGAACTTTTTACTGTATCGGAATCACCATAGCCCGTATTAACCGCGTAATCATCAATATTGCCATTCACGCCGCAGCCTGTAAACGAAGCACATAAAACAAGCATACCCAATATTTTAAAAAATGATTTAATTCTTTTCATTCGCACCACCTCATATTCAATTATCATTTACCAAAACAATATATAAATTAATTTGATAATATCATACACATGTTTATTTTTACAATAGGAAACAATAAAATTTTTGTAATATATTACATTTTCTGAAAATACGTCTAAATTCACACAAAAATACACAATTTTAAAAAATCACCAATTATACAGATTTGAATTTTAATATATATTTTCTGTCTGTGCAGTTTTTTATTTTAACAGATTTAAATCAACGCCGGTTTATGATATACTTACTTTAATTCAATAAAGTAAAAATACAAAGGCGTATTGACTCACATAACAATGAGTTGATATGCCTTTTTATATTTTATTATTTAACAAAATATTTATTTAATTAATGGAGGAATTATTATGAAGCTTGAAAATTATGAAGTACATCTGCCGAGTTACTCTATCGGTAATGCAATTTATGATAAGATTGGTCCCGTCTGTGAATCATACGGCAGAACGGTTCTTATAATCGGTGGAAAAAAGGCTCTTGCAGCTGCACTTGACAAAATTAAAGAAGCTGTATCTCACACAGCACTTGAAATTATCGGTGTCGAACTTTATGGAAATGACTGTACATACAAAACTGTTGATATACTTCGTGCATTACCTCTATATAGCAAAGCTGACATGGTATTTGGTGTAGGCGGCGGCAAAGCACTTGATACAGTAAAATGCCTATGCATAACGGATGACAAACCTGTATTTACATTTCCTACAATTGCATCAAATTGTGCTGCTTGTACATCTGTCTCAATTATGTATAATAGTGACGGAACTTTTTTAAAGCCTAACTTTTTTGTCCGCCCTGCAATGCACGCTTTTATTGATACCGAAATCATTGCAAAAGCCCCTGTCCGCTATATGTGGGCAGGTATCGGTGACACATACGCCAAATATTACGAAGCTTGTATTTCATCAAGGGACGAACGTCTTGAACATTTTACGGCACTTGGTGTTTCTATAAGTGTTATGTGCCAGAAACCGCTCCTTGAATATGGTGCAAAAGCATACGAAGACCACAAAAAAGGACTATGTACATATGAAGTTGAACAGGTAATACTTGCCATTGTCGTAACCACAGGCATTGCGTCTATTTTCCTGACAAAGGATTACACGCCCGATTACAACAGTGGTCTCGCACATGCAATATTTTACGCACTGACATCATATCCTGTAATCGAAAAAAATCATCTGCACGGTGAGATTGTCGGTTTCGGCGTACTTTTAGCCCTTCTTGTTGATGGACAAGACGAAGAATTTGAAAAAATATATCTGCTTAACAAATCAATTTCTCTTCCTGTATCACTCGACGAAATCGAAATCAGCAAAGAACAATGGGAAGAAAGCACTGACAGAATACCGGATATGTCAGATGTAGCACACTACCCATACAAAGTTACAAAAGAAATGCTTAAAAATGCTATGGCAAGACTTGAAGAAAAAGTCAGAAAAGATAACCATGTCAGATAATTCCAGCAAAAACAATGGACTTTGTATAATATTCGGCGTTTCGTTCGTATGGTTTACAACACATTTTGATACAAAATAATCTTTTCTGCCCTATTCGGTTTCTATTTTTGCTGAAGATGGTATTGTCTGTATCTTTGTAAAGAAATATACATATTTGAATATTATAAGAAATACAATAAACACTCTTCCATATATGTTCGACATTGCAATCATTGCAAGAACAAGCATACATGATGCAGGTATCAATATACAAAGCTTTGTTTTAAGCGTCATTGCACGATTTTTCACAAAACTATCCAAATGCTTTTTATAAAGCTTTGTTTTTGTAAACCATATAGGGGAAACATTGTTCAATCTTTACTACATTTGACGTCATTAATATAGAATAGATTATGATTACTTATGTTATTATCGGGGTCACGGTTGTCGTGTCCTATATCTGTTTCGGCGACCATGAGTTGTTCCGGAAGTTAGCATTCATACCGTATCGTACCGTTCATAATAATGAATGGTACCGGTTGATTACGCATGGTTTTGTGCATGCCGACATGACGCACCTGCTTGTGAATATGTTCACCTTCTGGTCGTTCGGGA
>OOIF01002235.1_pt1 | contig 13730 bp, 10 predicted proteins | sample 1691961 | NCBI WGS metagenome assembly OOIF01 (sample SAMN06348146, study PRJEB24527) | human gut metagenome | biome: human gut; feature: ankylosing spondylitis patient; material: feces | host: Homo sapiens | place: China | collected 2015-10 | reverse complement strand
TGGTGTCCGACGGCATCCTGCCCTCCAACGAGGGCCGCGGCTATGTGCTGCGCCGCCTGCTGCGCCGTGCAGCCCGTCATGGCCGGATGCTGGGCATCGACCACCCCTTCCTGGTGGATCTGGTGGAGACCGTTATCCAGTCCAGCGAGAGTGCATACCCCGAGTTGCGCGAGCATGATGCTTATATCAAGAAGGTCATCGGCACCGAGGAGGCAAACTTTGCCCGTACCATCGACGCCGGCATGAACATCCTGAACAACATGATCGACGGCCTGGAGAAGGCACATCAGCACCTGCTGAGCGGTCTGGATGTGTTCAAGCTGAACGATACCTTCGGCTTCCCGCTGGACCTGACCAAGGAGATCGCCGCCGAGCAGGGTCTGGAGATCGACGAGGACGGCTTCCACGCTGAGATGAAGAAGCAGAAGGAGCGCGCCCGCGCCGAGCGCCTGAAGAAGAACATTTCCGGCTGGAGCGAGGATCTGTTCGGCGGCCTGACCGCCGAGCCCACCGTGTTCACCGGCTACGATACCCTGAACGATAACAGCGTGGTGGTTGCCCTGAGCGACGAGGAGACCCTGACCGACGCCATTGCTACCGACGAGCAGGCCAAGGAAGGCGTGCTGGTGGTGCTGGACAAGACCCCGTTCTACGCCGAGATGGGCGGCCAGGCCGCTGACCACGGCGTGTTGACCAGTGCCGACTGCAGCCTGCGCGTGCTGGACGTGAAAAAGACCCCCAAGGGCTACTACGTCCACACCTGTGTGCTGGAAAGCGGCATCGTGAAGGTGGGTGACCACCTGACCGCAAAGGTCGATAAGGAATACCGCATGGCCATTGCCCGCAACCACACCGCCACCCACCTGCTGCAGGCTGCCCTGCGCGAGGTGCTGGGCGACCATGTGCATCAGGCAGGCTCCTATCAGGATGCCTCCATCACTCACTTCGACTTCACCCACTTCAGTGCTGTGACCCCCGAGGAGCTGGCACGGGTGCAGAAGATCGTCAACGACAAGATCTTTGACTCCATGAACGTCACCGTCCAGGAGATGCCTGTGGAGGAGGCCAAGAAGCTGGGTGCGATGGCTCTGTTCGGCGAGAAGTACGGCAAGGTCGTGCGCGTCGTTGATATCGAGGGCTGGTCCACCGAGTTCTGCGGCGGTACCCATGTCAAGAACACTGCCCAGATCGGCGGCTTCAAGATCGTGAGCGAGAGCTCTGTGGCCGCCGGCATCCGCCGCATTGAGGCTGTCACCGGCCGCAACCTGCTGATCCGCGCCAACCTGCAGGAGGCTATGCTGCACAACGTGGCCAATACTCTGAAGGCTAACAATGTCACCGCACTGCCTGTCCGCGCCGAGGCTGTCATGGCTGAGAACAAGGCCATGAGCAAGGAGCTGGAAGAGCTCAAGGCAAAGATCGCCGCCTCCAAGGTGGACAGCCTGTTCAACAACGCTGAGGATGCCGACGGCGTGAAGATCGCCTCTGCATACTTTACCGGTACCACCGGCGACACCCTCCGTGGGATGTGCGACAGCATCCGTGACAAGGCCGTGAACCCTGTGGTGGCTGTGCTGGTAGGCAAGGCCGAGGATAAGATCACCATGGCTGTCACCGTCAACAAGCTGGCACAGGAAAAGGGCCTGAAGGCTGGCGTGCTGGTGAAGGAGCTGGCTGCTATCGCCGGCGGCAAGGGCGGCGGCAAGCCCGACTTCGCAATGGCTGGCCTGAAGGACGAGACCAAGATCGACGAGGCACTGGCTGCTGTGGGTGCCATCGTCAAGAAGGCATTGGGCGAATAAATAAGGCAAAGATCAGGAAGGAGTGTTTCCCATGGAAGATTGTCTGTTCTGCATGATCGCGGAGGGCAAGATCCCCTCCAAAAAGCTGTACGAGGATGAGCAGGTGGTGGCGTTTTACGACATCAACCCGCAGGCCAAGGTGCATTTCCTCGTCATTCCCAAAAAGCACATCACCTCGGCCGCTGCGCTGACCGAGGAGGACGGTGCTCTGCTGGGCCATATTTTTGCCGTCATCGCAAAGCTGGCCAAGGAGCAGGGGCTGGAAAATGGCTACCGCGTCATTTCCAATGTGGGCGAGGATGCCGGCCAGACCGTCAAGCATCTGCACTTCCATGTTCTGGGCGGCGAAAAGCTGCCCGTCTGATGCCGATTATGAAAGGGAGAATTTGATTATGGCTGACACTTATACCCTGCATGTTGCAGGCCTGACCCGTGAACTGACCATCTGCAAGGTGAACGACCACATGGACATTGCGGCCTTCATCATGCTGGGCGACGCCGAGCTGACGGTGGCTGCTGCCGCTGAGCTGCTCAAGAAATGCCCGGATTTTGACATCCTGCTGACCGCTGAGGCCAAGGGCATCCCGCTGGCTCACGAGATGAGCCGCCAGAGCGGCAAGCCCTACGTCTGCGCACGCAAGGGCGTCAAGCTGTATATGCCCGACCCTGTTGTCGTCGAGGACCAGTCCATCACTACTGCTGGCAAGCAGAAGCTGGTCATCGACCGTAAGGAGCTGGACAAGATGAGCGGCAAGCGGGTGCTGGTCGTGGATGATGTCATCTCCACCGGCGGTTCTCTCAAGGCTCTGGACGAGCTGGCCGAGCAGACCCAGTGTACCATCGTGGGTCAGGCCGCCGTTCTGGCCGAGGGTGATGCTGCCCAGCGCAAGGACATCATCTTCCTCGAGCCGCTGCCTCTGTTCCTCCACTAAACCGATATGCGACGCCCGCTCTGCGCGTTCTGCCTGAGTGCGCTGGGTGTGTTAGTGTTGTGCTCATTTTTGCCGCAGATGGGGCTTTTGCTGCCGTCTGCGGCAATTTTTGTTGTCTTCTGCCTGCTGGTCTGGTGGAAAGGCGGGGCCGCGAGAGGGTATGCGGTCTGCCTGCTTCTGGGCGCAGTGCTGGGCGTCGGCATCATGAAAACGACCGGCGCGCGACTGGCAAAGATACAGGACGCTTACGCCGGGAGAGACGTGACCCTCACCGCCGAAGTGGAGAGCACAGGCCGCGCCTACACGGCGGGCCGGGTGAGCGCCGTGCTGATGGTGGAAAAAGTGGACGGGGAAGCTGTCCACTTCCGGGTGGAGTGCGCCAGTCTGCCCAAATGTGAGGCCGGAGGCCGCATCCGGGGCCGTTTTGCACTGGATGTGCCGGACGCCACCCAGCGTCTGGACGACTACGCCGACGGCATTGTCCTCAGCGCGGAATATCTGTCCGGGATGCTTCGTCTTGGGCAGAGCGAGAGCTTCCGCGCCAGGACGGCGCGGCTCCAGACGGCGCTGAGCCGCGCCCTGCGAAAAGGCATGGCCGAAAACACCGGCGGCGTTCTGGCCGCGATGGTGGTGGGCGACCGGAGCCATCTGACTTCGACTCTCCGCAGTGCCTACCGGGGCGCGGGGCTTTCCCATGTGCTGGTGGTGAGCGGCCTCCACGTCACCATCTTCTGCGGCCTGCTGGATGCTCTGCCCCACAAGGAGCGGGAGCGGAGCCGGGCTTACCGGCGGGCGAGGTCGCTGCTCCGGGCCGGGACGGCTCTTCTGCTGGTGGGCATCACCGGCGCGACGCCCTCTGTCCTCCGGGCGGCGGTGGCGGTCTGGGTCAGCTCCCTCGGCGTCTGGGTGGGAGGCCCGGCGGATACGCTCACCTCGCTGGGCGCGGCAGGCGTCCTCATGTGTCTGGGCAACGGGTACGCGGTCTATGACGTGGGCTTCGAGCTGTCGTTTGCGGCAGTGATGGGAACACTGGCCGGTGCTGAGTGCGCAGGGCGTGGGCGGGAACGCTATTACGACAGAAAGAAGAAACGGAAAAGCCGCCGGGAGAAACCGCCCCGCGCGGTGCTCCTTTTCCGGCGCTTTGCGGGCGGCATGTGGGACTCGCTCTGCGTCTCCCTCTGTGCCTCGGCGGCGACCTTCCCGGTGCTGGTGCTGCGGGGGATGAGCACGACGGTCTGGGCCGTGGCGTCGGGCGTGGCCGTCCTCTGGCTGGTGGGGCCGATGCTGAGCTTCGGCCTCGGTGCAGCTCTGCTGGGTCTGGCGGCAGAAGGCTTGCCTTTGTTTGAGATCATCCGCCGCCCGGCGGCCTTCTGTGCCGAAGGGCTGGCATGGCTGATGAACGAGTGGGCTTTCCGGGTGTCCGTTCTGCCGGGAGCGTCCCTCTGGTTTGATGGGACCTATGCCGCACTGGTGTGTCTTGTGCTGATCCTGCTCTGCGCAATGGCAATGCGGCGGCACATCCGACTCCGGGCAGCTCTGCCGACGGTCATTCTGCTGGCGGCGCTGGCTATCGGACTGGAAACGGCTCTGAGCTGGAACGTGGTGAACATCGAGCTGGTGGGGACCCGGGCTTCACCCGCTGTCATTATTACCCAGAGAGAAAAGGCCGTTGTCCTCTTCCGGGGCGGCAGCACCACCCGGCGGGCGGTGGAAAATCAGCTGGAAAAGCGGGGCGTGAGGACGGTGGAACTTCTGGTTGACCTGCGGATGCAGCCGGAAGAACCCTGCCGTATCGAGGCCCAAAAGCGCATCAATGCCGCTGCTCTGGCCGAGAACACCACCCGCCGTGCTTCCTGCGGCGAAGTGGACTTGGAACTTTTCCGCACCCGGCAGGGCTGCATTCTGCGGATGCGTGTCGGCGGGCAGAGGTTCATCACCCTCAGCGGCACGGTCCGGTCTGCAAAGCCCATCCGGGCCGAGTGGCTGCTGGCCTCGTCGGCAAGGCCGGACAATATCCGATACACCGACTGCCTGACCCTGAGCAGCAAATACCGCTGGATGGAAGAGGACGCAGAGCCTGTCTCACGTCTTCGCCTCCGTCTCGAGGGGTGAGCGCTTTTCAAAGCGGGCAGAGTATGATAAAATAAAATAATCCTAATATAAAGGAGCCGATCATTTGGCAACGGAAACGAAACTCCGGCAGCTGGCCCAGGGAGGCTGTCCGGTCTACTATTTTTATTCCAGCGAGCGCTATCTTGTCCGGCAGGCCGTGGCCCGGGCGGCAAAGCTTCTGGCCGAGGGTGAGGACGAAGAAACGACCGTTCTGGACGGTGCTGCGCCCGAAATCGAGCAGCTCATCATGGCGGCAGGCACCATCTCCTTCTTCGGGACGCGGCGCGTGGTGCTTCTGCCCGAGGTGGACCCCGCCGCCTACAGCGACAAAGACCTTGACGAGCTGTGCGCCACGCTGGCCAGCCTCGAGAATGCCGTGGTGGTGCTGGGCAGCGTGTTCGAGATGGAGCGCAATAAACTCAAGCTGGGCAAGCGGGCGCAGAAGCTCATCGCCCAGTGTACAAAAGTCGGTTTTGCCGAAGAGCTGGCTAAACCTAAGCCCTACGAGCTGAAAGTCATGATGATGGACCGCGCCAAGGCGCAGGACACCACCCTCTCCGAGGGTACGGCGACGGCCCTGCTGGAACGCTGCGGCGAAGACCCGTTCCTTCTCGAGAACGAGGTGGACAAGCTCTGCGCCCTCTCCGGCTACCAGACTGTGACCACGGCCATGGTGGCCGAGATGGGGACTGTGAGCCTCGAGGCCGACGTCTTCGAGATGATACGGATGATCACGGCGAAAAACGCCACCGGTGCCTGCAAAAAGCTGCAAACGCTTCTCCGCCTGCAGCAGGAGCCCATCCCCATCACGGCGGCCATGATCGGCAGCTATGTGGATCTCTATCGGGTCAAACTGGGCGCAGCCAAGCGGAAGAGCTACAGCACCGTGTTCAAGGATTTCGGCTACAAGGGCAGCGACTACCGGCTCAAGCGCTCTGCCGAGACAGCCAGCCACTACACGCTGCCCCAGCTGGAAGCCTGTATGCAGATCTTGCTTGAGCTGGACAAGAGCCTGAAAAGCCAGCCCGTGAGCGCGCAGACTCTGCTGGAAACGGCGCTCTGCCGTCTGGCGATGGCGGGAGGAAGAAGATGAGCGAGAAACTGGAACTGCTGCACACCGACCGTGTGCTTATCGTGGAGGGCAAATACGATGCGGCCCGTCTCTCTCATCTGACCGACGCCATGATCCTGCTGACGGACGGCTTCGGCATTTATAAGGATAAGAAGCGTCAGCAGCTCTTCAAACAGCTGGCCCACAAAAATGGCCTTATCCTCCTGACGGACTCCGACGCGGCGGGCTTCCGCATCCGCACCTACATCACGAATCTGGTGGGGGAGAAGAACGTGGTGCAAGCCTACGTTCCGGCCATCCACGGCAAGGAAAAGCGGAAGGCTCAGCCCGGCAAAGAGGGGCTTCTGGGGGTCGAGGGCGTGGACGATGCCCTCGTTTTGCAGGCGCTCCGGGACGCTCTGGGCGAAGAAGCTGGCATTGCCCCTGCAAAGCCGGAGGGGCGGCAAATTACTTATACCGACCTCTATGAGTGGGGGCTTTCGGGGACGGCGGGCTCGGCTGAGCGGAAAACAAAGCTGCTCTGCGCTCTCGGCCTGCCGCCCCGGCTCTCGAAAAAAGAGCTGGTGGAAGCCCTCAACCGCCTTTACAGCTACGAGCAGCTGGACGAAATGCAGTCGGAACTGCTCAAAACATGAAAATACAGCAAACTCTCCCAAGAAAAACGTGAAAAAGATTCAAGTGATACTTCTGGGAAATCTGCCGTAAGCTGTGATATAATCAATATACTGTGCGCCCGTCGTGGACGAAACGACGGGCGCAGATTTTTGCAAGGTGCAATAAAGGAGACAATCAATGGAACGCGAAAAACTCAAATCGAGACTCGGGTTCATCCTCCTTTCCGCTGGCTGCGCGATCGGCATCGGAAATGTGTGGAAGTTCCCCTACATGGCAGGTCAGGGCGGCGGCGGCGCTTTTGTGCTGTTCTACCTGCTGTTCCTCGTCATTCTGGGCCTGCCCATCATGACCATGGAGTTCGCCGTGGGCCGTGCCAGCCACAAGAGCCCGGTGCGCGCCTATCAGGCCCTCGAAAAGCCCGGCCAGAAGTGGCACATCCACGGCTACTTCACCCTCATCGGCTGCTACCTGCTGATGATGTTCTACACCACGGTGGCCGGCTGGATGCTCCACTACTTCTACATGACCGCTGCCGGTAAGCTGGTGGGCCTTGACGCCGACCAGGTGGCCGGTAAGTTCACCGAGATGCTGGCAAGCCCGCTGACCATGGGCTTCTGGATGGTGGTCGTTGTGGCCATCGGCATCTTCGTCTGCGCCCGCGGCCTGCAGAACGGCCTCGAAAAAGTCACGAAAGTCATGATGATCGCCCTGCTGGTCATCATGGTGGTGCTGGCAGTCAACAGCATGTTCATGCCCGGCGCAAAGGAGGGCCTGACCTTCTTCCTCGTACCCGACTTTGAGCGGATGAAGGAAGTGGGCATCGTCAATACGCTGGTGGGTGCCATGAATCAGGCGTTCTTCACCCTGAGCCTCGGCATCGGTGCAATGGCCATCTTCGGCAGCTACATCGGCAAAGAGCACGCCCTGCTGGGCGAGAGCGTCCGTGTGGTGGTGCTGGATACGTTCGTAGCCATTACGGCCGGCCTCATCATTTTCCCGGCCTGCTTTACTTATGGCGTGGACCAGACCTCCGGCCCCAGCCTCATTTTTATCACCCTGCCCAACATTTTTGCCAACATGGCCATGGGCCGGCTGTGGGGCAGCCTGTTCTTCCTGTTCATGGCGTTTGCCGCTCTCTCCACGGTGCTGGCCGTGTTTGAGAACATCATCTGCTGCGATATGGAGCTGATGCACTGGGACCGCAAAAAGTCCAGCTGGGTCAACCTGTTCCTCATCGTTGCCCTCTCATTGCCCTGCGTGCTGGGCTACAACCTCTGGGCCTGGGATGGCTTTGCCATCTTCGGCGGCGCCGTGCTGGATCTGGAGGATTTCCTCGTCAGCAACCTGTTCCTGCCGCTGGGTTCGCTGGTCTACCTGCTGTTCTGCACCTCCCGCTATGGCTGGGGCTGGGAGAACTACAAAAAAGAGGTCAACACCGGCGATGGCCTCAAAGTGCACGACTGGATGCGTGGCTACCTGACCTACGGTTTGCCGGTCATCGTGCTGTTCATCTTTGCATTTGGCCTGTACGATAAATTCCTGGCGTAACCCGGCAGCCGGGGCCGCTGTAAATGACCACTGACCCCTAAGAGGCGGCCCTCCTTCCCGGAGGACTGCCTTTTTTTGCTTCCACAGGAGGAAAATGACCATGTATATTCTGATATGTGATGATGAGCCCGCGGTGGCCCGGCAGGTGGAACAACTTGCCCGGCAGCACCTGGAACAGCGGGGCATCCCGGTGCAGTGCACCGTCTGCACCCGGGGCGAGGAGGTGCTGGCCCGGTCAGACCTGGCCCAGTACCAGCTGGCCCTGCTGGACGTGGACCTGGAGACCATGACCGGCATTGCACTGGGGCGGCGGCTCAAGCAGCAGAACCCGGAGCTGGTGCTGGTGTACGTTTCAGCCTATCTGGAGTTTGCTCCTGAGGGCTACACGGTCCGTGCGTTCCGGTATCTCCTCAAGCGGGATATGGAGCGGATGCTGCCCAGCTGTCTGGATGCCGTGCTTGCCGAGCACAGCCGGGAGTGCCGGACGCTGCCCATCCGGCAGGGGCGGCGCGAGACAGAGGTACCGCTGGATCAGATCTATTATCTGGAGAGCGACCTGCGCAAAATCAATGTCTATGGTGAGACGCTCCACAAGCCGCTCTGCTCCTACTACGGCAAACTGACGGACCTGCCCGCCTCCCTGCAGGAAGACGGTTTTTTGCGGGTCGGGCGCAGCTTTGTGGTCAACATGCGGTATATCCGGCAGATCAGCAATTATAAAGTGATGCTCCAGAACGGCGTGGAACTGGGCGTCAGCCGGAACGGCTATGCAGCCATCCGGGGCGCTTATCTGGAGTGGAAAGGGCAGTTTGGCGATGAGCTATGAGTTGAAGATGAAGCTGCTGATGCACCTGGTCTGCATCGTGCAGTGGGGCGTGTTTGCCCTCATCCACTGGGAGATGCTGGGCAAAGGCAAGTGGAAACATCCCTTTGCCTGTACGGCGCTGGCAATGTGCGGGATGCTGGTAATTTCGCTCTGGATCGATTTCGGCTTTTTCAATGCCGCTTCCATTGCGTTCAACGTGCTGTACCTGCTGGTGACATCGGCGTTTTTTGGCGGGACCATCCGCCAGAAGCTGATGTCCTGCATGGCCAACGGCGTGGTCTGCCTGCTGACGGAAAATACAGTCATATATCTCTATACCTATCTAGAAGCGGTTCCGCCTGCGCAGGTGATCCGGCAGCCGCTGGGCGTTCTGCTCATGGCAGCGGCTATGCTCATCGTGGGTGGCATCACGGCTCAGATGGCGAAGCACTGGGGCCAGAAGCAGGCGCTGGAACCGCTGCAGCTGGTGGTTGCCATGTTCTTCCCGGGGGTGGTCGTGGTGCTCAACATGCTGCTGATGGTCTCGGGCGGCCGGTTCGACGCCACCCAGTTCAGCGTGCTGTTTACGGTGGGGCTCACGGTGGCGGTGTTGGTACACCTGCTCTTTGTCCAGATGCTCAATGAGCAGGTGGTGCAGAAAAAGGATTCTCAGTACCGTGCCACATTGGAGCAGGAGCGGGCGGAAGCCCTGATGGAATCCTACACCACCCAGCGCCGCCTGACCCATGAGTTTGCCAACCATCTCGAAGCACTGAGCCTGATGCTCCAGCAGAACGACGTGGCCGGGGCCCGCGGCTACCTGACCTCCATCAGCAAGACCATCCAGATGAACAGTGCCATCCTCAATACCCACAACCCCCTGCTGGACGCTCTGCTCAGCAAAAAGTACGAGGAAGCAGCCCGGAAAGGGGTCATGATGTACTTTGACCTCTCAGACCTGAAAGACATCCCGCTGGATCGGACGCATCTGGTCATCGTGGTGTCCAACCTGCTCAACAATGCCATTGAGGCGGCGGCACAGGCGGTCCCGCCCGAGGTGCATGTCCGGATGAAAAAGACGGAGGGAGAGTTGGTGATCTCGGTGCGCAACCGGGTCAGACAGAATGTGGAGATCCCGGAGGGGCAGCTGCCCCGTTCCACCAAGCGTGAACCTGGCCACGGCATGGGGCTGGCCAATGTCTGTGCGGTGCTGGAGGCGCACGACGCCGAGTACACCCTTAGCTGCCGGGACAACTGGTTCCGCTTTACCTGCGCGTTCCCGACCAACGGAATATGACATCCTGAGATGCAGAATATGACAACTCCCGTGCATTGGCGGCACAAATCTGCTATGATAAAAGCAGTAAAGGCGGCCTGAGCGGGAATGGCGCTTTGATTGCGGCCGGATTTTTCCGGGGCGTCTGCTGATGCATAAGGCCCTGCGATGCGTGTGTGCAGGGCCTCTGGCCTTTGCTTTCCGAAAGTCTGACGAGGCTCTTGGCGGCAGTCTGGGGATTGCTGTACATAGAGAACTTGACCGCTGTGTGGCTTGCGGCGGGCGGCACCGTGTGTGGGAACGGGGTGCTGCCCGGCGGGGCTGTGTGGTTTTGCAGGTCAAGAGCTTCGCCGGGCTTTTTCTTTTTTACCGTTTTGTCATATTTCACGGTTTGTTTCTTGTTTTTTTGCCGGGTGCATGGTAAAATTAAGATATTATTGAACAAGAAAATTCACAAAACTTTAAATTTTACGGTTAAAATACCCGGAAAGAAAGTGGGCGGAGCGGATGCGAAACAAACGGGCCGGAAAGGCTGTGGCAGCGTTGGCCATGGGAATTGTGGTGGCCGCGGGTCTGGTGGCTGTGGGCGCAAAGGAATCCGGCCCCAGCCTGACGTATCATGAGCTGCTGGTGCTGGCCGGGGATAAGACTCAGGCGGCCTCTGCGGAGCAAGATCTGGAAGCAGCGTCTGGCCTGCCGGAAGCCATCGGGGAAGAAGCGGTCGCTGTCAGCAAGTTAAAAGAAGAGCTGGAAGAGATCGACGCGGAAAACAGCGCTTCCAGTGAGGCCGTGCCGGAAGAGATGCCGGAGTCCGGGGTGGCTGCCTCGGAAGAAAGTGCCTCGGCGGAGAGCACCGCCCCGGAGGTTTCCTCGGCCTCGGAAGCCGCCGCGTCTTCCGTGCCATCCAGTGCGGCGGAATCCCATGCTGTGTCCGAAGCCGCCAGTGCCCCGTCCAGTACAGCGGCCAGCAGTGCCCCCTCTGCAGAGGAACTCTGTGACCAGCAGATTGCGGAGTATATCCGCCAGATCGAGCAGCTGCAGGCCCGCAGTGAAAAGCGGCTTTACAGTATCATGCTGTCGGCCTATAGCGAGTATATGTCTCACCCGGTGGAGGAGCGGAGCCTTGTGACGAAAGTGTCTGCGGTCCTCTCCAAGAGCGGGGAGCTAACGGCCGCCCAGAACCAGTGTGACGCGGAGTTTGCGCAGATCATGGCTGCCATGCGGAAGACCCTGCGAGAAAATGGCCGGGATGAGAGCATTGCGGATGAGGCGGAAAAAACCTATAAGCAGAAGAAAAACGCCCTCATCAAGGAACTGACCAGCCAGGCCTACAGCGGCGGCGACGGCAGCGGCCAATCCGGCAAGTGGCTGGCCGAGCACGCCGATGGAAACATCGTGGACTGAGATGGAAATAAGAAAAACAGCGCCGCTGCGGCTCTGGGAGAATTTCCTGAGAAATGCAGCGGCGCTGTTTTGCAGATGAAACACTTTCGTGTCCTGAACTTCACGGAAATCAATTTACAAACCTGAAGAGATATATTATAATAATATCGCTGTGTTTCGATATAACACAACCAAAGGAGGAAAATTTGGTGCTGGTTACTCTGATTGAGAGCGTTTACAATTTTTTGTGGGGAGATCTGCTCACTCTGCCGCTGGGCGGGGTGACGCTCAACCTCTCCCTTATGGTCATCCTGCTGTTTACGGCGGGCATCTATTTCACACTACGTACCCGGCTGCTTCCGATGCGGCTGTTCCGGGATATGCTGGACGCTGTCTGCGAGAAAAAGCAGGGGAAGCAGGGCGGCCTTTCGTCGCTCCAGACGCTGGTGGTCTCCACCGCTACCCGGGTGGGTATGGGCAACCTCGTTGGCGTGGTGGCGGCGGTTTCCGCGGGTGGTGCAGGGGCCGTGTTCTGGATGTGGGTCACGGCGCTGCTGGGGGCGTCCACTTCCTTTGTGGAGTCCACGCTGGCGCAGAAATATAAAGAGCCCGATCCGCTTTATGGCGGCTGGCGCGGCGGCCCGGCATTTTATCTGCACAAGCTGGCAGAGCGCAAGCGGGGGAAGCTGCTCAAAAAATCTGTTGTGGCATCGTTGTTTGCGGTGTCCGGACTCATCTGCTGGTGCGGCATCAGCCAGGTTATCAGCAACTCGGTGAGCGAGGCGTTTTCCAATGCGTTTTCCATTCCGCCGCTGGTGACGACCCTTGCGCTTACCGCGCTGGCGGCAGTCATCGTCCTGCGGAAAGATGCAACGGTCAAGAGCCTGGATGTGATTGTCCCCATCATGGCGGGCTGCTATTTCCTCATGACGCTCTATGTTGTTTTCACCAATCTGCCGCAGCTGCCCGGCGTGCTTGCCCGCATTTTCTCGGAGGCATTTGGCCTGCGACAGGCGGCCGCTGGCGGCTTTGGAGCCGTGGTTATGAATGGCGTCAAGCGAGGCCTTTTTTCCAATGAAGCAGGTTCCGGTTCTGCTCCCTGCGCGGCTGCTGCTGCCGAGTGTGATGACCCGGTCAAGATGGGATTGGTGCAGGCGCTGGGCGTTCTGATTGACACCATCGTGATCTGCAGCTGTACCGCTTTTGTAATGTTGCTGGCGCCGGAAAGCATGACCGCTGGGCTGCAGGGCATGAATCTGTTACAGGCAGCGATGCAGTACCATCTGGGCGGCTTCGGAGTGGTGTTCATTGCCGTCACGCTGGCACTGTTCAGCTTCTCAACGTTTATCGGGATTTTGTTCTATGCACGATGCAACGTGGCTTATCTCTTTGGCGACCATTGGGGCTGGCAGACCGCCTATAAGCTGCTGGCACTGGCGATGATGCTGGTGGGCGGTGTGGCAGCCTATACGGTCGTATGGGATTTGGGCGATGTGGGCATCGGCCTGATGACCATTTTCAATATGATCGCTCTTTACCCCCTGTCCGGCGAAGCTTTGACCGCTCTGCAGGAATATGAGAAGAAAAAGCACCTGAAATAAAAATCACGGAAATAGAAGAAAAAAAGCACCGTGCCCTGCTTGTAAGATGCAAGCCAGGGCGCGGTGCCTTTTTTGCTGGAGGAAAATGAGAGATAGAGGGGCATTCGATCGGCTTAATTGCTGAAAAGTATAAGTTTGTCAAAAGAGAAGCACAGGAACTTATGAAATGAGAAACCGCGGATGGTTCAGAACGGATAAGAAATCAGACAATTTGTAAAGAAAGCTCAAGCTGATGCGATTTTTTTCAGACAGTAATATAATGAGGACAAAGCGAAAACTATTGATTGTTGTCGAGACACGTGATAAAATAATATGAGACTTAAAATGTGAAATAATGTCATTTGATAAAATATATTTATTACTGACAGGATAAAGCGGCATGTTAAATCAATTGAACGATACGTATGAATATTGGATACAAACTTCGTCAACAAATATTGTTGGATTTCTGAATTCCGAGACTTAAAATGAAATGACTGCACGGGAGAAAAGGAAAAATGAATGCGGTGAGTTTAGAGAATAAAACAATTTTAGTCACAGGGAAGTGTGAAATAATACGCGGCTGTCATAATAGGGACGAGGGT
>OOIF01002228.1_pt1 | contig 13745 bp, 10 predicted proteins | sample 1691961 | NCBI WGS metagenome assembly OOIF01 (sample SAMN06348146, study PRJEB24527) | human gut metagenome | biome: human gut; feature: ankylosing spondylitis patient; material: feces | host: Homo sapiens | place: China | collected 2015-10 | reverse complement strand
AGCCGGAGTCTAGCGGCCACCGTAACTGCAAGGCATACGCCTGAAGAGAACGCGCTACTGCGCAGCCTGGCGGGAATGGCGAACAACCTGGACTAGCTGACAAAGCTCTCGCATCAGACAAGCTTTTACAGGACAAGGCTGCTGATAGACGGGTTGCTGGGAAAGCTGAAACGGATCATAGACGATTATAGACCTGAAGGAGGATAGCGTCATGATAGGAAAGATCAGAAAAGACCACTCGTTCGGCGGCTGCATACGTTACGTGACGCAGAAGGACGACTCGAAAATCATCGCCTTGGAAGGCGTGCTGCTGGAAACGACGGAGGAGATGGTACGCAACTTCCGGTGGCAATCAAAGAAATCTTCAAAAGATCACAGCTTGAAGAAAATTTACTGACTTTTATAGGCGATGATGAACAAAGAAGGTGCATCGTTCATTACGACACACCTTCACTCTACTACATAGTAAAGGGAGCGTTATTTCAACTCTTTAATACGAATATTGCGGAACTTGACAGGAGAACCATGGCCCAAGAAACCAATATGTCCCTTCTTATTGAACAGGCCCGGATGTTCCTTATGGTCGGCAGTACCGTTCTTTGTCGCCTCGCGGATATTACCTTCCATGATGACCACCCCGTTGACCGTTACCTTGATGTTATCGCCATCGGCCACAATTTCTTCATAATTCCATTCACCCGCAGGTTTAAACGCACTATGATGTTCCGCCTTAGCCGGGATAATTCCATAAACGGAACCGTGATGCTGCAAAGGAGTAATATCCTTATAAATCGGATGTTCGCAATCCAGAATCTGGATTTCCATACCAACATAAGCGGCATCCCCTTCCATCGGGGTACGGATACCGACACCGTTATTAGCACCCGGCGTCAACTGGAATTCGAAACGGTACACGAAGTTGCCATACTCGTCTTTCGTATACAGGTTTCCACCATAGCTCTTGCTCGGTATCATGGAAATGCAACCGTCTTCCAGGGTATAATCAACCGTGTTACCTGTCCATTCATGCATATTCGTACCGTCAAACAGAACCTTAAAACCTTCCTTCTCTTCTTCGGCTGAAAGTTTGAACGGTTCCTTGCGTTCGAGTTCTTTTACATAAATATTCCGGTAATAAACCTTGCTGCCATGAGCCTGCAATTCAATCTGTTCGACCGGGAAGATCGGGAGCTTGCGATCCCAATAGTTTTCCAGAATCACGTTATCTACCACTTTTTCTCCGTTCAAGACAACCGTCACACGGTCACCAACCATCTTAATATAGAAGGAATTCCATTCACCCAATTTATTGTCGGCCACTTTCGAAGGCTTGCTCTCGTTTACCTGATTGTTGTACAAGCCACCGGAACCTACTTGCGCACCAACATTTACCCGAGAAGTATCCCAGATCTGGACTTGAGGAGTACCACGCAGATAAATACCGGCATCAGCCTCAGGGCCTTTCGGATCCAACATCCAATCCACATACATCTCGAAATCACCATATTGCTTTTCCGTACATAGGTTATCGTACCCAGTACCGTCAAATACTAACAGGCCGTTCTCTACTTTCCAGTCACGACGCATATTCTCATCTGCCTTCTCCTGCGCTTTCGCCAATTGAGCCGGTTTCATTTTCGCACGGGCGATCGGATTCTCGACCAAACCTTTCCAACCCGTTAAATCCTTACCATTAAAGATAGAGACAAATCCGACCTCGTCCGGCATCGCATCCAAATGTTGCTTCAAGGCATCGATATCATAACGAGCGTCTTCCCCGTCAAACATGGTCAAAACACGTTTCAAGATAGCCTTCACATTGTCACCCTTATATTCCGGATGGTTACGAGCGATATTCCAAACCGCATAAACAGCCGCAGAACGAACAGCCGCATCGCTTGAATCCAAGAATTCCGACGCATACATCAATGCCAAGAAGGTATCCGCCCGTTGGATCTGACGTAAAATAAGAGCCTTTTGCTCACTCGTCCGGGCAATCTCCATGACTTTCCGCAAGCTCAACAAACGATTCTCTCTCGTAAATGCCGGATTAGATACCAACTGCACATAACGCTTTAACGCCCTGTCGAATACTTGATCGGAAGCGGCTGATTGGCAAACCTTAAATAGTTCATCGGCAGCCTCAATACCCTTCCAAGCCAACAAAGCGTCAAGAGCCGCATCCTTGGCCGCTCCATTTCCTTTATTCAATCCTTCCACGATCGTAGCCAAAGCCTCTTTCTCGCCAGTCGCTGATAAGACCTTATAATAAAGATATCTCTTGCTGTCCCCCGCTTGTATCATACGACGATTCACGTTAGATACTTGAGTTGCCGCCGGTTGTTTAGAGATGGCGGCAATGATCGCATCTTGAAGCGGAGCGACAGCTGAAGCCTCCGCAGTCTCCAACATTCCGCACAATAAAGTGAAATCTTTCTCGGATACTACATCTTTCAATGCGGTATAAGCGGCTTTCTTCACCTCTGAGGAGCCGGATTTAATCTGATCCAGTACCGTATTTAGATTCGCGTCGGCCATACGTATCGCCAACAGTTCCAAACCAGCGATTTTTCCGGCATCGGAAGCGGACGGGATCACTTTAGCGACTGCTTGATCAATATCGCCGTTAAATGCCATCAAAGCATCTTGACCCAATAAAATCACTTGCTTGTCATTGCTCTTCAACAAATCAGCCAGCACAGGAATGACACTCTTATCACCGATTTTAACCAAGGCCCAAACAGCGGCCTGTTGCACATCGAAATTCTTATCTTTCAATTGCTCCAAGAGAACTTGCTTCGCGGGTAAATCAAAACGAAGTTCCAGATTCTTGATCATGTCATGTTTAGACGGGCATTTGCTTTCACGGCCTATCCAGTTCAAGATATCCACCTTGACTTCCGGCTTCGCCTTTAACATGTGTTTCATGACCTCAATATAAACATTTTGATCAGCGAAACCCGAAGCAAAGTTCAAAGCCGCATTACGGTATCCCTTATCCGTATCTTTCAAAGCCGATAATAAATTCTTCGTAGCAGCTTCCGGCTTAGCAGCCAATAGAATCTGAAGAGCGGCCTCACGGGTCTGTGTCATACCTGCTTTCGTAGACTTCTTCAATAAATCATTCGCTGCTTTCTCCGCATCTTTGGTATCGCCTTGCTCAAGGACACGTTTTATCAAAGCGATATACGCCTCATTCGCCCCGGTCTTTTCCATTTTATAACCGGCTTTCTCGGCAACGGCGGCTAAATCACTCAGAGAAGCTTTAGAACCTACACGGCTCAACGCATAAAGAACCTCCTTCTGCATATTCTCATCGCTGGAGCCAAGCATCGCTTTCAATACATTTTCCGCATCAGCGATTTGCACGTCAGCGATCGCACGGATAATATCCTTTTGCGTCTTCGGAGTACCGGAACGACGCATCAAAGAAGCCACCAAAACCTTCTTAGCGTTATCGGTACGGATTGCGGATAACGCACGGGCAGCAGGACCGCTTAGGTTCTCATCGTTCAAATAGCTAGCCAGCGTATCCACACACTCATCTTTTCCCAGTAATTGAAGCTGTCGGATAATAAAAGCCTTTGTCTCCCGGTCGCTCACCTTATCCAAGGCTTTCAAATATGCGTTGGCTGTTGCTAGACGTGCGTTCTCCTCACCTTTCGCCATCACGTAGTGAGTCAATCCGCTCAACGCATAATCCACGTTCGAGTTACTGCCTTTTCCCGGAGCGTTAATCTTGTTAATCAACATCAAGACCCCTTCCTCGCCAGTGGAGCTTAGGTCATTAATTAATTTGTTATATTCAGCTTGCTGCTCCGCCGGCATCTGTGCCAGTACATCGGCAACGATCGTCTTCGATGTACGATTAGCTGGGCTTTGAGCCATTAACATACTACCGCACAACAATAAGCTGGCAATTGATATATATACTTTTTTCATATGTGTATGTGTTTAAATATTCCAAGGCGCTCTCATCGGCTGATCCAACAAACGATTAGCGGCCTCATCATTAATAAATTCCAGTTTTACGGGATCAAAGTGAAGCGTACGATTCAAACGAAGGGCTACGGCACCCATATTCACGATCGTAGCGGAACGGAAGCCATTACGCTCATTCAAGGCAAAAGGCTGACGAGTCTTTACGCACTCGATAAAGTCGGTAACCTGTGGCTCAGGTTCGGGATAATCGGATAACTTTTTCTCCCAATCCGGGATATCACATACGAAATTCTTATAAACATTCCCGTTCGGTCCGGAAATATAAGGTGTGTTCGGATCCCCGTAATCACCTCCCCAAAGTACGATCTGGCAACCATCCTCATAGGTATACGTAATCGAGCGCCAAGTACCCACGGCGTCCGGATGTTGTTGCGGAGCATCCACCTCTACCTTAACCGGGCTGGTATTATCTTTTCCTAGAAAATATTGTACAGGGTCAATATAATGCTGTCCCATATCCCCTAAACCACCGCCGTCATAATCCCAGTATCCACGGAATGTCTGATGCACACGATGCGGGTTATAAGGTTTGTAAGGAGCCGGACCCAACCAGAAATCATAATCCAGCTCACTAGGCACCGATTGTGGTTCCAGATATTCTTTACCAACCCAATAGAACTTCCAGTCGAAACCGGTATGCTTGCTGATCGTTACCTTTAGCGGCCAGCCCAACATACCACTTTGAACCAGTTTCTTCAAAGGTTTCACTGGAGTGCCCAGTCCATAGAACTGGTCTGTAAAACGGAACCATGTATTCAGGCGGAACATACGTCCGTATTGCTGTACGGCCTCCATCACACGCTTTCCTTCACCGATCGTACGCGTCATCGGCTTTTCACACCAGATGTCTTTCCCGGCTTTAGCGGCCTCGACAGACATGATACCATGCCAGTGAGGAGGCGTAGCTATATGAACGATATCTACATTGGGATCTAGAATCAAATCACGAAAATCATGGTATGCGGCAATCTTATCCTTTACCAACTGTTTACCTAGCTCCAGATGATTCTTATCGACGTCACACACAGCGACAAGACGAGTCCCGGCATAGTCCACATGTCCACGGCCCATACCACCTGTACCGATAATTCCTTTTGTTAATTGATCACTTGGAGCGATGAATCCATTACCCAACACGTGGCGCGGTACAATCGTAAATGCCGCGATTCCTCCAAGAGTCTTCAGGAAGTCTCTTCTGTTTGTCTTCATAGTACGAATTTAAAATTTAGATAGAATAGATTAACTTGAGTGACAAAAATAATCATAATACTCGAAGAGACAAGAAAAATGTATATAAAAAAGAAAAGGATGCCTTTAACAAAGACATCCTTCCCTAGTATTTTATGAAAATTTATTACAAAGCGAATTGCGGTTGACGGTGAATCCATTGTCCACGGGTGAAATCCGGGAAGTCTACTAAAGCACCGCCACGAGCGATTGACATCTCTGACAAGCCGGAGATAGCGCTCCAAGCGGCAGCGTCATAGCAATCCATTGGAGCCGGTTTTTTATTACGGATAGCGTCGATCAAGTCGTACATCATGATATAGTCCATACCACCATGTCCGGCCTCAGCCGCCTCAGCGGAATGCTGTGCCCATAATTTATGGTCATATTGCTTGAACCATTCCTCCGAATCATCCCAACGGTGAGGTTTGGATTTACCCTGTACATATACATGATCGCCATCATTCATCCATAAACCCTCAGTTCCCTGAACACGGAAACCTAATGAATAAGGGCGAGGAGAATTGGTATCATGGGTTACGATGATCGTTTGTCCATTAGAACACTTAATCATAGAAGTCACGATATCTCCCAAATTGAAGTTGACCTTCGCCAACGGATGATTCTCACCCCCATTATCCACGATAAACTTATGCAATCCACGAGATTGAGTAGCCATAGCGGATAAAGAAAGGAAACGGTTACCACGATTGATATCCATACAATGAGCTATCGGTCCGATACCGTGAGTCGGATAGATATCGCCATTACGATGTACGGAATGGTTCGTACGCCATTGAGCCTCGGCGAAAGCCGTCGGACCCATACGAAGATCACCACTACCCGGTACATAGTTGTAATGAGTTCCATCGTTGAATTTCACCTCACGCAAGTCATGCTCATAACCACAAGTACCATGCAATATCTCGCCGAACAAACCTTGGCGAACCATATTCAACGCAGCCATACAGTCACGACGATAACATACGTTCTCCATGATATTCAAATGGCTTCCGGTTGCTTCCGAAACATTTACCAAATCCCAGCACTCCTCTAACGTGTTAGCCGCAGAAACCTCCACGCCTACATAAGGAACACCAGCCTTCATAGCGGCGACAGACATCGGTACGTGCCATTCCCAAGGACTTGCGATGATCACGCAATCAAACTCCTCGTTGTTCAACATATTCTCAAATTCACGTTCACCCCCTTTGTAAACTTTCGGAGCAGGGACATTAAATTTAGCGATATGTTTCAAGGTACTATCGATCGGGCCCTGTTGGATATCGCAAATCGCTACGATCTTATTACCGGGGATCGCCAATACATTATTAATATGCTCATGGCATCTAGAACCCGTTCCGATGAAACCGAAACGTAATTTACCATCATCTTTACCGGCTGTTTTTTTCTTTTGGGGTTCAGCGGCAGTTGTTGTAGCTCCGGCGTTTCCAGCCATTGCCAAGCCTGCGGCACCAATACCGGCGGCAGATACTTTCTTAAGGAATGAACGACGAGTGTTTTCCATATATTTTATAAATTAGTTTGTGTTTTGAGGATACAAAATTAAAAAAATATTTTTTCAATCAAAACGTTATTGAGTATTTTGAAAAATAAAGAGTCCAAGACTAAAAGTTCGTTATCTTTCCGGTTTCCCTTTTTAGCCTCTCGAAGGTCATCATCATCTGTCGAAGTCTTTTAGGTTCTTTTTCCGCCAAATTAACTTGCTGACCGATGTCTTCCTTTACATTATATAATTGATAACAGTTACTATTTCCGGCAAAGGCAGCCTCCTCCGCGTCGCCATAGGTATCCGGATACGGCGGGATCATGACCCAATCACCATCACGTAGCGCATAATTGAAATAACCTTCCAAGACAAGTTCCTTTCGCCCATTACCACCTTTTCCTAGGAAGACAGGCAAGGTGTTTTGGCTATCTACCTTATCAGAATAGGTCTGTCCGATCAACGCCGACAGCGAGGCTAACAAATCCATCTGGCAAACCAAGGCATCCGACACAGCGCCCGGCTTAACTTCCGCAGGCCAACGAAGCATGAACGGGATACAGGTCCCACCATCATACAAGCTCGTCTTTCCTCCACGAAGCGGTCCGGCCATCTTATGATCCCCTACCAATTCCACGGCTTGATCTTGATAACCGTCATCCAGAACCGGTCCGTTATCGCTAGTGAAAACAACTAACGTATTTTCCGTTAGCCCCAACTTATCCATTTCCTTCAAGAATTCGGTCACGCACCAATCCGCTTCCAAGATAACATCTCCACGAGGTCCCATCCCCGACTTACCCGCGAATCTCTCGTTCGGAACACGAGGTACATGCGGTTGATGCAAGCCATAGTACAGGAAGAAAGGTTTATCCTTATTCTCTTTCATAAAACCTTTCGCCTTCTCAAGGAACAACTCTGCCATATCCTCATCTTTCCATTGGGCGGTCTTGCCTCCTTTCTGGAAACCAATTCGAGGTACACCGTTTACGATAGCGCCGGCATGCCCGACACTCGGGAGCATTCTCAGTAATTCAGGATTATCCTTCCCAGTCGGTTCCCCGGGGAAATTCTCCTTATAACTGACATAGAGAGGATCGTTCGGATCGAGGTTTACACCTCTCCCATTCTCGATAAAGATACAGGGAACCCGGTCATTAGTAGCAGCTTGGATAAAAGAATAGTCGTAACCGATCTCTTTCGCTCCGGGATAAACCAGCTTGTTCCAGTCTACCACCCCGTCACCTAATCCTAGATGCCATTTGCCGACCGAGCCGGTGACATAGCCCGCTTGCTTCATCACCTTCGGCAAGGTAACCTGTTGAGTATTGATAATCAGAGCCGCATTGCCGGGAAGTATTTTGGCATCCCTATTTGTCCAAGGATATAATCCGGTAAGCAAGGAATACCGGCTGGGGGTAGAAGTAGCCGCCGTACAATAACCTTGCGTAAAGCGTATGCCTTCATTTGCGATACGATCCATTCCCGGAGTCTGTATGCGATGAGCCCCGTAACAGCTTAGATCACCATACCCGAGATCATCGGCCACGATGATCACCACGTTAGGTTGCCGGGGAGCTGATTGAGCTATTAAAGTTGTTGGCAAGGAAAACCCTGCCAACACACTCATTATACAATACTTATTCATCGCTTATTACGGATTCTGAGTTAATGTACCCGGATAAGCGTTAATCTCAGACTGCGGAATATACTGGATAGCCAACGGGCTGGTAGCAGGATATTCAGGCACGCCGTCATGGAATCCCGGGTAATGACGTTTCATCGTATCGCCTACACGATATACATCAAAACCACGGTCAGCCTCATAAGCTAATTCCAACTGACGTTCTTTCATGATAAGCTCATGAGCGTTTGTCGCATCCAAAGATTTATATCCGGCGTTAGGTAAGGAACGGGTACGAACGGTATTCAAATCGGCTAATGCTTTTGTATAGTTTCCTAATTTAGCGCTAGCCTCGGCGCGAATCAGGTATAACTCACCTAAGCGAGAGATAACCGGTGAATAAAGGTGGGGATAACCTTCTTGCTTAGAGCATTTATAACTATAGAATTTCGGATTACCTTGGCTTTCTAACATCAGGTAATCATAATCACCGACATAAGTTTTTCCCTTATAACTAATAGAATAACGTTTATTATCCACATCTACGGGAGTTAATGTGTACTCTTCATCATCCACGGTAGCGATTAACTTACCACCTACTTCCTTTGTCTCACCCTGACGATATACATAACCGGAAATCTTTCCGTCCGTATACAAGTTAGCGACGAAACGGAAAGCCGGAATTTGATCTCCCGCATCATTCTTCTTATATTGTGGATGGATAAAAGCCTCGCGGGCATCCGTATTTTTACCTGTCTCATGCAGCAAATCCATGTATTTAGCGCTAGCGTATACCTCACCCCAGCCTTGACCATCAATCTCCGCATACATACTACCTAACGGGCTACCCCAATCATCCCAATCCGAAGCAATGAATTTCACGGCAAAAATAGTCTCCGTTTGAGAAGCCGCATCCGGAGCAAGCTCATTATATGTCATAAACGTCGAACGACTCAATAAGGAGAATTGATTACTCTCGATTACCTCATTCGCATAATTATAAGATAATTGAGCGTATTCCTTATTCGGATTCTCAAAAGTACCACTCATATACATATAAACCTTGGCCAACAAGGCTTGAGCCGCATACTTTGAGGCATAGGCGGGCGACTTAAAATCAGACATCAACTCTTCTGCCTTTTTCAAGTCAGACAGAACTTGCTCATACGTATCTTTCACGGAAGAACGATCCGGAAGATCCAGGTTATCCATATCCTCAGGCATACCATTCACAATAGGTACACCCAGATTCTTCTCCGGTTCTTGATAATAAGGACGGCCAAACACACGACACAGATAAAAATACATCATGCCACGCATATAATAGGCCTCACCCAACTTTTGGTTCAACTCTGGAGATTCATTCTCATTGATCATCTTCATTAAAGAACTTGTCTGCGAGATGATATTATAAGCACTGTTCCAAACCGTAGAAAGCCCACCATTATTAACGGTATGCTGATAAGTAAAGTAAGTACCGAATGGATTTGTGGTCGGCTTATCCTTGCAAACGTTATCCCCGGGGAACTCTCCACAATAGTGTAAATGCTCAGATGCAGTTTTCAATTTAGCGTAGCAACCGTTTAATAAGACATCAACCGCAGCATCCTTATCTTCCATGATCTTGTCCTCCGTATACTTATCATAAGGCATACGTTCGATATCACAGCTTGTTATAAATGTGGCCGCTGCCGCAAGAGCCACTATAGCTATTTTTTTCATTCTTATTCCTTTAATTAAAATGTAACATTTAAACCAAACATAAATTTACGGGCTTGTGGGTACGGAGAAATGGCCACACCAACCGAACCAGCCTTGTATTGGCTTCCTACCTCAGCGGGAAGTTCCGGATCCACTCCAGAGAAACCCGAAAGAACAAACAAGTTCTCACCCGAGAAAGAAAGACGGACATTGTCTACATATTGGACTTTTTTTATATCACTTATGCGCTCAATCCCGCTTGTTTGCGGGCTTTGCGCCAAAAATACATTTTTTTACTCCAAATTTGTCTTCATTTTAAAAGCCACACGGATACAGGTTCCTTTTCCCGGTTCGCTTGTAAGCGACAGGGATGCGTTCTTGTGGGCAGCCACAATATGCTTTACAATAGCAAGCCCCAGTCCTGTTCCTCCCGTTGATTTAGAACGGCTTTTATCCACGCGGTAAAAGCGCTCAAATATACGCTCCTGATGCTCTTTTGAAATGCCGATACCGGTATCCCTGACCTCAATAATCGTTGCTCCGGTTTCTGCCGTTTTATCAAATGCAACGGCTGCATCAACCGTAATATCGACCCTGCCGCCCGGATTGTTGTATCGGATGGCATTGTCACACAGGTTATAGACCAGTTCATCCATCATCTGGCGGTTGGCACAGATAATGCGGTGTACACCGTGTAATTCCATGGTAACATCGTGCTTTCTGGCACTTAGGCGAAGCATCTCAACACAATTTTGTGCAATATCATAAATATCCAGTTCTTCAAAGCAGTTGTGTTCCTCTACCTGATCTAATTCCGACAGACGGATAATATCGTTAATCAAAGTCAGCAGACGATTGGAATTTTTATGAATTTCCGCCGCAAAACGCACGATATCTTCATCTGCTGCCATTCCGCTCTCAATCAGTTCGGAATATCCGGAAATAGACGTCAGCGGTGTCTTTAATTCATGGGACACATTTGCCGTAAATTCCTGCCGCATGGTGGCATTGCGCATAATATCCTCATGCTGTTTTTTGATTGTCTGTACAAACGGTACCAGCTCTTTATACACCTTTACGGAATCCGAAGCATCGAGATTATCTGCCAGATTTTCAATCGGTTCAATAATACTCTCCGTCAGGAAATGTGAGAGGATCATACACAATGTAAACAACAATCCGCATAAAATTACGATTACCGGCAGAATGCTCTCGAAAACACTTGTGATACTGCCTGCTTCCTTTGCCGTGCGCAGGACACTGCCGTTCTCCAGCCGTATGGCATAATAAAACGCATTTTTACCGATTGTGCTGGACTGGCGGATTGCCTGTCCTTCTCCGGTCTGCAGTGCCTGTGAAATCTCCGGTCTTGCACTGTGATTGTCCATACTGCCGACTTCTGCATTGGTATCCAAAATAACTTCTCCGGTACCGTCTACCAGGGTCAGACGGAGCTGCTTCACACCATCGTCTAAAGCCCCGGCATCCTTCTTTTCCACAATCTGCTCCCACGCATCCGTTTCAACCAGAAGCTGTGTATTCGTTTTTAAGTCTGCCATCACTTCCTGCTTGAATAATTCGTAAAATACAAAGATAGAAAGCGATACCGTTGTCAGTATCGCCAGTAATGTAATAATTAAAAATTGAATGTTGATTTTCTTTTTCATATGCACTCCTGCCCGTAATAATTCCACATATAAGGATTATTACACATCTGTATCCAAATCAAGGAAATAGCCGACATTTCTCACAGTCTTAATATAAGACCCGGCTTTTCCAAGCTTCTGCCGCAGTGTTTTGATATGGACATCCAGCGTTCTTGATTCGCCTTCGTAATCCGAACTCCAGATTTTCTCCATAAGATTGTCGCGGGACAGTACAATTCCCTGATTAATCGTCAGATACTTGAGCAGTTCATATTCCTTATAGGTCAGTTCAATATGTTTATCATCTACATAAGCAACGTGCTTTTCATCATCAATAAACAAAATGCCAACCCGTAAGAATTTTTCATCTTCCATGCCGCCAACCCTGCGCAGCAGCGCCTTTACGCGGGAAATGAGTTCCATGACGCCAAACGGCTTAGTCAGATAATCATCGGCACCCGAATCCAGTCCCTTGACCTTATCAATTTCTGTGGTCTTTGCCGTTACCAGAATTACAGGAATTCTCCTTGTTTCCGGTGTTGCACGCAGTTTTTTCAAAATAGAAAGCCCATCTTCATCCGGCAGCATAATATCAAGCAGCACCATATCCGGTATCCGCTCCTGTACCTGCTTGTGAAACTCCTTTGCACACGCACATTCTACAATCTGATGTCCTGCATTTTTTAATGCAAAGCTTTCGATTTCACTGATATTTTTATCATCTTCCACAACATATATAAGTGCCATCATTTCCTCCATTTCCCTGCCCCGTGTCCGGCTTAAACAGCTTTTAACTGCATTGCTGCTTTAAACCGGCACAAAGTGTATTTTTTACGGCAGACGGTATTTTTCTTCAAATACTGCATACTGCTTTTTAAATTGTTCGTTATCTTCTCTTTTTATTGTACCAAGATATTCATGGGTGTCAAATCCTTCCTGCTTTACCTGTATCAGACACACCGCAATGTTGGAACAGTGGTCTGCAATACGCTCGTAATTTGTTGTAATATCAGAATGAACGAATCCCAGGTCAATCGTACATTTTCCTTCTCTTAATCTGCGGATATGGCGTGTCTTTAACTCCATATTCAGATCATCAATAACTTCCTCCATGTTTTCTTTTACACTTTCATAAGAAATATTTTCTTTTTTATTTCCATCTTGAATATCATATTGATACTCATCATTTTTTGCCGATACATACTCAACATTTAAACACATATTTACAAGAAAAAATAAAACACAAAAAATAACAAAAGATCTATTAGCTATATTATTCATTACCATCACTCCTCAAATTATTCCTGATTCCAAACAGTACCATCATACTGCCTATTGCCAAAACCTGATTTAAAATTACTATATGTACATTTATTTATTGTCCCATCCCATGGATCATAAATCTGCAGATAATTTTTTCCACCAGTTATATCATATCCAATCATCGTAACAGCATGACCACCGGTTCTCGTAGAACCATTGTAATAGCCTGCTACTAATATTGTTACATTTCCGCTACTTACCTCCTTTTTAAGAAAATCAAACGATTTTACACTGGAGCGAGACAATGATGAATTAAAATAAGATTCTGTATTTCGACTAATATATACAGCAGCTTTTTTAATATCTGATAATGTCCCTCCCACATTGGGATAAGCATCTCTTGTTGTTCCCTTGATTTTATTTACCGCACTCTTTTGCGTTCTCGGATTTTTCATTTCGTATCTAACAGAATTTTCTGCCGATGCAGCCCAACACCAATTTGTTTTTTGTTGCTTTACCATATCGTAACTGAGTTTAATACCTTTTGCCTCTGCTATCACACCTACCATATACGCAATAGATACAAACATTGCAACAAAAAATAAACTTTTCAGATACTTCCCTTTTTTTGAATTCAATCTTTCTTTCATATTTAATATATAATGTATCTTGATACATTATTTCTCCTTTCTTGTATTAGTAACTCAAACTTCGCACATAAATTTTAGCTATGCACCTTGAAAATTCAATATCTGGTAGTTATTCAATTGTCAAT
>OOIF01002215.1_pt1 | contig 13808 bp, 10 predicted proteins | sample 1691961 | NCBI WGS metagenome assembly OOIF01 (sample SAMN06348146, study PRJEB24527) | human gut metagenome | biome: human gut; feature: ankylosing spondylitis patient; material: feces | host: Homo sapiens | place: China | collected 2015-10 | reverse complement strand
TGCCGGCCAGGTCGATCCAGCCGGGTGCCTCGGGCTCTTCGCCAATGATGAAGTCGTCCACGTCCAGGTTGGCGCGGACGCCTGCAAAGTTGCGGATGGACTCGCCAAAGTTGATGCTGGGCACGCTGCGCTGGGCCGTGGTCTTGACGAACTCCAGCCCCTTGCTGGTGCAGGAGGTGTCATCGCCATGGACGGGCACTGCATCCGGGCCCACGATCAGGTTGCCGTGGACGGTGGGGGAGACCAGCACGCCCTTGCCCAGCTCGTTGGGGCACTGGAAGATGACGTGGTTCACACGGGTGCCCTCGCTCTTGTCCAGCAGGTAGTACTCGCCACGGGTGGGAGTGATGTGGAAGCTGGCGGGCTCCACCATGCAGTGGACTTTCTCGGCCCAGATACCGGCGGCATTGATGACATAGCGGGCTTCCACAGTGCCCTGGGTGGTGGTCAGGCGGTAGCCGCCGTCGGCCATGGCCTCAGCGTCTTCCACGCGGCAGCTGCGGCGCAGCTCCACGCCGTTGCGCACAGCCACTTCGGTCATGGCCAGGGCGTACTCCCAGGGACTGACGATGGCGGCGCTGGGGGCCCACAGGGCACCGCAGACATTCTCGGAGAGGTTGGGCTCCATGGCCAGCGTTTCTTCCTTGGTCAAAATTTTCATATCGGGCACGCCGTTGGCCGTGCCGTTCTCGTACAGGTGCTGCAGGTGGGGCAGCTCGCTCTCGGACAGAGCCAGCACGAGGGAGCCGCACTGCTTGTAGGGAACATCCAGCTTTGCGCAGATCTCCTTGGCCAGCTCCACACCGCGCACGTTCAGCCGTGCCATCTTGGTGCCGGGAGCGGGGTCGTAGCCTGCGTGCAGAATGGCGCTGTTGGCTTTGGTGGTGCAGTCGGCCACATCGTTTTCTGCCTCCAGAATGACGACTTTGTTCTCGTAGCGCGACAATGCGTAGGCTGTAGCGGCGCCGATCACACCACAGCCGATGATAGCAACATCATACATTACTCTTTTCCTCCTGTCAGTTCCGCCTTGGCCCGTCGGGAGCCGGGGTGCTGTGCTGTTTGTACAAAAAAAGAGCGAACCAAAACAAAGGCATAGCCCCTGCTCGTTTCGCTCATAACTCTTTGAAACAAACAACTTATGTTGGCTCTATCATACCCTCCCGCGGCCCAAATTGCAAGGCGTTTTAGAGGATTTGCACTCGATTTGTAGGAAGCCACAAAAAGCCGCTTTTCTTTTTGCGCATATTGCAGAACATGCGTCTCACATGTTCCAGACCGCCTGATTGGTGGTGGAAATGGCGGTGGCACCGGCATCCAGCGCGGCCATCACATCCTCTTTGTCGGCGATCAGGCCGCCCGTGAGCACCGGCACTTTGGCGTCCGCGCACACCCGGCGCAGAATTTTGGGCATGGTGCCGGGCAGGATGTCCAGACAGTCCGGGAGGTTGGCGGGCATCTTGCCCAGGCTCTCCAGCGAGATGGAGTCCAGCAGGAACACCCGGAGGATGGCAGCCAACCCGAGTTCTTTGGCCCGGCGGATGAACGACTGGCGGGTGGAGATGATGCCGTCGGCCTCGGTCTGGCTGCGGATAAAGTCCACGGCCACCTCTTTGCTGGCAAGGCCCGCAATGAGGTCTACATGGACGATGGCAAATTTGCCCGCCGCGTGGATCCGCTGCACGATGGAGGCAATGCTGCAGATGTCTCCGTACAAGATAAACACGACCCGGATATTTTCGTTTTGCAGCGCGTTCTGCAGCCCGCCATCATCCTTGACCGCGGCGATGACGGGCGTTTCCTGAATGGCGTCCATCAGTTCCTGTTTCATGAAATTGAGATTCCTCACTTTCCTGTTTCTAAAATTCTCTCTTCTCCAGAAATATTATGACGGTTTTGCCAAAGAAAAGCAATCTTTTTTGAAAAATTCAACAATGACACTGGTAAAGATGCTGGTTTCTTGGAGAACGAATTCGACAAAACATACAAAGATTTTGCATTATGAGAACTTTGTATTGACAAATATGAACATCGTGTGCTACTCTCTGTGCATGGATTTCGGTCTGCGCCCAGTGCGCGCCGCATCAAAACCATCATGTGACGGAAAAGCCTTGAAAGAGTAACGAGCAGAGGTGTCAGCCGCCAACAGGGGAGCCGGGACGGGTTTCCCTGCAAGGGCTGCACGTGCTGCTTTTTCTTTTGCGGTTTTGTTCGGCGGGCGGGCACAGAATACGCTGCACACCTGCTGAAAGAAGGAGAAATACCATGAACGCCGCCGCTTTCGACCTGAACTCGTTTGAATTCCAGATGGTCTGCGTGGTGCGGTTGCTGCTGGCTTCCGTCTGCGGCTTCGCCATCGGCATCGAGCGCACCAACCGCCTCAAGGATGCGGGGATGCGCACCCACCTCATCGTCTGCATGGCGTCGGCCCTGATGATGATCGTCTCCAAATACGGCTTCTTTGATATCGCAGGCTACGCGGAGTTCTTCAAGGTGGACGCTTCCCGCGTGGCGGCCAACATCGTCTCGGGCGTCAGCTTCCTCGGTGCGGGCATCATCTTTGTGCGCAACCGCAGCATCACGGGCCTGACCACTGCCGCCGGCATCTGGGGCACCTCCGGCATCGGCATGGCCATGGGAGCGGGCCAGTACGTCATCGCCATTGCAGGCACCGCCATCATCATCATTGCCCAGAGCCTGCTCCACAACGAGCACATCATCGGCGGCGGGCTGATGTTCCTGGTCCTGCGGATCGACGGCCGGAACGGCACCGTGAGCCAGACCGTCCAGCAGATCCAGGCACTGGGCGGCGAACTGGTGGACCTGACGGTAACGCAGAAGAAAAACGACATCATCCGTGTGGAAATGCGGATCAAGCCCGGTAAGAATGTGGACCAGCTGACCATCATCGGCGAGCTGGAGAAGCTGCCGTGGGTGCTGGAAGTCAACGAGTGACCCGCACCGGGCATCACCGAAAGGGTGGTATAAAGTATGACCGACAAAATGGAACTTCTCAAGCGCACCAAGCTGTTTGTGCTGGATATGGACGGCACCTTTTATCTGGGCAACCAGATCTTGCCCGGAGCGGCTGATTTTTTGAAAGCTGTGGAAAAAGCAGGCAAGCAGTACCTGTTTTTTACCAATAATTCTTCCCGCTCGCCCCGGGACTACATGGCAAAGCTGGAAAAGATGGGCTGCCCCATCACCCGGGACCAGATCATGACCAGTGGCGATGTGACCATCCGCTATTTGCAGACCCATTACCCGGAGAAAACCGTCTATCTGGTGGGCACGCCCCCGCTGGTGGAGAGCTTTCAGGAGGCGGGCATCCATCTGGTCAATGAGAAACCGGACATTGTGGTCATCGGGTTTGATACCACCTTGACTTACGAGAAACTCTCCAATGCCTGCACGTTCATCCGGGAGGGAGCGCTGTTTTTAGCCACCCATCTGGATATCAACTGCCCCACCGAGACGGGCTTTATCCCGGACTGCGGCAGCTTTTGTGCCGCCATCAGCCTTTCCACCGGCAAGCAGCCCAAGTACCTGGGCAAGCCCTTTGCCGAAACCGTGGAGATGGTGCTGGACAAGACTGGCTTTTCCGCCCCGGAAGTGGCCTTTGTGGGCGACCGCCTGTATACAGATGTGGCTACCGGCGTGAAAAACGGAGCCGTCGGCCTGCTGGTGCTGACAGGGGAGACACATCTGGAAGATGTGCCGACTTCCGAGGTGCAGCCGGATGCCATCTTTGCGTCGCTGGGCGAAATGGGCCAGAAACTTTGTCAATTGTAAAATCTGCCTATAATTTGCGTTAGATTTAGGCAAAGTAGACGAAATTGGTCAAGATAGACAATAGAAATTGTAAAAAATACGTTTTTCCCGTTGAAAAATCCAAGATGATATGATATCATCAAAACCAGAGAATTGCATAACGAACCCTGTATCTAGCTTGCAGAGATGAGAGCGCCAAGCGGACAACCAGAAAGAGACTTGAAGAGCCATTCGAGCGGTTTTGGATTGTTCGCTTTTCTTTTGTCCCTGAAAACGGAAGAGCGGGGAATGGGATGCCAATTTACCATGGACCCTGCGCTCTATGGAACGGGCGCTTTTAGAAAAAAAGAACAACCAAAACACGAAGGAAAGAAGGAAGAACTATGAAAAAGATCTCTCGTCGCAGCTTTCTGACCGCTACTGGTATCCTGACGGCTTCTGCAGCATTGACCGCGTGCTCTGGCGGCGGCTCCACTGGCAAGGCCGGCGCGGCTTCTTCCGCACCCGCATCCAGCGCGGCCGCTTCCGAGGCTGCGGACCCCAGCAAGTATGAGGTCACCGAACCCATCACCATTACCTGGTGGCACGCGCTGGAGTCTCAGTACGACGATCTGGTGGCCGACGTGGTCAAAAAGTTCAACGAGACCCAGAGCCTCATCACCGTCGAGGCCCAGTACATCGGCTCTTACAAGGACATCAACGAGGCTCTGGTGGCTGCCCACGCGGCCGGAACCGGCCTGCCCGCGATCGCCGTCGCCAACACCGACTACGTTGCTTCCTACGGCGACAGCGGCCTGTTTGAGAACCTGGACCCCTACATCGAGGGCACCAGTTATGACACCGATGACTTCTCCGCTGGTCTGCTGCTGAGCTCCCAGTTCGAGGGCAAGCAGGTGGCTCTGCCGTTCCTGCACTCCACCCAGGTCATCTACTACAACAAGACCATGGCCGACGCCAACGGCTGGACCATCCCCGAAAAGATCGAAGACTTTACCCCGTTCCTGGCCGAGGTCCACAAGACCGCCGGTGTGTACGGCACCGTGGTTCCGGGCTGGGACCAGTGGTATTTCGAGACCATGTACCTCAATGAGGGCGTGCAGATCATCACCGATGACAACACCTGCGACCTGGGCAGCGACACCGCTCTGGGCGTGACCAGCATGATCAAGGACTGGTGCGACGCGGGCGATGCCTATTTTGCAGCCGGCACCGATGCTTCCGCTACCATGCGTCAGAACTTCTACGATCAGAAGACGTTCTCCGTTATGCACACCTCCTCCCTGTACAACAACTATGTTGACAAGTGCCCGGACTTCGAGGTCGGCATGGCATGGTATCCCGCCGCTTCTACCGGCGATAAGAATTCTGAGGTCGGCGGCTGCGTGCTGGGCATCCCCTCCAAGAACGACCAGGCCACCAAGAACGCTGCATGGCAGTTCCTGCAGTTCCTCTGCGGCAAGGAAGTCAACATGGAGTGGGCCGAGGGCACCGGCTACCTGCCCACCCGTAACTCCGTGCTGGAGACCGATGAGGGCAAGCAGTTCCTGGAGAAGAAGCCTGCATTCCAGTGCATCTTTGATAACCTGAACCTCATCAACCCGCGTATCCAAAACAGCGCCTGGAGCGAGCTGGCCACTACCTGGAAGAACTACATGGAAGTCATCATGAACCAGGGCGGCGACGTGAACTCCAACTCCGAGGACATGGTCACGGAGATCGACGAGATCCTGGCGGACCACGCTTGATAAATAAGTATTCGACACCTCCTGAAAGGACGTGAGATCATGAAACAAGCCGCTGCGGGCGCAGCTTCTGCCACACAGGCCGTGAAAGCCGACAAGAAGCCGTTTTTTTCCCAGCGCACCCTTTCCCATTTTATTGATTTCCTCTTCGTTCTGCCTGCTCTGATCCTGTTGGGCGTGTTTACTTACTACCCCATCGTGAAGCTGGTGCAGATCAGTTTTACCGATTGGAACCTGCTGAATGACACCTGGAAATATGTCGGCCTGAAAAACTGGCAGTGGCTGTTCGCAGGCAGCGGTGCCAAATACCTGTGGAACTCCCTCAAGGTCACGTTCCTCTACTCGATGGGCGAGATCCTCGTCACCATGGTGGGCGGCATGCTGCTGGCACTGCTGTTCAACCGGATGACCCGCTCGTTCGGCCTGATGCGTGCCTTTGTGTTCGTGCCCAAGTATGTGGCCATGTCCTCCGCGGCAGTGGTCTTCCTGTGGATCCTGAACACCGATTCCGGCGTTCTCAACTACCTGCTGCAGTGCATCGGGCTGCCGGCGGTGGACTGGCTCAACCAGCAGTCCACGGCGCTGCCCTCGGTGTTGATGCTGACCGGCTGGCGTGTCATCGGCTACGGCATGATGATCTACCTCTCGGCCATGATGGGCATTTCGCAGGAGTATTACGAGGCGGCTTCTCTGGATGGCGCAAACGGCGTCCAGAAGTTCTTCCGCATCACGCTGCCCCTGCTGTCTCCCACCACGCTGTTCCTGCTGGTCACCACGTTCCTGTCTTCCATGAAAGTTTTCCAGTCGGTGGATATCCTGACGTCCGGCGGCCCCGCCCGTTCGACGGAAGTGTTCGTCTACCTCATCTACCGCTACGCCATGGTGGACTTCCGGATGGATCGCGCGGCCACCGCAGCCGTCATGTTCTTCCTCATCCTGCTGGTCATCACCGTGCTGACCATGAAAGTGTCCGACCGCTCGGTCACTTACGACTCGTAATGCTTTGAAAGGAGAATGCAGACATGGCTACGCAGAATACAGCTATGGACAACGCGGCTCTGATCAAAGAGGTCAACGAGGCGCACAAGCACAAAAAATATTCCGTGGGCTACCATGCACAGACCGTTGTGGCTGTCATCGTTACCTTGATCATGCTCTTCCCGCTGTACTGGATGATCGCAACGTCGTTCAAGTCCGCCGAGGAAGTGCAGCTGGTCATCCCCACGCTCTTCCCGCATGAGTTCCACCCCGAAAACTATCTCAACGTGCTCCAGAAAGCCAACTTCATGAAATACTACTGGAACACCATCGTCATGACAGCGGGCATCCTGCTGCTGCAGGTGGGCACCGGCGTCCTGGCAGCGTATGGTTTCGCGGTGGGCCGCTTCAAGGGCCGCAACGTCCTGTTCTATGTGGTGCTGGGCGCGTTGATGATCCCCCTGCAGGTCACGTTCATCCCCATCTACATCATGTGTGCCAACTGGAACCTGTGCGATACGTTCCTGGGCCTGATTTTGCCGGAAGCAGTTTCCGCTTACTACATCTTCATGCTGCGGAACACGTTCATGTCCATTGACCAGAGCTACATCGACGCAGGCCGCATTGATGGCCTGAGCCGTCTGGGTACCATCTGGTATGTGCTGGTCCCCATGAGCAAGGCCACCATCTTCACCGTGACGCTGGTCACCTTTACCAACGGATGGAATGCCTACTTCTGGCCCAAGATCATTGCCAAGAACGAAGTCCGCCGCGTGCTGACCGTCGGCTTGGCACAGCTCAAAAACACCTTTGCCGGCCAGGCAGTTTCCAACTATCACGAGATCATGGCGGGCGCCGTGCTGGCCATCATCCCCGTGGTCATCCTGTTCCTCATTTTCCAGAAATATATGATGACGGGTTACTCCAAGGCCGCAATGAAGTAAATTCCTCCCACACAACCGGAAAAGGGCAGCCCGCGGCGGCTGCCCTTTTGCCGTTCTGGCACAAAGCAATAAAGGAGGCACATGCCATGTTCTCGTACATTGCCCCGGGCGCGAAGCAGTACCGCGCCAACCTGCACTCCCACACCAACCTTTCGGACGGCGCCCTGACGCCGGAACAGATGGTACAAGCCTATCAGGAAAAAGGCTACTCCATCCTGGCCATCACGGACCACGAGGCTCCCTATGACCACACGGCCCTTTCCACGGACGATTTCCTCATGCTGACGGGCTATGAGGCCTATATCCGCCCCTCGCCCACCTGCGAGTTTGACCGGTTCAAGCCGGAAATTCACCTCAACCTGCTGGCAAAGGATCCGCACAACACCGCCATCATCGGCTGGGACCCCAATTTCTGCAAGTATATGCCGCTGGAAGTGGCCGAGCATCAGCGGGAGCACAAGGGCGACCTTGGCCCCCGGAAATACAGCCGGGAATATATCCAGCGGTTTATTGATATGGCCCGGGCCAGCGGATATCTCGTCACCTACAACCACCCCTGCTGGTCCATGGAGGCCGAGGAAGACACCCTGAGCTATGACGGCTGCTTCAGCCTGGAGGTGTTCAACACCGGCTCGGAGAAGATCAGCGGCTACGAGTGCAACATGGCCCTGTACGATAAGTTCCTCCGCAAGGGCAAATTCCTCTATGTCCATGGCGCGGACGACAACCACAACAAAGCGCCGTTCGGGGACCTGATGTGCGATTCGTTCGGGGCATGGACGCAGATCCTGGCCGAGGAGCTGACCTACCCGGCGGTCATTCGGGCGCTGGAAGAGGGCCGCTTTTATGCCACCACCGGCCCCGAGATCACCGAGCTGACGTTTGACGGCAGCCATGTGCGGATCGGCTGCAGCCCGGCCCAGCGGATCGTCGTCCACGGCAGCCCCAAGCTGGGCAAGAGCTTTTACAACCCGGACGGCAGCCCCATCACCCACGCGGAGCTGGACCTGCCGCCCATCGGCGAGTACGTCTATTTCTCGGTCTACACGGCCGATGGAAAAGCCGCCCATACCCGGGCGTTCCGGCGGGCAGAGTTTGCGGAATAACCCGGAAAAGATCATACAAAACAGAATAAACACGAACAAAACAACAAAACAGAAAGGATGAAAGCGATGTCCTGTTTCAAAAAAGGGTTATCCCTCTCTGCTGCCCTGCTGGCAGGGGCCCTGCTCCTGACGGCCTGCGGCGGTGCTCCGGCATCCTCGGCTTCTTCCGTGCCTGCATCGTCTGTGGCTTCCTCGGAGGCGGCAGAGCAGCCGGAAGAGCCTGCCATGAAGTACACCCAGACCCCCACTGTGCCCACGGAGACCTACAAAGAGGAAGCGGATTTTGCGGATTTCCTGAGCAAGGCGGAGCCGGGGCTGGTCATCCCGGGCCTGGCCGAAAACCTCATCCCCCAGGGCATGGACCAGTGCGATGAAACAGGCATCCTGTACATCTCCGGCTATTACACCACCGACGGAAAATCCTCGGCCATTCTGGCCGTGGACACCGCCACCGGGGAGCTGACGGCGGAGTACATCCTGCTCAATGCAGGTGGCACCCCCTTTGACGGCCATGTGGGCGGCGTGGCTGTCAGTGAAGACACCCTCTACGTCTCGGGCCAGAAGCAAAACGGCCTGTACACCATCTGCGCGATTCCCCTCAAAGACCTGCCCGCCGAGGGCAGCCACGAGGTGAAGCTGGAGCAGACCATCCCGGTGCCGGTCTCGCCCTCGTTCCTGAGTTGTTCCCACGGCTATTTGTGGGTGGGAAACTTCTACCACCCGGGCGCGGATTACCCCCTCTCGGACGGCATGAAGTACACCACGGCCAGCGCCGACGGCGAGGACTACGGCTGCTACATCATGGGCTATGACCTCAGCAAGGGGAGCCTTTCCGTGGCGGATGGCGACGATTACGCTCAGCCGGATGTGGTACTGGTCGGCCCCAACAAAATTCAGGGTGTCGTGGCCGGGGAGGACGATACCGTCACCCTGAGCCAGTCCTATGGCCGGAAGAACAACGCCACCCTGCTCCACTACTCGCTGGCACTGGGAGAGACGCTGGACACCATGCTGACCGTGCAGGGCAGGGATGTGCCGGGTTACATTCTGGACAGCAAGCGCCTCAAAGAGAGCGTGACCGCCATGCCCATGACCGAGGCACTGGCCGACGCCAAGGACGGCGGCATCTATGTGCTGTTTGAGTCCGGTGCCATCCACTACGCCAACGGCACGTTCCGCACCGACCATGTGTGGAAGATCAAATTCTGATACCGGATGCAAAACACCTCTGCGCCCCGTGTGCAGGGGTGTTTTTCTGTCTGCGGGATTGATAAAATCCCACCGGTGCGGTATACTGAAACAGATTCTACGGAAAGGGGGCGGCGGAAATGTCCATCGGGCCAAGCAGGCCGCTGGTGCTGGAAAAACCGGCCAAGATCGATATCCCGCAGGCGGCGCGCTACTTTGGAGCCCGGGGGGAGCCGGACACTGCCACTCGGACACTGCTGGAAAAATGCGCGGTGCCCATTCTGGCAGCCGCCACGCCCCGGGCCGTCTGGCTGGAAGCCGATGTGGACAGCCTGCTGGAAGCAGGGATCCTGCAGGGCGGGGATGTGATGAAGCATCTGGAGGGCTGCCCGCAGGCACTGATGCTGGCGGTCACTCTGGGCCCCGGCGTGGATGCACAGATCCGCCGGGCCGGGGTGGGGGATATTGCTGCCTCCGTGGCGTCGGACGCGCTGGGTTCCGCCCTGGCGGAGCAGGCGGCGGATGCCGCCGAAGCCGAGCTGCGGCAGTGGGCCGCGCGGGAGGAAAAGTACCTCACGGGCCGCTTCTCGCCGGGCTACGGCGATTGGCCCATCACGGTGCAGCCGAAAGTAGCGGCAGTGCTGGACACCGCCCGGCGGGCGGGCATCTGTGTGCTGAACACCAACCTGATGACCCCCCGCAAGAGCGTGACGGCCATTCTGGGCCTCAGTGACCACCCGGTCAAGGGACATTTAGCGGGCTGCGGGCATTGTGTGCTCCGTACCCGGTGCGAATATCGAAAGAGAGGGAAGACCTGTGCAAGCGAGTGAACTGTTCAACCAGCCCAATACCATCTTGCTGGATGGCGGCATGGGCACCATGCTGCAGGCAGCCGGGATGAAGCTGGGGACCCGGCCGGAAGATTTGAACATTGAAAACCCGGAGCTCATCCGGAGCATCCATGCAAAATACGCGGCCGCTGGCAGCCGCGTCGTCAACGCCAATACCTTTGGCGCTTCGCCCCACAAGCTGGCCGACAGCAAGTACACGCTGGAAGAGGTCATCACGGCGGGCATTGCCAACTGCAAGCAGGCCGTGGCTCCGTATGGCGCGCTGGTCACGCTGGATGTGGGCCCGCTGGGCGAGCTGCTGGAACCCAGCGGGACGCTGGCCTTTGAGGACGCCGTGGCCGAGTATGGCCGTATCGTCCGGGCCGGTGTGGCCGCCGGGGCGGACATCCTCTATTTTGAGACATTCACCGACCTGTATGAAATGAAAGCGGCTCTGCTGGCCGCCAAGGAGAACAGCACCCTGCCCATCATGGCCAGCATGAGCTTTGAGGCCAATGGCCGCACCTTTACGGGCTGCACGGTGGAGAGCTTTGCGGCCACGGCCCGGGGCCTGGGGGCCAACGCCGTGGGCATCAACTGCTCGCTGGGACCCAAAGAGATCTTCCCCATGGCCAAGCGGCTGGCGGAGGCCGTGCCCGGAGATTTCCCGGTCTTCGTCAAGCCCAACGCGGGCCTGCCCCGGGCCGACGGCAGCGGTTACGACATCACCCCGCAGCTTTACGCTATGCAGATGAAGCCCTACCGGGAGCTGCACCTGTTTGCGGCGGGCGGCTGCTGCGGCACCACGCCGGAGTTCATCCAGATGCTCAACGGCGTGTTTGCCGATTGCAAGCCGGGCCGCCCGGAGCACCCGATGCTCTCGATCATCTGCAGCCCGGTGGACTGCGTGAACGTGGACGGCATCACCGTGGTGGGCGAGCGGATCAACCCCACGGGCAAAAAGCGGTTCCAGCAGGCCCTGCGGGACGGCGACATGAACTATATCCTCGAGCAGGCGGTCAGCCAGGCCGAGGCCGGAGCACAGATCCTGGACGTCAACGTAGGTGCCCCCGGCGTGGATGAGCCCGCCCTGATGGAGCAGGTGGTCAAGGCCCTGCAGAGCGTGGTCAGCCTGCCCCTGCAGCTGGATTCTTCCCACGCCGAAGCGCTGGAGCGGGGCCTGCGGGTCTACAACGGCAAGCCCATCGTCAACTCGGTCAACGGCGAGCCGGAGGTGCTGGAAAAAGTTCTGCCCCTGTGCAAAAAGTACGGTGCCGCCGTGGTAGGCCTCGCCATTGATGAGCGGGGCATCCAGCCCAAGGCGGAAGACCGTGTGGCCATTGCCCGCCGCATCAAAAAAGCGGCGCTGGAAGCGGGCATCCCGCAGGAGGATATTTACATCGACTGCCTGACCCTGACCGCCAGCGCTCAGCAGGAGGATGTGCTTGCCACGGTGCAGGCTCTCCACACCTGTAAGACGGAGCTGGGGGTACGGACGATTCTGGGCGTGTCCAACATCAGCTTCGGCCTGCCCTGCCGCCCGTACCTGAACACCACGTTCCTCACCATGGCCATGTATGCAGGCCTCGATCTTGCCATCATGAACCCCTCCAGTGAGGAGATGATGGCGGCGGTCTATGCCTACAACGTCCTCACCAACCGGGACAAGCAGAGCGGCAGATACATTGCCCGCTATGCCGATCAAGTGCCCGCCTCGGCGGCGCTGGCCAAGGCCATGCAGGACAAAGCTGCCAGCAGTGTCCCTGCCGCCGCGGAGGCAGCGGGCCCGGCGGTGTCCGGCCCCTATGCCCCCCTGATGAAAGCGGTGGAGCAGGGCCTGAAAGGGGAAGCTGCTGCCTGCACCAAGGCCCTGCTGGCCGAGAAAGAGCCGCTGGAGCTGGTGGATGAGGCCCTCATCCCGGCACTGGACATCGTGGGGGTCAAGTACGAGAAAGGGAAGCTCTTCCTGCCGCAGCTGCTGCAGGCCGCCAGCGCGGCCCAGAGCGCTTTTGACGAGATCAAGACCGCCATTGCCCAGCGGGGCGGCGCCGGGGCCAGCAAAGGCCGCATCGTGCTGGCCACCGTCAAGGGCGATGTCCACGACATCGGCAAGAACATTGTCAAGGTCATCCTTGAAAACTATGGCTTTGAGGTCATCGACCTGGGCCGCGACGTTCCCGTGGAGACCGTAGTGGAGACTGTCCGGGAAAAGGACGTCCACCTTGTGGGCCTCTCCGCCCTGATGACCACAACCCTTAAGAGCATGGAGGAGACCATTGCGGCCCTCCACGCCGCCAAGCTGGATTGCAAGGTGATGGTGGGCGGTGCCGTGCTGACCCCCGAGTACGCCGAGAAGATCGGCGCGGACTGGTACGCCAAGGACGCCAAGCAGAGCGCGGATATCGCAAAAGAGTTCTTTGGGGCGTGATTTCAATTTAAAATAAAAACAACAGCCGCTCCGGGCAAAGCATAAACCGGAGCGGCTGTTGTTTTAGAAAGTAAATGAATTAGGAGAACAGGGAACGACAACTTGAAAGAGAATCAAATCGTCGGTCAAGCAAAGAAAGAGATGATCCGTGCCACGAGGAAGCCCACGCCGTCAGAAGCTTGTTTTTTAAGTGTGAAAACTCATTCATACGGATTCCTCGCTTTCACGGTGTTTGATTCACGGTCTGGACAAGGCCCCGACCACTTCGCAATGGGCGGTCTGGGGGAATAGATCCACTGGGACAAAGCCTTCGGCGCGGTAGCCTTTTTGGGTCAGGAGAGCGAGGTCGCGGGCCATGGTCTCAGGGTTGCAGCTGACATAGACCACCCGCTTCGGGGCCAGCCTGGCCACGCTCTCAAGGAACCGGGGGGTCGAGCCCTCTCGGGGCGGGTCCATGAAGATGACGTCTGCCCGCTGGCCCGCTTCGGCGGCTTCCTGGATCCACGCGGTGGCATCCGCGGCGAAGAAGCGCGCGTTTTTCACGCCATTGTGTTTGGCGTTGCCAATGGCGTCCCGCACGGCGTCCCGGTTGAGCTCGACGCCTACCACCTGCTTGGCCTTGCCGGAGGCCGTGAGGCCGATGGTGCCAATGCCGCAGTAGGCGTCCAGCACGGTCTCTTTTCCGGTCAGGCGGGCGGCATCCACGGCCAGTCCGTAGAGCACCGCCGTCTGCACCGGGTTGACCTGGTAGAAGCTGCGGGGGCTCAGGGCATAGGTCTTGCCGCAGAGGGTATCCAGAATATAACCCTTGCCATACAGCA
>OOIF01002210.1_pt1 | contig 13836 bp, 10 predicted proteins | sample 1691961 | NCBI WGS metagenome assembly OOIF01 (sample SAMN06348146, study PRJEB24527) | human gut metagenome | biome: human gut; feature: ankylosing spondylitis patient; material: feces | host: Homo sapiens | place: China | collected 2015-10 | reverse complement strand
GGGTCTATTACCGCCTCGACAAAGAGACATACGCCGAGCAAGTACAGAAGCGCAGGGAACTAGCAATCCGGCAAGGATTCGATTTTTGGTATAACGGGGAGAACGCCTTGCGGCAAGGTGATCTATTGACCGCTATAGACTTATTCATGCAGGGTTTGACCGCTATCGAACCCTGCGTTAACGAGGATCTAAGCTGCTCTTATGAAGGACAGACCATTTTAGTAGGCAACGCCCTATATACCTCACTGCAAAGCGTGTTCGATGGTATCCAGCTAAAACCGTCCAATTCGGAAATCCAAGCGAGCGCATTTCAAGCCTCCCGTACCCCGATCATACTAACCATACACAAAAACAATATTCCATTAAGAAATTTACCCATCAAAGGAGAATTCAACTCCGGCGGAGGCTCATTATCAGAGATCATCCCAACGGATGACAATGGGGAAACAACTGTTTATCTACAGAATATCACTTCAAAGAACACGAACCAAGAGATTCTTTTTACGCTGGACATACACCCATTCACGCAGATCAAGAACCCTCTGTTCAACACCCTAAAGCGACAGTTATCAGCCAATACGCCCAGATGCCAAGTGTTGGTAAGTAGCGATTCGGAGAAGAACATCCGTGCGTATATCCAATCCAAGCAACAAGGAAATGAAGGTCTAGTCAGAGGAATACATAATCTACTGACGAATAATTACTTTGACATCACTGACTCTCAGAACAAAGCGGATGTCCTTATACTCATCCAAAGTGATTTTTCACAAGGGAATATCGTGGAAGGAGATATATACAACATGAAAGAATATTTCACCACGATAAGTATACAAATCAAAAATAACCGCAGTGGCGCTATCCTGTTAAATTACCTATTGGAAAAAAAGAGGACTTTATCTCCCGCAAATACATCAATAGCGAACGCACGTAATTCTGCTATTCGAGAAGCCATGAAAATAATCAACAGAGAACTTGGCAAACAATTGAAAGAGGTAAAAATAGATACGAACGGGGAAATCCCTCAAGTAAATGATACACCACCGGCACCTAAGCGACCGAGCCATGTAAGCACCCCACCCAGCCAACCTGTCATTGTGATACATCCTAAACCCACAAGCCAGACACCGGTGGAGAAACCTCAATCTACGGTCTCTCCTACTCTTGCCAAGAAAAAAACAGAAGCGGAGTTGGAGCCGGGGATATTCATAAGTTATAATGGGAAAAAAGATATGAGCGACCGTACGTTTCTTAGATTCAACATAGAGAACAAGAATCAAGAAGATTACAAGCTAGGCCTGTATAACCGTGAGCTGCTCATCGTCAATGGAAATGGGGAGGAAATGAAATGTATCACCGTGAAAATTGGTTCCAAATCAGACAGCTATGGCATACAAGCTACCATTGTACCCAATACCCCTACTTTATTGGAAGTAGAGATAATGAAGACGGGAAAGATCGCTCTTTTCCAGCTCACGAATACGAATCATCGAACGATCAAACTCAGGAACTTAGAATAGCAATAAGGGGGGAGGCCGAAAAACCCAATGATAGAGTAGGCTTTTAATTAAAAAAGAATAAAAATGAAACAATATTGCTTTTACCAGAATTACAGGGAGGTTCGCCTCCTTGTAATTCATTGCAGCGCAACACGCTACGACCGGGATTTTCCAGTGGAAGCGCTTCGGAGCGCACACAAGGATCGTGGGTTCGCCGACATCGGCTATCATTACTATATCACCCGGGATGGCGAGCTGCACCGCTGCCGGCCGGAGAACCAGATCGGGGCACACGCCTCGGGCTGGAACGATCACAGTCTGGGTATTTGCTACGAGGGCGGATTGGATGAGCGAGGTCTTCCCGCTGATACCCGCACCTACGCCCAGCGTTGTACCCTGCTCGATCTCTTGCGGCAGCTACGCCGTGATTACCCGTCAGCGCATATCCTGGGACATTACCAACTCAGCCCCTATATCCGCAAGGCTTGCCCCTGCTTCGACGCGGAGAAAGAATATACGGAATTGTATTAGGCTTCGTGATATTTGAATAGGCAACAGATTTTTTCGTATGTTTGCGGACAATATAGAAAATAAACAAAAAGATACGACATGAACTACTACGAACTTAGTTTCACATACACCTCTCCTATCGAGAAAGAGATTATCAATGACGTGCTGGCCGCCGAGTTGGGGGAAATCGGTTTTGAGAGCTTTACGGAAAGCGAGAAGGGTTTGCTGGGATATATATCCGAGGCTTTATACGACAAAAAGACATTGGATGATAAACTGGCCGACTTTCCGCTAGAGAATACCCGGATCGATTACACCTCCAAATGGGTAGAAAGCAAGGACTGGAATGAGGAATGGGAGAAGAATTATTTCAAACCCATCCGGATCGGAAACGAGTGCATTATCCGTGCCTCCTTCCACGAGGCGGAGCCCGGCTATACATATAATATAATAATAGACCCGAAAATGGCTTTCGGTACCGGCAATCACGAAACGACTTATTTGATGATAAGCGAGATGCTGAAACTAGACCTAGAAGGCAAGGAGCTACTGGATATGGGATGCGGCACAGCCGTGCTGGCCATCTTGGCCCGGCTGAAAGGGGCGAAACGGGTAGCGGCCATCGACATCGACGAATGGGCTTATAACAACGCCCTAGAAAATATCCGCCTGAATCATACCGAAGACATACAAATAGCCTTGGGCGGCGCCGAGAAAATCAAGGAATTCGGGCAATTCGACATCGTCTTCGCCAATATCAACCGGAACATCCTCCTGAATGACATTTGTCAATATACAAACAGTATGAAACCGGGAAGCATCCTATTTATGAGCGGCTTTTATGTAGAAGATATCCCGGCGATAGAAGCAGAATGTCAGAAGAACGGGCTGAAATTGGATTCTTATAACGAAAGAAATAACTGGGTTGCCGTGAAGGTCTTAAAAGGATAACTTTTTTTAACAACAAAAGTTAAGACAAAGATAAACCTTAATCCAAATAAATACGTTATCTTAGTGGAAACTTCTAAAAAGAAAAAGTTATGAAAAGCGTAGATTCAAAATTATTACTTGGCCTTGTAGTAGGTGCGGCTGTTGGTGCCGCTGTAGGTTATTTGGCAGCGACAGATAAGAGAGAACAATTACTGGAAGAATTGAACGGTGTTGTCGGAAAAGTAAAAGAAGGTTTTAACTCCGCTCTTGCCAAATATAAAGAAGGAAAGCAAGAAGTAGTACAGGCAACAGAAGAAATCGTAGCTGAATAAGCTTTGTATGGAGAAAGATTCAGGAACAGTCTTCCGTGAGCTGAAAGAAGATGTATCGGCTTATGTGGAGTTAAAACTTGAGCTCCTAAAGTTGAGCACATATGAGAGAACGGGTAAAGTCATAGCCGTTCTCTCATATGGCTTGATATTATTGTTCTTGGCGTTCTTCGCCATCTTGTTCATATTCTTGGCCTTGGGCTTCTTCCTAGGGGATTGGCTCGGCTCCTCCGGGTTCGGATTCGGTATCGTGGCGGTCTTGTACCTGCTACTTATCGGCATTATAATAATGAATAGGGACAGGATCAGCACAAAAGTATTAAATGAGGTAATAGCCGCCATGACGGCGAATGACGATAAAAATAACGCGACAAACGATGAACAACCGGCAAACCCCACTGGAGAAACTGATTTCTGACAAAGAACGCATACAGAGACAATGTAAGCGACAGGAACAGAAATTGAATGAGGATTTCTCTTATATACAGGAGAACGCCGGAAGTTTATTGTTATCCGGATTATCGTCTCTCCTTTTCCCGAGCAATAAGTCAACGACAAAAACAAACGACAAGAACACAGCTCCCGTAACGGCTGGACAACCCTCCATCGCTTTAGGGATCTCAGACTATTTATCCATAGCGAAAGGCATGATTCCCATCGCTTGGGATCTCGCTCAACCATTTATTATGACGTGGGGAATCAAAAAAGCGAAAAAATGGTTCTCTAATCTCTTATTCAAGAAAAAGAAATAACCTCCAACAATTAATTTATGTTAGAGGGCAGCTTTTTTCTAGCTATATTATAAGGCTCAATACAAAAAACATGACTACATTTGCAGTCGTTAAAGCAAGGATAAAATGAATATCTACTCCTTGCGATGGATAAGAGATAAAAATAAAGACTTATTATTAATAAACCCATAAAAAGTTTTATTACAATGATCAAACTAGGTATTAACGGTTTTGGCCGTATCGGACGTATGGTGTTCCGTGCTGCAGTTGCTAACTTTGGCAACGACATTCAAGTTGTAGGTATCAACGACCTTTTGGATGCTGATTACTTGGCATACATGTTGAAATATGACTCAGTACACGGTCGTTTCGACGGCGAAGTAGCTGTAGAAGACGGCGCTTTGGTTGTAAACGGTAACAAGATCCGTTTAACTGCTGAGATGGATCCTGCTAACTTGAAATGGAACGAGGTTGACGCTGACGTTGTTGTTGAGTCTACTGGTTTCTTCTTGACAGACGAGACAGCTCGCAAACACATCCAAGCTGGCGCTAAGAAAGTTATCATGTCTGCTCCTTCTAAGGACGCTACTCCTATGTTCGTTTACGGTGTTAACCATACAACTTACGCAGGTCAAGACATTATCTCTAACGCTTCTTGTACTACAAACTGCTTGGCTCCTATCGCTAAGGTTTTGAACGACAAGTTCGGTATCGTTAAAGGTTTGATGACGACAGTTCACGCTGCTACAGCTACTCAGAAGACTGTAGACGGTCCTTCTAAGAAAGACTGGAGAGGTGGTCGTGGTATCCTTGAGAACATCATCCCTTCTTCAACGGGTGCCGCTAAGGCTGTAGGTAAAGTATTACCTGTATTGAACGGCAAATTGACAGGTATGGCTTTCCGTGTACCGACTTCTGATGTTTCTGTTGTTGACTTGACAGTAGTTCTTGAGAAAGAGGCTTCTATGGCTGACATCTGCGCTGCAATGAAGGAGGCTTCTGAAGGCGAATTGAAAGGTGTTCTTGGTTATACTGAAGACGCAGTTGTTTCAACTGACTTCCGTGGCTGTGCTAACACTTCTATCTTCGACGCTAAAGCTGGTATCTCTTTGGATTCTAACTTCGCTAAGATCGTATCTTGGTACGACAACGAGTGGGGTTATTCAAACAAAGTTTGTGAGATGGCTCGCGTTATCGCTGGTAAGTAATTTATTACCACTCTACATAGAAAAGGCTATCCTCTTTGAGGATGGCCTTTTTTTTCGTACGTTTGTATCATGAAATCATATGAACTTATCACGATTCTAGGGCCTACGGCTTCCGGAAAGACGACCTTCGCCGCCGCTCTCGCCGCCCAGTTGGATACGGAGATCATCAGCGCTGATTCCCGGCAGATCTATCGTTCTATGGATATCGGGACGGGTAAGGATTTGGCCGATTACAACGTGAATGGAAAACAAATCCCCTATCACTTGATCGATATCTGCGAGCCCGGCTATAAATATAACGTATTTGAGTATCAGCATGACTTTTTCCGGGTCTATGAGGATATGAAGCGGAGGGGTAAACTCCCGATCTTATGTGGAGGAACCGGGATGTACATAGAGGCCGTACTAAAAGGATATAAGCTATTAGACGTGCCTCAAAATCCTGAGCTAAGGGAATCCTTGAGGAATAAAACCTTGGAGGAACTGGAAACCATCCTCGCCTCTTATAAGATATTACATAATAAAACGGACGTGGACACCGCCCAGCGGGCTATCCGTGCGATCGAGATCGAGGAGTATTATAAGACTCAGGCACCAGACGTAAATGAATATAATCCGATCAACAGCCTGATCATCGGTATCCACATCGACCGGGAATTACGTAGGGAAAAAATATCCAGACGCTTGCGGACCCGGTTGGACGAAGGAATGGTGGATGAGGTTCGTACGATCTTGGCTACGGGTGTTAAACCGGAAGACTTGATCTATTACGGATTGGAATATAAGTTTCTTACTTTATATATTATCGGGGAGCTTTCTTTTGAGGAGATGGTCTCGCAACTCGAGATAGCGATCCATCAATTCGCCAAGAGGCAAATGACTTGGTTCCGGGGCATGGAGCGCCGGGGTTGCGAGATTCATTGGATAGACGCCACTCTACCGACCGAAGAAAAAATAGCGACAACAATGCGAATTCTAAATAATCAGCTATGATAACAATAAACGATCTAAATAAAAGCGAGAACTTCTTCTTGATGGCAGGTCCTTGCGTAATCGAGGGGGAAGATATGGCGTTACGTATCGCCGAGAAAATAGTGGGTATCACGGAAAGACTGCATATACCCTATGTATTCAAAGGCTCCTATCGGAAAGCGAATCGCTCCCGTCTGGATTCTTTCACGGGCATCGGGGATGAGAAGGCGTTAAAGATCTTACGGAAGGTGAGCGAGACGTTCGATATTCCCACCGTTACCGACATCCATGAGACAACGGAAGCTGCCATGGCCGCCGAATATGTCGATGTCCTTCAAATCCCGGCTTTCCTATGCCGTCAAACGGATTTATTGGTAGCGGCGGCCGAGACCGGGAAGATCGTCAATATAAAGAAAGGACAGTTCCTTTCGCCGGGTGCCATGCAATTCGCCGTACAAAAGGTAGTGGACGCAGGAAATGATAATGTCATGATCACCGAGCGGGGAACGACATTCGGCTATACCGACCTTGTTGTCGATTTCCGGGGTATCCCGCAAATGCAAACATTCGGTTTCCCAGTCATTATGGATGTAACCCATTCCTTGCAACAGCCGAACCAAACCTCCGGCGTGACCGGTGGATTGCCCGCCCTTATCGAGACGATAGCGAAAGCCGCTATAGCCATAGGCACGGACGGCCTGTTTATAGAGACCCACCCGGAGCCAAGCCAAGCCAAATCCGACGGGGCCAATATGCTCAGACTGGATTTATTAGAAGATCTTTTGACACGTTTGGTACGTTTACGCCAAGCGATCCTATAAAAAATAAGGGGCCCTTACTAAAAAGGCCCCTTTATTTCTTATTTTTACGATCAATAATCTAATTATCCCATCTTGCTGATTTTCTTCAACCGATCTTCATCTATCAACTTAATCTTTCTACCGTCTAAAGCAATGATACGTTCCGCCACAAAGGTAGACAACGTGCGAATAGCATTCGATGTAGTCATATTAGATAGATTTGCCAGATCTTCACGAGCCAAATAGATGCTTAACGTAGCACCGTCTTCTTCCAGTCCGTAACTATCTTTCAGGAATAACAAAGATTCAGCTAATCGCCCACGAATATGTTTTTGCGTAAGGTTAACCGTACGTTCATCCGAGATACCGAGATCAATGGATAATTGTCGGATGAAAAACATAGCCAAATTCGGATTACTCATTAAAAGGCCCGTAACCACTGTCATAGGAATCATGCAAACCGTAGAAGCCTCGAATGCGGAAGCGTTCGTCAAGTAATCTTCTTGAGCGAAACTAGCCCGGTAACCAAAATACTGCACAGGCTTAATCATTCGGATAATCTGGCTTCTGCCACCTACTCCATCCTTGTAAATCTTCACTTTACCCTTTAACAAGCACATCATGTCCTTTGGTTCGTCGCCCTCGCAATAAATCAACTCGTTACGTTTGAAATGCTGGATCGTCGAATTACTACGGAGGATCTCACGTTCCTTATCGGTCAGAACCCTCCACACCTCTGATAAACTGGCCGATAAATCGACCTCTTCTTTTTGCTGTTTAACCACGACTGCTATATAACATACTTATGAAGCACAAATATACGATTTTTCTTTTGATAAAATAAAAACTTTTGTACGATTAATTACACCATATTGTAACATTTTACTTTCTTTCACGTCTAAACTGAAATTTATTCATTATGTTTGTCTGGAAAGAATGTAAAATCGTTGAAAAAGTTATATTCGATACTTACCTTGATTTTAATCTCTATAAGTATTTTCGCGAAGAGCACTGATACTTATAGTGATAAGATCCTGTCTTTTGGCAAGGGGAATCGAGAAACGAGAGAACGGGCGGACTCGATCATGCACCTTGTTATCGAAAAGGCAACCCAATACCAAAATACGGTATCGAAATATGAGGCTGAGATCTATATCAAAGGACGTACAGAAATTTTAAAACAAAATATGTTAATACGTCTCGCCCACCATATCTTCCCTATCGACCGAAAAAATAAGGATATGCTTTTTGAGATGGTCAGCCAATCTAAATTTAACGCTCCGCAGAACTATCTTCATGATCTAAAGGCGGTCAACGGAAACAGCATACCCAACGGGAAAAAGCAGCAGGAGGCCTTGGCCTTCTTGAATTTGAACGTATACTCCCCTACCGCTTACGATGATGCTATCTTCATGCCGATAGCTAGCAACGCTTTTAAGTTTTATACGTTCAATTTGGAAGGGCTGGAAACTATCAACGGCTTGACGATTTACAAAATCCGTTTCCTGCCGAAGCAATGGAGCCAGAAATTGGTATGCGGGGATTTATATGTCATCGACCAGTCATGGACGATCGATAAGATCGATATGAACGGTCGTTACTCTTTCGCCGAATTCAACCTAGTCATGAGCTACGGACGGGATTTCAGGCGGTTCATCCTGCCCGAGAAGGCGGATCTATTCCTCCGATACAGGGTATTGGGAAACGCAGTGGCAACCACCTACCATTCTTCCTTTAAGTATCAGGAAGTGGAATGGGTGGAGGAGGACAACGAAAGCCATAAATGGAAATCCTTGGACCTGACCAATTATTACAAGCTCTCGTCCGATACGGTTCCTATTATCAGGGATTCCACGTATTGGAATATCCATCGTGACAATCCCTTGAGTCCGGATGAAGCCCACTTATACAATAAAGCCCAAGAGCAGAATATAAATAAAATCGATACGGCCGATGATCTCCAGAAGTACGTTAAACTAACGGAGCAGTTAACGAATACGGTCAATATGGATTATAAAACGACCCGTATTAAATATTCCGGGCTTCTGAATCCATTCCAATTGGGTTATTCCGCCCGTAACGGCATCACTTACAAACAGCGATTCCGTATCAGCAAGACATTTACCCGTGACAAGCAAATTCGTTTTCGTCCGGAGATAGGTTACGTATTCAAGCGCAAGCAGATATTTTTCAAGGTTGGAGGCGATTGGGAATACTCGCCGCAGAAACGGGGAATTTTATCGGTAGAAGTAGGAAACAGTAATGAAAGCTATTCCTCCGAGATCACCCAAAAGATCAATGAGGAACTAAAGGATTCCACCTTCAATTTTGATGATTTAAACCTTGAGTATTTCAAACACTACTATGCGGAAATAAAAAACTCCATTGAGTTATTCAATGGGTTTCAATTAACAACAGGCATCTCTTACCATCGCCGTATCCCCTCTAAAAAGAAAGTGGCGATTGATCCCGGGGATGATGTAGAGGAAATACTTAGCCAAAATTATAATGACTTTACGCCCACGCTCGGTTTCTCCTATACCCCCCGCCAATATTATCGCATGGACGGATACCGGAAGGAGTATGTCTATTCGTATTATCCCACGATATCAATCGAAATAGCGAGAGGTATCCCCGGAGTCGGGAAAAGCTCGGGAGATTACGGACGTATAGAGGCGGACGTGCATCAAAGCCTTATGCTTGGCCTATGCAGACGATTGAACTATCATATCAGCGCCGGTCTTTATACGCAACAGAAGTCTACCTATTTCGCAGACTTTAGGTATTTCACCCGCAGGAATTTCCCCGATACATGGGATGATCAGATCGGCGGAGTCTTCAATCTGCTGAAAGGCGAGTGGTTCAATGCCTCCGATAAGTATATACAAGCGCATTTCATGTATGAAAGCCCTTTTGTCTTATTCAAGATCCTCCGCATCAACTCCACGAAAAAATTCATGCAAACGGCCTCACGCTATATCCTCTCCGAACGCTTTTATCTGAGCCAGCTATGGACACCGGTCTTGCCTAGCTATACGGAAGTCGGATACGGGATCGGGAACCATATCTTTAATATCGGGATATTCGCCGGATTCGATCGCTGGCATTACCAAAGCATGGGATTCAAGTTTGCCTTCGAGTTATTTCAATAAATCGATAGTGGGCGGGCTACCAATATCCCTTTACAGCTCTTTATCCCCTCGGCGTAATCTCGTAAGGAGGATACTTGGATGATTACCTTTTTAGCGGAAAAAGAGGCATGGATAAATGTCAGTTGTCCATCCTTCCAATAGGCGATCCCGACATGCGTCACGTCCAGCCCCTTGATAGAAGTAACAAAACAGAGGATATCGCCATTCTTGATTCCGGACGAACATTTCTCGATCTCCTGTTTAGGCACATAATAATGAGGACGCAGGTTTATCTCCTTTTCCTTATCGGCCATCCTTCGAACTCTTTCCGGATGGTTCTTCAGTTGCTTATAGCTATCCGGATGCGTAGAGATAAAAGATAAATCCAAAGGTAGGGAGGCACCACCGATCTCCCGCCCCATATCTTTCACGATTCCTTTTCGCTCGTTCTCATAGAACCAGTCGGTCATATAATGCAAACGATCCGTGTAATCATGGATCGTGCCGTCTCTGTACCGGAGCTGCTGTAAATTCTCACAGAAGTTCTCAAAGGTAGGATTTTCTTCCCACAGGGTGCGGGATAAAGCCAATACGCTCTCCGCGAATGTGGTACAATCCAGTTCCCGCAGATTAACCACCAAGCCCTCCGGCTCCTTTTCCAAGGTAGAGGCGACATAAGGAGTCCCCCGGAAGAAAAGGGCGGTATGGATCATTAGCTTGTCTAGGGGTAACGACTTCTTAGGTTCCATCTGAGTACAATACCGATCGAAAATAGCACGATCCTCATCCGTACAATACAACTTACGGGATGTATGCTCTTGGGCGTTCACTAAAAACACCATACATACACACATCCAAAAACCGAGCAGTAGCATTCCCCTTCTCATAAGCTAATCCTTTTTCGTTTTCAGTAAATCCTCCAATTTCACCAGCTCGTCACGGAATTGGGCAGCCTCGATGAAATCCAGTTTCTTCGCCGCCTCTGTCATCTGTTTGCGAGTCCGCTCGATCGCCTTCTCAAGCTGCGTACGGTTCATGTATTGCACGACCGGGTCCGCTACCAAGCTTGGTTCCGGCTCTATATAAGCGTAAGGCTCCGCCGTTTGTTGTTTCTCGGCAAGCATGGATACACTGTTTTTCATGACTTGCTTCGGAGTAATGCCATGCGCCTCGTTATAAGCCATCTGTTTCTCCCGCCGGCGATTGGTCTCGTCCATGGTCTGCTGCATACTCGCCGTGATCTTATCGGCATAGAAGATAACCTTTCCATTCACGTTTCGGGCGGCACGTCCAGCTGTCTGCGTCAAGGATCGGTGGGAACGCAAAAAGCCTTCCTTATCCGCATCAAGAATAGCAATCAGCGTAACCTCTGGAATATCTAATCCCTCTCTTAAAAGGTTAATTCCAACAAGAACATCAAATACACCCATTCGCAAATCTCTTACGATTTCAATTCTTTCTAATGTATCAATATCAGAATGAAGATATTTCACACGGATACCAACCTCTCTCATATAATCCGTCAGATCTTCCGCCATCTTCTTTGTCAGAGTAGTGACCAAAACCTTATTTTTCTTTTCAATTTCTTTATTAATTTCACCTAAAAGATCATCAATCTGTCCTTCCACCGGACGGACTTCAACCTCAGGATCAAGAAGACCTGTCGGTCGGATTACCTGCTCTGCTCTGAGAAGTTCGTGATCCATCTCATACTGCCCAGGCGTTGCCGACACAAATAAGACCTGATTAATCTTACTTTCAAACTCTTCAAAATTCAGCGGACGGTTGTCCTTTGCCGACGGAAGACGAAATCCATAATCTACCAGCGTCTGCTTTCTTGACTGATCTCCATGATACATTCCTCCGATCTGCGGAACCGTCTTGTGTGACTCATCGATCATCATAATGAAATCGTCCGGGAAATAGTCAATCAGTGTATAAGGTGCCTGTCCCGGCTTTAATCCTGACAAATGCCGGGAATAATTCTCGATTCCGGAACAAAACCCTGTCTCTTTGAGCATCTCAATATCAAAATTCGTCCGCTCTGCGATACGCTGTGCCTCCAGCAGTTTATCATTCCGCTTAAACTCTTTCACCCGTTCTTCCAACTCTTCCTCAATATCTGCCACAGCACGCTTAATGTTCTCGCGGTCAACAACATAGTGAGAAGCCGGAAAGATTGCAATATGCTTCAGTTCATCCTTAACTTCGCCAGTCAGAATATCAATCTCTGAAATCCGGTCAATCTCATCCCCGAAAAATTCCACACGGATCGCCGTATCGCTCTCGTAAGCCGGAATGATCTCCAGCACATCTCCGCGCACCCGGAATGTACCACGGTGAAAATCCATATCATTGCGGTCATACTGGATCTCAATCAGTTTTGCCATCACCTCATCCCGGTCTTTGATCATTCCGGGACGAAGGGAGATCACCATGTTCTGATAATCCACCGGGTTACCCAATCCATAAATGCAGGAAACACTGGCAACGATGATCACATCTCTCCTCTCCATCAGTGCCATTGTAGCGGAAAGACGGAGCTTGTCAATTTCATCATTGATGGCTGAATCCTTGGCAATGTAAGTATCTGAAGATGGAACGTAGGCCTCCGGTTGGTAATAATCGTAGTAGGAGACAAAATACTCCACCGCGTTGTCAGGGAACATCTCCTTGAATTCTCCATACAACTGAGCTGCTAACGTCTTATTATGAGCGATGACAAGCGTCGGCTTCTGTAATTGCTGAATCACATTTGCCATCGTAAAAGTCTTTCCCGAACCCGTAACCCCTAGTAAAGTCTGGCATTGATTGCCTTCCTTGAACCCTTTCACAAGCTCTGCAATCGCCTGTGGCTGGTCTCCGGTTGGCTTATATGGGGCTTTTAATTTAAAAGCATGTCCGCCCTGCGAGCTGCTTTTATGAGCAAGTAGCTGACTATTGTCAGCGGATTGCGAATGTCCTTTTTCTGCATTCATGGTAAATCCCTCCATTCACGCTTATTGAACTGCTAATGTTCAATAAGATGTGACTTTCAATCGCATAAATGCGATTGAAAAAGTTCTGTGAACTTTTTTATTACGATCATTATCATCCAAAAATTCGTATCCAGATTCGTAACGAAAATCTCATTTTTATAGTGAATAGATGTGTTTCTCACCTCGTTACGAATAAAAGTCACAAAATTCATATTTGCGGATAAAACAGCACTCGGAAATACCTGATGATACTAGGCTCCGGTTCTGTCATATTTTTACTGTTTTTTCTTGTAACAGTCCCTATTATATCAGACATTTTTTTGAAAGTATATAGATGAAGGCAAGAAAAAAGTACAAATGTTCGATTCTTATTTATACTTTTTTCTATCACTACTATTCTATTTTTATCATGCTGCGTTGAAATATTCCTCCAGGATTAAGTCTATTTCAATCACTTCTGAATAATCATAATACTGATCTTTCCGCTCTTTTGGAATAACTTCTTCAATAAATGGTTCCAATACATCCAGACAGTCTTCTATGATTTCCTGCGTATCTCCATAGACATCTACTGATATGATTTCCTTGGCATGTCCCAATAAATGCGAAACACCTTTTGAATTAAAGCGATATAAACTTGCTGACAAGCGGGAAACTAAACTCATACCTTGCAGATATTGACAAGCAGGCTGAGAAAATGTTTTCTCGGCTGGTAAAGCAGCTTTCCGAAAAAGAGGGCATAACGGAAGCC